>Ga0207814_100095_pt1 | contig 85326 bp, 74 predicted proteins | sample TtaePargueraPR_7_FD_187755 | JGI IMG/M metagenome (GOLD analysis project Ga0207814, IMG submission 187755) | Aerobic enrichment media microbial communities from Bioluminiscent Bay, La Parguera, Puerto Rico - Tt and P1 (2) (SPAdes) | ecosystem: Environmental > Aquatic > Marine > Unclassified ... | reverse complement strand
CGGGCAGCAGGGCGCCATCAATTACGGGTTCCTGACGGCCTTTTCCATCATCTACGCTGCGCCGGCGGTCGGCGTGTATTTCTTGTTGCGGCGGAACATGAACACAGGGTTCGCCGGTGTCGGAGTTAAAGGATGACCTATTCCAACCCCCTCTCGTCCAAGCTGGGTTTGCTGGATGATGACCTCAAGCAAGAGGGCAAGCTGCTGCGCCTGTGCGCGGACCTGGAAAAGAAAATCCGTACGCCGCTCGGCAATGTGCCCTTCCAGTGGCATGTGCAGCGCGCCGACAATTTTTCTGCCGCCGATGCTCTCAAGGCCGACTGGCGGCAATGGGAACAATTCGGCCGTCATTCTGTTTGGGCCAAGCATCAGGAGCACACCTGGTTCGCCGCCGAAATCACCGTGCCCGAAGAAGCACGCGGCAAGGTCTTTGTCGCCCATTTCACTAGCCAGTGGCAGGACCGGCCCGGCTCGACCGACCCCCAATGCCTGGCTTATCTCGACGGCAAGATCGCCCAGGCGCTGGACGGCAACCACACCGAATTGGTGATCGAGCGCGACGCCGTGCCGGGCAATAAGCATGTCCTGATGGTCAATGCCTTCACCTTCTTCGACAGGCCTCTGGTCGGGTTCGAGGTGGATTTCTTCATCCGCAATGAGCGCGCCGAAAAGCTCTATTTTGACCTGCAAACGCCAGTCGATGTCGCGATCCTTTTGCCGCAGAACGATCCGCGTCGTCACGCCATTCTCAACATCGTACAGAGGTCGTTGCGGGCCCTTGACCGGCGCGACGGCCATACCCCCGAATTCGAGGCCAGCCTGCCGGCTGCCGAGAAGATCGCGGCCGAGATCTATGATCTCGTCGACACCGAAGTGCAGCCGCAAGTTACCGCCGTCGGATCGACCCATCTCGATGTTGGCTGGCTCTGGCGCGTCATGCACACTCGCGACAAGACCGGCCGCAGCTTTGCCACAGTGCTCAACCTGATGGAGGAGTACCCGCAGTTCGTCTTCATGTACAACCAGTCGGTCCTCTTCGATTTCCTCAAGAAAGACTATCCGGAACTCTGGGATCGGATGATGGCGCGGATCAAATCCGGCCAGTTCGAGATCGAAGGCGCCATGTGGGTGGAACCCGATGTCAATATTGCCTCTGGTGAAAGTCTCGTCCGCCAGATCATGCGCGGCCGGCGCTTCCATCTCGAGAATTTCGGCGTCGATCCAAAGACCGTCTGGCTGCCCGACACCTTCGGCTATTCAGCCAACCTGCCGCAGATCATGGACAAGTCGGGGCTGAAATATTTCGTCACGTCCAAGCTGAGCTGGAATGACACCGACCGACATCCTTACGACACCTTCTTCTGGCGCGGCATTGACGGCACCACCACCAAGGCGCAGCTCATTACCGCCCAGAAATATGACAGCGAGCAGATTTTCACGACCTATAATGGGGACCTGTCCGTCTCGGAAACCATGGGCGCTTGGAAACGCTACGAGCCCAAGGCGGCTTATAATGAAGTCGTCATGTCCTATGGCTATGGCGATGGCGGTGGCGGTCCGACCCGCGCCATGATCGAGCGCGGCACGCGCCTCGAACGCGGCATTCCCGGCGCGCCCAAGGTCAAGCTCGAAGGCATCGTTCCCTTCCTCGACCGGCTGGGCAAAGCCATGGATGCGGAGCCGGGCAAATTCCCGGTATGGAATGGCGAGCTGTACCTGCAATATCACCGCGGCACGCTGACCTCGGTCGCCAAGAACAAGGCGAACAACCGCAATGCCGAACGGCGTCTGCGCGAGCTGGAAATGCTCGGTGCCATTGCCCTAGCGACTGCTGGCCACGCCTATCCCAGCGAGACCCTGGCCGAATTCTGGGAGCTGGTGCTGATCAACCAGTTCCACGACATCCTGCCGGGCACCTCGATCCCGGAGGTCTATGTCGATAGCGACGCCGAATATGGCCGCATCTTCTCGACCCTGGATTCGGCCAATGGTCCCTGGCACGCCGCCGCGCAGGCGGCCACCAAGCCGGGTGCCGATCAGCTGCGCCTGATCAACTTCACCAGCCAGACCCGCGCGGGCCTTGTGCATCTGGGTGCAGATGTTCCCGATAGCGCTGCGCTTGCCACAACGTCCGGCATTCATCCGGTACAAAAGATCAACCGCGCCGATGGATCGACCGACACAGTCGCCGCTGTCAGCGACATGGCGCCACTGGGCTGGACCGGTGCGCAATTGGTCTCGGGCGTAGCTGAAAGCACGGGCGACCTTTCCGTCTCGACCACCCATCTCGAAAACGCGCTGATCCGCGTCACCTTCGACAAGTCCGGCGAAATCACCTCCGTCTTCGACAAGACCCGCAACCGCGAAACGCTCGCTCCCGGCGCCAGTGCGAACCGTCTGATCGCCTATGAAGACAAGCCGATGAACTGGGATGCCTGGGATATCGACCGCTATTTCGAAGAGCAGTTCTGGCCGCTCGCCGATGGCAAGGCCGAGATTTCCGTTGTCGAAACAGGCCCCCATCGCGCCGCCATCCGCATTGAGCGTTCCTATCAGAAGTCCAAGATCGTTCAGGTGATCTCGCTCGCCGCCGGCGAACGCCAGGTCGAGTTCGATACCTTCATCGATTGGCAGGAACGGGCGCAGGTTCTCAAGGCCCAGTTCGGCTTTGATCTCAACACCAGCGAAATCAGGTCCGAGATTGCCTTCGGCCATGTCACCCGCCCGACCCATCGCAACACCACCTGGGACCGCGCGCGGTTCGAGGCCTCGATGCATCGCTGGGTCGACATTTCCGAGGCCGATTTCGGCATCGCCCTCATCAATGACAGCAAATATGCCTATGACTGCCACGAGCAATCGGTGCGGCTGACCCTGGTGCGCGGTTCGACCTTCCCCCATCCCGAGGCCGATCTGGGCGAGCATCGCATCCGCTACGCCATGTTCGTGCATGAGGGTGTGGCGGACCTTGCGGACGTCCACCGCGCGGCGGAACGCTTCAACAATCCGGTTGCCGTCATCGGCTCCCGCTCCGTTGCTACATCACAGGCAAGCGAGTTCGCCCGCTTCAGCCTCGCCTCGGTCGACGTCCCGAACGTCACTATCGAAACCATCAAGAAGGCGGAAAAGTCCGACGCCTTGGTGCTGCGCATCTTCGAACACGCCAATATCCGGGCCGAAGCCACGATCACTTTCGGCCTGCCGGTCAGATCGGCGCGCATCGTCAACCTGATGGAGGAAGGCGATAGCAAGCCGCTGGAGGTCAAGGACAATGCCGTAACCCTCAATCTGCGGCCATTCGAGATCGCAACGCTGATGGTCGAGACCTGAGGAGAAGCAAATGTCTGATGTAAGCCTCAGAGGTGTCCGCAAGTCCTACGGCGCACTCGAAGTGGTCCATGGCGTCGATCTCGACATAAGGTCGGGCGAGTTCGTCGTTTTCGTCGGGCCCTCTGGCTGTGGCAAGTCCACGCTTCTGCGCATGATCGCCGGCCTTGAACCCATCAGCGGCGGTGAAGTCAGCATAGGCGGGCGGGTGGTCAATGATGTCCCCTCCCCGCAGCGCGGCATTGCCATGGTGTTCCAGTCCTATGCGCTTTACCCGCATATGAGCGTCTATGAGAACATGGCCTTCGGCCTCAAACTCGCCAAGACACCCAAGGCGGAGGTTGACCAGCGCGTGCGCGAGGCGGCCCGCATCCTGCAGATCGAGCCCTATCTCGACCGCATGCCCAAGGCCCTTTCCGGCGGGCAGCGCCAGCGCGTCGCCATCGGCCGGGCCATCGTGCGCGATCCCAAGGTTTTCCTGTTCGATGAGCCGCTTTCCAATCTCGACGCCGCCCTGCGCGCCCAGACCCGCGTGGAAATCGCCAAGCTGCATGACACGCTCGATGCCACCATGATCTATGTTACCCACGATCAGGTCGAAGCCATGACGCTGGCCGACAGGATCGTCGTGCTCAATTCAGGCCGGATCGAGCAGGTCGGCACGCCGCTTGAGCTCTATCGGGAACCGGTCAACACCTTTGTCGCCGGCTTCATCGCCAGCCAGCGGATGAACTTCATCGATGTGACACCCACCCCGGATGGCGTGATGCTGCCGGGCAAGATCCTGTTGCCAATCCAACATGCCGGGCTGGCCAGCGCCAGGACGCTGGGGGTTCGCCCGGAGCATCTGGAGCTTGCCAGCGACGGGGCCGCGGACCTGAGTGGCACCCTCGCCGTCATCGAGCAGTTCGGCGAATATGCCCTGGCCTATGTGGAAATGCCGAGCGGCGAGACCATAACCCTCAAGCTTGACGGGGCGCCGGAACTACACTTGCACGAGACAATCCACATTAAGGTGCCACCCGAAGCGATTCACCTGTTCGACGAGGCCGGGCGGGCGTTGCGTTAGGCGTCCGGCCTGACTTTGATGGATCAGGCAGCGATCTCGAACGCCGCGCGGACCAGTCGCCGGGTGTAGTCGGTCGATGGATTGGTCAACACCTCGCTCACCGGCCCCTGCTCAACGATCTTGCCGTGCTGCATCACCATGACGCGGTGGCAGAGCGCGCGCACGACCTTGAGGTCGTGGCTGATGAACAAATAGCTCAGGCCCTTTTCGTCCTGCAGCTTGCGCAACAGGTCAATGATCTGGGCCTGCACGCTGAGATCAAGGGCCGAAGTCGGCTCGTCCAGCAGGATGAATTCGGGTTCGAGCGCGATGGCGCGGGCGATGGCGATACGCTGCCTCTGCCCGCCGGAGAATTCGTGCGGGAAGCGCTGCAGGATATTGTCGGGCATGCCGGCATCGCGCAGGGCTTGGCGCACGCGATCGACCCGCTCGCGGCTATTGGCGCCGATGCCATTGACCACCAGCCCCTCCTCGATGATCTGGCGGATCGACATGCGCGGGTTGAGGCTGGCAAAGGGATCCTGGAACACGATCTGCATGCGGCTGCGCAGCGGGCGCATGGCCTGACGGTCCTTGGTGTCAATCCGTTCCCCGTCAAACCATATCTGCCCGCCCTGATTGCCGATCAGGCGGATCAGGGCCTGTCCGAAGGTGGTCTTGCCCGAGCCGCTTTCGCCCACAATACCAAGCGTTTCGTGGCGCATCAGTTTGATGTCGAGATTGTCGACGGCCTTAAGGTCAAAGAAGTCCGGCTTGAAGAAACCGCCCCGCTTGAGGGTGAAGCTGACCTTCACCTCCTTGCCTTCCAGCACCGTCTCGTGAACACCTTCTTCAAGCGGGAGGGCCGTGCCCTTGGGCTCGGACGCGAGCAGATGCTTGGTGTAGGGATGCTGCGGATTGGCGAAAAGCGCCTCGGTTTCGTTGTGCTCCTGCACCCGACCGTTCTGCATCACATAGACATATTCGGAGAACTGCCGAACGATGGTCAGATCATGGGTGATCAGGATCACCGCCATGCCGTACTTGTCCTTGAGATCCTTGATCAGGTTGAGGATCTGCGCCTGCACGGTCACGTCGAGCGCCGTGGTCGGTTCGTCGGCGATCAGCACCTCGGGACGGTTGGCCAGTGCCATGGCGATCATGACACGCTGCCGCTGGCCGCCGGAAAGCTGGTGCGGGTAATTGTTGAGGCGCGCCCGCGGCTCGGGAATCTGCACTTCCTCGAGCAGCTTGACCGCCCGGTTCATCGCTTCCTGGCGCGAGACGCGATTGTGCAGGTGGATGATCTCGCAGATCTGCTGGCCGATCGTATAGACCGGGTTGAGCGAGCTCATCGGCTCCTGAAAGATCATGGCGATGTCATTGCCGCGCAGCTTGCGCATCTCGCGGTCGTTCATGGAAACCACGTCCTTGCCCGACAAGGTGATCTTGGTCTCCGGTAGGATGGTGGCGCGTTTGGTCAGCAGCTTCATGAGTGTGCGGGCCGTCACCGACTTACCCGAGCCGCTCTCGCCCACAAGGGCGATGGTTTCGCCCTTGTGCAGCTGGAAGGAAACGTCGCGGACAGCGTGAACCACGCCGCCCTCGACCTTGAAGTCGACGCCGACATTGCGCGCGTCAAGGATCAGTTCACGCTCATGCGTCCCCAGATCGTGGCGCTCGGACGAAACCGGTTTGCTCTCGGTCATGGCTCAATCCTCAATAGGGGTCGACGGCATCGCGCAGACCATCGCCCAGCGCATTGAAGGCAAAGACCGTGATCAGCACAAAGATCACCGGGGTCAGGATCCAGGGATAGGAGCCGATCACCGAGAACGTGCCGGTATCCTGCAGCATCAGCCCCCATGAGATCAGCGGCGGCTTGACCGCAAAGCCCAGGAACCCGAGGAAGCTTTCAAGCAGCACCACTGTGGGAATGGCCAGGGTTACGGCCACGATGATGTGGCTGAGCACGTTGGGCAGGATGTGGCGGGTAATGATGCGCCCGTCGGTCGCGCCCACGGCGATGGCGGCCCGGACATAATCCACGCGGGCGAGAGCCAGGGTCTTGGATCGCACTTCCCGGCTTAATTGCGCCCAGCCCAGCACCGCCATGACGAAGATCACAAAGGTCAGGAACACATTGGACGGCGCCGTCACCGGGATCAGTGAGGTCAGGGCCAGATAAAGCGGCAATTGCGGGAAGGCGAGCACGAATTCGACGAACCGCTGCACCCAGGCATCCACGGCCCCGCCGATATAGCCTGAGGTAATCCCGACGAGCGTACCCACAACCGTCGTCATGGTCACCACGGCAAGGGCGATCATCAAGCTGATGCGGGAGCCGACAATACCGCGCGAGAGAATGTCGCGACCGAATTTGTCGGTTCCCAGCAGCTGGATCGGCCTGCCATCGGTCGAGCCGAAGAAATGGATGTTTGAGGGAATGAACCAGAGCAGGTGGTATTCATACCCTTTCACGAAGAAGCCCGTCGGCGTCGGATTGTCCTTCATGGCGCCGGTCAGCGGCTGGAACGTCACCGGGTCGAGTTCCCCCGTGTCACCAATGGGATAGACATAGGGCAAGAGGCTGAAATTGCCGCTCGGGTCCTCGAAGGCGATCAGGTCCGGCGGCGCAAAGGGCAGGTTCGGCTCCTTGGGGTCCATCGGCGCGAAGAAATCGGCAAAGACCGTGATGACCAGCAGCATCGCCACCAGGACGAGGCCAATCATGCCCATGGTGGAGCGGCGGAAACGGCGCCAGACCAGGGTGGCATAGGTCTCATTGCCCGAACCATAGCGCGTCACCACGGGCGCCGTGCTGGCCTCCTCTGCCGGTGTCGGCTTGGGTCCGGCCTCGACATCGGGCGGCAAGGGCACGGATGAACTGTTGTCAACGCGGGTCATTCGGCGTTCCCTCCCAGGCGAACGCGCGGATCGAGCGCGACAAGCAGAAGATCGGCGATGATGTTGCCGATGATGAGCGTGGTGGCCAGCACCAGCATGAATGTGGCGGTGACATAGACGTCGCCGACACCCATGGAGCCGACAATGGCCGGACCCACCGTGGCCAGGCCGAAGACGATGGCCACTTCGATTTCACCAGTCAGCATGTAGGGCAGCACCACGCCCTGATAGGCAATGAGCGGATGCAGCGCATTGGGCACGGCATGCTTCATGATCACCGCGCCTTCCGGCAGACCCTTGGCTCGTGCCGTCTCGACATATTGCGAGTTGAGCACGTCGAGCAGGTTCGCCCGCATCACGCGCATATTGTAGGCCAGCCCGCCAAAGGTGGCGATAAAGATCACCGGCCAGACGTGCTGGACCAGGTTGACGAATTTGTCCCAGCTCCAGGGCGCGCCGCCATATTGGGCGGAAAAGAACATGCCCACCTCCGACACATTGAGCCGGAACACCAGGACGTAAAGAATGATGATCGCCAGCAGGAACCGCGGAATGGTCATGCCCAGGAACGAGATCACGCCCAGGAGCGTATCAGCCCAGGAATACTGCCGGGTGGCGGCAATGATCCCCAGTCCAATGCCGAGGACCGAGGCCAGGATGTGACAGGTCAGTGCCAACAGGATGGTGGCCGGCAGACGCTCGGCGACAACCTGGCCGACCTCCTTGTTGTAATAGAGGGAGTGGCCGAAGTCGAAACGGGTGACGATGCCGGTAATCCAGCGAAAATATTGCACCACCAGGGGATCGTTCAGCCCGTGTTGCTCACGATACATCTGGGCCTGCGCCTCGGCCTGCTCGAAGGTCGCACCGCCCTGATTGACGGCCATTGAGCGGATGTAGTCGCCATAGTCGCCCGGAGGCGCCTGAATGATGGCGAAGGTGACCACGCTGAGCAGCAGCAGCAGCGGGATGGCGCCTAGAATGCGAATGAAGAGAAAACGAAGCATCGTCAGCCTCTATGACGTTGTTGAACGGGGTCGCCGTTCACCCCAACCCTCAGGTCAGTGTGGACCGAGGGGGCCGATCGTGGTCGTCGCACGATCAGGCCGAGGATACTGAACTCGATGCCCTGCGCCTATGGGGTCGGGCGTGGGCGGTGCCGGCGGAACCCGGGGTCCCGCCGGCCGTTTCTCGTCAGGCCGGGCCGTCGCTGCCCGGAGCGCCCGGAAGGGTTTCCGGATGCAGCTCGTAATCGCCCTGCTGGTCCTCGGGCACATAGACCCGTTCGCGGATGATATTGTCTTCAGCCCAGTTGAACATGAAGATCGGGGCACCAGCCGGGATATTGGCGAAGCGCTTGTTGATGATCAGCGCACCCGGATACTGGGTCAGACCCACCGAATAGACGTTCTCGGTGAAAATCTGCTGGTACTGCTTCATCAGCTCGGCCCGCTCGGCATTGTCGCTGGTCGAGATGAAGGCGTTGACGATATCAGTCAGTTCCTGCTCGAAGGGCAGCAGGTCGAGCGTGCCGTCCGATCCAGCCTTGTGGAAGGGGTGCGTCCGCGGGCCGGTCGGGGCAAGCATGGTGGTATTTTGTACCACCGCGACCATTTCCGAACCTTGGCGTTCCACCGTCCAGTCGAACTGGCCGGATTGTGCCATGTCGTCACGCGCCGTGCCGGTCTGGAAATTGGCGATCACACGCAGACCAAGCGGCTCCATCATCGCAATCACGCCTTCGGCGAGATTGGTGTCGGTCGCGTAGTCGGTATTGGCGAGCAGGGTGATTTCCACATCAGCACCGCCGGCGGTGTCTGCGGGGAAATTGCGCACGCCATTTCCATCGGTATCCATCAACCCCAGGCCATCGAGCAGTTCGTTGGCTGCGTCCATGTTGTAGGGGTAGTAGACCGTGGAGTCCTTGTCGTAATAGGTCGTGCCGGCATAGAGCCCGCCCGGATAGATGGCGGTGAAGGGACCGCGGACAAGCGATTCACCCAGACGCTGGCGATCGACCGCCATGGTGACGGCCTTGCGGAAGTCGAGGTTCCGGTTCAGCTCACGCACGGCCTGCTCACGAGCGTCGGGTTCACCCCAGCCATTGCCCGACATATTCATGCGCAGGGCATAACCGATGGTGCGGGCACCGAACTGCAGGCGGGCCGGAGCACTGTCGTCGGCCGAGCGGCGCAGGGCCTCGACATAGCTTTCAGCCTGTTCGAGGTTGGAGAAGTCGCCCGAACCGGCAACAGCCTGGACGTCACGGTCGGCCCAGGTCGAGAGGCGATAGTGCATCTCGTTGAGGTAGGGCAGCTGGTTGCCCTGTTCGTCGACCTTCCAATAATAGGGGTTGCGGCGCATCACGATGATATCGTCAGGACGATACTCAACCGGCACCCAGGCGCCCATCACCGGAATATTGAGATATTCGGGCGGGAAGGCATTCTTGTACTGCTCGTAGCTGTTGTCCGAGTATTTGGGGTGCTCGGGCTTGAGGATATGGCTCGGGCCCGGACAGAAGGAGTCGTAGGCCATCGCGTAGAGGTACTGCGTGGGGAATGACTCTTCGAAGGTCCACTTGATCGTATAGGCGTCGATCGCCTCGAGCTTGGTGCCCGTGCCGAACCGCTCAGGCGTGCCGGTACCCGAGGGAACCGCGCTCACATTGGGATCCTGGACATTGTCCTCCCAATAGAACATCACGTCTTCGCTATCGAACGGGTCGCCGTCGGACCATTTGGCACCCTCGATCAGGTGCATGGTCAGTTCCTTGCCGTCCTCGGACCATTCCCAGCTCTTGGCGAGGTTGGGCATGGGTTCGAGTTCGTCGGCCTTGACCATGAACAGCGGACCGGTGCGCGTCAGGCATTCGCTGAGGCCAATGTCGATGCCGCCCCAGCCCTGGCTCTGGCCGCCGATATAGTTCCAGCCTTCAGGCCGGCCGCCGATGACGTGGCGCATGGTATCGCCATAAACGCCGATGCCGTCCGGCATGTTGGCGGCTTTGTAGACCAGTGGCTCCTTGGGCAGGCGCTCTGCGACAGGCGGCAGGGCCCCGGCGTCCACATATTTGGACGTGACCCAATCGGGCTCGTTGTATTCGGGCAATGCCTTGTATTCGAGGATGTCCGAAATGCTGACGAAATTCGGCTCGCTCTGGGCCGAGAATTCCGGCGGATCCGGCAGTTCACCGGTCATTTCCTGTGCCGGCATCGCCGACATGGAAACGGACAGCAAAAGTCCTGCCCCGCCAAGGGCATAGATGTGCTTTCTCAATAGAACCTCCCATCGCAATCGGGGCAAAGGCGATGATTGCCCGGTCCGGATACTCCTCTCCGAACCTGCCTCCGTGCATGGGTAAAGCCTACCCCTTGCAGTGACCGACGCAATCCGGAATGATAGTGACTAATTCCGGTTTTCTAAGAACTGCGGGAAAAGTATGACTGTAATTGAAGGCCTTGGCAGACCGGTGCGCGCAAAAGAGAAGGCGCCACGTCCGACCCCGCGTCCGGACCGCAGCTTTTACTCTTCGGGAAAGGCCTTCGGGCGCTTCGGCATCCGGGCTTTCCCACCCCAGATCATGCCGCAACCCCACAGCCATGGCCATATAGAATTCAATTGGTTGACCCGGGGGACCATGGACTATGTCTTTGATGGTGGCCCCCTGACCGTGGGTGCCAATCGGCTGGTCGCTTTCTGGGCGGGCATCCCGCATCAGACAGTGGGATTAAGAGATGTCGACGATGCCCGGCAGCTCAATATCTACCTGCCGATGGATGCCTTTCTCGAGATGCCGCAGCTCGGACGACTGACGGAAACCCTGATGGGCGGCGGGGTGATCCAGTTGGCGCCGGAGTGCATCGGCCTTGAAACGCTGGAGCGCTGGTATGGCGACTATCGCAGCGGCAACGCGCTCCGCACGGACCTGGTGCGCGCCGAGATCGGCACCATGTTCCGCCGCGCGGCCATCACTGGATGGGACACATTGCTGCCGGCCTGGGTCGAAAAAACGAGCGCCCGCAGCCGCACGGCAAGCCCGGTTCGCTATGTCGTGCGCATGGTGCGCCACATCGTGGAAAACATCAGCGATCCGCTCTCGGTCGAGGCCATCGCCGATGTCGTTGGCCTACACCCCAACTACGCGACCAACCTGTTCACCAAGGTCATGCATATCTCGGTGCAGAAATTCGTCACCCGCATGCGGCTGATCCGGGCACGCAGCCTGTTGTTCGACAGCAATCTGGCCATCGCCAACATTGCCTTCCAGTCCGGTTTTTCCAGCCAGACCCAATTCTACGAGCACTTCCGCAAGGCCTATGGCATGACCCCCAGCCAGATGCGGGAAAACAAGATCGCCTAGGGCCCCTACCCCATCTCCTGCACGATGCGCAGGAATTCGGCATGGCCCAAAGCCTTTTGCGCTGCCGCGCGGTATTCGCGGACCAGGGCGTCGAAGGTCTCGCGGGCAAACTGGCGCAATTTGGGGTCAGCCTCCATCTCGCGGCGCGCAAGGGATTGGTCGAGCAGGCCGAGCCCGTCCAGTACCGGATAGTGCAACTGCGTCTCGATATGCGGCAGGCCGCCCAGATAGGCAGGAAAATGCTCGGCCCGCGGCATCTGCTTGTGCCAGCGGGCGAGGCGTTCCTTCGTCTCGGGATGAATGCGGTTGGCTCGAACTTCCCGCCAGAACGGAGTATCGTCGCGCTCGGTGACATAGTGTGTGTTCACGAATGTCCGGAAGTCGTCGACCTGCCGCCCGACGCGGGCATTATAGTCATCCCGCGCCTTCTGCTCGATCCGCTCCGGCCGATCCATATAGCGCTGCGCGAACAGCATCATCTGGACGATAGTCCCGTGGATGGAAGTGGATTCGAGTGGCTCGAGGAAGCTTGAGCTGAGCCCCACGGCAAGGCAATTGCCGATCCAGGCCTTTTCCAGCCGCCCGATCTGGAAGCGGATATCGCCACGTACTTCGATCTTGTGACCCAGCGCCGCTTCGATCTCCGCCTTGGCCTGATCTGGGGTGGTAAACTCATCGGAATAGACATAGCCGCAACCGAAGCGTGTACGCGTGGGGATCTGCCACATCCAGCCCGAACTCTGTGCCCAGGCGCGCGTATAGGTGGGCAGTTCGGCGCCCTCTTCCACATCGATCCAGAATGGCAGTGCCCGGTTCACCGGCAATTCATGGGCATAGGATATCCAGGGCGCCTGCAATTCCTTGACAATGAGCTGTTTGCGAAAGCCTGTGGCGTCGATGAAGAAATCGCCTTCGAGCCGCTGATTGCCGTCCAACACCAGCGCCGTTATGTCACCGCTCTCAGGGTCCCGTTCGATCCCTTCGACCAGCGCATCGACCTTTTCCACGTCGCGGGATTTGCTGGCGAAAAACTTGCCCACCAGCGCTTGGTCGAAGTGAAAGGCATGATGAAACGGTCCCAGCGGAATGAGGCCGCCATCGGTTTTGCGGGCATAGGGCGCCTTCCACTGTTCCAGCAATGGCTGGAACATGTGCATATCCTGCACCTTGCGCCCCGCGGCCACCGCGTAGACGTTGAGGTAATCGCTGGGCGCGCCGACGGGCGCCCGCACCACTTGATGCGGATCATCAATCGGGCCGTAATAGGTGAAACCCTTGCGCCGCCAGTCCTCGTGGCGAATGCCCAGCTTGAAACTTGCATCGGTCTTCCGGATGAACTCGACTTCGTCGATGCCGAAATGCTTGAGCAATACGCGGAAGGCAGCCGTAGTCGCCTCGCCAACCCCAACCGTCGGGATCTTGCTGCTCTCGACCACCGAAATCCTGAAGTCGAGCCCCCTCCGGCGCGCCTCATCCTGAATGATGAAGGCGGCGATCCAACCCGCCGTGCCCCCACCAACAATGACGTAATGGGATGGTTTGTCCATGCCCTGTCCTCCCTTGACGCCAAGCTAGATTTGCCCCGCCCCCGACACAAGCCGAGCCGTCGGCTCTTGCGTCGCAATTCTGTGAAAACCGGAAACTGTAGGTCCAAAATCGAAAGCGGCCCGACCTTCAGGCCGGGCCGCTTCATGACGCCAGGAGGAGCGTCGGGGGGACCTCAGATCAGTGATGCGCGCCGCTCATTTCGCGCAGTTCCTCCACGGAACGGACGCGCTTGCGGGCGGCACCGTCCCAGTCGCGGGTCTTGACCGTCGACTTGGCCATGCGCTCCTTTGCGGCCGGCACTGCATCGGCATATTGAGGCAGCCACTGTGCCTGGGCGACGACCATTTCGTCGACCATGGCCCAGACTTCGTCCGGGGTGCAGATGGCGCCGACCAGCGGGTCGTGCAAAACGGCCAGCTTGAGCGTATCGATATTGCCGGTCATGGCCGCTTCGACCGACAGGCGCTGCACCGACACCGAGACCGAGCAGGTGGCCGCGCAGGCCGTGGGCAGGGTGATGCCCTCGATCATGTTGATCCCGAAACGGTCAACATAGCCCGGGCTTTCGATGATCGCGTCATCAGGCAGATTGGTGATGATGCCATTGTTGCGGCGATTGAAATGACCGCGATAGGAGCGACCGGTTTCGATGGCCTCGATAATGTAGCTGGCGTGTTCGCTGGTGCGCTTGTGTTCGGAAAGCGGCTTGTTGGCCTGCTCCTTGAACATGGGGAAGTCGGTTTCGAACCAGTTCCGGCGCTCGGTCGAATAGCGCAGATAGCCGCCGGTTTCGCCATGGATCCAGTCGCTCATGTCGATCCAGCGACCGATCTCCTCGGGGCGCTTGCGATACCAGGGCAGATATTCGCTCAGGTGCCCATTGCTTTCGGTCGAATAGACCCCGAAGCGCTTGAGCACGTCGATGCGCACCTTTTCCTGCTTGGAATAGACGGGGTGCTTCTCGAAGGCGGCGATCAATTCGTCGCTTTCGATCTTCCGGCCCTTGGCGCGGATGTCGATATACCAGGTCTGGTGGTTGATGCCCGAGCAGACATAGTCAAGCTCGCTGTCGTCGACCCCCAGAACCTGAGCAATCTGATGGGCGCCATGCTGCACGCCGTGGCAAAGGCCCACAACATTGACCCCGCCATACATTTCGGCGGCCCAGGTGTTCATGGCCATGGGATTGGCATAGTTGAGGAACAATGCTCCGGGCTCGGCGACCTCGCGGATATCCTTGCAGAAATCGAGGATCACCGGAATGTTGCGCTGGCCATAAAGAATGCCACCAGCGCAGATGGTATCGCCCACGCATTGATCCACCCCATATTTGAGAGGGATGGAGATGTCGGTGGCAAAAGCCTCCAGCCCGCCAACGCGGACGCAGCTCATGATGTAGCGAGCCCCGGAAATGGCCTCGCGACGATCAGTCGTTGCCGTCACCTTGGCCGGCAGCTTGTTCACCGACACGATCGTCTCGATGATCTGGCGGACCATATCCAGGTTCTGCGGATTGATGTCGGTCAGCGCAAACTCGCAGCCAGCGAACTCCGGCACCTTGAGAAGGTCCGAAATCAGGGTCTTGGTAAAACCGACCGAGCCGGCGCCGATGACGGTGACTTTGAATGACATTTTCCTCTCCCGGCGCCGCTGGGGCGCTCACAGTCCGTAGGCAACAAGTAGCGCGGGGCGCAGGAATGTTGTAGAGCAAGCTTGTGCGAACCAGGGTAATTTTGTGCTCACCGATCTACTGGAACATGGCTTCGACATTCGCCGCCTGGTGTTGCCGCGAAGCGCCGCCCCGCTTCACTGCATGACCGTGAGCGCGGGCTATGAACAGCGCCGGAACGAGGTCTATTCCTGGGACGGCATGAAGCGCGGAACCGCACCATTCCTGGTCATTCAGCATACGACATTGGGGGAAGGACGATTGGACTATGCCGGTGTGCAGCACCGCCTCGTCCCGGGCACAACTATGCTCGTGACCATGCCGCACGCTCATCGCTACTTCCTGGAGCGTGGCGGTCACTGGGAGTATTTCTGGCTGCTGCTGAATGGCCGCGAGGCTTTGCGTCTGGCGCGCGAAATCCTGGATGCCACAGGCCCTGTACTGAATTTGGAAAGCGTTCAGATCGACCGACTTGCCGGAACCACCCTGAAGGCCATGACGGCTACGGACCCCACGCCGGGGCAGGTTTCGGTTCTTGGCTACGAGGTAATGACCATCCTGCATGATGGGGTATTTGGCACCCGGTCACCGGACGACACATCATTACCCGCCGCCATCGAACGCGTGGTCGCCTATATTGAAGGCAATCTGGGCGCATCGTTGCATGTCGAGCGGCTCGCCGGGGTGGCAGAGATGAGCCGTGCGCACTTCGTGCGCCGGTTTAGTACCTGCGTCGGGCAGTCGCCATCGGACTATGTGTTGTCGCGCCGCCTCGCGCGAGCCGAGCGCCTGCTATTGGCGACCGAGATGAGCGTGGTGGAGATCGCGCAAATGACGGGCTTTGCGAACAGCAACTACTTTGCCAAGGTCTTCCGCAAACACCGCAGCGCGGCACCGCTGGAATACCGGGCAACCCGATTCGAGGCACGCTGATCACCTCTCCACCCACCAATTCGGCGCGTGCCTGATCCGAAGCAACGATCTAGGATTAGCCGGCGGTCGCGATAAGCGAGGCATTGCCGCCTGCGGCTGTAGTATCGATGCAGACGTGCCGTTCCACCTGCAGGCGGCTCAGTTCATGCGGGCCGGTGACGATCGGCAGCAGGGGCCCTTTCCGGCCGCTCAAAGCCTGACGAATCGAGCGAAGGGACGGCTGATCTCCAAACCAGGCAACCGCGTCGAAACCTTCGCCGGCCTGTAGCCTGTCGAACTCAAGGGCGGCGCGTTCGAACAGACAGCCAGTCCTTTCGGCCATGGCGATCTGGGCAGCATAGTCTTCGGCCCGAGGGCCAAGGCAGAGCAGTGTACCACGCGGCGCGGTGTGAAGCCGGTTGGTTTCCCCCGTTGGGCCGGGTAGGTCGAGCGTGGCGGTCTGCAGCGTGGCGCCACATTGGGTAAATCGCGGCAGATAATGAGGACCGCCTGCCTTCGGGCCCGTGCCTGATAGGCCCTCGCCACCAAACGGCTGGCTTCCGACCACCGCACCGATCTGGTTGCGATTGACGTAGATGTTGCCGGCGTGGACGTTTCGTTCCAACCACTTCACCCGAGACGATATTCGAGTATGTACGCCAAATGTCAGGCCATAACCCGATGCGTTGATGGCGGCGATGACCCCTGGAAGCTGTTCGCTGCCAAATGTTGCCACATGCAACACCGGGCCGAAAATTTCCTCTGGTATCTCCTCGATACCCGACACTTTCAGCACGACAGGGGCGAAGAAGGTCCCTCCAGCAGTTGCACCCAGCCGATGGAGCACCCGATCCTCGCGCTCTGACACATAAGCCGCGATCTTGTCCCGGGCAGCGTGATCGATCACTGGGCCAATATCGGTTGTCAAAAACCAGGGATTGCCGACGCGCAACTCATCCATGGCACCCTTAAGCATCTCCATGGTCCGGTCGTAGGCCTCCTCCTGGATGTAGAGGATGCGAAGAGCCGAGCAGCGCTGACCGGCTGACTGGAATGCTGACGCGATGATGTCACGCACGGCCTGTTCCGGCAGTGCCGTAGTGTCCACCACCATGGCATTGAGGCCGCCGGTCTCCGCGATCAAAGGAGCGTTGGCGGGCCCGTGCTCAACCATGGCCTGCTCGATCCGTCGCGCAGTCGGCAGCGATCCGGTGAAGGCTACCCCGGCGATATGTGCGCTTGAGGTCAGCAACTGGCCGACCTTGGGGCCCCCGGGCAAGAGTTGTACTGCATCCATTGGGATCCCTGCCTCATGCATCAATTGCACGGCACGATAGGCGACCAGTGGCGTCTGCGGTGCCGGCTTTGCCAGCACAGGGTTGCCTGCCACCAGTGCCGCTGCAATCTGGCCGGTGAATATGGCCAATGGGAAGTTCCAGGGCGATATGCAGACGAACGGCCCTCTTGGCCCTGCGCCCAACTTTGGCGCTTCATCGGCATAATAGCGCAAGAAATCGACGGCCTCGCGCAATTCGGCGACTGCATCGGCCCAGGTCTTGCCGGCCTCGCGGGCCAGGATGGCGAAGATTTCGGGGGCATTGGCTTCGTAAAGGTCTGCGACGGTGCGCAACAAGGCTGCCCGTTCCTCGACGGAGACCTCTGCCCATTGGGAGTTCGAAGCGGCGCTGATTGCCTGCTCCACCTGCTCGCCGGTCGCCTCGGTGACCTTGCCCACTGTGTCGCAATGCTCCGAGGGGTTGGCGATTGAAGTCCCTTGTTCATCATCAATAGTCATCGCGCCAAGGCAGCGAGCCGTCCACTGGACGCTGGAAAATGCCTCTCGGGCCGCCTCCATCGCCCCCAGGGCAACCGGGTCGGTCAGGTCCAGGCCCGAGGAATTGCGCCGGCTGCCAAAAATCGCTGAGGGGTGGGCGATGGCCGGGTTCGGGACATCTTCGCCCAGATGCAACAGCTTTTCGATCGGGTCTTCCGCTACCCTCTCGGCAGGAATGTCGTCATCGGCGATCTGATGGACAAAGGACCCGTTGGCGCCGTTTTCCAGCAGACGCCGCACGAGATAGGCCAACAAGTCGCGATGGGCTCCGACAGGCGCATAGATGCGCGTTGCCGTACCGCTCTTCTGGCGCAACACATCATGCAATTGCTCGCCCATGCCATGCAGGCGCTGGAATTCGTAGGTCTCGCTCGACCGCCCTGCCGCCTCGGCCAGATGCAGAACGGACGCGGCCGTGTGGGCGTTGTGCGTGGCGAATTGGGGATAGATGTGCCTGGCTGCAAACAGGCGGCGCGCCGCAGCAATATAGCTGACATCGGTCGCCGCCTTGCGCGTAAATACCGGAAAGCCGGGCAAGCCCAGCACCTGGGCCCGCTTGATCTCGGCGTCCCAGTAAGCACCCTTGACCAGTCGCACCATGATGCGCCGGTCCAGCCGCGCCGCCGTCTGCTCCAGCCAGTCGACCAGGGGCAGGACCCGCCGGCCATAGGCCTGCACCACAACGCCGAAACCGTCCCACCCTGCCAATTCGGGCGTCTCGAGCACTGCTTCGATCACGTCGAGGGAGAGGTCCAGCCGGTCCGCCTCTTCGGCATCAATGTTGAACCCCATGTTTGCCCCGGCTGCCGCGCGGGCGAGTTCCCGGGTGGTTTCGACGAGTTCATTGAGCACCCGGTCGCGCTGGGCATACTCATAGCGGGGGTGCAACGCGCTGAGCTTGACCGAGATGCCGGGATTGTCGCGCACCGAACCGTGAATGCATTGCGGAGCCAGTGCGTTGATGGCGTTGAGATAAGCGGCGCAATAGCGTTTTGCGTCCGCCGCAGTGCGCGCCGCCTCCCCGAGCATGTCATAGGAGTAGCGGTACCCCTCTGCCTCCGGCTTCTTGGCGCGGGCGATCGCCTCGTCGATGGTCCGTCCAAAGACAAACTGGCGGCCCATCAGCCGCATCGCCTGGCTCACCGCGGTCCGGATGACCGGTTCGCCCAGCCTCGCCACCACCCGTTGAAGTGCAGACTGCTGCGCGACCTCGGGATTGCCCAGCACTTCGGCAGTCAGGTTTAGCGCCCAGGACGAGAAGTTCACCAGCGGGCTTTCCGATCCCCCGAAATGCCGGGCCCAGTCGCCGCCGCCGATCTTGTCGTGGATAAGCGCATCGATGGTCTCGCTGTCGGGAACCCGCAACAGCGCTTCGGCCAGCGCCATCAGTGCCAGCCCCTCATCGCTGTCGAGACCATATTCGGCCAGAAAGCTCTCCATCAGACCTGGCCTTGTGCTCTGGCGCACAGCCTGAACCAGTTCGACGGCCTTGAGCGATACGGCCTTTCGATCGGCCGGCTCCAGGCCAGTCTCGGCAATCAGTTCCTGAACGAGCTTGGTCTCGTCGGCGTAGAGACGAGAACGAAGCAGCTGGCGCGGCGAGAAATCGGACATGAGGACTGGTCCCAGTGAATGCAGACCATGATGCCAGATGCATTGCAGGCATTTCGCCTTTTGTGGTACGGACGAATAGGCTCTTTGCCGGAAAAATGCACAGAATCTGGACAGGTACGCCTATGAATTCACTACACGATAGCCCATTGGACCACACCGATCGACGTATCATCGATGAGCTCGCCCGCAACGGCAGGATCAGCGTCGCCGAGTTGAGCCGACGGGTGCATCTGTCAAAGACGCCCTGCCAGGCACGCATCAAGCGGTTGGAACAGGATGGCTACATTCTGGGCTATCGCGCCGTCATCGACCCCACGCGACTGGGCTTGCCACATGTCGCCTTTGTCGAGGTACGGCTCAGCGACACGCGAAAGGCGGCGCTGGAAGCTTTCAACATGGCCGTCCGCGCCCTGCCCGAGGTGGAGCAGGCGCATATGATCGCTTCGAGCTTTGACTATCTACTCAAGGTACGCACTAAGGATATCGCCGCTTATCGCGAAGTACTGGGAGAGAAGATTTCCTCTCTCCCGCATGTGGCGCACACCTCGACCCATGTGTCGATGGAAGCGGTCAAGGACGACGTCGAGTAGCATCGGCCTTGCAAGCGGACCAACCCTCTGCCATTCCGGCATTATCAGCGGTCTGGGGGACTGTTATGAAAACCGTTCTTGTGGTCGGAATCGGAACGGGCAGCGCCGAACATCTGACTGTGGCCGCCATAGATGCCCTGAACCGCGCCGATGTCCTGTTTGTTCCGGACAAGGGCACCCACAAATCCGACCTCGCCGGTATCAGGCGGGATATCATCGCGCGCTTCGTACAACGTTCCGACCTGCGTCAGATCAGCTATTCGGTGCCGCGTCGAGACGTGCAAAACCCGGACTATGAGCAAGGCGTCGCCGATTGGCATCGCGCGCTGAGCGATATCTACGCCAAGCTGATCGCCGATATCCCCCAAAACGGTACGGGCGCTTTCCTCGTCTGGGGCGACCCGGGGCTCTATGACTCGACGCTTCGCATTCTTGAGGGCGTGTCCGCACCTTTCGGCGTCGAGGTTGTGCCAGGTATCTCGGCCGTACAGGCCCTCACCGCCGCTCACCGCATTCCGCTCAACCGCATCGGCGAGCCGGTGATGATTACCCCTGGCCGCAAGCTGGGCCCGGTGGAAACCGACACCGTGGTGATGCTGGACGGCCAGATGGCCTTCCGGCACGCCGACCCGGACCTTCAGATCTACTGGGGAGCCTATCTCGGGACAGCCGATGAAATCCTCATCGCGGGACGACTGGGGGATGTCTGCGAGCGCATCGTTGAGGCAAGAACACAGGCCCGCGAACGCCATGGCTGGATCATGGACACCTATCTCCTGCGCAAGCAACGGTAGTGCCGGACCGCCGGGGCTGGTAAGAATTGCGCCATGATATCGGCACCCATAGCTGACCCGGCCCGGCGCGGCACCTGCCCAACGCTCCATGCCCCGATGTTGACGGGCGATGGCTTGCTGGCGCGCGTGCGGGTGCTGGGCCGAGTACTCTCGCTGTCGCAATTCATGGAGATCGCGCGACTGGCGGAACGGCACGGAAATGGCCTTGTGGAGGTCACCGCGCGCGGCAATCTTCAGGTTCGGGGGCTTACACCTCGCTCCGCGCCCCAATTCGCGGAGGCCGTGGCAGCGCTCGTGGCTATAGAGTCGGGCCTGGTCGTGGATGTCTCGCCACTCGCTGGCCTTGATCCATCCGAAGCAATGGACCCCAGAGGCCTTGCTGAACGCATTCGCGTTGCAGCAGAGCCTCTGGCCGACCGGCTCGGCCCCAAGGTCAGCGTCGTGGTCGATGGCAATGGTCAAGTATCCCTGGCAGATATCAAAGCGGACATTCGCCTCACGGCCCAGACGCCGCAAACCTGGCTTATGACATTGGGCGGGGCGAAGCCGCAGGCAGTGGACGAAGCGGCGGCTTTTTCGACCACGATGGCCGTTCTGGGCGCGCTGGCGGCAATCGGTCCGGATGCACGGGCGACGGATCTGTTCCCCGCGCCCGTGACGAAACCAGGAAAACACACAGCCCCAGTCGCCTGGCCCGGCGAGATTACCTTGCGCACCGGTCATTGTGGGGCGTTTGCCCTGCCTTTTGGCCAGATCGAGGCAGACAGCCTGGTCGGCCTCGCCACCGCAATGGCAGCCGAGGGTCTGGACTGCCTTCGCCTTGCCCCGGATCATGTCCTGCTCGTTGACGGCATGTCAGCCGCCCTGCTCCAGCAGGCGGACGACCTTGGGTTTGTCACGCGTGCCGACGACCCGCGCCGGCGTATCAGCGCCTGCAGCGGCAGCCAGGGGTGCGCCTCAGGTCTGATCGCCGCACGCCAGATCGCGCTGCGCCTGGCAGAACAGGGCGTGACGGAGCAGCATTTGCACGTATCCGGATGCAGCAAGGGGTGCGCCCACCCCGGACCTGCCCGTGTGACATTGGTCGGGCGCACCGACGGGATTGGCCTTGTCATCGACGGTCGGGCAGGCGATACGCCTCAACAATTGCTGGACGAGGCCGCGCTTCTTGCCGGTGCCGTTCCCTTTCAGGACGGACGATGACCCGATATGACTACATCAAGGATGGTGACAGCATCTATCGCCAGTCCTTTTCCATCATCCGAGCCGAAGCCGACCTGGCGCGCTTTTCCGAGGAAGAGGCCGAACTTGCTGTTCGCATGATCCATGCCGCTGGAATGGTCGAGGCAGCGCAGCACTTCACGTTCAGTCCAGGTTTCGTATCGGCCGCCCGGATCGCGCTCAACGCCGGTGCCCCCATACTGTGCGATGCCGAAATGGTGGCGCGCGGCGTCACGGCCGCCAGGTTACCGGCAGACAATGCCGTGATCTGCACCCTGCGCGATCCGCGCACACCCGTTCTGGCCGACCGTATCGGTAATACGCGTTCAGCAGCCGCCCTGCATCTTTGGGACGAGCATCTCGAGGGCGCTGTGGTGGCTATTGGCAATGCACCCACGGCGCTGTTTCATTTGCTTGAAATGCTCCGGGACGGGGCACCAAGGCCGGCCGCGATCCTGGGCATGCCGGTCGGCTTCGTGGGCGCGGCCGAATCCAAGGACGCCCTGGCGGAAAACTCCTATGGTGTGCCCTATGCCATTGTGCGCGGGCGCCTGGGTGGCAGTGCCATCACCGCCGCCTGTCTCAACGCCCTGGCGAGGCCGGGACTATGAGCGGGAAGCTGTTCGGTGTCGGCACGGGCCCCGGGGATCCGGACCTGCTGACCATCAAGGCGGTGCGGGCAATCGAAACTGCCGATGTGGTGGCCTATTTCGCCAAACGCGGCAATGCCAGCAACGCCCGGGCCATTGCGGCCACTCATTTCCGACCCGAACAGATCGAGGAACCCCTCGAATATCCGGTGACCACCGAGATCGATCGGCGCGAGAATGGTTACAAGACCCAGATCGAAGCTTTTTATGCCGAGGCCGCGGACCGGATTGCTGCCCATCTGGATGCCGGACGGGCCGTCGCCGTTCTGAGCGAAGGCGACCCCCTGTTCTATGGGAGCTATATGCACCTGCATCTGCGACTTGCTCCTCACTATGATACCGAGGTCATTCCTGGGATTACCGCCATGTCTGGCTGCTGGTCTGCAGCTGGACTCCCGCTCGTGCAGGGCGACGATATCCTGACCGTGCTTCCTGGCACCCTCGACCGGGACGAGATCGCCCGGCGGCTGGGCAATACCCAGGGTGCAGTCATCATGAAACTGGGCCGCAACCTGCCTAAGGTGCGCGCCGCCCTCGCTGACGCCGGGAGATTGCACCAGGCGGTCTATGTCGAGCGCGGCACGACGGCGAGTGGCCGCTCGATCCCTCTCACTGACAAGAGCGATGACGTTGCCCCCTATTTTTCCTTGGTGCTGGTGCCTGGCTGGAGCACTCGGCCATGACCGGCAAGCTCGTCATCATTGGTACCGGGCCAGGCAATCCGGGCCAGACAACGCCGCAGGTGTTGGATGCCATTGGCGATGGCGAGCTCTTCTTCGGTTATGGCCCCTATCTGGACCGCCTGAGCCTGCGCCCCGACCAGGGGCGGATCGCGTCGGACAACCGGGAGGAAATCGACCGGGCTCGCGCAGCTCTGGATGCTGCGGCAAAGGGCGCTTCAGTCTGTGTGGTGTCAGGCGGCGACCCCGGCGTCTTTGCCATGGCGGCCGCGGTCTGCGAAGCGATCGAGACCGGCCCGGAGACCTGGCGTCGTCTCGACGTCACCGTCCTGCCCGGGGTCACTGCCATGCTGGCTGTGGCGGCGCGCGCTGGAGCCCCTCTCGGGCACGATTTCTGTGCGATGTCGCTGTCGGACAACCTCAAGCCTTGGGAGCTGATCGAGCGCCGCTTGCGCGCGGTCGCCGAGGCAGGCTTCGTGATCGCGCTCTACAATCCAGTTTCGCGGGCCCGGCCCTGGCAATTGGCCACGGCCTTCAAAATCCTGCGTGAAAGTCTGCCGGTTTCAACTCCAGTCATTTTTGGGCGGGCCGTGGGTCGCCCCGACGAGCGCTTCACCGTTGCACCACTGGGCGAAGCCGATCAGCAAAGCGCCGACATGGCCACCTGCGTGATTATCGGAACGGCCGAAACGCGGATCATCGATCGGCCCGGCATGGACCCGCTGGTCTATTCGCCGCGGAGTGCCAACCCGTGAGCGGGCCCTGGCTTTCAATCATAGGCCTCGGTGAGGATGGCCTCGATGGCCTTTCACTTGCTGCGAGAGCGGCGGTTGCCGAAGCCGAGATCGTGTTTGGTGGGGAGCGGCATCTGGCTTTGGTGGACCCGATCGTTTCAGGAGAAGCGCGGGCATGGCAAAGTCCGTTCTCGGACTCGATCGAGGCCATTATGTCATTGCGCGGACGCAGGGTCTGCGTACTCGCCTCAGGCGATCCATTCCACTATGGCGTCGGAGCGACCCTCAGTCGGCACATTGACCCAGCCCAGTTGGTGGTCATCCCGCAACCGTCCGCGTTCAGCCTTGCGGCGGCGCGGCTGGGCTGGCCCATTCAGGAGGTCGTCTGCCTCTCCGTGCATGGACGGCCAATCGATCTGGTGCGACCCTATCTGCACCCGGCCGCCCGGATCCTGGCGTTGACCTCGGATGAACATGGGCCCGGAGCCCTGGCCGCATTGCTGGTGGAGGCCGGGTTTGGCCGTTCGATCATAACGGTTATGGAAGCGCTGGGTGGTCCTGACGAACATATCCGATCGCAGATGGCGGATGGGTTCACCCTGACCGACATCAACCCGCTCAATGTGTGTGCGATCACCGTTGCCCCTCTTCCCGGCGCGCGGGTGCTGCCGCTGACGCCGGGTCTGGAGGATGACTTGTTCGAGCATGACGGGCAGATCACCAAGCGCGATATCCGGGCCCTTACGCTGGCCGCCCTGGCCCCTCGCCGCAATGAGCTGCTTTGGGATATCGGTGCTGGATCGGGATCGGTCGGGATCGAATGGATGCTATCTGACCCGAGCCTGCGCACCATAGCGATCGAAGCCGATCCCGAGCGCGCAGCACGGGTCGGTCGCAATGCCCGCAAGCTGGGCGTCCCCGAACTGCGTGTTGTGAGCGGCCTGGCGCCACCGGCGCTGGCGGGTCTGGAAGCGCCTCACGCGATCTTTGTGGGCGGTGGCGGTACTGATCCGGGCGTTCTGGACGCGGCCCGGTCAGTTTTGCGTCCAGGCGGCCGCCTTGTGGCCAATGCGGTCAGCCTCGAAATGGAGCAAACACTGCTGGCGCTCCATACCGAACTTGGGGGCGACCTCGTGCGGCTTTCGGTGGCGCACGCCGCGCCGCTTGGCACCATGCGAGGCTGGCGTCCGGCGATGCCGATCACCCAGTGGCGCTGGAGCAAGCCATGACTGTGCATTTCATCGGTGCGGGCCCCGGGGCGGCCGACCTGATTACGGTGCGCGGTCGAGACCTATTGGCCCGCTGCCCTGTCTGCCTCTATGCCGGGTCCATCGTACCGCAGGAAATGCTCGATTGGTGCAGTCCCGGTACGCGCCTCATCGACACCGCCCCGATGTCTCTGGACGAGATTGAGGCTGAATATGTCAGGGCGCATGATGCTGGAGAAGATGTCGCGCGCCTCCACTCCGGCGACCTCTCCATCTGGAGCGCCGTGGCGGAACAGATGCGCCGCCTCGACCGGTGTGGCATCCCCTATACACTGACCCCGGGTGTCCCCGCCTTCGCGGCGGCGGCGGCGGCGCTGGGGCGGGAACTCACCATCCCTGGCGTCAATCAGTCCGTCGTGCTCACCCGCTTGGGCGGTCGTGCCTCCCCCATGCCCGAGGGGGAGACACTCGCCGCCTTCGCCGCAAGTGGTGCGACACTGGCCATCCACCTGGCAATTCACGCGCTCGACCGCGTCGTCCACGAACTGCTCCCGCACTACGGCGCCGACTGTCCGGTCGCCATTGTTGCTCGTGCCAGTTGGCCCAATGAGACGTTCATTTTGGGTAGCCTGGGCACCATCCAGGCCTCGTTCGACCCCGCAATTGAGCGCACGGCGATCATCTTCGTTGGTAATGGGCTGGGCGCTCAAGACTTTCGCGAAAGTTCACTTTACGATCCCGATTACCAGCGCCGCTTTCGCGGCCGCGACGGACTATAGGAGGCAAGGCATTGGAAAATCTCATTCTTTCCGAACTCAAGGGCAAGGCCGTGCTCATCACCGGCGCCTCAACCGGTATCGGCGCCGCGCTGGCCAAGGCATTCGGCGCGCAAGGCGCCATGGTTGGCGTGCACTACAATTCCAGCGAGTCCGCAGCTAAATCGGTAGCCGAAGCGGTCGAGACCGCCGGCGGAAAAGCCCACCTGGTCCGCGCCGACGCGTCGAAATCAGGCGAAATTGCGCGGGCCGTTGAAGAAACGGCGGCCGTGTTTGGCCGGCTGGACGGTCTGATCAACAATGCCGGGGGCATGGTGGCGCGCCTGCCTTATGCGGAGATGACCGACGAGCACTATGACGCGGTCATGGACCTTAATGGCCGCTCGGTGCTCGCCGCCACGCGGGCCGCGCTGCCACATATGAAGGCAGCGGGCGGCGGCTTTGTCATCAACACCACCTCGATCGCCGCCCGAAATGGTGCCAGTGGCGGTGCCGGCCTTTATGGTTCGTCAAAGGCCTTCGTCGCCAATGTGACGCGTGGCATGGCCAAGGAGTTCATCGCCTTTGGCGTTCGGGTCAACGCGGTAGCGCCAGGCGTCATCGAGACGCCGTTCCAGGAGCGCTATTCAACACCGGACCTGCTCAAGGCCCAATTGGGAACGATCCCGCAGGGGCGGCTGGGCGTGGCCGAGGACTGTGTCGGGGCCTATCTGTTCCTGGCGTGCCAGAGCCTCTCGGGCTACATCATCGGCCAGACCATCGAGGTCAATGGCGGCATGCTGATGCCCTGATGCCGTCTGGCGTCAGGCCTTAGGGTCTTTCCTGGGCACGCTCTTGAGCTGATCGAGCAAATAGGCATGGGTCGCCGCATTGGCGACCACAAGGCAGCCGGTGCGCTCAAAGACCTCTGGGCCCCTGCCCCACCAATCGGTCACCACGCCTCCGGCCTCCTCGACGAGCAGGATACCGGCGGCCGTGTCAACAAAACCGGTTTCCTCGAAATATCCGGTCAGCCGCCCGCAGGCGACCCAGGCGCAGCTATTGGCAGCGCTGCCGACGATCCGCACAGCGCCGATGGGCGCGCGAATGGCGTCGAGCCGCTGATAGGCGCCGGGATGGAGCGACAGGTTTGGTGTGGGAAGACCGGTGCCCACGCACATCATGGCAATATCGGTAGAGCGGCTGACCTGCAGCCGCTCGCCATTGAGAAAGGCGCCGCCACCTTTACGGGCGAAGAACATCTCGTCTGCGACCGGATTATAGACCAGCCCGCACACGGTCACATTGCCGCGCCTGAGAGCGATGGTGATGGTATAGTGCTGGCCGTTGAGGAAGTTGGTGGTGCCATCGATCGGGTCGACCAGCCAGCGGTGTTGGGGATCGGACCCGTCCACCGGCGCGAACTCCTCTCCGGTCAGGCTCCAGGTCGGATCGATGGCCAGAAGGCGCTTGCGGATCAGTTGCTCTGACTCGCGGTCGGCGTCGGACACGAAGTCTCCGGGCCCCTTGATGCCGATTTCAAGCTCGCGAAAGCGCTTGAAATGGGCCTGGGTCAGCGCTCCTGCCTCGCGGGCAGCGGCAATCATCGCTTCAAGTATGCTGTCGTAATTAATGCTCATGGTGCAAGGGCCGCGTGCAGCCCCTCCGGATCGTCGGTTGTGATCTGGTCAACCTTGAGCGCCAGCAGGCGCTCGACCTGTTCGAGGCTGGCCGGGGTGACCTGGCGAATGGTCCAGGCGTCGATCGTTTTTCCGGCTGCGTGAATGGGCGCGACGATGTCGAACCCGGCATTCTCAGCGGCAAGCACCAGTTCAAATGCCAGGTAGATCATGTCTGCCTGCGGCGCAGCGATCAGCGCTTCGCCAATGAAGGCAGCAAAGTCGCCAGTCGCCTTGAGGCGCGCCAGGGATTCCCCATAGCAGGGGTCGTATCCGGTCCTGAGTGCAGGGATGGCATGGGACAGCGCCCTTATGGCACCGATATCGCCGCCGGAGAGGATGAAGGCATCGGCGACAGGGCCGACACTCTTGGCAAAATTGGCGATGGTGCGGCCGTCCAGCGCCGCCAGCTCCTCCTTGAAATCGAGCTGCAGCAACGCGCCCTGTCGCGGCGGCTGCTCAACCAGCAGGGCGCAGAGGTCTTCGAGCAGCATCACCCGGTCTGGCAGGACGGCGCCATCATTGCCTCGCAAATGAAGGCCGCGCAGGACATCCGATGGTGTCTCGCGCACCAGCCCGGTGCCCGTCGTCTCTTTCTCCAGCGCGAAATTGTGCAGCACGGCGCAGCCATGATCGGCATGTATCACCAGATCAACCTCGACGCTGGCGCCCAACCGCATGCCCTCGAGAATGCGTGCGCCGGTAAACACTGGGTCGGTGGCCTTGCGACGCGCGCGATGCCATTTCAGCCAGGTGCGGTGTGCACCCCGCTCGACCAGCACCGGATGGACCATTTCAGCTCCGATAGACGCGTGCATTGTCACGATAGGCCGCCATGGCCTGTGGCTTGAGATTGACCTTCTGCCCGGCGCTGAACAGGTCCGGATGCGCAACCATGGCTTTGAGACGGGTGCCATCGCCAAGGTCGAGATCGACCAGGCCGTGTGTGCCGTAATCGGTCACCCTGTGCACCTGTGCGACGCCTGTACCCGAGGCTTCCAGGTCCAGCGCCTCGGGGCGAATGGCCAGGGTTGCGGGGCCGTCGGGAATGGGGATGTCGAGCGCCAAACCAGCCCGGGTAAACCGGCCCTTGGTCACTTCGCCATCGATCAGGTTCATGGTCCCGATGAAACCGGCGACAAAGGGCGTCTGGGGGTCGCGATAAACGACGTCCGGGCGGTCGATCTGCTCGGTCCTTCCGTCGCGCATGACGACAATGCGATCGGCCATGGCCAGCGCCTCATCCTGTCCGTGGGTAACGAACAGGGTGGTGATCTTGAGGCGCTGCTGAATATCCCGCACTTCTTCGCGCAGCCGTTCGCGCAAATGCTGGTCGAGGCTGGCGAAGGGTTCGTCGAGCAGCAGGATCTTGGGCTCAAGCACAAGAGACCGGGCCAGCGCGACGCGCTGCTGTTGCCCGCCCGAAAGCTGGTTGACGCCGCGCGCGCCATAGCCGGCGAGGCCAACCAGTTCGAGAACATCTTCGACCTTGTGCCGGATCTGGTCCTGCGGCAGGCCACGCAGCTTGAGACCGAAGGCCAGGTTCTTGAACACGTTCATATGGGTCCAGAGCGCATGGCTCTGGAACACCATGCCGGTCGGGCGCCGCTCGGGCGGCAGCTGGGTGATATCGTCGCCATCAATGGTCATCTGACCCGAGGTGGGCCGTTCGAAGCCGCCGACCATGCGCAGCAAGGTCGACTTGCCCGAGCCGGACGGGCCGAGCAGGCAGACCAGCTCGCCGTTCGCCACTTCGAGCGAGAAATTGTCCACCGCGACGGTCGGGCCGGCGAATATCTTGGAGACGTCGGTAATTTTCAGAACGGACATACTTGTTTCCCTAGCCGCCAAAACCGCGGGCGAAGGCGCCACCGCCAATGACGCGGCGGGCGAACATGAGAGCGATGAAGGACGGCACCCACAGCATCACCGAGAGTACGGCACCATACTGGATGACCATCTGGTTGTTGATGAAGGAGATCATCAGCACGGGCATGGTGCGAATGCCCGGCGCGCCGATCAGCCAAGCGCCTTCGGTTTCATAGAAGGTGCCGACAAAACTGAGCAGCACGGCCGCCGCGATGGTCGGGCCGGCCTGCGGCAGGGTGATCGACCAGAACACCCGGAAGGGTCCGGCCCCTACGTCGCGGGCTGCTTCTTCCATGCGCCGGTCCACCGACTGGAATGCGGCCACGGGGATCCAGATCATGAACAGCAGCGTGCCCACGAGCTGGATCAACACCACGCCCCAGAAGGTGCCGATAAGGTTCAACTGCAAGAAGATCGCGGCAATGGCGATCAGCAGGCCGAATTTGGGGAAGGCATGGCCGGCCAGGAACGAGAAGAACAGCACATTGCGCCCCGGAAAGCTGAGGCGGGCAAAGGCATAGGCGGCCGGCAGGCAGATGGCCGCCGAAAGTAGTGTCACGACGGTGGACAATTGCAGGCTGAGGGTCAGCGCCGCCCATACGTCTGCCCGTGTCAGGGTCTGGTTCCAGAACCGCAGGCCGAATTGCTGCGGGATGACATTGGGATAGCGCCAGACCTCGGTGAAGGCCCAGACGCCAACCACCAGCAGCGGCACGATCACCGCGGCAGAGAGCAGCACGGCAAAGACAATGCCGGTCCAGTCGGTCGGAATCCGCACCAGGGGTGGGCGCCGGGTCGCAATGGTGGTGGGAGCAAGCCGTTCCATCTCACTTCCCCTGATTGCGTGCGACCGAGCGCACATAAAATAGCCCGAAGGCAATACAGAAACAGAAGGTGATGACCGCCTGCGTGATCGCGTTGAGCGGGTCGTTCACCTCGCGGAAGGTGCGGTTCATGAACGGGCCCATCATTTCGGGCGAAGCAGGCCCCAGCAGATAGGGCAGCGTGAAGGACGAGAAAATGCCCAGCACCGCAAAGGAAATGGCCACCAGCACCGAATTGGAGATGCGCGGCAGAATGATGTGCCAGAACACCTGGAAGCGATTGGCACCGACATCGCGCGCCGCCTCGATCGCCTGGTTGGCGACATTGCCCAGACCCGAGAGCAGGATCAGCACGGTCAGCGGGATATTGTCCCACACCAGCCCGATGACCGGACCCCAGGGGGTCAGATAGGGCGTGCGGATCTTGGGCAGGCCGACCGAATTGAGCAGGATATCGACCATGCCATTGGGGCCGAGTACGCGGATGAAGGCATAGGCCAGGATGATCGAGGGCACGAACATCGGGAAAATCGCCATGGCCTGCACATAGGCGGGCAACTTGCCGTGCGAAAATCGCAGATAGAGCGAAATGGGCAGGCAGATCGCCAGGAGCACGATGGCGCAGACCAGCGTCGTCCACAGGGTGATCGTCAGATTGTTGATCGAGTACTGATCGGAGAAGAAGAAGACATAGCTGTTGAGGTTGAAACCCAGGGCACCGGTTGCATCGGGGCGCCACAGGGTGCGGCCAATGGCGTTGATGATCGGCCAGATCACCAGCCAGGCGACCAGGAAGACCGGGATGGCGACGAGCAGGAGGCCATGAGGCCTCCTGCTGTCATTGCTGTCGATAAGCGGTCGAGGTGCCGCCGGAGCTGCGTCGGTCACGAGTTGCGGTCGACGTTCGGTGCCACGTTACGGTACCAGCCATCATTGATGGCGCCGGCCCAGTCACCGCCCGGGAAGGTCGGGATAGATGTTGGCACGATATCGGCGAAGCGCTCGCGCAGTTCGGGCGAGACGTAGTCCCAGCTCACGCCGGGGAAGCCGCCGAGTTCGGTCAGGATTGCGCTCTGGATTTCTTCGGACAGGATGAAATCGGCCAGCTTGAGCGAGGCGTCGCGATTGACACCGTTCTCGATGACGATGGAGCGAGTGAAGCCACCGGCGAGGGCCAGATCCTGAAGCTGCACCAGGCCGGTATTCTCGGGCAGGACGCCCTGGCTGATCGCCTGCAGGACCTGGTCGGACCAGACCGGGGTCATGGTCACAACGCCCTGCGAGAGCAGCTGGATCGACTGCGTATTGCCCGACGAATAGGCGCCATTGTCATAAAGCGAGGGCGCGATGTCGCTGAGGATGTCCCAGGCCTTGGTCAGCGCCTCATTGCCGAATTCCTCGGTGTAGTTGTCGACGGTGAAGACCGCCGGATCGAGGCCATTGGCCTGGTGAATGGCGCGACGCACGAAATTGCCGCCCGAACCGCCCTTGTCAGGACGGTTATAGACGAACTGGCCGGGATTGGCCTTGATCCAGGTGACCAGGTCATCCCAGTTCTTGGGGGCGTCGGCCGCGCTGAGCTTGGTGCTGTCATAGGCCAGGAGAACCTGCGAACCGCGATAGGGCAGCGAATAGTCACTTTCGATCGCCAGCGGATTGACCTTGGCGTAGTTGGACAGGCCGGCTTCCTTGATGTTGGCGTAGACACCAGCCTCGATGGCACCGGACGGCAACAGGGCATCGCCGGACTCGAAGAAATCGGCCTGCGGGTCTGCGCCCTGCTCTTTGGCAGCCATGGCGCGTTCACCGATGGCGATAATGCCGGCGCCGTCGCCCGCATCGACCAGATTGATCGAGATGCCGGGATTGGCGGCCTCGAAGGCCGGCTTGACCGTATTGGCCCAGAAATCGAGGATGTTGGTGTCCGAGCTGGTGTACCAGTCGATCACGCCTTCAGCGGCGAAGGACATGCGGGGCAACAGGGCCGAACCGGCCACCACACCCGCTGCGGAAATCATGAAGTCACGACGTTTCATGTTCTTTCTCCCATCATGGCGACCGGGGCGGCCACCGCGCTTTACGTCACCGATTGCGGAGGCAGCGTCGCGGCGCATACCGCTTTGGCGAACCGGATCGGCACCGGTTGCCCGCCTCATGGGCCTCCTCCCTCTCAGCACTGGCCGGCGGTAGGCAGTCCCAATTCTGATGTCGGGCCGTGCCTGCCGCGATGAACCATCGCCCTATCAAGACAACACCCAATAGCGCTTGCACACAAGTGCATTTTTTCGCCTTGTTAGTTGCCTGAGTAACCGCGTTACATAACGCTTTGATGACACAAGGTAACTGCACACATGTGCAATACTTTACCGAAAGCGTTGCAAAAGGTCGTGCACATCCTCGACCAGCGATCCAGAATGGCGTTTCTTTCAGATGTTTAGCCGCAGGGCCCGCCGGTCCGACCGGCTCTCAATCGGTCAGGCGGAGGCGGGACGAACTGACCTGCGCCAGATGGGAATCGGCTCGATCAGTCTTCGTTCGGAGACGGCTCGCTCGGGCTGCAACAGCAGGTCGACGACTTCGTCCGCCATGGGATCGAGGGGTTGCCGGAAGGTGGTCAGCTGATAAGACGACCAGCTGGCCTGCTCGATGTCGTCAAAGCCGATGACGCAAAGATCGTCCGGCACTTTGAGGCCAAATTCCTGGCGCGCCACGTCCATGAACCCCAAGGCCAAAAGATCGGTGACGCAAAACACGCCATCCGGAGATGCCGAGCGCCCGAAGACCCGTCGCGCCGCTTCCTGGCCTGACTGGTAGCTGGTGGGGCCAGCCTGGGTTACGGTTACATTCAGGCCGGCGTCCCTGGCGGCCTGGACGAACACCTCTTCGCGCTCAACAAGGCTCGCAGTGCCCGCATTGGAGGTGATCAGACCCAGCCGTTGGCACCCGGCGCGGCGCAGGAGATACAGCGCCTCGCGCCCGGCCATCGCGTTGTCGACGCCAAGATTGCTCGACCCCTGGAGCCGTTCGTCGCGATTGATCAGAACGACCTGCTGACCATTGGCAATGCAGGTTTCTATCAGTGAGGCGGGCGGCGTACCCGAGAGAACGACGGTGGCATCGGCGCGATAGTTGAGGGTTTGTCGTAGGGCGGCGGATACGCTCTCGGTATCGGTCTCGGTATTGATGACCATCGTGATCTTGCCCGACGCCTGGAGCTTGCGGGTGAGAATGTCGACCATGCGTGCGCGGATCGGTGTGGTCATGTCGGCCACCACGAGACAGACGATATTGCTGCGCTCCCGCAGACCACGGGCGAGGTGATTGACGTGGTAACCCAGCGCGTTGGCCGCTTCCATGACCTTGCGACGCGTTGCCTCAGACACGCTCGCGCCTTCGGTGAAGGTGCGCGAAACGGCTGAGCGCGATACACCGGCGCGGTCCGCGACCATCTGCGCGCTGACAAAGGATGGGGGTTTCAACTCGCTCATATTGCAGCCCTGCCACAGGACGGCGCCGATAGTGAAGCGAAATTGGTCGTCGTCAAGCCTGGGTCACGACGCCGAGCGCCGGCTGCGGCGCTTGCGGGGCTCTATAGTTTCGCTGAGGAAGCGGTCTTCGAGCCGGGCCTGCAGCAACAGCATGTGCTGTTCAGCCTCCGCCATGTGCTCGGCCAATATGGCCGCGGCGGCCTGAGCATCACGCCGCATCATGGCGGCGATCAGATCGCGCTGGTGCCGAATGCCGCTTTCGCGCAGAACCGGCTCTGGCTGCACATAGATGTCCTGGGCAATGGCGAGATCTTTGAGCAGGCGCTGCAGAAAGCGGGAGGTGAACGCCAATATCGGATTGTCTGAATACTCGGCGACCACGCCGTGGAAATCGAGTTCGGCCATGCGCTGGTTCCAACGCTCGGTGGCGTCGGCGGGCTCATGGTCATAGATGGAGATGATGGCCTCCAGCCTTTTGACGCCGGCGGCGTCGATATGCGGTGTGGCGCTGGCCGCAACCAGGGGCTCAAGCACCTTTCGCATCTCGTAGATATGCGCGATCGTCAGCTTCTTGGCGAAGAGAAAGTTAGAGAGCAGACTCATCGCTCGCCCTTCGGACATGCGCTCTATGAACGCGCCCCCACCGGGGCCTGTTCGGACGGAGATAAGACCTTGCACCTCCAGCGCTTTAAGCGCTTCGCGAACCGTGCCCTTGCTGGCCGAGAACTGCGCCAGCAGTTCGCGCTCCTGCGGCAATCGATCGCCCGGACCCAGACCGTGTTCAACGATCATTCGCTTGATTGCATCAACGATTTCGTCCGCGCGCTTGCGCCGCGGGGCCTGCTCCGAGACGGGGTGTTCGATTGAGTCCTGCTCGCTCATGCCATTCCTGAAGTATCCAGACGCGGCGCACTGGCGATCAGGGCGCGTGTATAGTCATGCTGCGGTGCGGCGAAGAGTTTGGCTGCATGGTTCAACTCCACCACCTCCCCCAGATACATGACCGCGACGCGGTCGGAAATCGATTCGACGACCGCAAGGTCATGGCTGATAAAGAGATAGCTGAGGTCGAGTTCGTCGCGCAGACTCTGAAGGAGCAGCAAGACCTGCGCCTGCACGGAAACATCGAGCGCGCTGACCGGCTCGTCCAGCACAAGGATGCGGGCTTCGGCGGCAAGTGCTCGGGCAATGGCAATGCGTTGCGCCTGCCCGCCGGAGAACTCGTGTGGAAACCGTTCGAGGGTGTCGAGCGGCATCTGCACGGCGTCGACCAACTCTTTCTTGCGGCTGGCACGCTTGCCGGCATCATAACCGCAGAGCAGGCGCAGTGGGACATCCAGAATGTCGCCGATGGTCTTGCGCGGGTTGAGCGAGGCCACAGGATCCTGAAACACATATTGGATGGTCCGCCCGAAGGCGCGGGAACCAGCCGCGGCCAACTCTTCCCAGGGCTTGCCATCGATCTGCATGGTGCCAGATGTCGGGGCCTCGAGGCCCACCAGAATGCGCGCCAGGGTGGACTTGCCCGAGCCACTCTCCCCGACAATGCCGAGGGTTTCGCCGCGCTTGACATCGAGCGAGATGCCCTTGGCGGCATGAATCTCCCCGGCCTTGCGCCCGAACAGGCTGCGACCACCGCCATAGGTCTTTACCAGATCGCGGATTTCGACAGCGTTGTCGGTCATGCGCCTGCTCCCTCGAAAAGTGGCCGGACGCGGTCTAGGAAGGCCTGGCCTTCGCCCAGTTCGGGCACACAGGCGATGAGACGCTTCGTATAGTCGTGCTGCGGATTGCGCAGCACCTTGCTGGTTTCGCCCTGCTCGACGATCTCGCCGTCCTTCATCACCGCCACACGGTCGCAGACTTGGGCCACCACCCCGAAATCGTGGGTGATGAGCAGCAGCGCCAGGCCGCGTTGGCGGCGCAGATCGTGAAGCAGTTCAAGGATTTTGGCCTGGACAGTGACGTCGAGGGCGGTGGTTGGTTCGTCGGCGATGATGATATCGGGGTCATTTGCCAAAGCCATGGCAATGCCGATGCGCTGGCGCTGTCCTCCCGAGAGTTCATGCGGATAGGCATTGGCGCGACTGCCGGCATCGCGAATGCCGACGGTTTCCATCAATTCGACGGCGCGACGATTGGCATGGGTTCTGCCGACACTTTCGTGCACCAGAATGGCTTCGGCAATCTGCTCACCGACCCGGAACAGGGGATGGAGCGTGGTCAAAGGGTCCTGGAAAACATAGGCCACACGAGCGCCCCGTAGGGCGATCAAAGCGTGCTCGGGCAATCCCAGGACTTCCCTGCCCTCGATATAGACGCCGCCGGCGGTGATCACGCCCGGCGGTGAGGCGACCAGCCCCATGAGCGACAGCGCGGTGACGGATTTGCCTGAACCGCTCTCGCCGATCAGGCCAAGGCACTCACCCTTGCGCAGGCGGAAACTGATGTCGCGCACCGCCGGCGCAATGCTCCTGCCGTCGTCGAATCCGGTCGAGAGGTTCTCGACGACCAGCGCCGGCGCGTCCTCGATCTCATTGGCGGGCTTGGTCTTGCGGTCAATCTTGGTCACCGGCATGGGCCGGTCCAGCGCCCCAGAGCGCAGGCGCGGATCGAGTACGTCCCTGATGCCGTCACCCAACAGGTTGATGCTCATCACCAGGACAAAGATCATGATACCTGGAATGATCGAGGCGTGCGGCGCGGTAAAGAGCTGGGCCCGCGCCTGGCCGAGCATGGACCCCAAATCCGAGGTTGGCGGCTGCGCGCCCAATCCCAGAAAAGAAAGTCCGGCGGTTTCCAGGATCATCCAGCCCACTGTGGTCGACATCGTAATCACGATGACCGGCAGCACATTGGGCAGGACTTCAGTAAACAGGATCGCTGGATGGCTCTTGCCAGAAAGTCGCGCCGCATCGACGAATTCCCGGTTGCGGATTGACACCGTGACACCGCGGATATTGCGGGCAAAGAAGGGGATGTTGACGATGGCGATGGCGTAGAGCGCGTTGAGCAGGCCCGGCCCCAGCGCCGCCACGATGGCGATAGCGAGAAGGATATAGGGGAAAGCCATGAGCATATCGACAAAGCGCATCAGCACACTGTCGGTGGCGCCGCGGGCATAGCCGGCGACGAGGCCGATCAGCGAGCCGAAAATGGCTGCCAGCGCCGTGGCACTGACACCCACGATCAACGAGACCTGAGTACCCCAGATCAATCGGGAAAGGATATCGCGCCCCAGATGATCGGTGCCGAGCAGGTGTCCGTCGGCGAAGGGCGGCAGCAGGCGGTTGGGTTGGTCGGTGATGTCGGGGTTGGGCAGCGGCAGGGCCGGTGCCAGCACGGCCAGAACCACGATAAAGCCGAAGATGAACAGACCCGCCGCCGCAAGGCGATTGGCCATCAGCAATTGCCAGTTGCTGCGCCGTTTGCGGGGTGCGGGTGCGGAAAGGGCCATGTCTGTCATGCCTTGAGCCTCGGATCGAGCAGGGCCTGGGCAACGTCGGCCAAGAGATTGACCAACACATAGAGCGTGGCGGCAACCAGCACCCCGCCCTGCACCAGCAGCAGGTCGCGGGTAGAGACCGCCTTGACCAGCATCTGCCCCAGACCCGGCCACTGGAACACCGTTTCGATATAGACGGCACCGCCCAGCACGAAGCCTGCCTGGATGCCGATGACCGGAATGATGGAAACCAGCGCGGCCCGGAACGCATGACGGTAGATTACCGCGTTCTCGCTCAATCCCTTGGCGCGGGCAGTGCGTATGAAATCCTGTCGCAGCACTTCGAGCATGGCGGCGCGGGTCAGGCGAGCGACCACGCCTGTAGCCACAATAGCCAATGTGCCGGCGGGCAGGATCAGATGCCGCAACAGGTCAGGCAGATCTCCGCCCCCATAAACAGCATACATGCCTGAGGCTGGGAGCAGGCGCCACTGCACTGCAAAGAGCAGGATGAGCACCAGCCCCAGAAAGAAAGCCGGCATCGAAATGCCGATCAGCACAAAGAAGGTGACGATGCGGTCGGTCCAGCCGAACTGGCGGACCGCCGAGACGATGCCAGCAAGAATGCCGAGCACCGAACAGATGATCAGAGACGCGCCTGCCAGAATGAGGGTGGCGCCGAAGCGCTCCAGCACCTCATCGATCACCGGGCGGTTGAGAATGTAGGAGCGGCCGAAGTCGCCTTGGAGAAGATTGCCGATCCAGATGACATATTGCTCGGGCCAGGAGCGATCGAGACCCAAGGCCCGATTGATGCGCTCGACGTTTTCCGGGGTGGCATAGGAGCCCAGCAGCGCCTGGGCCGGGTCCCCGGGGATGAGCTTCATCACCAGGAAGACGATGATTGAAAGTCCGAGGATAACCGGAACGGCGGCCAGGAGGCGCTTGCCGATATAGGCGGTCATATCTGGTCCTCCCTCCAGTGAAAGATAGCCCTCATCCGCCCTCCCGGGCACCCTCTCCCACAAGGGGAGAGGGTAGATCGGCCTCGGGCCGGGAAGGGTGAGGAGTCCCTCGCAGCAAACCTATGGCTTGCTTACCTCGCGCAGAACCAGGCCGAAATCCGGTTGCAATTGGAACGCTTCGACGGCGCTGGTGACGACCGCGTTCTGCTTCCAATTGGCTACGAAGAGCCAGGGGGCATCCTCATTCACCACCTCCTGCACCTGCTTGTAGAGATCGGCACGTTCCGCCTGATCAGTGGCGATCCGCGCCTGGTCGAGCAATTCGTCAACCTCGGGATTAGAATAATAGGACGAGTTGAAGCCACCTTCCTCCGGCCAGGCCGCCGTGCGCAAAGTCAGGAAGGGCAGAGTGTCCGGATCGGAAGTCATCCAGGCCATTTCGGCCATGTCGGCCTTGCCTTCAAGGCCGGGGTTCACTTCGGAAAGGAAAGTGTTCCATTCATAAGTCTGGATTTCGACATCCAGCCCCACAGCTGCGAGATCAGCCTGAATTGCCGTGCCCATGGGGACGGGATCGAGCATGCCCGAGCCGCCTTCGGTGACGAGGAAGGTCAGGGACGCCCCGTCTGCCCCGGCCTCGGCAAGAAGCTGCCGCGCCATTTCGGGATCATAGGGATAGGGATCGACTTCTTCGTTGTATGCCCAGTTGAAGGCCGGCGGAATCGGGCCGGCGGAGACCTCAGCCGTACCCTGCAGCACATCGTTGACGAGGCTTTCCTTGTTGACCGCATAGTTCACTGCCTGGCGGACGCGGACGTCGGTGAAGGGGCCTTCTTTGGCATTGAGCATGACATACCAGACATGCGGACCAACGGCCTCAACCACCTGGTAATTGGCGTCGTCGCGGAACTGGGCGACATTGTCCGGCGGTGTTTCCAGAAGCACGTCGATGCCACCAGAGAGCATTTCGGCAACACGGGTATTGGCGTCGGTAATGGGACGGAAAATGACAGCCTCAAGCGGCGGTTCGCCATCCCAATAGTCCTGGTTGCGCGAGGCAACGACGCGCGTGTTGGACTGCCACTCTTCGAACTTGAAGGGGCCCGTGCCGACCGGGTTGCGACCGTAATCCGAGCCATATTGCTCAACAGCTGCCGGCGAGACGATGAGGCCGGTCGGAGAGGCGAGGTTGGACATGAAGGGGGCGAAAGGTTCGTTGAGCGTAAATTTGACCGTCAGGTCGTCCACGACCTCCACATTTTCCACAGAGGAGAAGAAGAAAGAGAGCGGAAACGGACCAGTGTCCGCGAAGGGATGGGTCTCGTCCAGCATGCGGTCGAAGTTGAACTTGACCGCCTCGGCGTTGAAGGGGGTCCCATCGTGGAAGGTGACGCCCTCGCGCAGATTGAAGGTGTACTCCAGACCGTCATCTGAAATCGTCCAATCCGTGGCGAGCGCAGGCTCGATCTCCAGCGTGCCGGATTTGTTGCGCACCAGCCCGTCATAAAGATTGACCGCGATGCGGAAATCATTGGCTGCGGTGGAGACGTGGGGGTCGAGCGATGCCGGTTCGGCGATCTGGCCGACGACCAGCACATTGGGCGGTGTCTGCGCCGCTGTCGGGCCAGAAAGCGCCAGGGCCGTGGCGACCATTAAGGGGGCCAATCCCATCCATTTGCGGTTCATGTGGTTTCTCCTTGCGTTCCCTACCCTTGCCGCAAGCTCCACGCCATGAGACAAGGACTTGCACTATTTATCATCATAAATTTGCCTCTAGGTCAATTTATGCTAATAAATTTGCAGAGAGGTAGAGCCCATGACGTTTTCCATTGTGGCGCGGGACCCGACTACGGGCGCCCTTGGCGTGGCCACGGCGACCGCCGGCGCCGCAGTTGGCGCACTGGTGCCACATGGGTTGGCGGGGGTCGGCGCCGTTGCCACACAGGCCATGACAAACCCTTATCTGGCCTATGACGCCCTGGACCTGCTGCAGTCTGGCACGACGTTGGATGTGGCGCTTGCGGAGGCTCTGGCGCGCGACCCGACGCCCGAGAAGCGCCAGTTCATCATTGTAGATCGGTCTGGGGCCACGACTGCCTGGACCGGTGAAGCTTGCCAGGGAGTAGCGGGCCACAGGCAGGGCCAGGACTTTGCCGTGGCTGGAAATCTGATTGCCAATGAACAGGTGCTCGACCGCATGGCTAAGGCTTTCGAAGACGCGCGCAAGCTGGGAAGGCTTTCGGATCGCCTGCTGGCGACGCTGGAAGCCGGCGCCGATGCGGGCGGCGACAGCCGCGGTGTGGGCTCGGCCGCGCTCAAGGTTTTTCAGGACGAACGCTATCCGCTCGTCGACCTCCGCATCGACCGGTCCGACAATGTTATGCTCGATCTGCGCGCCCTTCATGCCGAAACGACCTCCGGCGGCTATGCAGATTTCTTCCGCCAGGTTCCCGGCCGATCCTGAATCGGTGCCTCGAAGGCACCAATGGCGGGGCGGTGAGGGTCAACGGCGAGCCGCTGTGGTATTGCCCGGGCGCTGGCCATGCGCCCCAATATCCTGCTGTTTGACGAATCGACATCGGCGCTGGACCCGGAGCTTGTCGGCGAGGTGCTCAATGTCATCGGCAAGCTGGCGCATGAACATGATTTGACCATGCTGCTGGTGACCCACGAAATGCGCATTGCCCGCGAAATCTCGGACCGCGTCTGCTTCTTCGATCAGGGTCGCATGCGCGAGGAAGGGGCACCGTACGAACTCTTCACCGATCCCAATGAAGAGCGGACAAGGGAGTCAGTACGGTCGATCGTTTCAGACGAGCGAGACCCAGTTTTTCTACTATCCATGCGTGACATTCATCGGCGTTCTTTAAGCCGCTACAAGACGAGGCGCCCCTGATCGGCATCGACAGATAGGAGTTTATTTCAGTCGCCGAGTCATTGCACGACTTACCAGCGAAGTTGCTCCAGTCTAGCCTGCGGCTGGAGAATGCTATCGCCGCAATGACCATCGAGGATGAGACTTCGCTTGCACCCCCGCCAAGAAAGCGCGCGCGCGCAGCTTATGGCTACACTCGTCAGCCCTTCAGCACACTCGAAAGGTAATGGCCATAGGCGTTTTTCTTAAGTGCTTCGGCGAGGCTCTCCAGTTGCCGCTCCCCGATAAAGCCCATGCGGTACGCCACCTCTTCGGGCGAGGCAATCTTGAATCCCTGGCGCTTTTCCAGGGTGGCAACAAATTGCGCCGCGTCGAGTAGGCTATCGGGTGTCCCTGTATCTAGCCAGGCATAGCCCCGACCCATCAATTCCACGGAAAGTTGACTCTTTTCGAGATAGATGCGGTTGACGTCGGTGATCTCCAGTTCGCCCCGCGCCGATGGCTTCAGATTTGCAGCGATGTCTACAACCTGCTCGTCGTAGAAATAGAGCCCAGTCACCGCCCAGTTGGAACGCGGCTTGGCCGGCTTTTCCTCGATGCTGATGGCGTGATTGCTCTGGTCGAATTCGACCACGCCGTAGCGCTCCGGATCGGTGACATGGTAGGCAAAGACGCTGGCCCCCGTGGCCCGTGAGGCGCTCCGGCGCATCAGTTCGGGAAGGCCATGGCCGTGGAAGATGTTGTCCCCCAGGATCAGCGCGGATGGCCCGCCGGAAACAAAATCGGCGCCGATGACAAAGGCCTCCGCCAGTCCATTGGGATGGGCTTGCGTGGCGAAGGAAAGGGAAATACCCCACTGCGACCCATCGCCCAGCAGGCGACGGAAACCCTCACTGTCATGGGGCGTGGTGATGATTAGTATCTCGGTCATGCCCGCCAGCATGAGGGTGGTGAGCGGATAATAGATCATCGGCTTGTCATAGACAGGCATGAGCTGCTTTGAGACGGCCATAGTGATCGGATACAGCCGCGTACCGCTGCCGCCTGCCAGAATAATGCCCTTCATGACGTCTGCTCCGGATGAATGGAATTAGTGGCCCGGACGCTTTTACCCAGCAGGCGGGCAAGCGTTGAACGAGTGGACGACCGCCAGTCCGGCATGGCCACGCCGTGGACCGCCTGCAGCTTTGCCGATGAAAGCCGGGTATTGGCCGGGCGCGGCGCAGGGGTCGGGTAGTCAGGCGTACCGATGCGGTTGACCAGCGTCGAAGGACCGCCCAGCGTCGCCGAAACGGCGAAGATCTCGCTCGCCAAATCCGCCCAGCTGGCGTCACCATGACCTGCCATGTGGAAAATCCCCCGCAGTTGGGCGTCGTCCGGCCGCGACACAAGGTTTCCTGCCACACGTATCACCGCATCAGCTATGTCGAGGGCCGAGGTCGGATTGCCGATCTGATCGTCCACAACCCCCAGTGCCGGTCGCTGCTCGGCCAGCCGCAGCATGGTCTTGAGGAAATTGTTTCCGAACGGCGAATAGACCCACGCGGTGCGCAGGATGGCGTGATTGGCCGTCGCCGCGGCCACTGCCTTTTCGCCCGCAAGCTTGGTCTGCCCGTAAACACCCAGTGGATTGGTCTGGTCCGTTTCCACATAGGGCGCGTCCTTGCGCCCATCAAAGACATAGTCGGTCGACAAGTGGATGAGCGGAACACCCAGCCGATCGGCCAGGCGGGCAATCGCGCCAGGGGCCGTGGCATTGACGGCAACGGCCGAAGCTTCGTCCGCTTCGGCCTTGTCCACTGCAGTATAGGCAGCCGCCGAGACGATAACGTCGGGACGCAGGTCGGCTATCGCCTCCAGCCCGGCTTCGGGAACCAAGAGGTCGAGTTCCGGCCGCCCCACCAGCGCGACCTCAACGCCCTGATCCGCCCCGCGTTCAACGAGCGCTGTGGCTACCTGTCCCGTTTTGCCAGTAACGACCAGACGCATCAGCCGGCCTTCGCTTCTGCTGTCGGCAAGATGCCCAGGCGCTGGCCATCATAGCTTTGGCGCAGCGGCTCCCACCACCAGGCGTTCTGCAGGTACCAGTCGACGGTCTTCTCGATGCCAGTATCAAAGGTCTCGAGCGCCCGCCAGCCCAGCTCGTCTTCGAGCTTGGTCGCGTCGATGGCGTAGCGCGCATCATGCCCCGGTCGATCGGTGACGAAGCGGATCAGCTCCTGCCGGGAGCCAGAAACCGGTACCCGTTGATCCAGCACCTCGCAGATGCGGCGCACCACGTCGATGTTCCGCCGCTCGTTTCGGCCACCTACATTATAGGTCTCGCCGATCCGTCCACGCGCGATAATCGCATCAAGTGCACGAGCGTGATCTTCGACATAGAGCCAGTCTCGGATGTTCTCGCCCCGGCCATAGACCGGAAGTTCCCGGCCGGCCAGGGCGTTGAGAATGGTTAGGGGAATGAGCTTTTCGGGGAAGTGATATGGGCCGTAATTGTTCGAGCAATTCGAGACCACAACAGGCAGCTGGTATGTTCTTTGCCAGGCCTTGGCCAAGTGGTCCGATGCCGCCTTGGAGGCCGAATAGGGCGAACTCGGATCGTAGGGCGTGTCTTCCCGGAAGAGCCCATCATCACCCAGCGAGCCATAGACTTCGTCGGTCGACACATGCAGGAACCGGAACCGCTCTCGGGACGCAGCGTCAAGACCGGCAAAATAGTGGCGCGCCGTCTCGAGCAGGCTGAACGTGCCCATGACGTTGGTCTCAACAAAATCCTGTGCGCCGGTGATCGAGCGATCAACGTGACTTTCAGCGGCCAGGTGCATCACCCTGTCTGGCCGAAAGCTGGCAAAGGCCTCGGCCATCGTTTTCCGGTCGCAGATGTCCGCCTTCAGAAAGCGGTAGCCGGCATGGTTATCTATGGCCTTGAGCGAAGCGAGGTTGCCTGCATAGGTCAGCTTGTCGACATTGAGGACTTCGTACCCCTGTTCCGCAACCAGGTAGCGGACGAGTGCCGAGCCGATGAAACCTGCGCCACCGGTCACCAGAACGCGCATATCAGCTTCCCTCATAGTTAAAATAGGGCGGCAGGTCGCGCAGGGCTGGCTGATGCCTGTCCTTGGGTGAAAGATGCGCTGGATCCGCGAGATCTGGCCAGGTGATGGCGATGTCCTGGTCGTCCCAACGCACACCCTTGTCGCACGCGCGATCGTAGTAGGCCGTGACCTTGTACGACACCAGGCAATCAGGCACGAGCGTGCAGAAGCCGTGCAGGAAGCCCGGCGGCACCCAGAGCTGGTTGCCGGCCTCGGCGCTTAGAACCACCCCGACCCATCTGCCAAAATTCGGTGATCCGACCCTGATGTCGACACCCACGTCAAATATGGCCCCGGCCACGCATCGCACCAGCTTTCCCTGAGCCGACGGTTCGGACTGGAAATGCAGCCCGCGCACCACGCCGGCGGCCCGGCTGAGGGACTGGTTCTCCTGTACGAAACGGTGCGAGCCGATATGGGCCCTGAACCAATCGTCCCTGAATGTTTCGGAAAAATACCCGCGGTCATCACCGTGCCGGAACGGTAATACCTCAAAGACTCCCTCTAGGTCGGTCTTCTTAAGTATCATAGTCAAAACCTACATCAAACCGTGGTTCCAGACGATGAGATCGCCCCATTGGGGTCCCCTTCGTCCATTTGACTGTTCTTGCGAACCGTAGTCGCCGCACGCCAAGATTGGCGAGGATCATGACCGAGGGGTCACGTCTCCTGTCCGTCATTCCGCAGCGTCGGAAATGCGATCGTCTACCCCGAAATCTGTGCGGCCTATGCTGGCGTAGGTGAAGCCGTGGCGACGCATCTCATGCGGGCGGTAGACATTGCGCAAATCGACAACGGCCGGCGTCTTCATCGCCGCACGTAGGCGTCCCAGATCCAGCGAACGGAACTCGTTCCACTCGGTGACTAGCACCACGGCGTCTGCACCTTCGGCAACGCCATAGGCACTGTCGGCAAAACGAACGTTTTCCACCATTTCGCGGGCCGCCTTCATGCCCTGCGGGTCGAATGCGACTACCTGCGCTCCCCGGTCCTGCAAACCGCGGATAATGTCGAGCGAGGGCGCCTCCCGCATGTCATCGGTATTGGGTTTGAAGGTCAGGCCCAGAATGCCGATGGTCTTGCCGCGCACATCCCCACCACAGGCAGCAATCACCTTGCGGGACATGGCCCGTTTGCGCTGGTCGTTGACCGAAACAGTCGTTTCAACGAGCCGCATGGGACTGCCGAAATCCTGCCCGATTTTGACCAATGCCGTCGTGTCCTTGGGGAAGCATGAACCGCCATAGCCCGGCCCTGCGTGAAGGAATTTCGAGCCGATCCGGCCATCGAGACCGATGCCCCGCGCCACTTCTTGCACATTGGCCCCGGCGGCCTCGCACAGATCCGCCACCTCGTTGATGAAGGTTATCTTCATCGCAAGGAAGGCGTTTGCCGCGTACTTGATCAGCTCGGATGTCCGACGATCGGTGAACAGGAGTGGCGCCTGGTTGAGAGAAAGCGGTCGATAGACCTCGGTCATAACCTCACGGGCCCGCTCATCGTCCATGCCAATAACAATTCGGTCCGGACGTTTAAAATCATCGATGGCCGCACCCTCACGCAGGAATTCCGGATTTGAGACCACCGCAACATCGGCATCAGGATTGACTGTCTTGATAATGCGCGAAACCTCGTCGCCCGTGCCGACGGGTACCGTGGATTTGGTGACGACAACGGTGAAGCCAGATACAGCCTCCGCGACTTCGCGGGTCACCGCATAAACGTAGCTCAGGTCGGCATGGCCATCTCCGCGCCTGCTGGGCGTACCCACAGCGATGAAAACGACATCGGCCTTGGCCACAGCTGAGGGCAGGATCGTCGTGAACGAAAGCCGCCCGGCCGCGACGTTGGAGTTGACCAGCTCGGAGAGACCCGGCTCGTAGATCGGTACAATGCCTTGCTCCAAAGCCGCAATCTTGGTCTGCTCCTTGTCGATGCAAATGACCTCGTGACCGAAATCGGCGAGGCAGACGCCGGTGACGAGGCCGACATAGCCTGATCCAACAATGGCAATTTTCAACTGGTCATTCTCCTATATGCCTGGCATGGCCCTTGACCGGACGGCCACTCTCTGGCCAGCCCAGAGAACCATCAAAGTCAGGACTAGACTAGGTAAGGATATGTAACCCTCGCCTGCATTCACAGTAAACACCGGTGCGCGGGTTTGAACGGGACGGACTCGGACCGATTAGTCTGCAAATCCAATACCCTGCCTCTCCAGCCCTCGCTTGCCCGAGGCCAGGGCGGCCGCGCCCTAACATGCCCTCAGGTGCGCTGGGTCTATGGGGCGGGGGCGTCGCATCGTTCTCGCGTCCACCGGCACCCAAAGCATGCTCGCCAGATAGATGATGACGGTTCCGCCGATCTCATCGGGTCTTCTATCCTGCTCGGTCAGCTGATGGCAGGCACCCAAATAGACTCTCATGGAGTGCTCGCCTTCTTCGGTAAGAAAGATCATCGAGGGAAAGAAAGGTTATCGAGCGGATGGCTAGAGCACCATTCTGGAGGCGGCTGGTATTATACTGGACGTCGATGGCATCGAGATTAGCTTCGAACACGTCGCCCAGCGGATCGCCGGCGACCTTGCCGATGAAAGCAGTGTTGCCGCCGGATATCTGCCGCCGCCCAGGGGCATCTTGGAATGGATCTCTTCCGCCCGATGGAATCGATCAAGTGCACGACGGCCGCCCAGCCGCGACCGACGCGATTGCTAAGGCGAAGGCGAACATGCTTGCCGTTTGGCACGATGCCGGTGACTGCATTGGGGTGGCGAACCAATCTATTCCAGCGTAAGACCTCCTCACTGTGCCGATTCCATTTCGCAAAGGCTCGCTCATGAAAGTCTTGGTTACGGGCTCTGCGGGGTTCATCGGCTTCCATCTAGCACGGAGGTTGCTTCAGAGAGGCGATGAGGTCGTCGGGCTCGATGTGGTTAACGACTACTACGACCCAGCGCTCAAGGAGCGGCGGCTGGCGACACTGGCTGATCTCGCGACCCAGTCCGACAAGCGCTATGCATTCGTGCGCGGCAACATGGCAGACAGACCGGTGCTGGATAGGGTTTTCGAGCACAACCGGTTCGATCGGGTCATCCATCTGGCGGCCCAGGCCGGCGTTCGCTACAGTCTGGAAAATCCCCATGCCTACGTGGAATCTAACCTGATCGCTTTCGTCAACCTACTCGAAGCGTGTCGGCACAACAATGTTGCTCACCTGACCTATGCTTCGACATCAAGCGTATATGGTGCCAACACCAATATGCCTTTTTCCGAGCACCACGGCGTAGACCATCCCCTGCAGTTCTACGCTGCGACCAAGCGCGCCAATGAACTGATGGCACACAGCTACAGCCATCTGTTCCGCCTGCCGACCACGGCGCTGCGCTTCTTTACCGTCTATGGCCCATGGGGCCGGCCTGACATGGCGTTGTTCAAATTCACTAAGAACATCCTTGAAGACCGCCCGATCCAGTTGTTCAATAACGGCAATCACGTCAGGGACTTCACCTATGTCGATGATATCGTCGAAGGCGTGATCCGGGCATCGGATGCGATCGCGCAGCCTAATCCGACCTGGGACAGCGTCCGGCCCGATCCGGCCACGAGCGACGCGCCCTACCGAATCTACAATATCGGCAACAACAACCCAGTCGCGCTTACCGCCTACGTGGATGCGATCGAGGCCGCACTAGGCAAGGTCGCCAAGCGTGAGTATCTGCCGCTGCAACCCGGCGATGTCCCGTCGACCTATTCCGATACGAGCGAACTCGAGGGTCAGCTGGGCTATAAGCCAGTAACGCCAGTGATCGAGGGTGTGCGGCGCTTTGTGGAGTGGTACAAATCCTATTATGGGGCCGACACAAATTACTGAAGCGTCCGTAAGCACCGCGGCAGGCACGGCAAAGGTAGACGCGCCGCGTATCCTGCTGATTTGCCCTAAGTTCTTCTCTTACCCCGCCCGAATGATGGCTGCCTTCGGGCAACTTGGATATGCGACCGTTTGGTGGGACGACCGACCCAGCCATAACACCGCATTCAAGGCCGCACTTCGCTATTTCTCCCGCCTCACCAGCCAGCTGTCGACACCTCACTTCCTCTCCAAAATCACGGCCGAGCCTGTCAACAGCTTCGAGCACGTCGTTGTGGTGAAGGGTGAAGCCTTGTCGCGAGCCGCCGTGCTGGCCATGCGTGCACGTTTCCCAAGGGCCCGCTTCTCGCTTTATCTGTGGGACGCGGTGAAGAACGCGCGAAGCGGCGGCCGGATTGCGCCGCTGTTCGATGCCGTATCAACATTCGACCCGCGGGATAGCAGCCGCGGAGGATGGGAATACCGACCGCTTTTTCCTTCCATTTCAGAAACGCATGCGGAGCCGGCCGGTGACTATCAGTATGACTGGAGCTTTGTAGGCACGATCCATTCGGACCGCGCCGCAGTGCTGTCTCGCCTGGAACGCGCCGTGGGGCCGGCACATCCCGGCTACGTCTTCGGCTATTTCCCGAGCCCGTTGCTCTACGCACTCAAGTTCATGTTCAGCGACTATGTCCGGCGTTCGCCAAGCGGCCGTTTCTCCCTGGTGCCACTACCGATTGAGGACGTCGAAAGGATCGTGCGCTCGTCACGCGCTTCCGTTGATATCGAACATGTGCGGCAAACTGGCCTAACCACTCGGTGTTTTGATGCCCTGTTCGCCGGGCGGAAGCTGATCTCGACCAACCGGCTACTGCTCGACAGCCGCCTCTACCACTCATCGAGGGTGTGCGTGGTGGACCGCACCGCTCCTGCTGTCCCGGAGTCGTTCTTTGCCGAACCCTTTTTGTCCTTGGACATCGAAACACGATATGCCTATTCAGCCCTGAGCTGGGCGCGCCACGTGCTGGGGCTGCCCCACCCAATTGCATTTGAGAGCTACTGACAGGGGGCGTGGTTCGTGAGCGCACGTTATCTGGTAACCGGTGCCAACGGCTTTGTTGGCAGGGCGGTCTGCAGGGCCCTGCAGGACCATGGTGCCCAGGCGCGTGGCGTCGTGCGCATCGGTGCCGAGCCGGGGCCGGGTATTGACGCCTTGCGTTTGGATTTGTTGGACGCCGAGAAGCTCCCCCGCGCGGTAGACGGCTGCGAGGTGGTCATTCATCTTGCCGGCGCAGCCCACGGCAAGCTCGGCCGCTCGGCCGACCTGGAGGCGTTCCGCCGCGTCAACACCCGCGCAACGCTCGATCTTGCGGCGGCTGCCCAGGCTGCGGGCGCCAGACGCTTTGTCTTCGTCAGCACAATCGGAGTGCATGGAAGCCTTGGCAGAAGAGCGGCGATCACGGAAGCCAGTCCGGAAGCACCCAATACATATTACGGGCAGTCAAAATGCGAGGCTGAACACGGACTGCGCGCGTTGCTGAGCACTTCGGGTATGGAATTGTGCATTGTTCGTCCACCGCTAGTTTATGGACCGGATGCCCCCGGAAATTTCAGATTGCTCCTGAAATTGGCCGCGACAGGCATACCCCTTCCCCTGGCGTCGGTGCGCAATCGGCGAAGCCTGATTGCACTCACGAATCTTGTCCACTTTCTCGAACTTTGTTCCGTCCATCCGGCAGCCGCCGGCCAAACCTTTGTCGTTTCGGATCAGCAGGATGTTTCAACGCCAGAAATTCTACAGCATATTTGGTGCGGTATGAGCCTACGGCCCAGGCTGGTCCCTTTGCCGCCGCAATTGTTGCACCTGGCGGCTGCCCTGTTTGGCAAGCGAACGATGGTGCGCCAGTTGACGGACTCGCTGTGGATCGACACCGAAAAATCCTCCAGACTGCTAGGGTGGTCCGCCCCGCAAAACGCCGCCGAGGCGCTGGCGGCGGCCGGCAGGGATTATCTGGGCCTGAAGGACAGAACATGACGGCCATTCCACCATCAACGCTCATATAGCCAGGCCCACCGGTGACTGACCTCCACGTTCTTTATATCTCTCCGTCGACGCTGCCCTCACGCACAGCCAACGCAGTGCATGTCGTCCAGCAATGTGAGGGATTTTCCCAGAATGGCGCCCGGGTCGAATTGCTGGCCCGACGCGGCTCCGGATCGCCCGCCGCCGCGCGCGCCCAAGTCCTCGAAACCTACAATGTGGCGTTCACCAACGTCCGCCTGAGCACCGTTGCCCTTCCGGTGCGCGGTGCTATCGGAGCGCTGGCAGCGATAGGGTTGATGCGCGCCATTGCGTCGCGCGCAGCTAGACCGACCATTCTGTCGCGGAACCTCTATGCATCCTATGGCTTGGCGCTGGCGGGCATCCCCCACTTCTACGAGACTCACCAATTGGGTCTCGGTCGCCTGAGGCGTTTGGAGCATTTCATCCTGACACGGCCGTTTGTTCGTACCATCCTGATCTCGGCGATGCTCAAAACTATTCTTGAACAGCATCACCAGCTTCGGCTCAAGGATGCGCTGATCCTGCATGACGCTGCGCCTTCGGGGATCGTCCGCCTATCACAAGACAAGCGGCAACTCGCCCGCGCCGAACTGCTGCAACAGGCCGGGTTACCACCGGCGCCGTTCGTAGCCGGGTATTTTGGACACCTCTATGCCGGACGCGGGCTTGAAGTCATCGAGGCGATGGCCGCTGCCCACGGGGACGTTCCCTTCCTGGTGTTCGGGGGGAACGAAGCCGACCTTGCCAGTCACCGGGCGCGCGCCCACCCCCAGAATTTGCATTATGTGGGTTATGTGCCGCATCGCCGAGCTCAGAAGGCCATGCTGGCCTGCGATGCGCTGCTGATGCCGTATCAACGTTCAGTCTCAATAGGCGTCGAGGGGCAGGATACGGCCCGGTGGATGTCGCCAATGAAGATGTTCGAGTACATGGCGAGCGGAAACGCTATTCTTTCGTCCGATCTCCCGGTACTTTCCGAGGTGCTTCGCCACGGGCAAAACGCGCTGCTTGTTGCCCCGGACGATACCGGGGCGTGGATTGAAGCGCTTGGCAGGGTTAGGGCAGATGTGGGCCTTCGCGACGCTATTGGGCTACAGGCCCACAACGACTATCGTCAGCATCACACTTGGGAGCGCCGGGCGGCCGCCATTCTTGAGGCATCCCGACCGTGACGCATTTTGTGAATGTCTTCATCCTGGTGCCGTCCTTTTCTCCGGCCGGTCCGGTCAAGGGCGCCGTTGCCCTCGCCAATGCACTTGCCGCGGATCAAGCTGTCACGCTGTGTGCCATCAAGCGAGGGCCCGGTGCCGAGGCCCCGATCGACCCCAAGGTGAGAACCGTCGTTTTGGCTGAGCGGTCAGGCTCCCGCATGCAGCAGTTCCTCGCCTACCGGAAAATGCTGAAGCGGGCGGCCTCCCAAGGCGCGGTGGGTTCGATTTCGTTTTGCCTCTCCGCCGACGTGTTCAACGCTCTTTGCGGGGACTGCGCCGCGACCCTGTCCAGTGTACGCGGAAACCTGCCCATGAACTACCGGCTGGACTATGGGCCGGTCGGAGGACCACTTGGCTATGCCCACTTGATCGGCCTGCGGTGGATGCACGCTGTGGTTGCCATGAATACTCCGATGGCAAGGCAGATCCGGCAGATGACGGGAAGGGATGTCCCAATCATAGGGAATTTCATCGATGAGGGTCCGGTCGAGCCGTTCCGGCAGCCCCCCGATCTTCATGCGCCCGCTTCGCTCGCTTTCCTGGGGAGCCTTACCGAGCGCAAACAGCCGCTCGAGCTCATTCGTGCCCTGACCGCCCCCGAGCTGGACGGTGACTGCCTGTTGCATATCATCGGCGATGGCCCCCTGCGCCAGCAATGTCGGGCCGAGATCGAACGGCTTGGGCTAGGCGAACGCGTCGTCATGCATGGCGCCCTCGCCAACCCCTTCAAGGTGCTGGCCGGTGTCGACTGCCTGGTCATGCCATCGCTTTCGGAAGGCACCGCTCGTGCCGCCCTTGAGGCGCTTCATCTCGGCATTCCCGTGGTCGCGCGCGATGTCGACGGCAACCGGGAGCTGATAGAACCAGGCGTTAACGGTATACTATTCAGCACCGATGATGACCTGCCCGACGCGATAGGGCAAGCGATCAGGTTGTCCCGGAAATTGGCGCCGTCGAGCGGCGGGCGCCAGACCCTGCTACCTGCTCACCACCGACAGCATCCCAATGCGGCTGCCTTTCTCAGCATACTCCGACAAAGCAGCTCGTCACGCCTCAGCCCCCCCTCGTCGGCGTAAAGTTTCTTGTCGGTTGAATGTCGGGTAGCGCTTGTGGCATAGGTCGGCAGCCGTCGCATTGAGGGAATCGAGCCATTGACCGAACACGCCGACTTTGAGACTTACCACAACTATCTCAAAGGCCGGAGCAGCTTGGGATACATGTATCGTCGGTATTGGCTCTATCCTATGCTCAGCCACCACCTCAGTGGTACCGTTCTTGATATCGGCTGCGGCATCGGGGACATGCTCAGCTTTAGGCCAGACACGGTCGGCGTGGATATCAACCCGCTCAACGTGCAAGACTGCCTCGCGCGCGGCCTCGATGCACGGCCCATGCAGCCCGACAGCCTGCCCTTTGCCGATGGCACCTTCCAGGGCGCCATCCTGGACAACGTCCTCGAGCACATCACCAATCCGACGGCCCTGCTGGCCGAGGCTCATCGAATACTGGCGCCCGGAGGTACACTTATCTGTGGCGTGCCCGGTGAGAAGGGCTATGCTAGCGATAGCGACCACAAGGTCTTCTACAGCGAGGCAGCACTCGTTGAGCGCCTCGCCCAGGCCGGCTTTACCAGTCGTGTCGTGCTGCATGCGCCGGTGAACCTACCCAACCTCAGCAGGTTCATGCGCCAGTACTGCCTCTATGGCGTCTTTACCCGAATTTAGTCCGAAACCTACCTCCAGGACGATGAAATGAGCACATTCTACATCAACGACCGCCCGGTCGGGCCGGAGCATCCGCCGCTGGTGCTGGCCGAAGTGGGCATCAATCATGAAGGCAAGATCGACAAGGCGATCCAGTTGGTGGACGCAGCCGTTGCCGTCGGCGCCGAGGTGGTGAAGTTTCAGTGCCACATTACCGAGAAAGAGATGATCCCGACCGATATGACGCCGGGCGCCATATCCACAGAACGGTTGTGGGATATCATCAAGCGCTGTGAGCTGACGGCGTCCGAAGAAGCACAGGTCAAGGACTACTGCGCTGAAAAGGGCATCATTTACCTGTCTACGCCGTTTTCGCGGGAAGCGGCCGACCGGCTCAACGAGTTCGGCGTGGGCGCATTCAAGATTGGCTCGGGAGAGTGCAACAATCACCCGTTGCTCAACCATGTGGCCGCCATGGGCAAGCCGATGATTGTCTCGACCGGCATGAATGACATCCAATCGGTCCGCAAGACGGTCGCGATCCTGGAGAACCATCGCGTCCCTTACGCCCTGCTGCATTGCACCAGCATGTACCCCACCCCCTACGATCAGGTCCGGCTGAACGCAATCACCGACCTGCAGCAGGCGTTTCCGGGTATTCCGATCGGCTCGTCGGACCATTCAATGGGCATCTGGACTGCCTTGGGTGCAGTCGCGCTGGGCGCCTGCATCCTCGAGAAGCATTTCACTATCTCGCGATCGTGGCCGGGCCCGGATACCGGTATTTCCATTGAACCCGACGAACTGGCCGACCTCGTGCAAGGTTCGCGCGCGGTTTGGGAGGCCATGGGCGGGAGCAAATCCATATTGCCCGAAGAAAAGCCGGTGATCGAGTTTGCCTATGCCACGGTGGTGACCACCGCTCCGATCGCCGCAGGCGAGGCCTTCACCCGCGATAATATCTGGGTCAAGCGTCCGGGAACGGGCAAGATCCTCGCGGAGCAATATGAAAGCGTAATCGGCAAACGTGCCGCGCAGGCGTTGCCGGCCGACGTACATGTCAACCCCGAACACGTGGCGGATTTCTAGGCGGAGCCGAGGAAAGGGTTGGTATGAACGGCGCAGCGACTTCCCGATTTGATGCATTCGTCGACGGCTGTCGCGTGGGAGAAGCGGACTTCCGGCTGTTCGAGGACGCTGAGCCTACGGCCTATGCGCGCTGCTTCGGGGTGTTTGCGCTATGGCTAACACGCCGGCGCCCTGTACTGCTGCAGAGCAGGGACGCTTTCGTCGAAGCGCTGGTCGGGGCCGTGGTGGCCAGGCGCGGAGAGGACAATGCGCCGCCATCCGACAAGGGCTACCGTCAGTTGCTAACGCTGACCCTCAGCGCCCTGGCCATACTGGGTGCCGCGAACGACAGGCGTATCGCGGCATTGGTGGCCGAACAGGTCCCTACGAACCTTGCTGCCGAATTGGAGCAGTTGGGGTGCCTCGCGGGCAAGCCGCAGTCGGGGAATCAGGCCATGTTTCTGGCGATTTTCATGCTGTACGCCGAGCAATTCCTCGGCGCAGACAACAAGTCCGACTTGGCACAGTGGTGGCAGTTGCACGAACAGAACATGAATCGGTTTGGGTTCTGGGGGCCAGATACGGGACCGACGCACCTGCACTTCCAGAACGGCTACCACCAGTACGAGATCATGGAATATCTCGACGTGGCCAATCCACGGCAATCGGAAGCCCGGTCGGCCGTGCGGGCGGTAGCGGACTATCAAGGTCACTATGCACCCTATCCGGGTGGCGGCGGATGCTTCGACTACGACGCCGTGTTCATCCTCACGGCGGATGGAAGGGTGCCGGACGCCGCGACAGGTGCCCTGCTCCGCGGTACGGAGGCGACGATCCGGTCGGAACAGCAGGTCAACGGCGGTTTCTGCGAGAGTCTCCATGTGCGGCCGCGCCTAACCAACCTGCACCGCTTTGCCGGCCGCCTGGCGTCTGCCCGCAATTGGGCCTTGTTCAATGAGCGCCTGCGCGCTGGCATCAGCGTGTGTCGTCCCAAGAATGATCGCGTAATTACCCACTGGAGCCGGACGCATCGCGGTTGGGGACAGGCAAACCTCTGGGACAGCTATTTCCGTATGTTGTTGCTGGCGCGAATAGAATGCGCCTTTGATCCCATGCTCACCACCCAATGGGGTTTCATCGATTTTCCCGGCATCGGCTGGCATCCGTCCTTGCGCAAGACCGCCGGCCAACTCGCCACGAACATTGCGGCACCTGCCGCAGCTGGATCAGGAGCCCATTTGTGACCAGCACCGACGCAAAGCGGATCCATTTTACCTATCGACATGTCGACAGACCCTGGGGTGGCGCGAACAACTTCACTCGCGCGCTGGCGGCACATCTCTCCGAAAAAGGTGAGTGGGTATTGACCGGTTCACCCACCGATACTGTCGATATCATGTTCATGAATCAATTGGGGCTCGGGCCGGGTTCGGATAAGCGCCGTCTTCGGATTTCCGAAGTCACGAAAATGAAAGTGCTCGACCAGCGGAAGGTCGTGGTTCGCGCGGTCAACCTCTACCGTCATGCCTTCCGTCTCGGCCCGCGCAACCTGATCTACGGGGCGCTGGAAGACATAGCCACCCTGAGGTTGCTCGGCCTGGCCGACCAGGTCATTTTCCAGAGCGAGTATCAGCGCAGTGTCTTTCAGAAGGCCGGCTATCGGGGGGTGAATCACGTCGTGATCCACAACGGCGCGAGCGAACTGTTCTGGAACCAGGCACCACCTGTCGCACCCACCGGCCCGCTGCGGATCGTTTCTGCCACAGCATCCCCCCGGCAGACGAAACGTCACGACGTGATACTGGCGATTTCGTTGCTGCCCGATGTTGAGGTGATGCACTTCGGCGCCTGGCCGAAGGGGTTGAATTCGGGAAACGTACGCCTCATGGGTACTTGCGACGGAGCGACTATGGCCCGGCACTATGCGCAGGCACACATGATGCTGCACCCCGCCATCAAGGACCCCTGTCCAAACGCCATCTTCGAGGCTGTGTGTTCCGGCCTGCCAGTGCTCTACAATCCCGATATCGGGTCGAGCGCGGAGATTGTGGGGGAAAACGGCGTCGCTCTCGACCTAGCCGATCTTGTGGGCAGCGTGGCCACGGCACGGACCATGCTGGCAGACCTCCAGGAGCGGGTGCGCCAGAACCGAGAGTATTATCACATCGGACGGGCGACCCGCGCCTATGCCGACACGTTTCGTGCCGTAGCGGAGGCTTAACATGACAGCCGAACCCGACTTCGAGCGCTACGCGGACCAGAAGACCTTCAACACCTCCATCCCGCCCACCTGGCGAGCCGCGTATGACCGGCTCGTCGCCGATCGCGGCTGGAAGGCCGCCGATATCCGCTTTCTCGACGTGGGATGCGGGGACGGAAAGTTCTTCGAGTATCTCAAGTCCAAGGGACTGGCGCTCGACCACATCGACGGCGTCGAGGTATCGCACAAGCGCGTCGAACGCTGTCATGCCATAGGCTGGACCAGCGTCCGCTATATGGCCCCCGGCAGCGCGCTCCCCTACCCGGACCAGAGCTTTGATGTCATCAACCTCATGGAAGTCGTCGAGCATGTGCCCGCCGGAACCATCGATTCCCTTCTTGCCGAGGTGACGAGAGTCCTCGCGCCGACGGGCGTCGTGCTGATCTCCACGCCCAACTATCCGATCAAGCGCTTCTATGACTTCTTCAATGCCTTCGTGCACGGCAAGTGGAAGCGGCTGAGGGACGATCCGACCCATATCACCCTCTACAATCACAACAGGCTGCGCAGTCGGCTAGGCAAGCACTTCGGCACACTGGAAGAACTGTCCTTCAAGGACGGCTTTCTCTATAAGCGCTGGCCACGACCCTTTTTTCGGCACAAGTTGTTCTTCGCCTGTTCGGACGTCAGATCATGAAACGCGTTGAACAATGCCCAGCCTGCGCCGAGGCTGGCGGCTCGCGCATTTACCGGGAGGCTAACGCATCCCAGCGCCAGAGCTTTCTCGACTTCAGCCGCAACACCTATGCGGGAGCAATGGACGACTGGCTGGACACTATTGAGCTCGTCGTTATGCATTGCACCAACTGTGGCCATTTCTGGTACCGGGACCAGCCCGGTTGGGAGCAATTGTCGGAAATGTACGACGCTACCGCACGAAGGCATGCGGCCAAGGGTGTGTCTCTGGAGCCCACGCCACGCTCTCGTATTCAGTTAGCCCGGCTGTTCCGACTGGTCGGGAAGAAGGACGGAGTCGACCACCCGACCTTGCTCGACTATGGCTCAGGCTTTGGCCGGTGGGCACGAGCGGCCAAGGATGCCGGATTTGCGGTTACCGGATTTGAGCCCAGTACAACGCGCTTGAAGGAGGGCAATGCTGATTTCGAACTGGTCAACACGTTGGCTGATCTTGAGGGACGACATTTCGATGCCATCAACATCGAACAGGTTCTCGAACATGTGGACGACCCTTTCACAGCGCTGAGCAACCTGCACCAATACTGCCACGCAGACACCGTCTTACGCATCACCGTGCCCAATCTCGAACGCAGCTTTGAAGGCTCGACCCTGTGGTCGACATGGCCATATGACGGCACGCGGGCCCATACGCTGGCGCCATTCGAGCACTTGCAGGGTTTTGTACCGAAGTCACTGCAACTGCTGGCCCGGCGTGCTGGTTTCCGAGAGGTGCCCCTCGTCCGGGTATTGGCTGTCGATCCGATCCTGGGGTTGCGACGCATGCTGCGTTCGGTCTATGCGAAGGGTGACAGCACCCACCTGTTCGTGCAGCCACAGACCCCGCCCGCCGGCGCAGGCACGCCGGTTCGAGGCTGACTGACGCAATGAGTGAGAAACGTATTGCCTCCGCGCCCCGCTTGCCGGGCAAACGCCAGATGTTGGTCAATGCCGGGTCGGCCTGGACCTTCAAGCTTGCCTCGATGGTGGTCTCGCTGGGGACGACAGCCATTGCCGTTCGCGAATACGGCTTGGATGGCATGGGGTTGATCCTACTGGCCAGCCAAGTAGCAACCTATGCCGGTCTGGCGGAACTGGGCATTCCGTCGAGCTTGTCGCGCCGACTGCCCGGCCTGCTGGCGGCCAACAACTTGAGCCTCGCCTATCGTCTATGTGCCTCGTGCCTGCTGGTGTTACTTTGCTCGGCAGCGGTTGGCTTGCTGTTGGTACCGGTGGCGCTGCTGATGCTTCCCTCCGCCTTTGCCATTCCCACGGAACAAAAGGACACGGCCGGGGTGCTGTTTGCCCTAACGATCGGGGCCATTGCGCTGCAGATGCCGCTGCGCATCGGCTATGGCATGCTGTCCAGCGCGCACCGGTTCGCCAGCTACTTCGCGATCGAACTCGGGGCGCTGGTGGTCAAGATGGTCGCTGTCGTGGGCTGCCTCTACTTTTTCGATCCGCCAGTCTGGGTCTATGTACTGCTGACGATCCTGCCTATCCTTGGCGCTGCGCTAATCGAATATCGCCTGGGCCGAAGCGTGCTGCCAGGCTGGAGATTCTCGCTGTCGCAGGTGTCCCGATCGTCCATACTGGAGCTCGTCTCGTTGTCTTCGGCGGTTATGCTGGGGACCCTGGCCAGTGCCGTCGTCCTGAATGGCGGCGGGCTGGTGTTGGCCGTGTTCTTTGCCCCACGCCTGGTTGCCGAATATACCCTGCCAACGGTTCTGGCCTTTAGCCTGATGGCCTTCGCGGCTTCGGCATCCGCCTTTCTGTCGCCGATTGCTAGCCAACTGGTGGGTCATGATGACCGGCGTCTGTCCCAAACGGTGATGCTGACCTCGCGCTACTCCGCCCTGACCGCGGGAGCGATCCTCGTAGCCGCTGCCGCGCTAGGCAAAGTCATCCTGGAGTTGTGGCTCGGCCCCGAGACCACTCCGCAAACCCTGGAAGCCATGTACCACGTCCTCCTGATCGCCTCGCTCAGCGGACTGCTGTCCATTCCAGGCACAACAGCGCGTGGCGCCTTGGTGGCGATGGGCCACCATTGGCGTGTGGCCTATATCGAGTTGATCACAGGCATGGTGGGCCTGGTCGCGGGCATTCTACTGGCGCTCAGTCTTGACGCTCCCCCGCCGCTCAGCGTGGCGGTCTGCTTCTGCCTTTCCAACCTCGCACGAGGTATTTTGCTCGCGACGTTGTTCAGTCGGTCGGTCGAGTCCGGCGCCCCATTCTACCAAGCCAATCTATTGTCGATCGCACCGGCTGTGCTGGCCGGCCTGTCCGTGGTCGTGGCCTATGCATACTGGGGCGAAGGCGGCCTGGTGTCCGCGCTTGCGGTCGGTGTGCTGGCCGGTACCGCCTTTATTATCGTGGGGACGTTCACCGCTGTCGAACCCCACCATCGCCAAGAGATGCTACAACGAGCCGCGCGACTGCTGCGCGCCCGGAGAGACCCACGATGATCGTTGAACCACGCCCCAGAACCTGGAGCAGGGCCAAGGCACTGGTAGCCTCGGTGCGCACCAAATCCTTTATTCGGGCGTTCGAAATCGAAATCCTGACCGACATAAAGCTGGCTGGCGACAGCCTTGACATAGGCGGTGGCAGAAAAGCGCAGTATCGCGAATTGATCACTGGCTATGACACGGTCGCTTCGCTCAACATCGATCCGGCGCTTGAGCCCACGATCCTTGCCAATGCAAACGAGACGTTCCCGATCGCCGACAACAGCTACGACACCATCGTCTCGTTCAACACACTGGAGCACCTGATCAACGACGTGCACGTGGTCCACGAGACGTTCCGCATCCTGCGTCCACACGGAAGGGCACACATATTCGTGCCTTTCCTCTTTCCAGTGCATGGATCGCCACAGGACTTCCATCGCCATACCGGTCTCTATTGGGACGACCTGCTGCATTCCATCGGCGCTGAGGAGGTGGTAATCGAGCCTATGGTTTGGAGCCCGTCCGTCAGTGCTCTGGCGACGCTGGGCCATGCGCGATGGGCGAAATGGCTGGCGCGCGCCATCGTGCTCTATACCGGCCTCGTGCAGCGGCGTCCTGCGCCGCGCGACGCCAATTTCGCCATGGGCTATTTCATTCGTTTCACCAAACCCGTCGCCTAGAGCGTTTCATTGTGAAGCTCACTCGGGGGATTCCCGTTTTGGTTGATCTGTAATTCAAGTTGATGCTGGATTGGAGGCCAGCATCGATGACGGGACCTCTTTCGCGTGATCTTCGAGAGCGTGTTGTGGCGGCGGTGTTGGCCGGGGATAGCTGTCGAACGGCAGCGAGCCGATTTGATGTTTCGGTGTCGTCGGCCATCAAGTGGAGTCGGCGCTATCGGCTGACGGGCTCGGTAGCGCTCGGCCAAATGGGCGGACATCGCCGACCGGTTCTGGCGGATCCCGCGCTTTCATTCTGGAGCGGATCGCGCAAACCCCACACCTGACGCTGCATTGTCTGAAGGATGAGCTGGCGGCGCGTGGGGTGAAGGTGTCCCATAATGCGGTGTGGATGTTCATGAAGCGCGAGGGGCTGAGCCTTAAAAAAAGTCCCGTTCGCGTTTGAGCAAGGCCATGCAGCCGTCGCCCGGCGGCGCAAACGCTGGAAGTCCATCCAGCCCCATCTCGATCCCCAGCGACTGGTGTTCATCGACGAGACGTGGATCAAGACCAACATGGCCCCGCTCCGCGGCTGGAGCGCAAAGGGCGGTGGTTGCGCGGCTACGCCCCCCAGGGCCAATGGCGAACCATGACCTTCGTGGCGGCCCTGCGCTGCGATGGGGTCGTCGCTCCCTGTGTCTTCGATGGTCCGATCAACGGGGTCAGCTTCCGCGCCAGGGTCGCCCAGCAACTGCTCGACACGATCGGCCCCGGCGACATTGTTGTGATGGACAATTGGGGCAGCCACAAATCCATCGAGATCGGCCGCGCCATACGTGCTCGTGGCGCAAGACTTTGGTATCTGCCTGCCTACTCCCCCGACCTCAATCCAATCGAGCAGGCCTTCGCCAAGATCAAGCACTGGATGCGCATAGCCCAGCGCCGATCCGTTGACGATACCTGGCAACAGATCGGCAAACTCGTCCAGACAATCGCTCCCGCAAAATGCCAAAACTACATCGCAAACGCAGGATATGGAGCCACCTAAACGTGAAACGCTCTAGCAAAGCGGGGGGCTGCAGAAGCCTATTTTGACTTGATGAAGCGCCGCGCCAGTTTTCCCATGCCTTCGCGCAGGGTCAGGTCGAAGCTGTTGCGGCCGCCATTCGCGGGATCCCATGGCGTTCCCGCCAGCCGCTGGCGCCAGCGTTCCGGGCTGCGGGTGGCGACGCACAGGTGATAGATCGCTTCGCCGCGGCCGTGGTTGGACGTAGTCAGAACCGGCTCGAGGCCATGGTGGCGAAAGAGTCGTTCGAGCCCGAGCGGTGTGAACCGCCAGAAGTCGGAGAAGCTCTCGGTGGTGTGCTGTTCCTGCAGAAACGGCACGACCACCACGACCGTATCGCGCGACATGGCGCACAGATTTCTGGTCGCGGCAAAAACGTCAAATACGTGCTCGAGCGTGGTATGGTTGAGTACCACGTCGTAGGCTTGGTGCAGCGTCTGCGGGAGGTCCGCCTCCAGGTCTAGGCGGACTTCACCTGGCACACCTTCGCCGCGCTCACCACCGTAGTTGGATACGTCATACCGGCGCACATTGGGGAAATAGTCGCGGTAGTGCCCGCCCTGCTTGTCCTCATCGAGCCAGCCGCTGACATTGATCATGTCGCCCTCAAATAGCGGACCGAGCTTGCGCAGGACATCGTTGGACCATAGCCGCGGCAGGCGAAAGCGGTGGTCTTGCAGAAACCGGGGTAGGTCGGCCATCACCACACTCCGTCGATGGATCGCGTCGCGGCAGGCGCAGCAATTTGGGAATAGAACCGCAACAGGTAATGTGCCAGCGTCTTCGCTTCGCCTTCGAAATCCGACGATCGTTCGGTATGAACGTTCGCCTTGGCCAGCAGAGTCGAATAGAGCTGGATGCTCTCCGAGTTGGCAAAGGAAGCGGCGACATAGCGCTCGAGCGCTGCGTCGTCCCGGCCATAGCTGCGGAGAAGATCCTTGGCGTCGGCAACCAGATTGCGCGGATCTGTCACCCGCCGCACCATAGTGGGCGGCAATGCATTATAAGGACAGTCGCCGAAGGTGAGCACTGGCCGGCCAATAATGGCTGCCTCCAACGCAATCGAACCGGTAATCACCGCCACCATCGCGGCATTCTGGATAAGCAGCCGGGCGTCCAGCGACGGCTTGACGAGCCGCACGCGCGGAATATTGAGCAACGACCGGTAGTAGTCCATGGAACGCTTCCCCACCATCCAGGGATGTTCCTTGACCAGCAGAATTTGGTCGGCCGGTAGGCACATAGCCAAAGCGCGGATCACTTCGATCTGGTTGACATAGGGCCTGCCGTAGACCAGCAGCGACACTTCTGGCTCGGTATGGAGCGGGAAGAAAGTGTAGCGGGTAGAAGCGAGCTTGGTCTCCGGGAAGTAGGCCGCCGCCAGCGATCGCCGCGATAGACGCGCCCGCATCGGGTTGATCACGGCCGAATGTAGCAGCATCGTAGTGGGATTCACCACATGGTTGTCGGAATGACTCAGGGTTCGCCGGTAATCCCGATGGTTGGCGATGGTGGCCCGCAGCGCCGCGAGCGGAGACCGTCGCGCCCGGTTGAGCTTGAGCGCGGGCTTGTCCGAGGCCCTGACCACGCCCTCGTAGCGGCCATGGACCTCGCGCACCCGCTGAATATGCGCCCTGGCCGCCTCGCGATGCGGTGCCATGGCAATTTCATCTTGCATGGCCTCAAGAAATTCCGGCGCAGGATCATTGAGACGCGTGGCAAAGCTGACGCGGTCGCTGATCCTTGTGGGGCGAAGGTTGAGCACGGCGAGCTTGCGCGAGCGAGCCACCAGGTAGGCCAGGTAGTCGAGGAAAGTCACGCAGATAAACCCCACAAGGGCTTCGGGGCGCAGCTCATCGAACAGCGCCTCCACGCGCCGAACGCCCTCGGCCAGTATCGAGAGCATGGCGTCGTCGCCAAACCGGCGGCGGTAATCCTGGGTGAATGTGCAGTCCGGGCCCATCCAGAGCCGGCGGTCCGCAACGAGCGCGCCGAACAGGCCCGCATCACCGCCCAACTGGGCTTCCTTGCTCGCTAGCCAGTCCGCGTCGGGTGGCGCCGCGGTCTTGGCGGTGACTTCCCATTCCTTGAGCAGGCTGTGTCCTTGCGAGGCGAAGCCGGGGTTGTCACGGGTGTACTTGGCGAATGCCCAGCGGTCCGAAACAATAAAGCCTGCGGCGTCGCACTGGCCGAGCTGCTGCAGTTCGTTCCGAACGCTTTCGAAGACCTTGAGGCTCTCACTCTGAGCGCAGAACAGAATTCTCATCGGCTGTAGCGATCAACATCGAAGTGTTGCAGGTTGCGGCAGATCCACTCATAGGTTCGCGCAAGTCCGTCGGCGAAGGATACTTGCGGCCTCCAATCGGTCATGCCGGTAATCTTGCTGTTGTCGCACAGGAGCCGGTCCACCTCGCTTTTTGCCGGCCGGATTCGCTCGGGATCCTGCTCAATGTGCACTTGCACACCTGCAATGCCGGACAAGATCTCAACGACTTTGGCGATCGTATGCTCTTCGCCTGAACCGATATTGATCGTCTCACCCATGGCCGCATCGGACAGGGCCAGGGCGCACATGCCAAGGGCGGTGTCCGAAGCATAGTTGAAATCGCGGCTGGGCGTAACCGACCCCATTGAGAGCCGTGTCTTGCCTGCAGCGATCTGGCTGGCGATCGTGGGGATAACGGCGCGTGCGCTTTGGCGCGGGCCATAGGTGTTGAACGGGCGAGCGATCACCAGCGGCAGTTCAAAGCTCAGGTGATAGGATTCCGCCATCTTGTCAGCCGCAATCTTGGAGGCCGAGTAGGGCGACTGACCGACCAGAGGATGCTCTTCGCTAATCGGCACGAATTGCGCTGTGCCGTAGACTTCCGAAGTCGAAACGTGAACAAGACGATCGAGGGAGTCACTGGCGCGGCAGGCCTCAAGTACGTTGGTGGCGCCAATGATGTTTGTATCGACATAGGAGCGCGGAGCCAGGTAGCTATAGGGAATGGCGATCAGGCTCGACAGATGGAATACGTACTGTTTCCCTGCCGCCAGCGCCCGGATCCGCTCGGCGTCGCGAATATCGCCCACCTGCAGATCGACCTCCCGTAAAATCTGCGAAGGTATGTCCTTCAGCCAGCCAATCTCATTCCAAGAATTATAGAGCACCAAGGCCGTTACCTTGGCGCCGCGGCTTACCAGCAACTCGGTGAGATGGCTTCCGATGAAGCCATCCGCGCCTGTAATTAGAACAGTCGAGCCGGAAAAGTCTTTGGGCATGTCAGTTTTCTTTCTGTCCAAAAAGCGCCCGCACCCGCTCAAGATCGTCGAGAGTGCCTATATCGCTCCAGAATTCGTGTAATGGATACGCGATCACTTTCAGATTCGCTGCAATACATTCTTCCATCAAGTCGGTCATATTGTAGAAGTTCCTCGTTGGCACCCTGCTGACTGCCTCTTCCGACAGGACGTAGATGCCGGCGTTGCACAAAAAGCGCTGCGAGGGTTTCTCCTCGATTGCGGTCACCTGGCCATCCAGGCGCGTCGACAGCACGCCGAAAGGAATCTTCACGATATGATCGACCGTGGCAACGGTGAGCGCGGCGCCTTCTTGGGCGTGAAACTGCGCCAGTGACCCGAAATCGCAACTGGTGACGAGATCGCCGTTCATGACAATCATGCTTCCCCCAACTTCGACAAGCGAGAGCGGCCCCGCAGTGCCAAGCGGCGTGGTCTCGCGCAGATATTCGATGGAAACACCGAAGGCGGCGCCATCGCCGAAATGGCGTTCGATCTGTTCGCTGAGGTAGTTGACCGACATCAGGATGCGCTCGATGCCCGAGCTCTTGAGGCGGCGCACCTGCCGCTCCAACACGGGCATCTCCCCCACCTCCACCATGGGCTTCGGGATGGTCTCGGTCAGCGGGCGGAGCCTCCGGCCCTCGCCACCAGCCATGATCACTGCGGTTTTGATCGGCGTTTCGTGAAACGCCATATCGTCCTGGTAACCCAGATCTGTCAGGTGCACGATGCGCAAAAAGCGCCCTTCGCCATCCACCACCGGTGCTGCCAAGACGTTGCGCTCCTTGAGGGCGCGGACAATGTCTTGCTCCCGCCAACCAGGCCTGACCACGACAGGAGTGGCGTTCATGAGCATTTTGGCCGCGACGTTCATAGTTGCGCCCCGCAATAAGGCCCGACGCACATCCCCATCGGTGATCGTGCCTAGCACATGCTGCTGACCGTCGACGATAACAGCCAACCGGCGCCGGCTCTGCTCTATCGCCGTTACCGCGTCGAGCAGGGAGGCTTCCGGTCCAAGCGCCCGCTCACTCATCGAAACCAGCCATCCTGGCTGCGCCCTTCCAACATCATCCGCTTGCGAATAAGGCTCTGGTCGAGCGAGACTTCGGCGAGCACCTTTGCGACGCACTTGCCTGCACCACCCTTGAAGTAGGGATTGTCGCCGTCGCGGCTCCGCTGCCTGAACTGATCGTCGAACAGGCACTTGTTGACCGCCTCGAACACCTGATCGGCGTCATAGTCGGCATCGATCACATTGTCGCCGCGCAGCCTGCCCTGCTGGCGCGAGCCAATGTTGACAGTCGGACAACCAAAGGCCGGCGTTTCCTTGATGCCGGACGACGAATTGCCCACGCATGCGACACGAATCTGGGGGTTGCGCGCCAGGGCGAGCACGCCGTGATAGAGACTGCGACCTAGCGACCGGTGCAACTGCACATTGGCAGGGCGCTGCAGCATGAAAGCTTCAAGTGCGTCCACGATGGTGCGTCCGCCCACATCATTATTGGGATAGGTCAGCACGACCTGGACGCCATTCGAGGCCAGGCGGCCCATAGCTTCGAGCACCGGCGCAATCTGGCCGGCTGAAGCTTCGAATTCAGTAGTTATGGAGTGCTGGGTGAACAGCACGACCGGCCGCGACAGGTCCAGATCGAGACGCTGCTGCACGTCCCGCTCGCTGGCGAAGCGTCCCTCCTCGATCAAGTCAATGGCCGGGAAACCAACATTGTGTACGCGCCAGGGCTCTTCGCCCATGGCCATGACGCGGGTCGCTGCTTGATCGTTGGTGGTAAAGTGGAGATGGGCCAGCTTGGTCATGGCGTGGCGGACAGAATCATCCAGCGCGCCGCCCTCGGTGATGTCACCACCCTCGATGTGGGCGGTTGGAATGTTCATCTGCGTGGCCGCGATCACTGCGGCAAACCCCTCGAAGCGGTCAGCATAGACTACCATTATGTCGGGATTGATACGTTTCAGCGCGCGGCTGATCGAAAGCACGCCGCTGCCGATGGCTACGGCCGTTGCGACCTTGGAGGTCTCACCCATCTCGATGATAATTTCCTCGTCGATGCGGAAGCCATCCCGCTCGATTTCCTGTCGGGTCGAGCCAAATTCCGGATCGAGATGCGCTCCGGAAACGATCAGCAAATAACTGAGATCAGGATGTGCCTCTATTGCACGCAGAATGGGGTATTGCAGACCGTATTCGGCGCGATTTCCGGTGAAGACGGCGATTTTTCGTTTAGTCATCGGAGGGCGCAATCCTTTGCCTTGCCATTGCAGCTATCATCGTCAGCGGATCTATTTGGGGAGTCCAACCCAGTTCGTGTCTCGACCTGGAGATATCGAGGCTGAATTCGGGGCTCGGAGAAGCGTCAATCCGGCTGAGAATTTGACGATCCGGTCGCCCCGCTCCCGCGAGAGCTGCTTGCGCGACCTGCCTTACACTAACAGATTGACCATAGGCCAGATTAAAGACGCCGACAGCTTCTCCCACCACGGCCGAAACGAACCCGCGACCCGCGTCAGATGCACATAAGAGATCAAGCTGGGCGCCTGCACTGCGAACCAACAAAGGCCCGTGACGGGTGATCTGACCCAGGATATCGCTGCACACGGTGTTGGCGGCGGGCGGGTCGGACAGGACGTTGGAGAGACGGAGCACGACGCCGCCGCGGCGCAGGCAGACGTTTTCGCTGGCCAGCTTGACCTGGCTGTACGCGTCGGCGCCGCCGGGAGACCGGTCCTCACTAATCTTCCCCGCCAACTGGCCGTAGACTGCCGTACTGGAGGCGTAGACGATGCGGCGCCAGGGTCGCGCGCACAGCGCCTCGAATAGGGCCAGCGCCGCCTCGGGCGTCGCGCTGTCGACGCTGTTGCGGTCGGCTGGCTGCGCAAGATGGACCAGGACGTCGCCGTCCGGCACGTCCCGATAGTCACCAACCTTGATCATATCGGCGCCAGCGCGACTGCGGCTGGCGCCCACCATCACATGGCCAGCGCGTCGCCCGGTCGCCAGGACACTGCCGCCGACGATCCCCGAGGCGCCGGTCACGATGACACGCATCGGTGCGTCAGTCCCCGCCATCGGCCCGCAGGCGCCGTTCGAGCAGAAACTCTATGATCTGAAAATCCAGCTCGTTGTCGATGTCAAAGGTCTTCTCGGCCGACACCTCGTAGCCGATGACGACGCCTTCAAGCAGGTGGTTGCTGGTGCGCAGATAATCCGGCTTCAGCACATAGACCCCTGCAACATGCTCATAGACGGGCGGAGCCGCCTGGCGCGCCAGCACCGTAGGGCCTCTTGACTTCGACATCCTCAACGCGCCCGATGCGTCCGGCTCAACCAGGTTGAAATAGGGATTCCGGCGCGCCGGACCCACTGTCATCACGGCATCGACCGCAGTGCGGTTTGCGTCAAACAGGCTAACGGCTCCGACATAATCGGAGATCTCAAGCAGGGGATTGGTGCAATCGATATCGACGAATGTGCCAAAGGTTCGCCCGAGGGCTTCCTCGGAAGCAGATAACGCGTGCTGCCAGACCTGAAATTTTCCCGCCGACGATGTCGCCAGATCGGCCGGACGCCTGAATGGCACCAGCGCCCCTGCCTGCAGCGCTGCGGCGGCGATATCGTCGGAATCGGTGCTGACAACCACGGCATCAAACAGGCCCGAAGCCAGCGCGCGCTCTATGGTCCACGCAATGACCGGCTTGCCCCGCAGATTTCTGATGTTCTTTCCGGGTACGCCCTGGCTGCCGCCACGTGCGCCGACAACGCAGAGCCGCGCGCCCTCGACTCCCTGTGCAGATAACACTGTCATCTCGATCTTTCTGGCGACGGTGAATCCGTCGGTCAAAACTGTAAAATCATACCGGACTGTTGCTCGCAAGGCCTTCCTTTGGCCGCCAGCTCGATTAAGGTGCAGCGCAAGAATCCCCGAAAGGAGCCTCTTCAAGTCATGACGGAGCAGACGTCAAAACAGCGTTCTAGACCGAGGTTCATCAATAGCCATTACGTGTTGCGGTTATTGGCTGTCGTGTTGCTGCTGGCACTATCCGTCAAATACAAGGAGGTAGGACTTGAGGCCACCCGGCCCTTTCACAACGTGACCATTGCTTTGCTTGGCCTGGCCGGACTTTATTGTGGCGTGGCCCGGCTTCCCATTCGCTTTCATTTCCATCCAATATCCATCCTGCTTTATCTGGGCGCGGGCTACCTGTTTTTTGCGGACGCGCTGGCCGGCGAGCGGGGTTTCAAGGATGGCGTCTACCTGATTGCCAACTCGGTAGCGGTCTATTGGCTGCTTGCGGCCGTGGTCGAGGCGCTGACTATGGACCGCTTCCTTAGCGAGGCGACCCTGGTGGCAAGGCTGTTGGGCGTTGTTGTCGCGTTACCCACGCTCATCATTTGGGTTTGGCCCGCGGCAGGACTGGGCATTATCGAGCCCAGTCCGTCCTACCTGGCCCGCGCCCACGGCCTGCTTGGGGATCCCACAAATTTTGGCTGCTTCTGCGCCGCGGCCCTGCTTTTTGTCGCGGCGCGTTCGTCTGCCCTCCCGGACCAACCGAGCTGGAGCGGCGACCCACTGAACCAGGTGGTCATGGCGATCATGATGCTGGGGGTCATTGCCAGTGGCAGTCGCATGGCGATGCTGGGTGGTGCCACCGGCTTTGCCTTGCTCCTTGTGTTCAGGCAGTTGCGCTGGAAGGCCGTTTTAGTAGCGGCTCCCACCGGCGTCTTGCTCTACCCCGCCCTGCTCTATCTGAAAGCGCGCGAACTCAACTATCTGGGAACCGACATCCCCAGCGGCGACGCTCCGTCGATCGAGGTGACCTCGACAGGTTCGCCAACGGTCGCTGAAAACGAGGCCGTCATGGCCCAACTGGCACAGGGGGCCTTCCGTATCGAAGAGGGAGGCTCCGAAGCACGGCTGGGCCTGTTGGATTTTGGCATTTCGACCTTCCGCTCGCTTCCGATACACGAGAAGTTTCTTGGCTGCGGCTACACGTGCATTGAATCGTTGGGGCGCTCATCTCACATCGGCTATCTCGACATGCTGGTGAACTATGGGCTCGTTTTCCTTACGGTCCTTGTCGGCTTGCTTTTAGCCGCAACGATTGCCTCGATCTGGTTGGCCAAACACGGCGGCGCAATTCCGCTCGCACTACTGGGCCTGTTCATAACCACAACGGCCTTCCTGTCCTGGCCCTTCAACAGCTTCTTCAACTATCCGTTCTTTTGCGCCCTCGTGAGTTTGGCCTGCCTGGCAGCCTTCTGCCGGTCTCCAGTTCCAGGCTACCTTCGACACATCGAGGAAAATCGCTCGATGGCGCGCGTGTTGCTCGGCGCAGTCGGGCCAAAACTGACCCCGCGCTAGAAGCGGACTAACCCGACCCATTGACTGCACGGCCAGTCTAGGCCACCCAGCGCACGCAAGAGATCAAGAGACGCGGACAACATGAACCTCGAGACGCTCAAACTGGCCATTGTCGGTCTCGGCTATGTAGGCCTACCGCTTGCGGTGGAGTTTGGAAAGCACCGCCCGACCATCGGTTTTGACATCAATGGCCACCGCATATCGCAGTTGCGCACGGGCCGGGACGTGACCCTTGAATGCACTCCCGCCCAGCTGGCTCAAAGCAGCTACCTGCAGTTCTCTAGTGATTCCGCCGATCTGGCTGATTGCACGTGTTTCATCATCACCGTCCCCACCCCTATCGATGATCACAAGCGCCCGGATCTGACGGCCCTGCAGAAGGCCAGCGAAACGGTGGGGCGGGCGCTCAAGCCCGGCGATCTGGTGATTTACGAATCGACGGTCTACCCAGGCGCTACCGAGGAAGAGTGCATCCCGATCCTCGAACGCACCTCTGGCCTGCGCTTCAATGTGGATTTCTTTGCCGGCTACAGCCCCGAGCGCATCAATCCCGGCGACAAGAAGCACCGCCTGACGGAAGTCATCAAGGTGACGTCCGGCTCGACGCCGGAGGTGACGGAGATCGTGGATGCGCTCTACCGCCAGATCGTTACCGCTGGGACGCACAAGGCCGGCAGTATCAAGATAGCGGAAGCCGCCAAGGTCATTGAGAATACCCAGCGCGACGTCAACATCGCCCTGATCAATGAACTGGCGCTCATCTTCAATCGCCTCGACATCGATACGGAAGCCGTGCTGCGGGCCGCAGAGACCAAATGGAACTTCGTGTCCTTCCGTCCCGGCCTGGTGGGGGGCCATTGCATCGGGGTAGATCCCTATTACCTCACACACAAGGCGCAGGCCATCGGCTATCATCCCGAGATTATCCTTGCGGGACGTCGGCTCAATGACGGAATGGGGGCCTATGTAGCCGCACGACTGGTTAAGGCCATGCTGCAACGCGGGATCGAAGTCAGTGGCGCTCGAGTACTGGTACTGGGTCTTGCCTTCAAGGAGAACTGTCCCGACATTCGCAACACCCGCGTTGTGGACGTGGCCGATGAGCTTCGCCAGTATCAGCTGGAGGTCGACATCTTCGATCCCTGGGTCGACCCGATAGAGGCGGAGGCCGAACTGGGCATCGCGCCGATAACGGCGCCGCAGCCCGGACAGTATGATGCCATCATCATCGCGGTCGCCCACCAGGAATTTTCGCGCATGGGGCCAGACCAGATTCGTTCGCTGGGAAAGCCGCAGCATCTGCTGTATGACCTCAAATATGTGCTGGCCGCTTCGGCTAGCGATCTGCGACTTTGAATCCGGCAGATAGTCTCCCTTCGGTTTGGCACAAGACTCTGTCCACGCGTTCGACCCCGAGAAACCTGCCGAATTCATCCATACAGGTGTGTTGGTGATTATTGTTGTCATCTGCGTGGTATCGGCTCTCTGGACCATTGCCATTACTGCGCTCATCTTGAGGTTTGCCGGGAACCTGAAACTGGTTCAAGCGGTCAACGATCGATCCTCGCATGTCAGGCCCACGCCCACGGGAGGCGGCGTAGGCTTCGTGACGGCAAGCGCATTGGCCAGCGGCTTCGCCGTGACGGCGCTCGGACAGCCGATGCTGGTGCTGACCGTCTTGGCATTGGCGATCGCCGCCCTTGGCCTCGCAGACGATATCCTGGAGCTCAAGGCCGGCACGAGGTTTGCGATACAGGGTCTTGCCCTCGCCATTCTGGTTTGGCAGCAGCCGATTGAGATGCTTGGGCTGCCGTTGGCTGGTCTGTCCCCCATAGTTGTTGGCCTGCCGGTGGTCCTGATGGGCTTGTGGTGGGTCAACCTGTTCAACTTCATGGATGGAATTGACGGCCTGGCGGCCAGCCAGGCCCTTCTTATCCTGCTCGCCTCGTTCGGGCTTGTCATGCTCGGACAGCCGGATGCTGCGGGAGAACCTGTGCTGTGGTGGATGCTTAGCCTGGCAGCGGCGCTGGCAGCCTTCCTGGTATTCAACTGGCCACCGGCCAGTATATTCATGGGAGACGTGGGCAGCACTTATCTCGCTTTCGTCATTTTCGGCCTGGCACTCGTCTGCGCTGCGTCCGGTTGGATTGCGCTACCCATCTGGGCCATATTGGGCGCGACGCTGATCGTGGATACAAGCGTGACCCTGATCACACGGATGTCGGCCGGGGAGAGGTGGCTTGCCGGACATCGGCAACACGCCTATCAGCATCTGTCACGCCATCTTGGAGGGCATCGTACGGTCACACTTCTGTACGGGGCCGTAGTTTTGCTCTGGCTCGTTCCCATCGCATCACTGGCCCATTTTCAGCCGGGCATTCTGTGGCCCTGCGTGGTCGTGGCCTATCTTCCACTGCTGATCGCGGCAGTGTCGCTCAAGGCAGGACGTCGCGTGCCATGATTAACGGAACCATACAATACATCATCGGCATGCCCCGGCACTGGAAGCGCGTGGTGCAGGTTGGTAGCGATGTCGTCGCGCTGTGCGTCGTTCTGTGGGGATCCTATTCGCTGCGCTACAACACCTTGTTCGTACCGGATGCGGATCAGGCTTTGCTCATGGCGGCCGCGCCCTGTGTAGCCTTGCCGATTTTCATCCGCATGGGCCTCTACCGGTCGGTCATCCGGTATCTTCCCGAACGTGCTGTGTGGACCATCTTTCAAGCGATGACCCTGGCCACGTTGGCCTGGGTATTCGTCGCTTTCCTGACGTCCTTGGCGGTTGGCGAGACGGTACCCCGGTCGGTGCCAATCATCTACTGGGCTCTGGCCACCATTGTGATGGTCAGTACACGCTTTGCAGCCAAGATGATCCTCTGGCCCAGAGAGAAAGCGACGTCGGTGGGCGGGCAACTGGTTATTTACGGCGCGGGGAACGCGGGACAGCAACTTGCCGCTGCCCTGAGGGGAAGCGGCAAAGGTCTGGTAGTCGGCTTCATTGACGACAATCCCGGCCTGCACGGCCGCGAGGTTGCTGGAATCCGGGTGTATCACCCCGAGTACCTGCAAACGCTCGTGCGCAACTACGGCGTGGGCGAAGTCATCCTGTGCATGCCGTCCGTCAGCGCACAACGCCGGCAGGAGCTGTTGGCGAGCTTGACGCCGCTATCGCTGCGGATAAGGATCCTGCCTGCAATTGCCGATATCGCCGCCGGCAAGTACCTCATCAGTCAGGTCCGGGAAATCGATATCGATGAGCTGCTCGGCCGATCTATCGTGCCCGCTGACGGAAACCTGCTGCGGACCATGATCGAGGGTCGGTCTATCATGGTCACCGGCGCAGGAGGGTCCATCGGCTCGGAGCTCTGCCGACTTGTTGCGCGTTGGAAACCAGCCCGTCTCGTGCTGTTGGAGGCCAACGAATTTGCGCTTTATCAGATTGACCGTGAGCTTCGCAGCGCAGAATTGGCACCGGTTGCAGTCCTCGCGTCCGTACGCGACGGCGAGACCGTTGATGCTACGATCAAGCAGTATGGCATTGATGCCATTTTTCATGCCGCGGCTCACAAGCACGTTCCCCTGGTGGAGGAAAATGCCCTTGAAGGCATCCGGAACAATGTATTCGGAACCCAGGTCCTGCTCGACAGGGCGTTCCATAACGGGGTCAAGAACTTCATTCTCATTTCGTCCGATAAGGCCGTGCGCCCAACAAACGTTATGGGGGCGACAAAGCGCTGGTCGGAACTGCTGGTTCACAGCTACGCGGCGCGCGCGCAGGCAGAACAGACCGGGCAAAAATTTGCCGCAGTCAGATTTGGCAATGTCTTGGGTTCAAGTGGCTCGGTCGTTCCGCTGTTCCGGGAGCAGATTGCCAAGGGTGGCCCTGTGACGCTTACCGACGAAGGCATGACTCGCTACTTTATGTCCATCCACGAGGCAGCCGAACTCATCGTGCAAGCAGGAACGTTGTCTCAGGGAAACGACGTCTTCCTCCTGGACATGGGCAGCCCGATCGCCATCATGGATTTGGCAACGAACATGATCAGATTGGCCGGTCTTTCAGTGCGCGATGCGCATAATCCTGCCGGTGACATCCGCATCGACGTGATGGGCAAGCGCCCAGGTGAAAAGATGTTTGAGGAGCTGTTTTACGATCCGCATACGGTCGAGACGACAAGCCACCCAAAGATCATGCGCGCATCGCCCGCGGCAGCGATGGATATCTCACCTCAGGTAGTCTTGTTGCGGCGAGCGCTGGAAGCGCGCGACGAGATTGCCGCGAGAAGCATTCTGTTTGACGTGATAGCCGAGGGCAGAAATCCACTTAACGATGCCCCGATGGATGTTCAGACAAACCGAACTGCCTCTCAGACAGCAACTTGATTGTATCTGGTCAGCTTCACCAGGGGCTTAGATCTCGGTGACTTTGAGCGGTCAGAGCCAAAATTGCACGCCGCGCAAGGTAATGGGCGAAGATGGCACAGACTCGTCCTCGGTCTCAGGGAACGGCACATGCACTTGCCGCTCCATCCGCCCGGGGCGCACCAGAGCGGCATCGAGCCGCTCGAAGAAATTGGTGGCACCGATGATCATCACCGGCTAGCCCGAGCTGCGGACGCGGTCGATCTGCTTGATGAAAAGATTGACGATCGGCGTCCACCATTGCCGATCCCTTGCATCGAGCGTGGCGCGATCGGGCAGGCCATCGAGTTCATCGATGAAGCCGACGCAATTTTCGGTCTCGAGCAGCGTGTCGAAGAAGCGGACGATGGCCTTGCTGACGCCGCCCAGGTGTCCATCGCTGCTGTCGAACCAGTCCCCCATCGTCGCCGATACCAGATGCCAACCCGCCGAGCGCGCCAGAGCCTCGACAATCATCATCTTGCCGGTCCCCAGCGGGCCCCTCCAGCAAGGCTAAGCGCAATTGCTGCGGGTCCAGCGTGCCGCCCCAGACCTGGTTGAGATCATCGAGACAGCTCATCGCCCAGCCCCGAAGAGCAGCCGGAAGCGGCAGATCTGCGAGGCGCGGTCCGGCGCTCCGCTGCGCGGCACCCCGGGCCATCCGCTGCTTTTCCGCGAGGGCCTTGATGCGCCGGACGCAATTGCGGGCCGAACTGCCGGACCGCATGGCCATGACCAGATCGGAAAAATCGAGCCTTTCGATGTCCTCGAGCGCAAGGCCATTTGCCCGCTGGCCGCAAAAGGCACGGATGGCGCGATTGGGGGCGGCGACATCGATCCGGGGCAGCTCGAGCCGCAGGTCGATCGCGCCCTGGACTTCCACGGGCAGGAGGTCTGACTGGTCCGTGGTCGAAAGAAGACAATGCACCCCGCTCATCAGATGTGTCTGCATTTCGGGCACGATCCAGGCATTCCTGTCCTTCTTGACCTTAGTCACGGACAGCGTGCGCACCTCAGGGTGGGCGAGCTTGGCCTCCCGGCTGAAAGCCAGAGCCCAGGTCGGGCTGGGCGAGACGATGTGAGTGACCTGCGGCACGTCCGAGCGCAAAGCGGCCCGGATCGCGGCGGTCCTGCCCTTGAGCAGCGCCTCGACGGGCAGCCGATCGGGCCGCACGGGCTGGGCATCGGTCGCGGTCTCGACCGCATCGGCATTGTCGAACTCGTCATCCTCGAGGACGAGGGTGATGCTTTCAAAATTAGCCATGATGCTTCCTTGGCGGCCGCGCATTCACGCGCCACAGCAAAAAGAGAGGAAAGGGAGAGTCGGGTGGCCCGGAGCCACCCGTTACGGTGTGGGCCTCAGGTCCCGGAACCCCAGGTCTCGGGGTCCATGCCGCGAGCATCGGCCATTGGCCGCCAAAGCTCGGGTTTGACCCTTGAGCCGGCCACGAAATTGGCGGCGCCCGATGGCGTGTCTAAACCGACATCCACGGTCAGGACCAGATGATTGCCCTCACGGACGAGGCCGCCATCGGGCAAAAGGTCCTGGCGCTCCTTGAGCGCGGCACTGCCGGCCGAGGGGACAGGTTCGAGCTGGACCTGACTTCCAGCCAAAACCCAGAACTTGCCGTCGGCGATCCTCGCCTGGGCGGTAACGCCGCAGCTTTCCATGATGAGGTGCTGGCCTTCCCCCTGCCCGTCCGGTGCGGCTTCGAGCGGCTCGGGTTCGAACGGCCCAGGATTGGTCCTGCCGAACGGTCCTGCAGCGGGGGCAACGGGATCAAGCACCCCAGCCTGTTCGATGCGCTCGAAGAAGGTGGCGCCGAAGCGATCGTTGGCCATATAGGGACCGGAAGCGAGCCGATCGCCGGCCGGGAGAGCATTGATGAGCGTCAGGCCCGGATGCTTGATCACCATGCGGGCAGCGAGGCGCTCGGCGGTGCGGGCCTGGGCTTCGCTCAAAAGCTGTTGCTTGTCTACCGCCGCGATGATGCGATCGGGCAGGCCGTTGCGCCTCAAATGCGCGCCCCAGGCAATGCGGCAGGCCGTATCGCCGGAGCGGTCGACATAGACCGTGCGGCCATAAAGGGCGAGGTAGATGCCCTTCTGCCGCAGCCGCGGCTCCTTGACGAAATAGGAGCGGTCGATGCCCGAGGCGAAGAAAATGTCTGGCTCGGGCGCAATGACCTTGAGATGCTGCACGCCCTTCTTGGGGGCTTCGGAGGTCGATGTTGCCTTCTGGCGCAAGGGCGGATTGACCCTCCGCGCCACCTGGCTATGGGCATCGATGAGGCCGGAAGAGGTGTTGACGAGCGCGCCCTCGCGGATCAGGGCCATGAGAATGCACAATAACGGCGGTCTTGGCGCTGATGGCCCGTGCTTGGGCAAGGTTCAAAACCACACAATCACAACGAAGACGGGCGTCACGGTGGCGCCAAACGGTCTCGACATCGCGTTCCGGTCTTTTGCCCGTGGCCATTCGCTGCTACCTGACCCCGGCACGATCGGGCAGGAGACGACATGAGAATTGCCGCAGTGACAGGATATTACGATGTGGGCCGGGGTGGCTATGACAATCGCACGCCGGATCAATATGTCGCCTGGCTGAATCAGACGCTGCAAGCGCCGCTGCGTTTCATCATCTTCCTCGACCCCGAGTTTGATGCGAGCGCCGTTTGTCCCAAGCCCGGAGACCGAATCGTTCGGGTCGCCAAGCACGATCTGATCATGTTCGGCCATCGAAACCGGATCGAGGAGATCGTCAAGGACAGCAAGGTCGTCAATCGGCGCGATATCGCCTTCAACCTCGTCGAATATGGCATGATCGTCATGTCCAAGCCAGAGTTGCTCAAACGCGCGGCCAAGGACACGGACGCAGAATACCTGTTGTGGGTGGACGCCGGGCTCTGCCGGTTCATGCCGGATCTTACGGGCAAGACGGTCAGCGTCATGCCTTCCGAGCTTGAGGGTATGCGCATCGGTCTCAACACAACCTGGCACCTGGCGCAACGGATGCGCATCGGCAAGTTCCCCCGAACGATGATCGGACGGACACTCGCCATGATGAGTGCCGGGGATCTGATCGTGCGCCGAGACTTCGCGGAAGAGTTATCCGACCGCCTCGAATTCCTCGTGGAGAGGGAATGGCTGCCAGCGGGGTTGTGGGACAATGAACAGGTGGCGATCGGCAATCTCTTGTTCAGGGGAGGCCTACCGGGCGCACGCGTGTTGAGGACCGATGTCGGCGGCGGCGGCAATACCCTCAGATGGCTGTTTGGCGCCCTGCCCTACCCCTCGCGAACACCACTCTATGTCCAATGGCGCCTGCTGCTCGACGAGTTTCGCACTCGGCTTGCGCCGGCGCATGAGTGCTATCTCCGTGGCGACTTTCCGGAGGCGGAATTCAGGGCCTGGCAGGAACAGAAGAAACGTCATGGGAGCGCGTCCCGCTGAGGCTCAGCTTGGGGAATTGAGGCAGGTTCCACTCTGCTGAGTCTGAGCAACGGCGGCATGTCTTGAGGGTCTTAGTGGGGCGCCCGGGGTGCTGCTACGGCGCGGGGCGATAGCTGGAGAGGACCGAGAGCCGCAGGGACTCGGCTGAGGCGCGCGCCGCCATTTCCTGGGCGCCTTGGGACGATGCAATATCGACAGGCGTCAGCTTGCCGCTCTGATAGGCGATATCGGCGAAACGCGTGGCTTCGAAGAGGATGCGATCGTCTCGGGAGATGGTGACGCTTGCCTCAACCCGCACATTGACGGGTCGGGCCACTGCGAATGCATTCGACATCGATCCGGGCAATGAGACCGTGCTTGCCGCGATGTCGAGGACCGGGTCATTTGGCCCCGCTTCGCCCGGAAATGCTAGTTTGAGACGGTCGAAAATGATCTGCTCGAGGCGGCTGTCGGGGGAGGCGAAGTTGAACCTGACCGATTCCATGCCTTCGCCGGACCTGTCGCCATAGACCGGCGCGAAGCTGGTGCAGGCAGTGAGAAGACTGGCAATCGGCGCCATTGCGGCGAGAAGAAGAAGCTTCGTTCTTGTCATCGTCCCCGCTCCTATTCAAGCCAGCTACTGATTGGCACGGCACCGGAATAGCCGACGTCGAATCCGGCCGGGGCCAGCAGCCGGAACGTTGCAGTGGCGCGCAGATCATTGGGGGAACTATGCGTCGGGCCGGTGCGGGTGACAGCGCCGGAGAGCACGAGGTAGCCATCATTGTAGGTCAGGCCGCCCCCAACCTGCAGGTAGCTGCCAGCATTGATGTCCCAATAGGCGTTGCCCGAGACAGACCAGTATTCGGCGACAGGTGCAGAGAGCTCTGCACCGATCTCGTGCATGTCGCGGATACTGCCGGTTGCCGGCGTCGCAGCGGCGAAACCATAATTGAGGGCGCCCGACCAGCCGTCGCGGCTGTAGCTCAGGCCCAATCCGGCGCGGGCAACGGCAAGATTGCTGGTATCAACCTGGAGCTTGGCGCCACCCTTGAGCGTATCTGCAATTGCGCCATAGGCGCCGACGACGGCGTAGGAGGCCGCGTTCTCGAGCCCCGAGCCGACGCCCACCTGCTGCCGATTGGGTACGGCAGAGGCATTGGTGCCGGCAAGCTGGAAAGATTGGCCACCGACCAGTTCGATATAGCTGCCGTCATCCAGGCTGGCGAGATAGCGGCCGCCGACATTAAGGCGCAGTCCGGTTTCCTGCCGATCAATGCCCGTGAAGCGGTTATAGATGAATACATTGGTGTCGTCGAAGACCAGACTTTGGGAGTCTTCGTTGGTGATCCCGGGGGCAGTATTCGGAGCACCGCGATAGACGATCTGAGCGATCGGCTCGATGAGATGTGTCACCCCGCCCCCATGGGCAGCCAGGGGGTAACGCACATCCAGCGCAGCGATCGGGGTGGCGCTCAGAAGGGCCTGCGCCGCCGGCGCCGACGCCAATCCGCTGCCGTCATCATAATTGGCACCGTCCAGCCGCAGACCAAGGAAGGGCGTTACTACAGCGCCGCCAGCGATCCACTGGTTCTGCCAACTGGCCTGGGCCATGCCGTGGACGCGGTTGCCAGCATAGCCATAGTCGTAGGGGATGCCGTTGACAGTCGTAGTCGAGTGGGCGGCACGCGACATGGCCAGCAGCTTTCCCTCGACTACCACGCGCCCTGCTCCATCGGGCAGGGTGAAGCTACGCGACACTTGCACGTTCGGCAGTGCTATGCCTTGCTGGTCCCGCGTTTGCTGGGTGTTGTCGCCCAGAAGATTGAACTGCTGGATACGCGCGTCGAGATAGGTGTCGGACGTCAGGTGGGTCGCATAGACTTCGTTGACCGCCGATCGCCGTGGATCAAGCAGGTAGTCCGCGAAATAGGCGCTGTCGGTGAAGATCGAATAGGCGGCACCCATGGTCCAGTCCTCGACCGGCCTGAACTGCCCATCTGCCTGCACCGCGCCGCGCCAGTCTCGTTGCGCATCGGCAAAGGTGAAGGCGGCCTTGTCGCGCTGGTAAAGACCGGAGGCCTTTATTCGGAACGAGCCGCGATCGAAGCGCTGGATCCATTCTGCGCCCATCAGAAAGCCCTGCCGGCTCATCAGAGTGGGCGAGAGGATAATGCTCGTGTTGCGGCTGGAGTAGACGGTGAAAGGAAACTCAGCCTTAACCCCGATTTCTTCGGAATAGCCCAGGCTCGGCTTGGGAATGCTGTCGAGCGCCTCATTGCTCATGTCGGGCAGCCAGAGATAGGGCAGCCAGGCGACGGGAATGCCGAGCAAGGCAATACTGGGTTGCTCGAGGATGATCGAATTGTCCTCGGCATTCTGAACGATTCGGGCGGCGCTGATCGACCAGCCGATCCGCTGACCCTGTGGGCCAATACATTCTCCGCAGGGTGCGTATTGCGCATGGGTGAGAATGGAATTGAGCACCTGGTCGAACTCGGCGCTATCGGCCGTGATACGCGAACCGTCATAGGCGGTCAGGGTCATGCTATCGAGCACAGCCCGCTTAAGCCCGCCGGTGAGGTCCAACGTGTCGCTATAGGAGGTATTGCCCGAAGGATCAGTGACTGTGACATCACCGATCAATTGCATCGCGCCCTCACTGCGGCGATAGACCAGTTCGCGTCCGGTCAGCACATAGCCACTGACGCGAAGGACGACGTCGCCGCGCGCGGTGATGACGTTGCTAACGGAATCAAAGACCAGTTCATCGGCTTCGATGGCGGTCGGCGCAGCCGGATCGATCGGCGCGGTGAAGAAGTCCTGCGGCAACAGCCCTTGGGCCAAAACGGCAGCAATGCCCGAGGCGCTGGCCAACACCAGCGCCGATCCGAGCAGCAGGGCGCGCATGCTGGACCTCATCGCAAAGCCCCTCCCGCGATCCTTGCCGTGAAATCCCGGATTGCCATGTTCACACTACGCCGACTTCAGAAAACGCAACGCCGTCCAAAGCCGAAACGCCCGTGGCCGACAAACTACCGGCCAATCTAGAGGCGGGCAATGAAGAATGTGCAAACCTCTGCCCGGTGTGGCCAAATCGCTGCACCGCCCCTCTGGGACAAGGTCAGAGGGATAGGGGCGCCGCTTGCCGTGTTCCCGAAGCCTCGATATGTGAACGTCATGACCCAGGACTTCAACAGCATCGTCTCCACCATTGCGCTGATCGCCGTCCTAGCGATAGCGCCCGTGGCACCAGAAGCGGGGAACACGCTGTTCCTCATAGCCGGAGCCCTGGGACTTTTTCTGATGTGGCCCGACGCAATGGCGCAGGTTCGGCGTCCCATTGTTTGGATGCCACTGGCCGGTCTGGTCCTGGTCGCCGCCGCCTACGGTATTAGCGCCGGGGCCGACGGGCTGGTCGGGCTCCTCTATTTTGCGCCACTGCTCGCGATCTGGCCGCTCGTGACATTGCTGCAGTCAAGTGAGCGCCCCCAATTGGCATTGATTTCCGGCGTCCTAGCGCTTTGCGGGGCGAGCGGTGCCGCGATCATGGCGATGTTCGAAGTCCAGTCGACTGGCACGACGCGAGCGGGTGAACTGGTGGCCAACCCCATTCATTTTGCTGATGTGGCCCTGCTGGTGGGATCCACGGCGCTCATTGGCGCCCTGGTGGTCAAGTCGCCTTGGAGGTTTATGTTCGGCCTGGCACCAGTTTTGGCCGTGATTGCGGTGCTTCTTTCAGGGACAAGAGGCGCTGTAGTTGCGGTTGTCGCCATGCTGGTGATCGCATTCGTGACTGCGGCACTTCTTCGGCTTTTTTCACGCCGCCTGTTGCTGGTCTCTGGGGTCTGCCTGCTAGTGGCGGTTGCTGGGTTCTGGATGCTGGGCGGCGCTCAGATATCGGGGGTTCAGCGGGTTCTGGCCGACATCGCCGCTACTCTCTCCAGCGGCGCGCCCACCGACAGCTCGACTGCACTACGCCTGCAGATGTATCTGGGCGGCTTCAGGGCGTTTCTTGAAGCTCCGATTGTGGGACACGGTCCGCTGGCCTTCACTGCGGTGGCCGACAGCCTCGCGGATACCTCCTTTGGTGGCGCACCACACCTACACAACGACCTGGTCGACATGGCCGCCAGCGGGGGGACTTTCGGGGTTGGCGCTTATGTTCTGTTCCTGCTGGCGCCGATCGCGGAAATCATCTGGTCTCCGGAAAAGCCGAGCAAGAGAGCAAACGTGGTCCTGATCGCGACGCTGGTGGCCGGCTTCTTCACCATGGGACTAACGAATGCCATGTTCGGTATTCTCACCGTGACCGTTACCTTCGCAGCGATCTGCGTGATCACCGGGCTGCTCACCGCACCAGAATAGAAGGGCAGAAGACCCTGGGGCAGCCGAGGTGGGCGTGGGCCACGGTGACAGGGGTAGATTGACTGAAGCCCTGGGTCCTCCGCCGCTTGTCTGGGCGGCGGCAAACCTTTCTCTTCAGCCCCGCCTTGGTCTCACAAAACCTACCCCTCCAGATCATCCCCCGGCTCCCCCAGAGAATAGAACCTTGAGAGGGTTCTGGCCCATTTGAGATGGGTGGCATCGAGCCCGATGAGATAGGAAGTGCTGATATAGGGCCGATCGCCCAGACGCGGGTGGCCGATAACCGTGCCGACCAGGACGGTGCCGCGGGGTAAGACCGGGACGAATCGCCAGTCGTGCAAGCGCGGTGCCATCTCCAGAATATCGGGGCCGGGACGCCAACCGGCGCGCAGACGCTGGATGGATTTTCGGGCGGCCACGATCTTGCGGCGCATATGCTCGCTCAACCTCTCCTCATCGACATCGATCAGGCTGTCGAGGTCCATCAGGCCGATAGTGCCGCTGTGGCTGGTAACGGCAATATCAAAAGGCGGCAGAATAATCATGGGCTCGGGTCCTTTCAGGGATGGGCCGGATCTGTGGGATCGTTGAGTTTGGCGAAGCCGGAGCTGCCCGGACCGTGCGGCACAAGAACCGCGTTGAGTTCGGTGCCGGTAAGGACGGCGTGCGTGAGGAGGGCTTCTGCGACGGCCTCCAGCGCCGGGCGCAGCGGCGTGAGGATGGCAATCGTTTCATCGAGCAGACGTCCCAGCCGCTCCTCGACGAGACGCCGGCGGTCCTTGAACTCGGCCCCCTGCCCGGCCCATTGGCGGGTGGGGCCGTAGAAAAGAAGCTCGAAGCAGGCGTCGTGAATGATCTCGGCGGCACGGGCGATGTCCGAGCGGGCCCCGGTGTTGGCGCCGGCTCCCACCAGGATGTCGGCGGCCCGGCCAGCCAGGAGGATGCGCACGTCGTCTTCGAGGATACTGGCGGTGACGACACCGCCCATAGGCTCGGCGATATTGGTCTCGCCCTCACGACCATCTCCGGAGAGGATCGAGACCGAGCGGACCGGACGTCCCAAATGCATCGCCATGACCGCATGCCCCGCCTCATGCAGAGCCACGGCGCGACGCAGCTCGGGCGAACGGGTTTCGGGTGGGGCGAGCACCGCCAGGAGTTGCTCCAGACCCAGTGATTTACTCTCGTCAGCGGCCCTTGCGGTCGCCAGCACCGCCAACTGCTTGAGTTCGGCCTGGGTCTGGCGACCAAGATAGGGCAGCAGAGGGGTCAGATCGGCCTTCTGAAGCGCGTCGGGCAGATGCAGCTTGAGCATGGAGAGGCGCTGGCTGGCCGAATGGGGCGGCGGCAGGGTCAGGTGCAGCCCGAGGCGCCCCGCGCGGATCAGGGCGGGATCGAGACGCTGGACGTGATTGGTGATACCGATCAGCAGCACCGGCTGTCCGGAAGCAACCATCTTGTCGATGCCGGTGAGAAGACTATTGGTGAGGCTGACCCACCAGGGGTCATAGTCGCCCCGCAGATCCTGGCGGTTGGGCACAGAATCGAGTTCATCGATCACCCCGATCGCCGGGGCCAGCCGGCTGAGCTCGGCAAAAAAACTGGCCTGGGCGGAGAGGACATCATTCAAATTCCCCTTTCCCGTCTGCAGCCAGGTCGCGGCATTGGTCATGACCAGAGGCAGACCGGCGGTCGCGGCCAGCGAATGGGCGAGCAGCGTTTTGCCGGTACCGGGCGGGCCTTCGAGCAGGACATGCTCCAGACCGGCCATGTGGCCCTGTGGCAGGTTGGTCACGACCCGCCTCGCCCACTCCGCTACTGCCGCGGGCAGGGACAGAGCCTCGATATGTGGGGCATCGGGCACTTGCACCGTCCGGCTCTGCCTTGCAGCGATGGCAGCGATGCGCTTGGCCATGACCCCGGCACTTTTGGCCGGGCGCAGGGACGCCAGCAGCTGGCCGGCATCGAGCCCTGCAAGATGCTCGGGCTTGAGCGCCCGGGGCATTGAGGTGGTCAGCTCGATGATGCAGTCGCGCACCATGGCGTAGTCCGGCCTGGTCAGCACAACAGAGCGATCGGCCGTGTCGAGGAGCAGCGGCGGCAGGAACATGCCCGGGTCCTGGGAGACCGCGATGACCGAACGGCTATGGAGGAGCGGCACCCAGCTCTGGCTGGTTGCCTTGTGCAGTCCTTTGCGGGCGGTATCGGTACTGGCCACCACCAGGGCCTGCGGAAAGGCCTCGCGCAGATAGTCCTCAAGGTAGTCCACCCAGTCGCGACCAGGGGCTTGGAGGATCACCACGACGCGGTGGTTGGCGGCGAGGTCGGAGACAAGGCGCTTTGGCAGCGCGGCGTTGAGCATGCCGGCACAGAAGCGGCCCCCGATGCGTTTGGTGAGGGTTTCTGGATCGTTGGCAGAGGCAAAATCGTCGGGAATAGCGGACATGAAGATCCTGGGCGCCGCGCCGGGGCTGCGGGCGGCGTTCAAAAAAGGGGAGATAGAAGGGGATGCGGAGGAGCCCTTGGAAGAGGCTCCCCTAGCTGACCTGGCCTAGGGCTGGCGCGGCAACGGGCCAGGCATGCCGTTGCGCACCGCGCAGAGGCGTTTCCAGGCCGCCGGACCAAAGCCTTTCGAGCCGGCAACAAAGAGGGCTACCCCGCTGGCGGTGGAAAAGCTCAAGTCCCGGCGCGTCACCAGAAGGCGTGGATCGCTTTCATGGGGACGCAGGCACCCGGCATAGAGCAGGCTTTCCAGGCGCACCCGGACCAGCTGTCCGGCGGAAGGGACCGGGGTCGACCAAATCTGGCTGCCGCGCAGCAGCACCCATTCGCCTTCGTCGGTCTCAACCGCCTGGGCTTCAATCTCCTTGCCGGTGAAGCCATAGAGCGTGCCATTGTGGACGCCGACAAAATCATCCCCGAGAATATCGCCATTGCTCGTTGCGCCGGCCAGGAGGGCCCTCTCCGGGATCGTGGTCAGCACATGACCGGTGCTGGCAACGATCTGCAGGGCGCGACCACAAAACGCGCGCACTTTCCCGTAGCGCTCGGCCAGCGGCGCACCGCGCGGGATGAGGCCGATGGTGGCAAAGCCCGCGACTTCGTTGAGGGTTTCCCAAATTATGCGCTCGGCCGCCTGGGCATCGCCAAGGCTCCAGCGATCCTCGGCCTCGGTAATGACGAAGAGGTGTTGGACCGCTCCATAGGCATCAAGATGCGGGCTTTCCCCGGCACGGGCCGAATAGCGGCTCGATACACCGACATAGGCCCGTTCATCATCGTAAAAGGCCAGATAGACGGCCGGTCCGGTGACGCGCAGGCGCGCCAGTTCGGCGCGGCGTGGACCGGGGACATGC
>Ga0207814_100091_pt1 | contig 88162 bp, 109 predicted proteins | sample TtaePargueraPR_7_FD_187755 | JGI IMG/M metagenome (GOLD analysis project Ga0207814, IMG submission 187755) | Aerobic enrichment media microbial communities from Bioluminiscent Bay, La Parguera, Puerto Rico - Tt and P1 (2) (SPAdes) | ecosystem: Environmental > Aquatic > Marine > Unclassified ... | reverse complement strand
CGCAGCCATCGACCGTCAGTACGCCGAGAAGCGCCGACAGGAGCAGTACGCCACCCCCACAGGTGCGCTGTATGACTCGTATGGTCGACTTCAGACCAACATGGACGACGACACCATCATCGAGATTGCAGGTACCAGCATGAGACTGGGAGACGCCAAGACAGCCGGTCTGGTGGACGGTGACGGCTACTACACCGATGAGGGAGACGAGAGCGAAGAGGACGCAGAGGAGCGCGAGGAGAGCGGCGAGTTACACGGTCAGTTACAACTGGCTGAGACCTTGGTTGGTGCCGACGCCCTGGAACGCTGCTGGGAAGATGACCCGGAAGCAATCGAGGCGCTCTCCCTGAAGGCGGGTTGTTCTGTCCGCGACACTACCGACATGCTGAATGAGGCTGTCGACCGTGGTATGGATGAGCTGGAGGGTCTGATGTCTCACCACTTGCCCGGCTACAACATCGACCAGGTACTGACAGCGGCGACCAGTAGCCCGAAGGGTGCGGCGGAGATTCGCCGGGCTGCTGTGGGTCTGGCGCGGGGCGACAGCCTGGCATTTACACAGATGCTTCACCGCTACGCGAAGGACTACAACTTCCGTCTGCGATAAGCAGGAATGAAAAAGGGGCGACCCGGAGAATGACGCTTTGTCAGACTTCGAGTCGCCCCTTTTTTTGCTTGCTACACCTTCGGCCCGAAGGATCCCCCCGACACAGGCTCCCCATCCTTCTCCACTGTCCATTCCCCGGTTGCTGGGGTGGCATAGGTGCGCGGCTTGATCTTGAAGACCACCCGAAGCTGTGACCCGGTGTGACGCAGTGTCACGTCACAGGTTCCCCCTTTCGCGTCGATGGCCATTTCTGCAATCTGGCTTTTCAGTAGCTGGTTTACTTTCTCCTTGCCGCCCTCCTCCTTGAGCAGGTTCGCGAGATCTTGCAGAGACACAGACGAAGACGTCAGTCCCTCGAGTGCCCTGGAGACGCTCACAAGCTCCGTCTGTAGCTCTTCGCGTCTTACCTGGAGATCACGCAGAGTCGACTCAGCGTCTGACACAGCGCCCCTCAGAGCGCTCTGGAGGTGCTCATCTTCTGAATCAAGCAAAGTGGTAACGGCCCTCTCCTTCCGCCTCGCTGCCTTGGTCTCTTCCTCCTCCACCACGAGCAGAGTAGACCGCACGTCTTCGCGCTTCTTCTCGAGCTGGGAGCGGCCATCGGGGAACAGTGAGCTGTAATCGAGACGGGAAAGCGCTGTAAGAATGAGCGCCTCGAACGGCTTGTACTGGATGTTCTTCCGGTACTGGCAGTCGTGACCGTACTCTGAGGTACGACACAGCAGCGCGGGCGACTTGTCCTTTCGCTTGACGTACCGGAGAGGAGCGCCGCACCGACACCGCGCCAACCCGGAGAACACATTGTCGAGGCTTTTGGAGGCTGCGCGTCCTGTTAGGTTGTCTCTCCCCTTCCGGGATTTCTGCACCGCCAGCCAGTCCTGTTCGCTGATTATTTGCGGGTAGATCTTGAGAGGCTCTCCCTCTGGGGTCATGACCCGCTTCCCGTCTTCGTCGATGTGGGTGGTGTGCGGTTGCCACTCTCCGAGGACGTAGCGTCTCGACAGGATCGCGGCCACAGACCCCATCGACCACTGCTTCCCGAAATAGGTTGTGTGTCCTGCTTCGTTCAGTTTGCGCGCAATCGCCTGTCCGCCCAGACCATCCAACGCCATGCGGAAGATCCAGCGCACCAACTCCACCTTGTCCGGTATCTCTTCAATCTCCCCGTCTTCATTCCAGCGCAACCAGAGAGGCAACCGACCGCCCCGAGCCTTTACCGCTGCGCCCTCCTTCGCCAGACGCCGCGTCTTCGCCCAGCTACCCTTGGCCCGCTGGCTTTTCATCTTGCTTTCTTCGTGGGATCTGGAGAGGGAGACGAGGATGGAGATTGCGTCCCCCAGGTTATTCCGGGCGCTGGGTTCGTAGACCTGACCATCTGCAATGGTGGCGACGGTAATGCCCAGACTCAGGAGAGAAGACAGCCGGGACTGAGCGTCTGCCAATTGTTCGCGGGAGATCCGGTCGAGGGATTCGACAAGGAGCCAAGACCCCTTTTCAATCTTCCCTTCTTCCACTGCTTCGACGAAGGCACGGAGCGCCCCCATCCGGGCATGCTTGCCGCGAAACGCTGAGACCCCGAGATCTCTGAAGGTCGTGTCTTGCAGTTCCAGCCCGTGACGCTTTGCGAAGTCTACGGTTGCGGCGGTCTGCCTTTCTACGGATGATCCGCGCTCTTGTGCCTTACTGCTGAATCGGATGTAACTGTACGCCTTGGGCATTAGGTCTCACTTGGTGATTTACTCATGGTGTCACCAAGTTTAAATGTAAGCGTGCGGTAGGGGAACGGAATCTCTATACCCGCCTGGTCCAGGGCCCGCTTCACCGCAGTCACCACTTCGCCCCGGGAGCGGCGCTCCTCCAACGGTGTCGAGCCCGCCCACCAGGTGACCTCGATATCGATACTGCTGTCGCCAAACGCCTGGGGAAAAATCTGTACCGGCTCATCATCCCGCACCGATTCGCACTCACTGACCGCAACCTTGATCACCTCCACTGCCGTTGCCACATCTTCGCCATAGGCCACGCCGGCGATAATGGTGATACGGCGCTTGTTGCGGTCGGTGAGGATTTCACAGGGATTCTTGAACAGGAACAGGTTGGGCACGATTACCAGTTCACCGGTAGTACGGCGGATGGTGGTATTGCGCACTTCCACCGCCTCTACCCGCCCCTCCACATTTTCACAGCGGATCACATCTCCCGCCTCAAAGGGGAAGCGCCACAGGATCAGGATACCGGCGAAAAAGTTCTCGAACATATCCTTGAACGCCAGCCCAACCGCTACCGACAGCAGCCCCAGGCCACCGAGGGCTTTGGCCGGGGTCAGGCCGGGGAACAGTACCATGGCCGTAAACAGCAGCCCCAGCAGCCAGATCACGATCTTGGTGAGGCGCACCAGCAGATCCTGCAGTGACGGTCGCGTGGTGGTCTTACGCGCAAAGCGCCGGGCAAAGCGCCCCGCCAGCGCGGCCATCAGCCAGGTCAGTACCAGCATCAACAGGGCGGCAATAAAGAAAGGGATATGACCGAGGAAACTGTGCCAGATATTCTGCAGGGAATCGGTCACCGTATCGACGACATCACCGAGCGACGAGGGGTTAACCTTGGCCAACTCCAGTGTTTCCGCCGACTCTTTTCCCTGTTCGGGTGTCACCGGCGGGGTCTGCACCAGCAGATTCATCACACTGCCCGCTCCTTCCCTGCGATACGGTTCCGATTTCTTCGCATCGAGTATAGCTGCCTCAGCAGGTGCAGAATTGCGTCGGATTGAACAATCCGCCTGTGATTGCGGTCTACCTGTTTTCGGCAACAGTGCCCTACGTGCCATCCCGGAAATACGTTAACGTTACCCCCCAGACGATATCGTTCTGGCGCTTGGCAGCTCAGGCAATCCAGGTAGCTCAGGTAAATATGAGGACGCGCCCTTGAACCGCAGCAGATTCCGCCACCAATTTAGCCCTACCTTATTGATCCGTGTTCTGCTGATCAGTGCGCTCGCGCTGATGCTCCACGGCTGTGCCGTGTTGTCACCGAATTTCGAAGAGCCGGAAGTCCAGGTGACCGCGCTGGAACCTCTGCCCAGCAGTCAAAGCGGGGACCTGCGGTTTCGCATACACCTGCGGGTTTTCAATCCCAACGATACCGAACTGTCCCTGTCCGGCCTGTACTACACCCTGAACCTGGCGGGACACAAGGTAGTTACCGGCACCTCCAGTAACCTGCCGTCGATACCCGCCTACGGCCAGGATGCCATCGTCGTCGACGCCTCGGCGAACCTGATGGGATCCTTTATGGCCGCTGCCGAGCTCCTCAGACTACAGAGCAGTACCGTGCCCTACGAACTGGAAGCAAAACTGGGACTCAGGCGCTCGATCCTCCCCTATATCAAGGTAACCAAGCGCGGCGAGATACAACTGGACCAATATCGTTGAAAGCCTTGGGGAAGCGAGGGGAGCTAAAGAAAGAAAGGAGATAGAGAAGAATCACGCGCGGCCGGCAGGACACCGGCCGCGTACGGTTTCGGCGCAACCGTCAGCGGCGCGCCGCGAAGATACCGCCGGTCATGGCCACCAGCGAAGACAGTACTGCCACCCCCACCAGGCTGTACAGGCTGATGCTCTGCTGAGCTGCCTGGGCAAGTACCTCATCCAGCGGGAACTGCCAGCAGACAATGGCCGAAGCCGCCACCACTGCCGCGTATTGATAGCGGGTTGCGCGACGCTCACTACGTTTGGCCGGCGCCGGCGGCAGGTCCGCCATCACCCGCTCACAGAAGCCGTCGTCATCCAGGTGCGGTTCGTTGAACTGCAGCTGCTGCGACAACCAGGTGTCGAAATCCGGATCGTTGCTTCCAGAGGGTGAGATCACCCCGTCCTTCACTACCATACCTGCAACCTTGTCTGGTTTGTTGCCAGTGCGCGCCTGCTGCGCTGAATATGAATTACCATGCAAATGCTTAGCCACTGACGACCTCCTCCCGCCAGGCCTGCAACAGTGTCTGCAGTTTAGCCCGTGCGCGGTTAACGTGGGATTTTACCGTGCCCAGCGGCAACTTCATAATGCTGGCGGCTTCTTCATGTGAAAATCCGCGCTGCATGCACAGATGTACCGCCTGACGCTGGGCGTCACTCAGTTCCCCCATGGCCGAATTCAGGTCTCTGGCCATCCCCAGTTGCTGCGCTTCTTCGACGCTTTGATCAGACTGCGCCCGGTCCACCGCCTCCTGGTCCACCTCCGGCGCGTTTTTGCGCTTGTGGCTCATGACCAGATTGTAGGCAATGCGGTACAGCCAGGTACTGAAGCGGGCATCGCCACGGAATGCGGGCAATGCCTTGTACGCTTTTATAAATGCTTCCTGAGCCATGTCGTCGGCCAGCCCCTGGTCGCCATCGCACAGTTGACGGAGCGAGAAACGCAACTGTGACTGATAGCGACGAACCAGCTGGGCGTAAGCCCGCTGGTCGCCGTCTTCGACAACGCGTCGGATCAGGTCCTCGTCGTTGAGGTTCATCGATGGCAGTTCCTAGCCCGCTTGCTGTTGGTTATCCAGTTTCCAGTTGATATAGCGGGCGACACCGATAAACAGCGGGATCAGGCCCAGGCTGCCAACACCGATATCTGCCACGGCACTGAGCCAGATGAAGATCGCAGCACCCACCGCAATCAGCGTGAAGCCGCGGTCCTTGGTCTTGTTCGGGCTTTCGTTCTCCATCGCATCCAGCAGCTCCGGCGGAATATCGCGGCCTTCTGCCACCAGGCGATTGACGTTTTCCATCAGCAGCTGCTTCTTGCGGTAACTGTTGCGGGTTACCAGCCAAACAATCAGGATCGGGGTCCCGAAGACTGCAATGATGGCCACAATGGCGATTAGCATTTCCATTTTGTCGTCGTCCTTCTCGTCGCTATAGCGGTATTCGTAAACCTCGGCCTTGTGGTCGCGCGCCATATTCCGGGCCTCGCGGGCCAGCCGCCGCTGCTCGCGGGCCATTTCGCGGGCGTGCTCTCGGGCCTCTTCCGCGGCGATGCCAAATTCGATATTGCGCGGTATCGATTCCAGCGCCTCCTCGATCACCAGGCCCTTCTCGTCGAGGATGCCCTTCTCTTCCAGCTGCCGGTATATGCGCTTGGTGACTTCGCCACCGAATTCATCACCCAGGTCCACCCGGATATCGGCGTTATCGCCCTCGGAGTCCCGGGTAAGGATACGCAGGGAGCCGTCTTCCTGACGCAGGATGCGGACCTGTTTGTCAAAGTCCCGCACCACTATCGGCGCCTTGGGTGGTACCGGCGGCACCGGAGCTTCCGGAGCCTCTGCCGGCACTTGTGGCTCGACGTCGTCCTGGGCCACAGCTGCACCCCAGCCGCTCATACCCAGCGCCGCGACCACCAGGGTCGCCCACAGGCACGACTTGCCGGGCGGTTGTTGCTTTCTCGCTCTCATTTCATTGTTCTCACTGTTGCAGCATTCTGACTGCGGATTGTACCTTTTTTGTGCAATCCGTATCTAAACATCGACATAGTCCCGGGAAGTTTGCTTAAGTAGCCGGTCTGAACCGGGTCCCGGGGTAACAGGAATCTTGCCTGCTTACCCTGATGGACGAGGCCACCCGCGGATTTGGATGCACGGGCGGCAAAATTTACATCGACGGAAGGCAGATGAACGACTCTAACAAAAATGCCGCCAGTGAAGTGCTGACTTTCTGGTTTGGCAGCGACCTCCCCGACCACCCCCCGGCGGAAACCCTGCGCAAGTGCTGGTTTAGCGGCGGGAGCCCCTTCGACGACGAGATCAGGACCCGGTTTGGCGACCTGGTTGACGCCGCGCTGGCCGGGCAACTGGGCGACTGGCGTGAAACCCTGTCCGGGCAACTGGCCCTGGTACTGGTTTGTGACCAGTTCACCCGCAATATTTTCCGCGGCAGCCCGCGCGCCTTTGCCGGCGACCCGCAGGCCCTCGCCATCAGCCAGGCGGTGATCCGCGACAACCAGCAGACCACTCTCGGACTACACCAGCGCGCTTTCCTGGGGATGCCGCTGGAGCACTCGGAGCAGCCCGAGGTACAGGCCCAGTCGGTGGCCTACTTCGACCAGTTGCGGCAGGATTTTACCTCTGGCCCGGAAGCGAAGACCGCTGCCAGCTACTACCGCTTTGCCGCGCGGCACCGGGATGTGATCGCGGAATTCGGGCGCTACCCGCACCGCAACGCCGCTCTTGGGCGACCGAGCACGGCCGCGGAACAGGCCTGGCTGGATGCGGGAGGTGGTTTCTGATGGAGTGGCTATCCTGGCTATCCCTTGCCGGCATCTGCGCCCTGGGCGCCATGTCCCCCGGCCCCAGCCTGCTGATCGTACTGCGCAATGCCGCCGCCGGCCCCCTGCAGGGCAGTATCTGCGCCCTCTCCCACGGAATTGCCATCGGGCTCTACGCGCTCCTCACTGCCTTGGGGTTGGCGCTGGTAGTCACCCAGACCCCGGCGCTGTTCCAAGGGCTGCAGTGGGCCGGTGCCCTGCTGCTGGTTTACATCGGCTGGCAGGCGCTGACCTCGCCGGCCGGCCCCGCGCCGGCCAGCCAGGCGGCAAAACCGCAATCGCCCCTCGCGGCCGCGAGCCAGGGCTTTTCCATTGCCCTGTTCAATCCCAAGGTGGCACTGTTTTTCGGCGCCCTGTTCAGTCAGTTTGTCCACGAAGACCAGTCGCTGGCGGTGAAGCTGGCGATGGCGGGAGTAGCAGCGACCATCGATACCCTCTGGTACCTGCTGGTGACCTTTGCGGTGACCACCGGCCACAAGCGGGGCATCAACCTCGGCCCCTGGGGCCAGTGGCTGCAGAAGCTGTTTGGCGCCATTTTGCTGGCGCTGGCCGCGCGACTGGCCTGGAGCCTGCTGTAGTCCGCAACCGCAGTCGCGCCGGATAAAAAAATGGCCCGCGATGCGGGCCAGTGATTTACTGCGGGGTTGGAGCCGCCGGGAATCCTTGGGGGGGAAAGGTCCGGCGGTCACAAATTGATTATGAACCCACATTTGCCACCTTGCCCGGCCACCCGACGCACAGCGGGCTCGGCCCACCTCAATCTTCGCCGGCAGCGACTTCGGTTGACACTGAACATATATACAGATACTGTACAAACATCCAACCCAACAAAAACACCCGACAACAATCTGGTCATTGTGCACGACAACAGGAGGCAGTTATGGCGGTAGTAGCAGTTTGGAAATGCGACAGAGACGGAGCCATGTTCGACAACAAAAAAGACGCCGAAGAACACGACAAGATGCTGGAACTCGCCGCCAACATTACCGCCCTGATAGAGCGGCATGTTGACGGTGTTTCCGAGGAAGCCAGTGAAGAGATCGGCCTGATGCTGGCTAAGCGCCGCGAGACCCTGGCGAAAGCCTGTAAGGGCAAGCCGGAAATACTCCTGAGTGAAGATGAACCCGCGCAGGCTGAGTCCTCCGAAGAGGAGCAGAACGTTACCCCGCTGGCGGCTAACCAGTAAGCGGTTAACCCTTCCCTCCCCCACAATTTTCCATCCCTGTACTGTGCCCGGTTTTTCCGGGCTTTTTTTTGCTTTTCTTTTTTCCCGTTCAATTACCAGCTTTCGCTAGCGGATTGCTAGCCGGTGAAAATCGCCAGTATATCGATAATCGCCAACACCAAAATCACCAGCCAGGTCAGTGAAGTACCGGTAAAGCGACCGAAGTGATAGCCGCCCTTGCCGGCAACCAGGCCGATGGCGTGCAGAGCGCGCGCCACAATCAAGGCACCGCCCAGGCAGTGCAGCCACACCACAGACAGCCCGTTGATTTCCGCGATCAGCATCAGGATCAGCGCCAGGGGAACATATTCCACCGCATTGGCGTGCGCCCTGACCAGCACCTGCCCCATATGGTGGCCACCGGATCCGAGGCCGACTTTATTACTGCGGCGAAATGCCACCACGCGAAATGCCAGCGCAAGCATCAGCAGTGCCGACAGGCCCGCATACAGGGCCGTGATTTTTACACTCAACATAGGTAATACTCTCCAACTACTCGATTGAATCGGTTCAACAAACTCTGTTGCATGCTATCAGCAAAAATGGAATGCGCCAGTGTCAGGCCCTCCAATCCGCTAGACAATCCCCGCTCACCGTGGTGGAATCAATGGCTTCCCTTGTTTCACAACAGGTTTCCAGGATGGTTTCCAGGAAGGAATAATGGAAAAAACTGCAAAACCGGATTTGAACGGCCAGCAACCCGCCTCAAGCCCCCCGGTTTCCGGCGGCGACTCACAACAGGTCTACGAGGCCCTCCGCAAAAGTGAGGAGCGGTACCGGGAGCTGGTAGAGCACGCCAACTCCATCATCCTGCGCTGGGACCGCAGCGGCATCATTACCTTCTTCAACGAATACGCCCAGAACTTTTTCGGGTTCAGCGAGCAGGAAATCATTGGCCAGCACGTCGTTGGCACCATAGTCCCCGAAAACGAAAGTACCGGCCGTGATCTGCGCCCGCTGATGGATCACATCTGCACCCATCCGGAAGAGCACCGCTACAACATCAATGAAAACATCACCAAGAACGGGCGCCGGGTCTGGATTGCCTGGACCAACAAACTGCTGACCGATGAACAGGGCGAGCCCATCGGTGTCCTGAGTATCGGCAGCGACATCACCAAACAGCGGTTGCTGGAAGAAGAATTGCGTCAAGCGCAGAAAATGCAGGCAATCGGTGAGCTGGCAGGGGGCATCGCCCACGACTTCAACAACATGATTCACGGTATTGCCGGGTTTGCGGAAGTGATCCACCAGACCACCGTGGACAGCAAGATAGCCGAATACGCGAGCCAGATTCTGACCACCGCCCACCACGCCGCCGAGCTTACCAAGCAGCTGCTGACGTTTGCCCGCAAGGGGGCTTACCGTTTAAGCGACTGCAATACCCACGATATTGTGCTGGATGTCTGCACTATGCTGGAACGCACCATAGACCGTAAAATCCAGGTACGACAATTCCTCGACGCCGCGCGCCCGCACGTCAAGGGAGACTCGGCGCAACTAAAAAGCGCGCTCCTGAACCTGGCCATCAACGCCAAGGATGCCATGCCCTCGGGGGGCACCCTCACCTTCAGCACCCGCAATGTGGAGGTAACGGAACCCGTATCCATTTCCGATTTCCAGATAGCGCCGGGCCACTACCTGCTGATCAATGTCACCGACAGTGGCACCGGCATGACCGAGGAAGTGCGCCAGCGCATTTTCGAGCCATTCTTTACCACCAAGGCCAGCGGCCGCGGTGCCGGACTCGGTCTGGCGGCGGTATACGGCACCACGCACCTCCACAAAGGTGCGATTCAGTGTCGCTCTTCCGCGGGGGAAGGCAGCAGCTTCGATCTCTACCTACCCGCCATCAGGGAGCGCGGCAAACACCGGCAACAGAAAGCGCCAACGGAAATTACGGAAAGGCCGGTGCGCATGATGATTGTCGATGACGAGGCCATCGTCCGCAGCTATTCCAAAACCCTGTTTGAAATGCACGGGCACCAGGTAGACACTTTTGCCTCAGCACAAGAGGCCATTGAATACTACAGGGGAAATCACCAGGTAATAGACCTGGTGTTGCTGGACATGATCATGCCGCAGATGGATGGACAACAGTTGTTCGTTGAATTAAAACGCATCAATCCGGATATCAAGGCACTTCTGGCAACCGGCTACAGCGTGGAAAGCAAGGTCCAGGACATCGTCGCCGATGGCATTCTCGACTGCGTCAAGAAGCCATTTACTTACGATCAGCTACAACGGAAAATTTCTGCGCTCATGAGAGACGGACATCTTCCCCTCACGCCTCCTGCGACTTCGCAATAACGCCCCGGAGGGAGCACAATCACCGGTAGATGAGTATTCTTTGGCAACCGGGCAATCAATAGTGCAGCAACTTGATGATCCGCTCGCCATTGTCACACTCCCCTACCACTTCCGGCTCGGCAATTTTCGCCCCGGCCTGGATCACCTTGTTCGCGGGGTAGGAAACAAAACAGGCATAGGTGAAGTTGACCGCCCAATTGCAGCGCAACAGGCCATCGTCCTCTTCATAAAAACGCTCCTGGCAAAATGCCAGACTGGGGCTCCGCCCGCCACCTCGTTGTCCATTCCCATCATCGGACTGGGCACCGGCGATCACCGGCACCAAAAGTAGACCTAACCACCACCGATTCATAACACCACCGGCTGTTGACGCAGAATAACTCTTCTGAGCCTAGCAGCGGATGACGCCAATTTCCTCCGGCAAGTTCTGACCGATCAGTTTCCCCATTATCTGCAGCCCGCAGCGCACCTTGGTATCATGCGCGCTCAACCCAGATCGAGAACCCCATGACCGAAAACTGCCCCTGCTGTTCCGGCAAACCCTTCGTACAGTGCTGCGACCTGTATCTGTCCGGCAAAACCTACCCGAACACCGCCGAAGCACTGATGCGGAGCCGCTACACTGCCTATGCCCTGGGGAAGCCGGCCTACCTGAAGAAGACCTGGCACCCGGATTCCTGCCCGGAGCTTGAGGCGGAAGACCTGCAGACAAAATGGGTCCGGTTGGAAGTGATCAAAAGCAAACAGGGGCTCAAGAAATCCATCGTGGAATTCAGGGCATGGTTTGATGAGAACGGGGAAGAGCGCGCACTACATGAAATTTCGCTGTTCAAGCTGCACAGGAAGCGCTGGGTCTATGTTGGGCCGTTGAATGCGTGGCCCTGATGGGGATGGCTATTCAGGCGAGCGAGAACCGAGCGCGGGAGCTCTGCCATTCCCGCGCCGCCTTTCTGGTTTGCTGTTTATCACTAAAGCGCTCACCGGACTTCGCCCGTATGTGGGCGCCACCCTTGCGCAATAGCGGATTGCGTGCGACATAATTTCGCACCACAATTTTTGCCTTGTTTTTCTTCACAGAATACTCCTTCTATCACTGTATTAACCCTTGATGCAGATCACCTGCCGCAAGGTGTGTACCACATCCACCAGGTCACGCTGATTATTCATCACCTGGTCAATGTCCTTGTATGCCGCCGGGATCTCGTCAATGACGCCCTTGTCCTTGCGACACTGCACCCCCTTGGTCTGGGCCTCCAGGTCCGCCCGGGTAAAGCGTTTGCGCGCAGCGGTGCGGCTCATCCGGCGCCCCGCGCCATGGGCACAGGAACAGAAGGACTCAGGATTGCCAAGGCCGCGCACGATGTAGGACCTGGCGCCCATGGAGCCGGGGATAATTCCCAACTGGTCTTTCTGCGCGCTGATTGCCCCCTTGCGGGTGACAAATACATCGCGGCCAAAATGCTGTTCCCGCACCACGTAGTTGTGGTGGCAATTGATCGCCTCGGTTGCCAGGCTGAACGGCGGCAACTGTTGCTGCAGCACAGCGACGATCATTTTCATCATCTCCTGGCGATTGACCCGCGCATACTCCTGGGCCCAGTGCACCGCTTCCACATAGTCATTGAAGTGCGCATTGCCCTCACTGAAATATGCCAGGTCACGGTCCGGCAAATTGTGCATATGCCCTTCCATATCGCGCTTTGCCAGCTGGATGAAATGCTGGCCGATGGCATTGCCGATCCCGCGGCTACCGGAGTGCAGCATCACCCACACCATGTTGTTTTCATCGAGACAGATCTCGATAAAGTGATTGCCGCCGCCCAGGGTCCCGATCTGGGTTACCCAGGTTTCCTGCGGGTTGCGCAGGCGCTTGAGCAATTCCGGGTGCCTGGCGAACAGCTGGTCCGCGCCAGCCGCGAGATTCGCTGCCGCCGCCTCCCGTGCACTCACCCGCTTGTGACGGGCAAAGCCCACCGGCACCCGGCGCTCGATGGCATCCCGCAGTGGCTTGAGGTCATCCGGCAGCTGGTTGGCGTGCAGCGAGGTGCGAACCGCATTCATGCCGCAACCGATATCCACCCCCACCGCCGCCGGAATAATCGCGCCGAGTGTGGGGATTACCGATCCCACGGTTGCACCGATTCCCATATGAACGTCCGGCATGGCCGCCACATGGGAATGCACGATCGGCAACTGGGCAATATTTTTTAGCTGTTGCAATGCCGCGTTTTCCACATCTTCAGTGAAGACCTTGACCGGTACGGTGCCCGGCGGTGCATTGCGATTCAGTACCATTTTTACAGGCATAATAATTTCCTATTTATTCATCTTTTTCCTTGTTTTCCCGCGGTCAATTCCCCGCGGCAGTTTTCCCCATATGTGCTCCCCCTTATACTTCACAAATCAGTATTACCTAACAGAGCTTTCCAATGACGCCGGAAATACTTTTCGAAGATGCGCACCTGGTTGCCGCCTACAAACCGGAAGGCTGGCTGGTCCATCGCTCGGAAATCGACCGGCACGAAGACCGCATCCTGCTGCAATTTTTACGCGACCTGGTGGGCTCCCACCTCTACCCGGTACACCGGCTGGACAAACCCACCTCTGGCGTCATCGTGTTCGGCAAAAGCAGCGAATCTGCCGCTCGCCTGCAGGCTCAGCTGGATAGCCACGAGTCGCTCAAGCAGTACCTGGCCATTTGCCGCGGTTACTGCCCGGAAGCGGGGGAAATCGATCATCCCCTGCCGCCGGTGGCAGACTTCAAACACCAGCGTAGGCGCCCCAAAAGCGATCTGCCGCGCCAGGATGCGGTCACCCTGTTCCGCCGCCTGGGCACCGTCGAGCTGCCCTTTGCGGTGGACCGCTACCCCACCAGCCGCTATTCACTGGCCGAAATACAACTGAAGACAGGCCGCCGGCACCAGATTCGGCGCCACTTCAAACATATTTCTCACCCGTTGATCGGCTGCCCCAAATACGGCAAGTCCACCCACAACCACTTTTTTGCCGAGCACTTTGGTTGCGGCAGGCTGCTTTTACACGCCCACAAACTGGTCCTGAAGCACCCGGAAAGCGGCCGGTTGCTGACGATCAACGCTGTGCCCCGCGGCTGCTTCGCCGCCCTGATTGAACAGTTTGGCTGGCAGCTGCCAGAATGAGTAAACCGACATCCCATCCCGGAGGCACCATGGAAGGCTCACCCGACCTGCAGCGCTTCGTAGACGCGCAATCCCGCAACTATTCAGCAGGTCCTGAACAAATACTGTGAAGGCCAGCCAGATACCCGCACACTGCAAATGACTGCTGGTGGACGATGAGCTACCGGACCAGAAAACAAAAACCCCCGGAGGCGAACCTGCGGGGGTTGTGTGATCACGTCCGGAAGGCTCGCGCCTCCCGTTGTCAGGAGGCAATTACATTGGGCTTTTCTCTATACGAACAAATGCACACCGCAGCCATTGTGGCGCAGCGTTGGCATTGCTATCGATTTGTCCAAGTAACCTGATCACAGACTTCTCCTGTCAATTGCGCTGGCAATAGTAATGGCAACCAAAAAATAAACAATAGCTCCTGAATAAAATATGTGCTGAATTCAACAAGCCGCCGCAGGAACTGGCGCTCACGCAACCCGGAAACATCCGATAACCGGCTGAATTAAAAGAAAATTCCACCAGGTACTTGCCTACGGCAGCGCGAATCAATATAGTGCGCCTCCTAACGCGCTCGTAGCTCAGCTGGATAGAGTACCTGGCTACGAACCAGGCGGTCGGAGGTTCGAATCCTCCCGAGCGCGCCATACCCAAAAGCCCGGTCCAGATGGATCGGGCTTTTTTTTGCCTCACCCCGGCGCTGCAACTACCAGCGCAACAGAAAAGACTCCCCATCGCCCGGCAACTGCAGCGCAGCCCCCAACCTGCGGCATTCACGGTCGAGGACTCCGAGGAGCCAGTCACGATCGCTATCTTCCGGCCTCTGCAGGCGGAATCGCCGCATTTCAAACGGGATCAGCTCGAGCCGCCGCAGGGCGCCGCTGTCCGGATCCAGGTCCGCGCAATACAGGAGGCGCAAATACGAGCGGTACGCCTCGTGGCCGCGGATCCCCTCATAGTCGTTGATCAGATCCCCACAGCCATAGAGAATCGCCCGCTCCCGGTACACCTCAATGCCCATGGGATGGTGTGACGAATGGCCGTACACCAGGTCTGCCCCAGCATCGATCAGGTGGCGCGCGAACGCCCTCTTCCCCCGCTTGATGTGATAGCCCCAGTTCCCGCCCCAGTGAATGGATACCACCACCAGGTCTCCCGGCTGCCGCAAGCCGTGCCACTGCCTGGCCAGTACCTGCGCGGTTTCCGCGGACAGGTCGGCAATAAAGTTCACTCCAGCTTTATCATCCGTCGCCGCCCAATCCGCCGGAATACCACTGCTGGGGTGGCCGACGGCAAATACCAGCAGGCGATTGCTGCCGATACGCTTGATCGCCGGCGACTCCGCCGCGTGTTTGTTTACCCCGGCGCCGACAGCGCTCAACCCGGCTCCTTGCAGGCTGTCCAGGGTTTCCACAAGACCGGCGTAACCCCAGTCCAGTACATGATTGTTGGCAAGGCTGCAGATATCGACCCCGGCGGCAGTGAGCGCCGGAATATTGCCCGGGTGCATGCGGTAATTGATCCCCTTCCACGGCCAGGCGTCATCGCTGCGGGTAACCGCCGTTTCCAGGTTGATCAACCGGCAGTCCGGCTGTCGCGCCGCCATCGCGGTGAGTGTGTCGCCCCACACATAGTCGAAAGATACCGGGGCCGGAATCCTGCCGCTGTGGTCTTCCGCCAGCATCACATAGCCCGCTGCGGAGCGCATATAGGATTCAACGATCTGCGGGTCGCCGGGGTTTGGCAGCACCTGGTCAATACCGCGGCCGGTCATGACATCGCCAGCGAGCACAATACGCATATGGGACTGTCTTCTCATGGTGGTGACTACTCGGCCTCGTGGGCGTCTGGCAGCGCATTTCCCAACCGGTGGTATTTGCCTAGAATGTCCCGGTTAATGGGATACCCCCCAACCCCGAATACAATAGCAAACAGCCGGAGAGACAGAGCAGTCATGGCAGTATTTTGGCAATGGTGCAGCTTCGACGAACTGACCACAGACCAGCTCTACGAGATCCTGCGCGTGCGCCAGGAAGTCTTCACCGTGGAACAGGACTGCGTCTACCAGGATGCGGACGGCAAGGACCAGCACTCCTGGCACCTCGCGTGCTGGCAGGCGGACTCCGACCAGCCGTCCCTGCATGCCTACCTGCGCGTGGTGTTCCCCGGCAAGAAGTATCCGGAACCGTCTATCGGGCGGGTCCTGACCAGTGAATCCGCGCGCGGCAGCGGACTTGGCAGGGAGTTGATGCGCCGCGGGATCGAAATGTTGCAGCGGGAACGTCCCGCGACCCCGATCCGTATTTCGGCGCAGCTGTACCTGAAAAAATTCTATGAGGAGTTCGGCTTTGAGCAGATCTCCGAGCCCTATGACGAGGATGGCATCCCGCATATCGAAATGCTGCGGGCTTGCGGGCCTTAACAACGGCCCCTAGCCAACAGCCAGCCGCACCGCGCTGCCGGCATGCAACTTGCGTGTATACTAGCGGCTGCAGTTCAGGAGCAGAGATGATGGAAAGTGATTGGGACAAGAAACGCAAGGCGCTGATCACGCGCTTGCGTCGCGTAGAGGGCCAATTGCGCGGCATTCAGCGCATGATGGAAGAAGACCAGGATTGTGAGCGCGTTGCGCAGCAGCTCTCTGCCGCACGCAAAGCACTGGACAAAACCTTTTACGAAACCATGGCCTGCGCCATGCGCCAGGAACTAAGCCAGGCGCAAAGCAGTGACAGCCAAAGCTCGGCAAAACTGGAAAGCCAGATCAAACACATCACCGACCTCATCAGCAAATACGCCTGAAAGAATAGCGGGCTAGCCTTACACTAGCCCGAGATTATCCTGCAGGCCCACGATACGCGGTTGCTTCGGCTCGAGCAGAGGAACCGTCTTCTTGCTACTCAGCCAGTTGCCCACCACATCCCATATGGGCTCACCTTCCACCCCCTCCGCTACCGGCGCCCAGCCGGCAACCTTGTAGGTTTTACTGGCTTCAACGGGTTTGCCATTGAGGGTCATATCCGAGATCCGGTTGCCGCTACCAGCAGTGGGATTGATGGTGTAGTCGAGACCGCCGACACGCACCATATCGCCCCCCTGCTGGTAGTAGGGATCGGGGTTGAACAGGTTATCCGCCACATCCTCCAGAATGAACTTGATACGCTCGCCGGTAAATTCATTGAGGGTGGTCTGCGGATAGGTGATCGCCACCTGGCTCATCAGGTCTTCCAGCGTAATCCTGTCCCCCGGCAACAGCGAGGTACCCCAGCGGAATCCTGGTGAGAACGCAATCTCAGCGTCCTTGCTTTCCATCAGCGCATCGACGATAAGCTGGTCAAAACTGCCATTGAAATTGCCCCGCCGGTACAGCAGCCCCTCCGTGGTGGCCAGCGTGGTATTGAGCTTGTCCAGATAGGGCGCCCGCACGCGATCGATCAGTGCAGACATCTCCGGGTCCGCGGGCAACAGGTCCGCAAAAACGGGCAGCAAGTGGTAGTGCCACTGCTTGATCTTGCCGCCCTGCACATCAAAATCCAGCACGCCGAGGAACTTGCCGTTGCTGCCCGCATTGGTTACCAGGGTCAGTCCTCCACCACTGTTTTTGACCTGTATCGCCTGGGGAATGGCATCGTGGGTATGGCCACCCATGATCGCGTCCAGGCCACTGAGCCTGGAAGCCAGCTTGATATCCACATCAGCGCCGTTGTGAGAAAGCAGCACCACAACTTGCGCGCCCTGCTTGCGCACCTTATCAATGGTTTCCTGTAGCTCGCGCTCCTGAATGCCGAATGTCCAACCCGGGGTAAAGTGCCCCGGGTTGGCAATCGGGGTATACGGGAAAGCCTGGCCGATAATCGCTACCGGTACACCGTTCATTTCACGAATGGTGTGGCTTGCAAATATCGCATCGCCAAAGTCGAAGTCCTTGACATTCTGCGCCAGAAATTCGATATGGCCATTGAGGTCATTCTCGATAATCTCCATGACCCTGTCGGCACCCAGGGTGAACTCCCAGTGGCCAGTCATAATATCGATCCCCAGTGCTTTACTGGCGTCGACCATATCCTGGCCTTTCGTCCACAGGGATGTTGCCGAACCCTGCCACAGGTCCCCACCGTCCAGTAACAGCGAACCCGGCCGCGAAGCGCGCACCTGTTTCACCAGGGTCGCCAGGTGAGCAAAGCCCCCTACTCGCCCGTACTGCGCAGCCGCCGCGTTGAAATCCAAATACGTGAGGGCATGGGCTATACGGGAGTTAGCGGGTAGACCGCTGGATTTCAGGAGGGCCTCACCCACAAGGTGTGGCGGCTGGTTTCGAGCACCGTGTACACCAATATTGATAGAAGGCTCGCGGTAATAGATCGGCATCAACTGCGCGTGGGCATCGGTCATGTGCATAAAATGCACATTGCCAAATCGCGGCAGTTCATACAGCCCTCCCGCAGCAGCAGCGTTAGACTTGCGGCTACAGCCACTCAGCAACGGCAGTGACATCCCCGCCGCAACTCCCAGCCCCAGCATCTGGACAAATTCGCGTCGTTTCATTACATACTCACTTGCGGTTTACCGGAGAAGCAGGATCAAAAAGGTACGCCATCAAATCCTGAATTTGCTGTTGATCGAGAATACCGGCGTCTCCGAAACGGGGCATATGTGAACAGACCATATAGGTTTGCGGGTTCCAGATCTTTGCCCAGGTGTATTTCAACATCGCCTGTGAAGTACCGCGCATTCCGTAATTGCGCAGCGATGGCCCAACGGTGCCATAAGCGACCTCATCGGGACTCATCTGGTGGCAAGCGTAGCAATTGCCCCCGTTGGGGTCGCTGGGATTGTCACTCCACTGCATCCCTTTGCCATTTCCGGCGATGGCTTCGCCGCGCTGCCAATCACCGAAAAACTTGCCGTCAGTTGGGTAGACCACAGATTCGGTGGCAGCCTGCCGCAGTTGTTCACGCTCAGCATTCGAGGCCACATTGTCATCGGCATTACTACACGCCTTTTGTAACGCAGTCTGGTTCAGGCGATCCAGCCCCACGTGATTTTTCGCTACCATCGACTCACGCCACACGGATTCCACCGCTTTGGTTTCGGAGTGCAATCCAGAATCGGCATAGGCACTCACCATCACGGAAACCGCAGCGACAGCAAGCAGGCTTTTGATTTTCAACATCGCTACGAGCTCCTATCGTTTCAGGCCGGGCGCGGCCATTTCGGTTCCGCTGCCATTCACACTCATGTAAGTGATCAGGGAGATCACCGCTTCAGAGCCGGGCAGCAATTGTGGCAAGCGTTGCTGTTTGGCACAGTTCTGCATCCTCCATCCCATCGTGCGCACCAGCCCCTGGGAAATACGGTAAGCAGGCCAGGATGAATAGGCCTCTCCCGCATTGGCATGGGCAGTGAGATTGGGCAGGTTTTGCAGGCGAATGCGCTTTTCATCCTGACGGTGACAGGTCGCACAGGAAAAGTCATAGGGACCTGCACGGTAAAAAAACAGCTCCTTACCCATAGCGTAAGTTGCCTTTTCGGCGGGGTGATCTTGCGGGGTTGCAATCGGCATACCCATGGACTGGTCGGCAACATAACTGGCCAGCGCCTCAAGCTCCGTACCCATATCCCCCGTGCCAGAATAAGGTTTGCGTAATATGTCGCTGCGATCCCTGCCTTGCAGGGACACCATGCAGTGGATCAACCGCCCCTCCAGATCCATGACCTGCCTGGTATCATCAAAATAGCGTGGCAACTGGGCGTAGGCACCTTTCACCACACCGGCACCCAACCCCAGATCACACTGCTCCAGTGAGGCCTGCTTTGGTCCCTGGGGTTTGGTCCAGAGTTCAGCCCCTTCCTCAATCACAAAAATCGCGGGATTGTCATCCCCCATCATCTCGCGGTATTCCGCGAAGGGATCATCCTGTGCCTCTGCCGCAACGGCAAATAGCAGCGAGCAGACAGACAGCGTGCGCAGCAGCGGCACAAATCCTGATTTAGCCGACATCGGACCTCCTGTGGTGCTGGCTCGAGCGAGCGCCGGCCAGCATCATTATTATTGGGTGGTGTGAGTGGCGAGCTTATTTAACGGTCGCTTCACCGGCACCAGTTTGACCTTTGTTATCAAGCCACTGCACCTTGACCGTATCGCCCGCCTTGGCCCCCTTGATACGAAAACTCAAGAATGGGTTCTGTGATACGGCGGCGCCCCAGTGAGCCTGAAGTACCGTTTTATCCCCTGATGTCGCCTTCACTTCGGTAATGAAATGCGCTGGGATTTTGTTGCCGGCGCTGTCTTTGCGCTGCCCGGTTTCCATGGGATGACGCATCAGCGCCTTTACCTCGGCAACATCACCAGTCAATGTCGCGCGAATTCGAATTGAACCTGCCATTTTTGTTACTCCATCAAATTCTGTTTATTTCGGAAGGGGCGTTTAACCGCCACAACCGCCGAGGGTGACCTTGGTTTCACGGCCGGTCTTATACAGCTTGCCGCCCGCCTCAACCACAGCGTAAATCGGGCAGGTTTGCGCCACTTTGACCCGGGTCTGCACGAACGCCTCGGAGCCTTCAGGGATCATGAACGCCGCCGCCAGTGGGTTGGGATTCTTTTCTACGACGATGTAGATTTTGCTTGTCCCGGCAATCGAACTGGTGACCGCCACCGGAACCACCGCACCGTTTTCAGCGATATCCGGCGTTTCAAGCATGATCTTATCGCTGTCCTGCGCATTGCCCAGACTCGCAAAAACACCGTCAAAATCCGTTGCTGCCATCGCCTCTTTCGGTCGCACAAAATCCGCCAGCAATTTCAGTGGCACCATACTCAGTGCCACCGCAGTACCGGCCAACTTTAAAAAACTGCGTCTACTTCTCTTCATACTTCACCACTCTTTTCTTATGTTGATACAAGGACTTCGTATTTCAGGCCAGCGCTGTTACTGTGCCAGCCAGTTTGCTATTTCTTCCGCCTTGGCTTCTGTCAACTGTGGCATTGGCGGCATGAAACCTCCCCAGATACCCGATCCACCCTGGCGAATTTTCCGGCTCAGATAAACTACCGCGTCATCGCGCCCCGCGTACTTCTCAGAGACAGCGGTAAATGCGGGGCCAACCAGTTTATTGTCGATCTGGTGGCAACCCAGGCAGCCGTTACTGGTGAGCAACTCCATCGGCGCCGACGTAGCAAGCCCAGCTTCGGGGGCAGGCGCTGCTTCAGTTTCAGAGGGCACTTCAGCCACCAGTACAGGCGCAGTTTCAGCACCGGGCTCTATGCTGGTATCCACTCCGGGGTATGGGCCAAAAGTTCGCATCTGGCCCTGCAGATTGCCGTGGGCATTGCGGGCGAAGGCCGGAATAGACGAGGCTACCTCCACATGGGTTTCGCAGTCGGTCATACACGCGGTGTTGTGAACATCGGGCTCGCCATCGACTTTCCACAAGCCGTGCTCCCGGGTCATACCATTGCGGTTTGGCATGCGTGCCTGAACTTCGGCAATATTTTCGTTAGACAGCTCGAAATCGTAGTCAACGATGTAGCCAAGGCTCAGCAGATAGGCAACGAGGCTGTAGACCTCGTCGGTACTCAGTGACTTGGGAGCATTCCAGGGCATCGCGCGATTGATGTAGTCCCAAAGGGTCGATACCGTGGCAACCTTCATCAGGGTAGTGCGTACCCGGGTGGGGTCTTTCAGCGCAGCAACATGACCGGTTTCGATATCCTGCTGAGTGACATTGCCCAGCACCAAGGGCGAGAAAAACTTATTGGAATCGCCAAAGTCACCGTGACATGCGGCACAGCGCGCGAGCCAGATCTCCTCACCCTGCTCGGCAGTACCGGAACCGGGTGGAAGACCGGCAAAATCGGGACCCACATCAATGTCCCACGCGGCAATTTCTGCCGGTTTCGCCGCGCGACCGATATCCTCGAAACTGCTTTGCCAGGGACTGGCGACCGGCGGCGTGATCACTGTTACCGCTTCGGACTTTCCATCGCTCTCCTGTCCACAGCCCGCAAGTGCGGCTGCCACCAGTAGTACGCTGAATTGACGCGCAACACCGTCAGGAAATCTGAACATTTTCCACCTCCCCTGACTCCGCAACCTGCCACGATTGAATCGCGTTGTTGTGATACACCGAGCGCGTGCCCCGCACCTCCTTCAGCTGGCGTTTCATTGGCTGGACATAGCCTGTACTGTCTATCACCCGGCTCTGCAAGATTGCCGGCTTGCCGTCCCACACCCAGCCGATATTGAAGCGGGTCAGCGCCTTGGGTAGCACCGGCCCTTCCAGCTTGGCGGTATACCAGTTGCGACCTCCGTCAAAAGAGACATCGACGCGCGCTACCGTGCCGCGACCGCTCCAGGCCAGGCCGCTCACGTTGTAGTAACCTTTGGTCATAAGACGCTGCCCGCCCGACGGACTGGTAATCACCGACTTGGCTTCTTGAATCGAGGTGTATTGCCGGTGTTGGCCGTCGGGCATCAGGTCGACGTAATGTACTGACTCATCCTTGGTGGCATAGGGCTGATCACCCACTTCCAGACGGCGCAGCCACTTCACCGATGAAACGCCCTGCACTCCCGGGACTACCAATCGCAGTGGATAGCCGTTCTCGGGGCGCAGCATCTCGCCGTTCATGCCGTAGGCAACAATCACATCGTCGAGCGCCCGCCCGATTTCAATAGTTCGGGTCATCGAGGAGCCGTCTGCCCCCTCGGCCAACACGTACTTGGCCCTGGCCTTGTCGTAGCCCGCGTGTTCCAGCAACAGTGACAGGGGCACGCCGGTGAACTCGGAACAGGACAACATGCCGTGGGTATATTGCACGGTGGGCACTGCGGTATTGCCCCACTCCATACCGGTATTGGCACCGCACTCGATAAAGTGAATACGCGATACCGACGGCAAGCGCATCAGCTCTTCCATGGTAAAAACCGAGGGCTTCGACACCAGACCGTTGATCATCAGGCGGTGGCGCCTGGGATCGACATCCACCCAGCCCTGGTGGTGGCGCTCAAAGTGCAAACCGCTGGCGGTAATCATGCCAAACATGCCCTGCAGTGGACTGAATGACACGCTGGACTGATCTGTCTGGGTCAGGCCTGGACTTTGCCGGCGAACAATATTCGCCTCGTACTTTGAGGGCTGGCCATAGGGATTGGTGGCAACCGCCTTGCCCAGGGACTTCGACCATGGCGGCAACGTAAGAATGTCGGGATCACCCTCCGAGGCCAGTGCGCGCGATGAGATACCTGCGCCCAGCATGCCCGCCAGTGCGGTAGTAAAACTTGTCCGCAACAGGCGACGACGACTCTCATCGACACCCGATTTACTCACCGCGGCGATAGTGGACTTATCTAGAAACGATTCCGGCGCTTTTAGCAAATGGCCAAGCGACCCGGGCTTCTCAGTAACCGTAGGCGATGGGGAATACACCTGCGGTACAACTTCCTTCTCTGACATCCCGCCTCCAGGACTGTTTTCGATGATTTATGAATTATTTTTAATATTTGAAAACACTCGTATACTATACCCCCTATGGTATATTGCAAGCCCAGCGATGATGAACAAATACATAATAAAACGCAGGTCTCATTACCCCGGAAAGTGCGCGCTTTTGAGCCCGGTTGCTTTGGGCCTGACCGCGATCGCGCTGCTTATAGGCAGCGTCGGTGCTCGCGCCTTAGCTCCCGCTAGCGCATCTTCGATACACCTCGATCCGATTCAGGTTTCCGCCAGGTCCTGGTATTTCCAGGGCGCATCGGGCATAGCCTCGACCGCGAACAAAGGCTTTATGAGCAACAGCGGGTTTGTTCTCACCGACACCGGCGTGGTGGTCTACGATGCCCTGGCCACCCCCGCGCTGGCACAGGCCATGCTGGACGCCATCCACAGGCTCACGGAGCTGCCAGTAACTCATGTCATCGTCAGCCATTACCACGCCGACCATGTCTATGGCCTGCAGGTATTTAAAGATGCTGGAGCCACCATTATTGCCAAGCGCAGTGGTTCGACCTACATCGAGTCAGAGCATGCGCAACAACGCCTGCAGCAAAGACGAGAAGCCCTCGCCCCCTGGGTCGACGACAACACCCGACTGATCGGCGCTGATATCTGGCTGGACTTCAAGGCAGGGCCGCGGCACCGCCTGCAACTGGGTGATACCGCACTGGATATTATTAATGGCGGGTTCAGCCACAGCGCCGACGATGTGCTGCTGTCTATCCCCTCGGAGTCGGTGGTGTTCGCCGGCGATATCTTTTCCAGCGGCAGGCTGCCGTTCCTGGTCGACGGCAACTCCGAGGTGTGGCTACAAAGCATGGCGGATATTGCGAAGCTGGAAGCCGCTGTGGTTGTTCCGGGGCACGGCCGTGCCTCCACGGAGCCCGCCGAAGATATCGAGTTGAATACCCGCTATATCCGCTTTCTGCGCGAGCAAATGGCGGTGGCCGCGGAGGAACTACAAAGCTTCAACGACGCCTATGCGGCAATAGACTGGACAGAGTTTCGCGATGTCCCGCTCTTTGACGCGGCAAACCGACGCAATGCCTACCATGTTTTCCTCGAAATGCAGCAGGCCTTATTTGAACAGGAACCATGATGTCAACACTACCCAACAAACTCCGCAGCCCACTCAACTGGGCATCCAGCCTGCTTATGCTTGCTGCAGTGTGCTTCGCAGCCTTTGCGTATTCGGCAGACGTATCAACGCCCGCTTCCCGCGGCGTTGTCTACCATATTTCCGACAGCAACCAGGCGCTGCGCGCCATACGGCATATAAATAATCAGCGCGCGGTAGAAAGCGACATAGCCATTGCAGTAGTTGCGGTGGGTGGCGGCATCGAATTTTTGATTGACAATGCCAAAGACAAAAATGGCAACACCTACGCGTCGATGATCGACTCACTGATATTGGATGGTGTGGAGTTCAAGGTATGTCGCAATACGCTCATCGCCAAGAACCTGCAGGAGGGCGATATGACTCCCGGGGTAAGTTTTGTTGACGCGGGTATCGCGGAAATTACCCGCCTGCAGTTAGAGCTGGGCTATGCGTACATCAAGCCCTAAGCAGGAAAACGGCAACCCTCGCCAGACACTTTTAGCGCGGGCCCGGCACGCAGCCGCCCTATTGCTTTTGCTGGCAAGCCCGGCACTGGACGCCGCCGAGTTGCTCTATGTTTATGCGCCAGATTGCGGCGCCTGCCGCGCCTTTGATCGCGACATCGGCGAAATTTACCCCAAAACCGAGGAGGCCCGCACCGCACCGCTGCGCCGGCTGAACATCAGCGACATCCCGGGCAAGCGCATTGTTTTGGGAGCGCAGCGGGTACAACTCAACAGCGAGCCCATCGGTACCCCAACCTTTATTTTGATTAGCGAAGGTCATGAGATAGATCGCTTCAGTGGCTATTCCAGCGATGAGCTGTTCTGGATGTCACTGCAACGCCTGCTGAATAAATTACCGCAAATATAAAAACTGCGACTACCGGAAAATAATAATTAACCGTAAGCCGGCACCGAGCGCCAGCTTACTCCACTCCGAGAAGTACCCTCTAACTGTGGCTGTCACTCGCACAGAAAACCAATAATAAGGTAAGACGCAAATGACTCTGTACTTCGATTTTCCCCCAGTACTCGCTGTCATCTCAGCAATTTCCGCTGTAACAACCCTGATCAACTCCAGGCTGCGAAAGAACGTCGCTGCTGCCTGCCTGACTGCAATAAGCGGCACCCTGCTTTTCGCTTCTTCTGCACATGCGACCAACGGCTACTTTATGGATGGTGTCGGGCCTAAGGCCCAGTCCATGGCCGGAGTCGGTGTAGCTTTGCCACAGGATGCACTGGCCGCGGCGAGCAACCCTGCAGGAACCGGGCTGGTGGGCAACCGCACCGATATAGGGTTTAGCTGGTTCAGCCCCGACCGCAGTGCGCGTATCAGCGGCAACCTCGCCGGCGCCGACGGCAACTACGACGGCAATGAAACTTCCGCGTTTCTGATCCCCGAAATCGGCTATGCGCGGGAAATCTCTGCCCGCTGGAGTTACGGCGTTGCGGTGTATGGTAATGGCGGCATGAATACAGATTACAGCAGCAACCCTTTCGCGGCATTTGGTGCATCCGGCGATGCCGGTGTGGATCTGAGCCAGCTGATCATTACCCCGTCACTGGCATTCCGCCCAACCCCCGGACAATCACTGGGCGTGGCGGCAACCTTTGCCTACCAGCTGTTTGAGGCGAATGGTCTGCAGGCGTTCGATAATCCGTATGTATCGGCGGAGCCCGGCAAGGTCACCAACAATGGCCACGACAGCGCGTACGGCTGGGGCATCAAGCTTGGCTGGATTGGTCAGCTGCGTGAAGATGTCACGCTCGGGGTTTCCTGGTCCTCCAAAATCGAGACCGGCACTTTCGATGACTATGCCGGACTATTTGCCGATCGGGGCGGATTCGATATTCCCGCGAGCTATGCCGCAGGCATCAGTTGGACCGCCAGCCCAGCACTGACACTCGCCGCCGACTGGCAACGCATCGAGTACAGCGGTGTCGGCTCGGTAGGCAATACCCTGAACCTGTTGTTTCAGGGTAAACCGCTGGGTTCCGATGAAGGCCCGGGTTTTGGCTGGAGCGATGTAGAGGTGATCAAACTCGGCGCGGTTTACGCACTGAACGATGAAATTACCCTGCGCGGTGGTGTCAGCCACGCAGAGCAACCGATTCCGAACGACCAGGCGTTTATCAATATCCTGGCCCCCGCCGTCATCGAGGATCACGCGAGTGTCGGTGCCGACTGGCGCACCAGTCTGGGAGAGTGGACCATGTCCTATACCCACGCGTTCGAGGAAACGGTCTCCGGAAACGGTTCCATTCCCATGGCGTTCGGCGGCGGCGAGGCGGACCTCACCATGAGCCAGGATATTCTGCGCTTCGGCTGGTCTAACGGCTTCTGAATCGAAACCCACAAGACAAAAGGCCGGGCAACATGCCCGGCCAGTTAACACGGACGTGCCATCTTTTGGTGGTTTTATACGCCATTTCGGACCTGCACAAACGTACTAAATGACCATTTTAGGCGGGATAGTCAGCCTGTTTTTGAGACTAATTACCCAATCTAATTCAAAAAAGTGCAAACCTATAGTCTAGCCATCATCACTTCGTTGTAACCGTGAGTACGGGGGGTACTATCCGGAGCGTTCGGCAAACCCGGACACCTCCGGTTTGAGAAAGCGGAGTGCACCGAGACTAATGTCAGCTTTTCCTTCCTGACTCGCCGCCTCCCTTGCGGCCCTCCTGCACTCCGGTCCGTCTTCTGCAGTCTTACCGTCCCTGTTTTCGAAATCGAGTGGCAGCGCACATGCACGAGCCGTGTTTTCGTTGTGCGCGCGCTGCAGAGGCGATCCCTCAGGAATTCGAAGTTCGAAAAGCAAATCAAAAAATAAGGAAAAATTTGCAATGAAGCGTTTTCTTGGAATTAGTTGCACACTGGCAGTTGCAATCAGTGCCCACGGGGCTGATCGCGTTCCGGCGACCCCGGACATGCTCTCTCCCCAGGCTCTCGCTGCCACCAGTGGTACCGATATCGCGCTGGAAGAAATCCGTACACGCACTCTGCCCAACGGTAAAGTGGTTACCCGCTACCGGCAGACACACCAGGGCATTCCGGTTTGGGGGCAAACCGTCACCAGTTCTGGCCAGGGGGTAGCTGCGCAAGTACAGGGTGACGTACTGATGGGCCTGACCCTGGACGTACCCTCGACCAAAGCATCCATCGCCGCGTCCAATGCGATTCAGCGGGCCATGAGCCACACGGTCAACAAGCGCGCGCAGCAGGGCAAGATAAACGGTGCTCTGTCGATGCCGGCACTGAAGCTCGCAGCCAAAAACCAGAAGCAACAGCTGTTTATTCATGTAGACGATCAGGACCAGGCGCGGCTCGCCTATCTGGTGAGCTGGGTGGAGTACGGCGATGAACCCTCGCGCCCTTACTATTTTATCGACGCCCTCACCGGTGAAGTCATCGAGCACTGGGATGGCCTGGCCCACCAGGATGCCACCGGCCCCGGCGGCAACCAGAAAACCGGACGCTACGAATACGGAACCGACTTCCCGGCAATGCAGGTCGACAGCAGCTGCCGTATGGATACGCCCAACGTTGAAACCGTCGACATGGACAACCGCACCAGCGGTGGCAGCGTGTTCTCGTTCACCTGTCCGTACAACGACTACAAAACCATTAACGGTGCCTATTCGCCACTGAACGACGCGCACTTTTTTGGCGGCGTGGTATTCGGGCTATACAGCGACTGGTACAACACCGCCCCTATCACGCAAAAATTGCGTATGCGTGTGCACTACAGCAACAACTATGAAAACGCATTCTGGGACGGCAGCCAGATGACCTTCGGCGATGGCGGCAGCACCTTCCACCCCCTGGTCAGCCTGGACGTTTCCGCCCACGAAGTGAGCCACGGCTTTACCGAACAGAACTCCGGTCTGCAGTACTCCGCCCAGTCTGGCGGTATCAACGAGGCCTTCTCCGATATGGCCGGCGAGGCCGCAGAGTTCTACATGCGCGGCAGCAACGACTGGCTGGTAGGTGCGGATATCTTCAAGGCCAGTGGTGCCCTGCGCTACATGCAGGACCCCACCCTCGACGGAAGCTCCATTGGCCACGCCTCCGATTACTATTCCGGCATGGACGTGCACCACAGCTCCGGGGTGTTCAACCGCGCCTTTTACCTGATTGCGAACACCAGTGGCTGGGATACCCGCAAGGCATTCGATATCTTCGTACTGGCGAACCAGATGTACTGGAACTCCACCTCCGACTACGTCGATGCAGCGTGCGGCGTAATGTCAGCCACTGCCGACCTGGCCTACGATGCAAATGCGGTCTCTGCCGCGTTTAATACCGTCGGCGTTTCCACCTCTGGTTGCGGCGGTGGTGGTGGCAATCCCGGTGACGGCGAGCTGGAAAACGGGGTTAGTGAGAGCAGCCTTTCTGGCAGTACCGGTGATGAACTCCACTACACCCTGGAAGTACCGGCGGGCGCCAGCAACCTGAGCTTCCAGATCTCTGGCGGCAGCGGCGATGCAGACCTGTACGTACGTTACGGCTCCGCGCCCACCACCTCCAGCTACGATTGCCGCCCCTATATCGGTGGCAACAGCGAAACCTGCAATATCTCCAACGTGCAGGCAGGCACCTACTACGTGATGGTGCGAGCCTACAGCAGCTTCTCCGGGGTCAGCCTGGTGGGCAGCTATGACGAAGGCACCGGTGGTGGCAACGACGGCGATGGCTGGGTCGAAACCAACCTCTCCGGCAGCCGCAGCTCCTGGCAGCACTTCACGCTGAATGTGTCTTCCGGCAAGTCCGCGCTGAATGTACAGATGTCCGGTGGCAGCGGAGACGCCGACCTGTATGTACGCTACGGTGCACAGCCCACGACCGGCAGTTATGACTGCCGCCCGTATGTCTCGGGCAACAGCGAAAACTGCAGCTTCAGCAATCCGCAGTCCGGCACCTGGTATATCAGCGTCCGCGGTTACCGCGCCTATTCCGGTGTAACCCTGGAGGCACAGGCCAGTCCCTGATCTCAGCAACTGGCAAATAAAAAAATGGCGGCCCCTGTGGCCGCCATTTTTATCGGTGCTTCCCTGTGAATCCGCCGATCAACCCGGTACCTGGAAGCTATTCGGCCCCCATTCAATTACCGCACTGACGCCAGTAACTTACCGCCCGCCCGCAGGTCCACCAGCGCCCCATCAATTACCGCAAGCCAGGCTCCCTCCTCGTCTTCCAGCAGGAAGGTCGCGCTACGACGTCGCGCAGGAATCTCCCCCAGGGGGTTGCGCGGGTTAATCACCACCGGCAATGCCGTCTCCCGTACCAGCAGGCTCTCGTCACCGGTGAAATAGCCGTAGCCCTGCCGTAACAATTCCAGGTAGCGGCTGTCCGTCAGCTCCAGTGCTTGACCCGGTTTTAACTCATAGGCACGCGGGGCCCGGTATTGTGCCGCGCTCGCATCCAGCTCCTGCGCCCCGTGCAGGAGCGAAAGGTCCCCGAGGTCCACTACCGCAACCTGCCCATACTTCTCGTTGATCGCAAGATCAATGCGATAGGCAGCATTGCCCTGCCCCACGCGGACATTACCGACCTTCACATCGACAATCGCATCGTCTTCGTTGAACGGGATAGCGCCGTATATATCGCTGGAAACGGAGACATAAGTTCGTCCCGCAATACTGTCGATTGCCGTCACCAGCATCTCCACATTAATGCGCCGCGCCACCTGGCGATTGGGGTCATTCGGATGTGCCCCGGACTCGATCAGGATGGTGCTGATACCCATCTCGGAAAAGGTATCGCCGAACGCCCGCCAGGAATAGGCGTCGTCATAGCGACCGACATGGCCACCGATAAACGGCTCGACCCGCTTGACCAGTGCGCCGATCAGCTGCATTGCCCGCGCCCGGCTGGCATTGACCTCGCGCGCCTCGTTATAGGGCGGCGCCAGTACCGAAATGGTGGCCATCTTGCCCGTATTACCGACGCCATAGTGGCGATTCTGGTCGTGCAGATTAAAGCCGAAGTGCGGTTTGAACGAGCGGGCCAGGTCCATCAGCACCCGGCCTTCCGGCGACTGCAATGCCTTGGCATCCCGGTTGATATCAAAACTCTGGGCATTGTGCCGGGTATTGCGCTCGGCCCCGTCCGGGTTGAGCATCGGCACCATCACCAGCGTGAGCTCGTCCATCCACCGATCGCGCCAGTCCGCCTGCTCCGGCGCCGTGATATAGGCAATCAGGTCAAACAGTGCAGACGTCGCGGTGGGCTCGTCGCCATGCATCTGCGACCACATCATCACCCGGGTGTCCCCTCGGCCCATGGCAATGCTGAACAGCGGCCGCCCCTCAAAGGATTCACCGACCTGTTCGACCTTGAGCAACGGCGATGTCCGCAGCCCCTCCACCAGCGGCAGGATATCCGCCTGCCGGATCGCCGGCTTGTCCAGTCCCGGTACCTGGTAGTCTAGGGAAACCGTTTCTTTCTCCCCTGCGGACACCAGTGCGCCGCCAAGTGCCAATGGAATACACAACATTGCTAATAGTCTCCGGGCCACGAATCCCCCTTTCCCAAATTTATGCAGTACCACTTCTCATACAAGAATAAAATATTCCATGATTTGGGGAGGTGATGCAATTCGAATTTGTATTAACCGGAAGACACGATCTAAGGAATAAAGCGGAAAAGATGGCAGAGTACAGTCCGCATATGCAGGCCGGCTCAAACTTCCCCCGAGATATATCTAATTTGATCAGAACATTTTTTCCAAACCGACCCACATATCACTTAATGAAAAGCTTGGCGCACAAACCTTCGGCTTACCCTGCCCTGCCGAGAAAGGAAGCTTTGATTTCTTAGAAGGAATAGCCATTGTTCGGCCGCTATTGTCCATGCTTGCCAGGAAATATGTATTGAGGCGAAGAGCCCTCTGACGCCACATTTTGATTAAATATCAACCAAAAATACGTATTCAGCAGCCACTGCTTGCGTTCATAGTATTGTCTAGGTTATTAAACAAGTTGGATTGGTACGTAAATACCAACTGTTAAAGAATTACATACACCTTTGACTTCCTTTTGTTGAAGCGAGCATTTGATATTTATCAATAACCTACTAATTTTTAAGGAGTTATCTCTTCGGAGAGCGAGAGAGCGCCAAGAGTTCAGTTGTCTTTTCAGGTCGCCCAGTGCCTCTGCATATCGACGATAGCCCTTGAAGCGATGATCGTGGAAACCTACTCGGAGATTAAAGCGTGTTACGCGGTCCCCAGGATTGCTGAGTAACTGGATACCGCGAGAATCGAGTGAAATGCGTATGGCCAGGGTGTCTACTTATCGCAGGCAATACCAAATTCAAACAAAAATGAGAGCCGCCAAGTGACTTTACAAGCATCCCCAAGAAAAATATTAAACTCACACATTGCATTAATTTCTCTACTGCTACTTGCAAATATTTTATCGATAATAAACGAGCTGTATTTTGGTAAAAGTATACCTATTTTAAATTTTAACGAAGAGAGAAATATCCCGACCTTTTTTTCATCTTTCGCACTTATTATTTGCAGTGCCTTGCTTTACCTTATAGCAATAAACAATAAAAAAACAAACACATCGTATATTCCCTGGTTTGGACTCTCCTTTATCTTTCTGTTCTTATCAATTGATGAAACCCTCACGGTACACGAGAAAATCACCGAGCCCACCAGGGAAGTTTTTGAGGCTTCTGGATTCCTATTTTATGCATGGGTAATTCCTTATGGAATCGCATTAATTATTTTTATTGCTGCATACGCGAAATTTTTATTCTATTTACCAAGAAATATTATGCTTTTATTTCTGGCATCAGGCTTCACTTTTGTATCTGGTGCAATCGGATTCGAGCTGCTTGGCGGTTACCATGCTGAAACATTCGGGGAAAACAATGTACTCTATTACATTTACTACACTTGCGAAGAATTTCTTGAAATGCTAGGCATTGCAATACTTCTATATACTTTACTTACTCATATGGAGAACCAGTCACAGACCGGGGCTCTTACATTAGTAGTTTCTTCCGGTACAACTGCATAAACCCGTATGTATTCTACCAGGCAGTTATAGTCTCCCGGAAAGGCCCGGCAATTTTCCCCGGGCCGAAAACCCTCCGCGGGACAACGTATCTAGCCAGTTCAATTATCAATGAGAATTAAAAAAATGAAGAAGTTGCTTGTTGTCATTTTAATCATATTTGGCGTTTACGAATATACAGATGGAAACCCCGGCGCACTTAATGAGATAACAAGCTCATTTGGATCTAATCAATCAGATAGTGATGATGTTTTAGAGCTTGCATACAAGAATAGAGCAAGCAACCTACAAGTCAGCGGCTCAGGAGAGGTGATAAGAATATTGCCGGATGATTTGAATGGGAGTCGTCATCAAAAATTCATCTTGAAACTTTCTTCGGGACAAACATTATTGATGGCTCATAATATTGATTTGGCTCCAAGAATAGAATATTTGCAAGAAGGTGACCGGGTAGATTTTTATGGCGAGTATGAATGGAACTCGAAAGGTGGTGTTATGCACTGGACACATCATGACCCAAATGGTGAGCATGAAGATGGCTGGCTGGTTCACAATGGGCGAAAATTTCAGTAATCGCTAGACGACAAGCCTATCAACTTCGCGCCTCCGGCACCGGACACCCAAATTCGTGCGCCGGATATTGAGGCGTCAAATGCCATAAGGAGTTTCATTGTCACTCATCGCAAAAACACCCAAGCCACCCTATTACGCTGTAATTTTCACGTCACATCTCTCGAAAGATGATCAAGGTTACGATGATATGGCTGAAAAAATGGTTGAATTAGCTTCAAAGCAGCCAGGGTTTATTGGTATCGAGTCAGCGAGGGGAGAAGTTGGTATTACAGTGTCTTACTGGACTGACGTCGACTCGATTAAAAAATGGAAGGCCAATGTAGAGCACTCTGAAGCCCAAAGGTTAGGCCATGAAAAATGGTATTCTTCGTTCAAGACGAGGATTTCTAAAGTCGAGCGAGACTACGGCATTTAACCATACAGGGCAGTTTGCTCCGGCCGAACGGGCCTCCGCCGAACACCTTGCTATGTGCACTTTTCATACAGACTCACGACTGCCCAGAATAAGGGCTTACATATAGGATTTCCCCACCACCCAGGCCACAAGGCAACCAGTAATGTGCAGCCTATTCGATGTAGATGACCACGCCGGTATCGAACGGTTTGTAGAGGAAATCGGCGTCCACCATCCCCAGAACATGATTTTCGGTCGCCGTCGCCGCCCCACTTCCAAGGTGAGCATCGTCACCACCCGGCATGGTGACCCAGAGGTTGAGAATGCCATCTGGCACCTCTACCTGCAGCGCGACGGTGATAACTGGAAGCCACACAAGAAGTACTGGTCGATCAACAGCAACTGGAAAAAGCTGGGACAGCGACCGGAATACCGGAAATCTCGCTGCCTGATCCCGGCAACTGCCTGGGTGGAAAGCCAGCACGGGAAAAACCCTGTCGAATTCAGCTTTGGAGACCACGCCCCTTTCTTCTTTTGCGGGCTGTATAAGACCTGGGGCGATATCGTAAGCTGCAGCATCATCACCCTGGACGCGCACCCGAGCACAGCCAAATACCACGAGAAAAGCTTTCCGATGATCGCACCGGCGGATAGCGACTTCATCGATCGATGGCTAGGGCCAAGTGAAGACACCATGCCATTTGAGCCCTACCTGCACCCCGACACGGTTATCGGCGGCGAGCAACTACAAGTACAGCCGCTGATTCGGGCAACCTCTACGGAATATACAGGGCCTCGCGAATCGGTGTAATCATGCCGCTCCCGCGAGCGCCCCGTCCTCCAGCAATCAGAGCACAAGCCATTCATCAGATACCCCATATATATGGGTAAGATTTCGAACTGGACTTAAATCTGAGACACAAAAAAGCCCGCTCTGCTGGCGGGCTTTTAAGTCGTTGATTTACCACGATTTTATGGTCGGAGTGGCCGGATTTGAACCGACGACCACCACACCCCCAGGGGGAAACTGGCGTGAATTTCAATGAATCACAGTGAACAAGAATGAACCCCAAAATATGCATTAACTTATATATATCAACCACTTACAAAGTTCACTCTTGTTCATTCACGTCTACACCCCTTCCCCCGAGTTCATTCCAATTGGACTTAATATGGACTTAAATTTACTATCCCATCAAAACGAGGGTAGTGATGAAGGCCAAACTCACCAGCAGGACAATCAAGGATCTCGCGCCAGCCGAAAAGGCCTATGAGGTCGTCGATACAGACGTGAAGGGGTTCCTACTCCGCGTCCAGCCCACCGGCCGTATGACCTACTACTACGCCTACCGCACTGCAAGCGGCAGTAAGAAGCGCATCAAGATCGGCTCCCATGGTGCCCAACTGACTGCCCAACAAGCTCGAGATCTCGCTACCCGCTATGCGGGACAAGTGGCCGAAGGCAAAGATATCCAGGAAGAGAAGCAGTCCTCCCGCAAGGCCGCCCGCGCCGCCTCGGAAAAGACCCTCAAGCGATTCACCGAGAACCACTACAGGCCCTGGGCCCAAACCAACCTGAAAAGCTCAGATAGCACCATTCAAAGTGTCTACGCCAGTTTCCCCGACCTCCTCAATACCCCTATGGCAGACATCTCAGTCGCCTGGATCGAGCGCTGGCGGGTCCAGCGGCTGAAGGATGGCAACAAGCCGGCCACTCTCAATCGATTAGTCAATGCGCTGCGCTCCATCCTGACCAAGGCCGTAGAATGGGAGGCCATTGAGGAGCACCCTCTCCGCAAACTCAAAGCACTCCATGTCGATAGCGCGCCCAAAGTCCGCTACTTAAACAGCGACGAGGAAGAACGCCTCTACCGAGCCCTGGAAGAGCGCGACCTTAAGCTGAAAGAGGCCCGAGCGCGAGCCAATGAGCACCGGGCTATTCGCGGCTACGAACTGATGAGTGACCTATTCCAATTTACCTACGGAGATCGGCTGACACCGTTGGTGACCCTGAGCCTCAAAACTGGAATGCGCCGGGGCGAACTGTTTGACCTGGCGTGGGAGAACGTCAACTTGGATACCAAGGTCATTACAGTCACAGCCGAAACCGCGAAATCAAGGCGCACCCGGCATATCCCCCTAGGGCCAACCGCCCTGAAGACCCTCACTGCTTGGAAACAACAGGCTCCACTCCACACCGGACGCGTATTCCCGGCAGACGATGGCGGTAGGCTCGATAACGTGAATACAGCCTGGCGCAATCTACTCACGGCCGCCGATATCTGTGATTTCCGCTGGCATGACATGAGGCACGACTTCGCTTCAAAGCTGGTAATGAAGGGAGTCCCCTTAAATACCGTTCGCGAGTTATGTGGCCACTCAGGGCTGGACACGACTCTACGCTACGCCCATTTGGCTCCAGACCACAAAGCTGACGCAGTAGCCCTAATCGGCTAAAAAGAAAAAAATTTTTAGAAAAGTACTAAACAAAAAAGCATCATGAAACAACTATTAAAACGCTCTTTCCAACTTGAAGCAGAGATTGGGCGCTTACTCGACCTCCCAGCCCCAGTAGACTCTGCCCGAGAGTCAATGTCGAAGATAATGTGTAGTATTGCTATTGAGCATGCATCATCAGCAAAAGTACTGATTGGAGCCGGAAACAAGACCGCAGCCGTCAGCCTTTTTCGACTCCAATACGAAGCGCTTGTTAGGGCAATATGGTTAATACATGCAGCCTCTCAAGCTCAAATCGATGCTCTATCTGAACCCATCAACGAATCCAACTTCAAGCGAATAAATAATCAACAGCGTTCACTAAGTCAAATGCTCAAGGACTTGGATGCTCCACCGCCGGAGGATCCGGATGGACAACTACCGAAACATATACTGCTGAGTCTGCAAGAAATCAAAGAGTCCTCCTGGACATTGCTCTGCTCAATGGTGCATGGAGGAGTAATGGCTTTACAAACACATGCCGTCGACTTTCCGAGTAGATCACTTGAGACCTTAATTAAGCATTCGAATGGCATTTCTTGTCTTACCGCTAATTTGCTAATCATCATCAGTGCGGATAGCTCGTTTTCGGGCTACACAACGAAACTCTACAAGTCTTTCCCTGACTGCCTCCCTATTCCGGAAAAGGCGTAATTCCCCCTTCCCGGGAGGCTATTGGCTTCCCGTTTTCGACCAATTCCTGGAGTTTTATCAACCAATCCAGATCAACACCGCAGCCTACATTTTAGAAGCAATAGCACCCAAATCTCGGATTCCCCCTCCCATTCCGCCCCGTACCGCATCACCGGCCAACACTTTTTGAAAAAATTTTAAAAATTTTCTTAGAAAATCGCCAAATCAAAGTTTCGGTCTAATCACCGAAGATGAAGCGAAAATGGCAACCGAAATCGGCGAAGTTCGACGCATTGAACATTTTTTGATCCGGAAATAGTTTAACCGAACTAAGCGAACGGCAACCAAACAGCCTCTTCACAGTGAAGCGAACCGCTCTATAGGGTGTGTCCATCGTGACAAACACAGATGGATAGCCATACCCATGGAGACACAAAACAACAATCGAGCATTTACCGAGATTGAGGCGGCCAAATACATCGGAATGAGCCGCTCTTACCTCGCCCAAGCCCGTATGGACGGGCGGCGGGATAATCGCACCCCTGCCCCACCCTTTATCAAGATCGGCCGTGCCGTTCGATACCTGCGGGAAGACCTCGATACCTGGTTAAACAGCTTCTCCAAGCTGGAACACCTGGGACAGGCCTAAGGTATCGCCATGGCCATCTCCGACGTCGATGAGGCGCTTGCTATCACTGAAGGCTTCGGGACTCACGAGTGTCGCGCCTTCAGGGCTCATATATTCAAGGCACATGAATTCATCTGCCTCGCCCTCGCGCAACACTATAAACGTATCGCCCTCGCGGTCGGACACGTAAAGGCCAATGAGGCCCTGCGGAAGATCCACAAGACTCTGAAACTCGGGAAGTCATTTGAAGGGTTACATATGACATCCCCTGATGAGGACGTCCGACGTTTCGCCGAGCACAAAGCCAAGATGCTTAAAGCCATGTTCTTTAGGGAGAACAAGGCCAGGCGATACAGGAATGGGCTGCAAAAGGCGATTAAGAGCGTCGAGAACTGCCAACTGACCTTTCCCCACCCCAATCCACTCCAGGCAAGCCAAGAAGAGATAATGCCGGCGCTCGCCCGCGTCTTCTGTCCAGACTGGTGGCGGCGCGGTATTCGCACCCTTCAAGATCTGTATCTGGAAGAAGTCCATATCAAGCTTGGTTTGGTCAACAAACGATCAGGCATCTATGCCAGCAACCACGGGGTGAACCGAAAGCTCGCTCAGTGGAAGCGAAATGAAGCGGTACTGGCCGCTTTGGAAGCGGTAAACGAGCTAGGCGAAGTCTTCAATTTGCTCGATGTGGCAAAGCGAAGTGTAGCGAACCTAGCCAATCGGCGAAGCGAACTCATGACTCGCATCTCGGGTTACGAAGCGATCTCCCGCAAGCGTGGAGACCATGGGGTATTCCTTACTCTTACCGCCCCTTCCAAATACCACAGCCACCTCTCCACCAACTGTAAGCCTAATCCCCGCTATAACGGAGCTACCCCAGCCGAAGTCCAAGCGTACTTCAACCAACAGTGGGCCAAGATCCGAGCGAAATTGAAGCGAAGCCAGATCCAACCATATGGTTTCCGTGTGGTTGAACCGCATCACGACGGTTGCCCGCACTGGCACATGCTCTTGTTCATTGCACCCGAGCAGGTCAAGGAGGCACTGAGTATCTTCCGCCACTATGCCCTGGAGATAGACGGCAACGAACCCGGTGCCCAGAAACGGCGCTTCACCGTCAAATACATAGACCCTAACAAAGGTACTGCCGCTGGCTATATCGCCAAATACATAGCCAAGAACATCGATGGTGAGCACGTCGGCGAAGACCTGTACGGGCACGACGCGATTCAGAGTGCGATCCGCATCCGAGCCTGGGCGTCCACCTGGAAAATACGCCAATTCGAGCAGATCGGCGGCCCCAGCGTTACCGCATGGCGGGAGTCGCGCCGACTCGCGCACAGTGAGCATTCAGAAGCCGCCCTGGACTCTATAGGTAGTGAGCTGCTGAAAGGTCTGATCGAGGCTGCGGACAAAGGTGACTGGGAGACCTTCACTGAGCTATCCGGCGGCCCTACTCCAGAACGAGCCAACCTGCCGTTGCGGGCTTTACACGTCGTCAAAGCAGGCTTGAACAAATACGGCCAAGAAGCTCAAAAATTGATCGGACTTCTATTCCAGGCGAAATCCCGGGTCATCACTCGCTTCCACGAGTGGACAGTTCGACCAGCTGCCGATTACATAAGCAGCGGAGCGGAAGCGAGAGCAATAGGAGGGGCGAACGCCCCTCCCTTGGAGTACTGTCAATAACTGTACGGGTACTAAATGCAGCACAATACAAATTGAGTCAGCAACCACTATAAAAACCAATCCCGCTAAAGACATTAAAAGTAAGGAAATGGTATCGTTGACAACCAATACTAAATAACAAAAGTTACAATTTCGGAAGTGAATCATGAGTAGATATTGTGGAAATCAGCAATCACCAGCGATTCTCAGTGCCGCAGAGGTCTGGAAAGACCAGTGCCTCGTAAATGGCGGATCTATATTTAACTTCGGTTCTATATGGACTCCCGAAAACGTAGATGAACTAGTTAACTACTACGTGAACAACCTTGATACTGGCGAGGGTAACTTTTCAGAAAAATTAGAAAAGCAACTTGCCCCAACATCGAAGGGCGCAAAAATTCTGTGCGCTGAAATGATGTGGGTAATGATGCTTTGCCCCAGTAATATTAAGCCCAAAAAGAAACGAGAAAACATCGAAATGATTCTCGATTGGGCAGGAGAATTCCTTCCAAATAACGACAAAGTACTAAGCGATGAGGTCCTCAGCGGAATTGGAAGTGCCGGGACAGCCTACAATAATCTGCGCTGGAAAGAGCTTGTCTACTTCGTATCCCTGTTGCAGGATTTTTTTCGTCTCGATAAAAGCGAGCGCCTAAAATTCACCCAAGACGGCGACAAGTTCGCAACATGGTGCCAACGCATTGAAGAGAACGATGCTAGACAACTCCGACATATGCTCGTTTTTTTGATGTTTCCAGATGACTTCGAACGAATATTCGGGAACACTGACCGGTTTAAAATTTTAGCTAGCTTTTCTCAAATAACTAAAAAAGCATTTTTTGAGATGCCTGCTTTCGAAGTTGACTTAAAGCTGAGAGATATTCGCCAAAGGTTTGAAACTGAATATGAATCTAATGAAATCGACTGGTATGTAGCCCCAATTCGGGCGCTGTGGCAAAACACTACCAAGTCACAAGAGTCGACAGAAGGAGAGTCAATCTACGAAACACTGATTACTTTCCTTGACCAAGCACAAACTGAAGACCTGCGAACGAAGGATTATCCAGGAACTCATGCTGGATTAATCATGAGAGTAAGTTTCGGAGCCGGAAATCAAGCACATGTTCCTTGGATAGGATTACTTGGCACAGGGCAAACACCAACCAAAGGGATCTATCCAGTCTTTTTGTATTATCGGTCAGACCAAGTTCTAATACTTGCCAAAGGTGTCAGCGCTACCAATAAGGCTTTATTGGAGTGGGACACAAAGAACGTTCAGACCATAGAAGAATATTTCAATTCCGAATTTGGGAAATCCGCAATACGTTATGGAGAGTCGTATATCCATAGTGTGTACAATCTATCCGAAGATCTAGATAAAGATCAGGTAGACGAGGATTTATCTGAACTTATCCAAGAGTACAAAGAAATTGTGGGAGACCCTCAAGAAGAAATAAGAGAGCCTCTAGCTGAAGGCTACGAAGCCCAAGAGATCACACCTGACCAAGAGCCCGATGCAGAGATCAGCGCTGAAGAAGCAATGGATGGAATTTTTCTTGAGAAAGAGAGAGTTGATGAAATTCTAGGTCTGTTGCGAATAAAGAAAAACATTGTACTTCAAGGCCCTCCAGGCGTAGGTAAGTCGTTTATTGCGAAGCGGCTTGCTTATGCGTTAATGGGGACAAGAAGTTTCGACAGAGTTGAAATGATTCAGTTTCACCAATCTTATTCTTACGAGGATTTCGTACAGGGATATAGACCAAGTGATTCTGGATTTGAGCTTCAAAATGGAATATTCCATCAATTCTGCTCGAAGGCCAAAAAACAGCCAGAAAAGCTCTTTGTTTTTGTGATTGACGAAATTAATCGAGGAAACCTTAGCAAAATTTTTGGCGAGCTAATGCTTTTGGTCGAGAACGATAAAAGAGGACCTGATTGGCAAGTCCCCCTTACATATAGTAAAAATTTAGGAGAGCGCTTTTTCATACCCGAAAATGTTCACTTGATCGGCCTAATGAACACAGCAGACCGCTCTCTAGCCATGGTCGACTATGCCCTCCGCCGAAGGTTTGCTTTTATCGATTTGGAGCCTGAGTTTAAAAGCGAAGGATTTACTCGGTATTTGCGTGATGCGGGAGCCGAGGATCAGGTAATTACAATGGTGGTTAGCCGACTGACTTCGTTAAATAATCGGATCAAGAATGACAAAGTTAATCTTGGTCCAGGCTTTTGTATTGGACATAGTTTTTTCTGCACTCCAAATTATGATGGTGTATACGACAACCAATGGTTCAACCAGGTGATTCAATTTGAACTTGAGCCTCTGATTCGAGAATATTGGTTCGACGACCCCAGTACCGCACAGACAGTCATTGATGAATTACTGGCATAATCAAAATGCACACCGCCATCCCGATAAAAAACATATACTACTTATTAGTCTATTCCTGGAATAGACTCAATGAGGGAGAGGTTATTGACGTAAGTGGAATAGATTGCACTGAGTTGGTTGACCTTTTTTCATCGGTACTGATTCGTGGAACGAAGCACATAATAAGGCGAGGCCTTACACAAGGGTATGAGGCCCAATCTAATGCAATTTCAGGCATAAGAGGTCGAGTAAATATATCCCACACTGCTCGAAAACTTCTAATACAAAAAGGCCAGACCCATTGTGAGTACGACGAAATTTCGCCCAACACTATTGAAAATCAGATTCTAAAATCCACTCTCGTCCATCTTTCAAGAGTAAAAAAAATTGATGCCAACCTTCGAACTGAGCTAATAAGCCTGAGCCAAAAACTAAAAGCTATTGAAACCCCACAACTAAGAACCTCACTATTTCGAAAGGTACAGCTACATGGAAATAGTAGATATTACAAATTTTTGCTGAACATATGCGAACTAGTGGCCAACTCATTATTGATTGACGAAGAAGGGAATGGGTACAAGTTCAAAGACTTCCTTCGCGATGAGCGCCAAATGGCGAGAGTATTTGAAGAGTTCCTATTCAATTTTTACCTGCATGAGCGCCCGGACTTATCCATCAAGAAGGAAAAAATTAAATGGAACGCAACCGCTAAAAACCCGGACCATCTCACCTTTTTGCCCAGTATGGAAACTGACATTTCCTTAAGAAGCGCAGAAAAAACCCTCATCATCGATGCCAAGTACTATAAAGAAACACTTAGTAAATTTTATGACACCAGTCGAGTACACTCGGGCAACCTTTATCAGCTGTTCGCCTATCTAAAGAACCTCAAGAAACGGGACAATATAGAGACACCAATCGAAGGAATGCTACTTTACCCAGCCATAAAACATTCATTACGACTTGAATACGACATCCAGGGACATCGCATACAAATTTGCACGGTTGACCTGGCTGCACATTGGTCTAGCATCAAAGATGAGCTGAAAAATCTCGTCTACGATATTTAAAGAATTTGAATTCATTCAGTAAGACCGACAATTTTTGTTTCTATCCAAGACATCAGCCCGCCACCCCAAGAAGAAACATTCCAACCAAAGTAAACACTCAATGGAACGGTGAAGAACAGGATCAAACCTAAAAAAATAAAAACCAACAACCCCAGATTAAACCAATAGTGCCACTCCAAGCTTCGATATTCCGAACGCAATTTTGAAGCAAGTGTCGGAATCTCTTTCCTCATCCGCTCCCATTTTGACCGATACTCTCTACGCACTCGATTCAAGTCAAAAATTTGCGTAACTAGTACTATCCCAATAAAAATCACGATGAATACAGACGATAAAAAAATGGGGAGATCCAGGCTAGAAGGAATACTATTTTTTGCTCTAAGCATTAAGGCTGGAATAATCGTTCCAAAAGGAATTCCAATAACGCGGCTTTGTATAGTATTTATTGCTGTATTGAGCTGGTTTGTGAACTGCCTGCTATCGGCCTGCAACCTCTCCAGATCGTCATCAAATGAAAAATTACTTATGAAAAGCTCAAAATTATGAAAAAACTTACTGGTTATCTGGTCTATTCTGATCAAGAATTCATCAAAACGATTTTCTCGATCAATCCTGGACAGGGTGTCTACAAGCACAAGCTTTAAGTGTCTGGTTTTATCTTCTGTACAATACTGGGTGTTGAGTAACTTATTGATACTAGCTAGAGAATCCAGAATCGCTCCAGCATGGCTAATGATACTCTCAGATTTGTACCGTAGAGGTAGTTCCAGCTTTTCTGTAACACCTAAAAAAAGTAACGAATCATTTTTGTCATAGTCCGCCACATTGGATCTAAGATAATCTATAAACTTCACAACCTCCATATATGCATGTATATGTTGCTGCTCTTCGCCACTCTCCCAGCTCCGCCAATTTTCTTCAAGCAACAATACAGGTTCAGGTACCTTCTGACAGTACTTCCCACCCGCAACAGAAAGTAAATCTTCAAGATTTTGCCCAAAGAAAGCACCTAATCCTCGCTGCAATCTCAATATCAACTGAATGGTTTCATCCACTTCCAATTGATCAGGGATATTTGCAAGACCACCGTCACGCTGGACAGTAACAGTTACAAAGTCAGTGTCACTGTCATCTAGCTGCTGAATAGAATCTCTTATCGCTTCAGTTACCTGGACAGTACCAACTAATTTCGAACCGTCCCACAGCAAACCTAGCTCTTCCTGAAGCGTGGCCAACAATATAAAATTCTGTTGCAACTCACTCATTTTCAGCCTGAGCTCTTCTAAGTTCCTGTAACAATCCAGCAGGAATTTCGTTAATCACCAGTCTTGGCGGCTGATCACTCCCATCGTCGGAGTCTTGGAAGTCCACCTTTCCACTTTCAATTGCGTCACTTTCAAAGCTAATTTTTATATCTGAGCTTCTACCTGAAAATACAGTTAATCCCCGCAGTCGGCGCTTATCGACTTCAAATTCAGGTTGAATTTCGTAATCAGATGCAACTAAGAAATCTTGGAATCTATCCGCATTGTCCGGATCGACAAATGGGGCAATTCCCTCCAGCGTAACGGGCTGTTCGTTCTCAACCAACCTTCTAATTTCTTCATCAACCCTGGACCGTGCACTATATATTTCTGAATCGTTGTGATAATGCTGGTGGCAGTAGTCCTTAATTGCTTCGACTAGTGCCTGAGTATTCTTTTTAGGATCATTGAATGTGGTGTCATCTATACAAAGAAACCGCTTAAAATAAGCAGTGATATCTTGCCTTCCCGCCCCTTTCAAAAATGAGATATAAGATCCCACATGGTTGCCATCGCGCCACTTAGCAATATCAACTAATGCCGCAAAGTGTAGCTTGTCCAGATTAAGGATATGGCTCTCTGTAATCTCCATGTCATCGATCACATACCCATCCATATCTTTCAACAACAGACACATCAAGTAAGGGGCTTCCCCTTCCGTAAAATATATAAAAAACAAGTGCCCGCCAGTACTCAGAACCTCTTCTTGCAAACGCTGCTGCAAATTCAAAAGCCCGAATTCTGAGAAGTCATAGAAAGAAATCGCACCGTTATCCAGCTCCTCAAGGCGATCCGGAAACCATCCATGACCGAACCGGGCGTATGCCAGCCCCCTATCCTTTTGATAACTCTGATGGGCTTTGAGGGTGAGCTCTTCTGCACTCGTATCCGGTAGAGGCAGCTCACTATCCCGCTGGTGAATGGCTACACTCGAGCTATGCTGCTGCTTTTCAAGGGCGTGAAAAATGATGTGGTCAAGCTGCATAAGGCTACAAAGTCCATTTTTTTATTTTGAATTAAATTTTCCGAATAATTTTACGCAAAGAGTCGCGAAATAGCACGAACTCAACCCTAGGTACCGGCAAGTGCCTTTGCGGCCAACGAATCAGTTCAGATTTAACTTTCGAACTCCAAGTTTTGATGCGCCGTAGCAAAGACGACTGGGATACTCAACAACATGGACTTAATATGGACTTAAATTTAGGACACAAAAAAGCCCGCTCAATTGGCGGGCTTCTAAGTCGTTGATTTTCAACGGTTTTATGGTCGGAGTGGCCGGATTTGAACCGACGACCACCACACCCCCAGTCTAGCCGGTACACAAACCCAACAGGTTGATTTCAAAGGGAAAAGCTTGCTTTTCGCGGCGCGCATGGTAGCACAGGCGGCAATGCCTGCAATGCTGTATGGGCATCCACCATATTGCCGGGGTCAGCAATATGGTCAGGGCGTCACGTAGCCCACTGAACCCACATAACCACATCCGTGGATTTTGTCACCGTACCGCCACCGGCCACGTAGCTGACAGGGATCTCAAACCACGTCGTATTGTTCGTTGGCGCGCCGGTTATGCTGTAGCGGCCCCAGTTGGCGCTGTTGGTTTTTTCCTGTGCGAGGATCACATCGCCGCTGCTGAGGGTCTGCAGCATGCGGGTGCAATCGACGTTGTGTTTGTTGATAACGGAGATGGCCAGCGCGGTACTGGTGGCCGGGGTATTGTTTGAGCGCACATTGCGACTCCCCGGATCGGCCATTGTGGTATCGGTCTGATAGGCCCAGATACCGGAGGTTGGTTGCGCGGCCGGTACGCCAGACGCGGCCACCCACTGGGCGCCGTTCCAGATGTACAGCACGCCGTCGGCGTTGTTGAGCACGATGCGCACCTGGGTGCCGGCGGGGTAGAACTGCCAGAACCCAGGGTCATCGATCCAGCGGGCCATGTTGTTGTCCTGCCCTGCCCAGTCGCCAGTGGCTGCGGCGCCGACGATGTACAGGTCGCCATCGGCTGGGCTGCCCGGTGGGGCGGTCAGGGCCATGTCGATCACGGCGGACTGTACCAGTGCATCGAGCACGTCCAGTGCCATGTTCAGGCCGGCTGCGGGGTCGAGGACGTTTTCCGGTACCAGCGGCAAGCCGGCGTTGGGTGTGTCTGCCATGGGTGTTCCTTAAATCGTGATCTCTGCGGGCTGGCCTTCGCCGGTGAAGCTGTTGAGCTGCACCACGCTGATGGTGACGCTTCCGCCAGGGTCTGTAACGGTCAGGGTGTTGTTGCTGGTATCCGTTGTTGTGCCGTTCACGTCCACGCGGTAGCCGGTGAAGTGTTGGCCCATCTGCCAGCTGCCACGTCCACCGATGCGGCCGGTGCCGATCCAGTCGATGATGATGTTTCCACCATCGCGGCGGGCGCGGAGGTAGCCGGGGGCGGTTTCTAGCTGGCTGATGCCGTTGAAGGTCTCGGTGATGATGGTCTCGGTGTCGCTGCCGATGCTGATGGCGCGGAAGGTGAGCGGTTGGCCGAGGTTGAACAGGTCCGTGGGGATGTACTCCAGGAAGTTTCGCGCGAGCATCACGAACCGGGTGCCTGGGGCGTGGGTCTGCACGGCGGATCCGAGGCGGCCGCGCAGGAAGTAGCTGATTTCCCACACGCCGGGGCTGATTTCGTCGGCGCTACCGAAGTTGACGATTTCGTTACCGATCAGTGCGCGGTTCTGGCGGTTGAGCATTTCCGCCAGGGTGCGATCTTCCAGCGATACGCCGGGAGTGTCGATGCGCACCTGTACGGTGTTGATCTGGTCAGGTACGTATTGGCGCGCGGTGCCGAGGCTGGTGACCAGCTCACCCATGATGGCGCCGGTGGTTCGTGTGCGGCTGTCGATGTAGGACTGGCCACCATCGATGGATACATCCACCCGCGCGCCCCGCCATGCCTCGCTCGCACCTCCGATGGTCATGTAGTAGCCCAGCTGCGGGTCATCGCCATCGGAGAGGATGTGGGCGTCGATGAACTGGATGGTGGTGGGGCCTGGCACATGGCTGACCGGGTCGGGCGGCGGTACTGGGGCGATGCCGGTGGCGTTTGAGCTGTAGGCGCTCTTGCGGTCGTAGACCAATTTGTACTGCTGCTGGCCGTCGTCGATGCGCACTTCAGTCACGCGCATGCGGTCGTTTCGAAATAGGACGATGTCACCCGGGGTGAGGCCGAGGTAGTTGTCTGGCAGGGTCACGTCCTGTTCGCCGCGCTGCTCTTCGATCATGACCTTGTGGGCGATGATGACCTGCTGGGCGGCGAAGCTGGTTTCCAGCACCAGTGGGGTGTCGATGCTTTCTTCACCCTCGCCACGGGTATCGATGCTGCGGTCGCTGGTCTGCTTGTCGGTATCGATGCCGCCGTCGGCGTCGTAGTAGTTCAGGTTCAGGACGCGCACGATTTCTTCGGGGGATTTGCGCGTGACTTCGTCGGCACTGTCACCGATCAGGGCGTCTTCGCTGATGGTCAGCAGCGGTTCTGCGCCGCGGTGGATGAAGCTGAGTATGCCGTCGTGGTTGGTGGGGTCGAAGAAATAGGCCTTTGCCAGCTCCTGGATATGTTCGAACGCGGGGCTCTCGTTGGTGATCTGCATGCCCCACACGAATCCGTCGAGCAGCGTGACGTCGAACTTGCCGAACGGAAGGCCGGCGCGCTCGCAGATCTCGGCGACGACGGAGGCCAGGGTATAGCTGCAGCTCATGTGGGGTTCCGGAACATAAACTGCATGCGCAGCTGTCGGTTCATGCCGATTTTAATCAGGCCCGGCGACTCGTCGACCATTGCGCGATATTCGGCGCGGGTAGCTGGGTCGAGGTCTTCGGTTGGATCATATTCTATGGTGTATCGGTCGCGCTGCTGGCGGTAGAAAATCCGGTTTTGTCCGCCCTCGCTCCTGATGTACGCAAAAATTACGTCGCTTATCTGGCTTTGGAGCATCCTTTTATCATCAAGCGAAACCCGAGGCGTAACAATGCCAGGATAGCTCGTTGTTGTTTGCCCTGGAATCGTTGTGTCATACCAGTTTAGCTTCGGCGTTCCGTCCTCCACGTAGGCAATAGCGGGTCTCATATTTTGGTCAAAGGAAATAGAAACCTCTGTAATATTGACGCCAGTAATAGCGACAAATGGCGATACGCTTTGTCCATCGGCGCTAGAGGCGCGAGCATCTAAAACAATCTCAGTTTTATCGTTTAGAATTCTAGCGCGCCAAATATTGCAAAGAAGCCCGCGTGATGGATCTTGAATAGCAAAACCGCCAGATTCGTAGTCAAGCTCATTTTTTACCGGAAGAGAGCGCCCACCCAAAAATGCGGCATCAATCGACAACGATGAAAACACGTCATCAGGCATAGACATTAAACGGTGCCCCTTGCCCAGCTGTGAGAGACGCTGAGTGTTAATTCATTAGTGTTATCTTTTGGCACTGGACCTCCGCCACTTTGCGCGGAAAACTCAACTTGCCATGACGTCCAACCGACACCAATTACTACGGACCTTATTCCACCAATGTTCCCATCGTTCAAGCCCCATGAGGCAGATGACTCACCCTCCAAACTATTATTTGAATACGTCCCCTCAGAGGTAGTTGTCGCGTTGTCTGATGAGCCAGAAGGTAGCCCTGTAATTGGACCTATAGCTCCATCATATGCAGTAGTTTGTACTGTGCTCTTATTTTGAACACCGTACGCATCTGTCCCCCAGTGTGTCAGGAATCCTATTCTAGCGGCTCTAGCCGTATAATCATAAGTTACGCCGCCAAGGTCGATGGTCCCGCTTGAATCTGTTTCCGGTGGATATATCCTTAACTCATAAGTTACGTCGAGTATTTCATCAGAAAGTACGGTTATAGTTGTTGGGCTACCGCCGCTATCTACGATTAGTGCACGAGAAAAAAGAGATCCACCGCTAGCGCTCCATGCCATACCGACCTCTGACAGAGTTCCCGCAGCGGCTCCGGACGCAAAGCGCTTTGTGGCAACTTTTGCAACATATCTTGGAGATGTAGAGGTTTGGAAAATATTCGAAGATGACTGCGTTGTATTTGAAGCCGCGACAAGATTGTCTAATTGCGTATCAGCGGAATCCGGAGTGCTAGAGCCTGAACCAACATGGCAATATTGCATAGCATATGGTGGCGTAAAACCAATAGACCTTGTACCTATTTCGTTAAGACCCAAATCAGTAATTATATTGTCGAACCAATCAGCGACTATTTTTTTTGTTCCTGGAATAGGGCGCGATATTCCGTCTGGTCCTGTTTTAGATTTATGCTTCTCTATCTTATATCTGCCAACAATTCGCGTTTTTATTTGAATCATGAAAGTATACCCGTTATGCCTTGGAACGACGAATCTATCGCTTCTGGTAAATATTGTTCGTATGTAATGAGAACCTGATTTAGGTCACCGGAAACTGATAAGAATGTAGAATCTATGGCCTCTGGCGCATAGTTATCATAATCAACTAGCGGAATAGTAAGGGTTCCCAAAAGTGAAATGAATTCCGAATCTATAGCCTCTGGGACATAGTTATCATAATCAACGAGTGGAACCCTGAGAACGCCTGCAACACCCGAGAAATAAGAATTCATGGACTCTTCCGGTATGATGTATGCCGGCGGAGATCTCAGATCAGAATATTGTGACAACAAAGAATCACCATGCTCAACCGCATACGGTCTACTTGTCAGGCTGAACCCCTCACACCGCTCAACCTCAAACGCATACTGCGGAATCGCACCCCCAGTGGCGGTGAGGTTTTCATCATTCACCACCATGTAACAGGTGCCGCGGTAGGCGTGCACGTTCTCGGCCCCGAACTGGGCTTCCATGATGGCGGACGGCATCTGGTCGTAGCCGCCGAGGAAAAATTCAGCTCCGTTCAGAAACTTGACGCTATTCCCAACAATTATATCAGCAAATAAAACTGCAGTTGCAGGGTCCAGGTCTGGGTATGTCTCCAGAACGTACTGTAACGGGGTACCTACATAAACGAGCTCGTTATTTCTCCATACGCGCTTGATCCCGGTGACCGGCCCCTCGCAAATACGGATCGCGTAACTCCGGAATATCTCCTCGTTCACAACCTCGACGGACGGTGATCCCTTGCCGCCGCCCTGCTCTTCCTTGTTTTTCTCGATGCGCGGGGCGGTGGTGGCGATGATGTTGCCGACGATGGGGCGGGCGGTGCCGAATACGATCGGGCGAGGGACGCCTTCCTTGCTCGTCTGGACTTTAATGTCGTCAAACGTGCGGCCCTGTACCGTCGTTGTTCCGAATATCAGGTTGCCCATGGGGTGTACACCTCCACGAGCAGACGGCGCCAGCGATCGTCAAGCACATGCTCGACCACGCATTTTTTCACCCGGCAGTTTCTGGAGTGGATCAGAGAAAAACCTCCGTACCGATAATCGCCGAGCAGGGCCACATGGGACGGTCCACGCTCTGGCGATTTGAATACGGCGATGTCGCCAATGTCCCATCGGCTTTCCGGAATGGGTGCGCCAAATCGCCGGTGCAGTTTCTCCTGCAGGCTGTCACGCCACGGCTCGCGTCCGTAGTGGGTTTCATCTTCCACCTCTACGCCTCCCGCCTTGAGCGAGAGATACACCAGGCCCACGCAGTCAACCGCCCACGGGGTGCGGCCCCGGTGCTGCCACTTGACCCCTAGCAATGAGCGCGCATATTGGATCGCTACTTCTCTGCTCATTTATTTCTCGCTGTAACCGCCGCTGCGAACGCCGGGGACACTGGCGTTGGGCGTGTCTGCGGCCTGCCCTGTTGGTATCAGGTTCTCGCCCTTGAATTCGATCTGGTTGCTGTACACATCGCGGCAGGTCTCGAACAGCTTGTCGCAGTCGGGGCGCACGTCGAACTCGTCGCCGATCTGTACGGGGAATGGCAGTGGCTCGATGAGCGTGATTGCGCCGGTTCCGGTATCGAGAGATTCCACTTGGTAGAGCCGGTCCGATACGTTATCGCCACTGGTCCAGCGCACGCGCCAGCGCGGGGGCGCGGTGGGTACGGTGCTGAGGTCGTCGCCGGCGAAGGTGACTTTCGGCTCGTCGGTGGAGACGGCGGTGACGGTGTCGGCTACCCACAGGGCATTGGCATCTACCCCGCAGCCGGTCTGGGTGCCGGTGTCGCTGCCGAATATCGCGCGGCAAGTGCGGCTGTCGACGTGGCCGATGGACTGGCGCAGGCGCATGGCGTAGCTGAGCAGCTCGGGAATAAATACCGTATCGCGCACGGTTTTCACTTCGCCGAGGTCGCCGGCATCCAGCGTGATGGCGCCCATGCTCAGGTCTTTGTAGTTGACCATGTACATCACCCACTCGGCGCCGTCCAGTTCGCCGCGGGCGGCCATGTCGGCGGTGATGCCGGGGATGTCGACGCTGTACAGGCTGTAGCCCTCTGCGTTGTCTACGCCGAAGCTCGTGTCGGTGGCGATGATGCTGGAGTCGAAACCGTTCTGGGCGTAGTAGGTGGTGCCGTTGTAGTCGACGTTGCGGTCGAGCGTGGCCATGCCGAATTCGCGGCCATCCTGCAGGGTGATTTTCAGCAGGCGGCAGAGCGTGGTTACACCGCTGTTGATGTGCGCCTGCAAGGCCGGTGGGATATTTCTCACACGCGGATCTCCACCAGCTGCACGTCGTTGTTCAGGATGTACTGGCCGCTGCGGTTGTCGATGGAAAAACTCATCTCATCGTCTTCAAACCGCACGGGCACGTCGAATTCGCCGGACCAGGTAATTTCGGCGCTGGCGGTGGCAGTGAGGGTGACCACGCCGGTGGTGTAGTTGACGCTGGCGGCGATGGGGCTGCCGTCTTCATACACGGTGATGTTGGGGACCGGTTTGTAGATGTTCCGCACGCTGCTGAGGCTGCCGAAGAGGTAGGTTTTGGTGAGCTGCAGCTGCTGGCTGGCACCGGTGCCGTAGCCGATCACCTCGCCATCTGCCTGGTAGTCGCTCCAGTCTTTGAGGCGGAACCCGATCAGGCGGCCCATGCAGGCATGGTGCGCGGCGACGACGGTGTTCGCGTCGTCCTGCTTCAGGTTCTGGTAGACGATGCTGTAAATGCCCAGCGGGCGCGCCCACTCGCCGTTGCGACGCTCTACACCGCTGCGCAGTTCGTTGATGCGGGTGTTGTAGCGGTGGCCGAATTCGGAGCCGTAGGCAACGCAGTCGAGAATGCGGGATTCGTTGAACGTCATGCGCCCAGCCTCCGGGTGGTCATCCGCTGTTTGCGCTCAGATTCCCGGGCGGCCTGGGTGGCGGTCTCGCGGTTGAGGTTTCCGGCTACGTTGAAGTTGTAGGTATTGCTGCCGCGGCTCATGCCGGCACCGCCGGAACCCATGCCCTGCTCGATGCGGTCGAGGGTGCGGTCCAGTTTGGCGCTGGTCTCTGAGGTGGTGACACGTTCGCCCTGCTGTAGCAGCCAGGTGCCGTCTTCCGGTACGGAGTCGATACCGTCGTGGGCCATGCCGGTGACTTCCGCCGCGGCGAGAGCGCCGGTGACATACACCGCACCGGCCGCCGCGGCGCCGAGGAACGGGCCAACGTAGGGGATAGACGCCAGCGCTTCATAGGCGCCCATGGCTGCGGACTGGGTGCTGGCGATGATGCTTTGCAGTGCGTTGCGCTTTTTCTCGTCCAGCAGGGTCTGGCCGATGGCGATGGCGGCGCGGGTGTAGGCGGCCTCTTCGCCTTCCATGCCTTCATAAAACTTGCCGACCACGCCGAGGATTGCGCTGTAGCCGTCCAACATTTGCTGGTTGCGGAGCGCTTCATTTTCCTGCGTGATTTCGGTGAGGCGTTCTTCGTACTCCTGACGAATGGCGAGCTCTTCCTCGTCCCAGGTGGCGTTGAGGTCGGCGCGCTCTTTGCGGAAATCTTCGAGCAGTTCCAGCTGCGTTGCATACCAGTCTTCGAGCTCGGCCTGCGCTTCGGTAGTGTCTCCGCCGGAGAACTCGGGGGCGTCGGCTGTGGCGGCGCCGGCGATGCGGCCCAGGGTTTGGTTGCGCTGTTCGTCGGTGAGGTCGCTGACGGCTTCGAGTACCGCGAGGCGTTCGCGCACCTGGTCGGTGAGGACTTCTTCGTCGGTGCGGAGGTCGCGCAGCAGGCTCTGGTAATCCTGCTGGATTTCCATCTGTTGCTTGAGCGCGTCTTCCGAGGCTTTTGCTGCCGCCTCTTCGGCCTCGGTCTGCTTTTCCTTCTCCTGAAAAGTGCGGGCCTGCTCTTTGCCGAGTGCGCTTTGCTGCTCGCGCACCTGGTTCATGAGTTCGGCGAGGCGCTGAACCCGCTCGTTTACTGCCTCCTCGCCGTTGGCGTTGAGGCCGGCGTTCGAGATGCGATCCAGTGTCGCGGCGTATTCGAGGGCCTTTTCGTTGATGTCCACGAAGCCGACCGTCAGCGCGCTTTTCACCTGGTCGAAGTTGTCGATCAGTTTTCGCGTGGATTCGATGGGGTTTTCGAGCGGGTCGATGTCGGCGGCAGAGGCGGCGGCGGCGAGCGCGCCGATGGAGCTGCCAGCGAGGTCGAAGGTGGCCACGACGCCGACGGCGGCCTTTGCGAGCTGGCGCATCACCTCTGCCAGACCTTCGCCCACGGCAGCAGCGGCGGTGCCATCGGAGGCGATGTCGGTCAGCTCACTGGCGAATGAACTGAGTACCGGCAGCAGTTCGGCGGCGATCTGGTTCTTAATCCCCTCGGCGCCGAGCTGCATCAACTGGAATGACGCATTCAGCTCGCGGGAGGCCTTGAGGGTGTCTTCATCCAGGATGGCGCCCGCGCGTGCGGCCTCGTCGCCCATCAGGCGGAAGCCTTCGGCGTTGTTGCGCAGCAATGGAAGCAACAGCGTCGCGTCGCTGGCCATGGCTTCCATGTAGAAAGTCATCTCGCTTTGCGAGACGTTGGCCTTCTCCAGGCTGTCGACATACAGGCCGAGCGCTTGCGGTCCGGAGAGGTTGCGGAACTGCTCGGCGGTGACGCCTACCTGCGGAGCGATATTTTCGAAGAAGTCGGCCATGGGGCCGCCACCGGTCTGCAGGAAATCCCCTACGCGGTCAGTGGTGTCTTTGAATATATCCGCCAGCTTTTCCTGCTCGATGCCAGCGGTGCGGGCGCCAGCGGCGTAGCGCTGGAACTCTTGCGCAGATGTGTTGGATACCGCGGATAACCGTTCGATTTCTGCCGCGCTGCGCACCGTCTGCACGGCCATGGCGGCGAGTGCGCCGGTAACAACGGCGGCGCCAGCGGCAAACGCTTTGCCGGCTTGCTCCGCGCTTTTCTTGACCTCGTTGCGCCACTTCTGCGCGCGGCGCTCGGCCTTATCCATGCCCTGCGCAAACCCGCCAATCTCTGCAACGAGGTTGAGGGTTAATGTGCCGAGTGAACGTGTTGCCACTTAATTTCTCCGGGCGTCATCCATGAGCATATCCAGGGTGAGCTCTTGCTCATCCTTCGGATCTGTCTCGTGGGGCGTGAAATCAAAAACGGTGTACGGCTCGGGGTGCCGCTTGCGGTCGCGTTTGCTGTTGGCATACAGCGAGCACAGCATCGCGTTGCTGCGCTCGATGCGCAGGGCTAGGTTCAGGCTGCCGCGCTTTTTGCGGTAGGCGGCCCACTGCTGAACCTCTATATAACTCAGCGTGCGCTGCGCTTGCTCGATGGTGTCTCCGCCGATGCCGGCGAGGACAAGCTCGTGCCAGAGTTCGTCGAGTTCGCTGAGTTCGTAGCCTTTCCCAGGTTGTTCACCTCACCGATGACGCGCAGCAGTTCCACCGTGAGGTTGCCATCCAGCGCGCCGCGGTTGGGATCGGCCTCGCCGGTGATGTCTTTGGCGGTGAATACCGGGTTGCCTTTGGCGTCGACGATGCAGGCGGCAATGCGGCCCGCGACGGCATCGGCGCGGCCGGCCATGCTGTTGATGTCGCTGACGGCGCTGTGGTAGCTGAGCCGGCGGACGTAGACGGTGGCCGTGAGCTCATCGCCACCCTGCCTCCACTTCACTTCCTTCTGCACCGGCGCCCCGGAAAAGGCGCCGGCTTTTTGCAGTGACTGGATACTCAGTTCCATCAGCTACCTACCCGCGGGATCAGCTCGGCGCTGCCGGAGCGCTGGATGCTGATGTCTGAGGTGACAACGGAGTTGAGCTGGAAGTCCAGCGGGATGTCGGCGATGTAGCCGTCGAAGATGAACCAGGTGCGGTCATCAGGTACATCGAACACGGTTTCACCGTCGCTGTTGACGATGGTGGTAGGTTCGCTGGTGCCGTCACTCCAGCCAATGGCCCAGTGCAGTGTGGGGGGTGGGTTTTCCTGGCTCAGTTGGTACAGGCGCAGGTGGCTGGCGTTGTCCGGGTCGGCGTTGATGGTGAGCGACGCTTGGCCGGGTGTGCGCAGGCCGGGAAGGTAGCTGCGAGCGAAATCTTCCAGACAGGTGACTTCCAACTGATCCGCCGGGTTGCCGCCGGGGTTAAATGCGGTGGCACACTCCACGACCATGACCATATCGGTATCGGGGTCGATGAAATATACCTGTGTGCCTTGGGTTAACTTGGCCATGGGTTTTCTCCACGTTGGGACTGTTGCGCCTCTCGGCGGTACAAACAAAAAAGCCCCGGCGAATGCCGAGGCTTTGTGTATTAGGTGCGCCCGTTGCCATGTCTCACGACATTGCGCGGGGCGGCTTGATTCGTTATCTCAAAACGATGAAATCCACATCAAACGAGATGCGGTAATTGTTGGTATCCGGGTCGCGGCTTTCGCCGTTCCAGTTGGTGATGTAGGCGGCGGGCTCGTAGGCATCGCGCAGCGCCTGTGACACCTGGCGGGCGGTGCTGGCGCGGTCGGCGTACACGTCGATCTGGGCGGTGAAGCTGTCGGTGTCGGGCACGTTGCCGAGGTAGTTTTCCGGCACGCCGCCCACCATCTGCCACACGGCGTAGGGCTTGGTGACGCCCTGCGGCGCTTCGCCGAACAGGTACAGCCGCACGGGGTTGCTGCCCAGAAGCGCGGTGACGCCGGGGCTGGCGGCGGCGAGGGCGAATACCGGGGGATACATGCTCATCCGATTTTGTCGATCTTCTTGAGGTTGCGGCCTATCCAGCGGTCTAGCTGCCGGATGAATTCATCGGTGGCTTTGTTGATGTTGTTTTCCAACGCGGGGCGCAGGAACGGGCGCGCCCTCGCCTTTTCGGTGCCGAACTCCAGCAAGCGCCAGTGCTGGGTGCCTTTGCCGGGCAGGGCTGCGGATTTCTCCTGATCCTGCAGCCGCGCACCACCCATCACCCCCACACGGAACAGTACATTGCCGGTGCGTTTGAATGTGCGGTTGCTGAACCGCACGGCGATGTTTTCGGCAATAGCGCTAGCGGTGGCGGGGTCGTCCAGCCGGAGTGCGTTCTGCTTGGCCTCTGCCGCTACCAGATTGGCCGCTTTGCGCAGTGCGAAACGGGCGCCCTTGTAGCGGAGCGCGTCCGGGAATTGCTTCAGCTTTTTGAGTACGTTGTCTGGGTCGTACAGGCTGAATTCGACCTTGTCAGTCATCGAACGTTTCAGCGATAGTGACTGAAATCGGATCTGATGCGGTCGGACGAACACCCCAAATTTCGGCTTCGGTCTCGAGTTCTATCATTTCGCCGAGAACAAGAGCAAAGCCATTGTCCGCGTCAACATTCGAATCAGCGCCGAAGTAGAAGGAATTTGAAGTGCCTGAATTTGATAGATTCAGTATCACCTTATGTCGACCAGGTCTGGCATCGACCAATTTCGTCGGTGTCGTGCCTCCGGGCACAGACACTTTTGAGGTGGAAAGCTTAGCGGGTGAACCAATAATGCTTCGGGACATCTTTATTACTCCAACTCTTCGTTTATGAAATCTTATTCCACATGCCTGGATCAACCCAGGCCTCTGCAGACTCTTGATTAAAAATTAGGCCCACCTCATCCAGAACAGGCCTCAGGCTTGAGAAATCACCCTCCGAAAACTTATCTGGATAAACAATGAATCTTCTTTTCGGAAGAAGAGAGAGCCAATAATTTACATTTCTTATCGCCGCGTCGGCGTTTTTGAATCCTGCGCGCTTTCTGCTGTCCCTTATAGCAGATTCTTGTCGATGAGTGCACACAATGACGGGGCTGTATGCCTCAAAGTGCCCGAAGTACCGCGGTCCACACTTAACGCCCCAAACCTCACCTGCATCATTTTTGGCTCTCCATAGTTCCCATCGGCGATGAAAGTCAAACCAGTCACCACTCTTTATGCAATCCTTGACGAAGTTTGATTCAAAAAATCCTTTCTTGTTAATTTCGGCCGGGCCATGACACGGGCCGAACCAAACACCCTGGGAAGCGAGCAGTCCGGCAGTGAGGCTGGTGCCGCTGCGACTATGTCCGGTTACAAATACTGGGGGCACTTCAACTCAACCTGCCACGGCCGTGGCTTTCCATGGAAATAAACCACCCGCGTATCTTCCGGCACGCCCTGCTTGCAGTGCACTTTGTAGCTGCGGAAGTGCGCGCCGAAGGTGGCCGGGGTTTCGCCGAGGTGGTCGCGAATGAAGGCTTGGTCGCCCCAGCGGTTGCGGGTGCGGTACGCGGCCATGTATTTGGCCGGCGCCTTCAGGAATTTGTGGTAGATGTGTTCTGGCGTTTGTTGCCAGGCCATCACGCCGCTGCCGAAATCGCCATGCCGGTAGACGTCGGCGAGCATGGTGAAGCGCTCGATCGACAGTTCGATTTTACCCACCACTACCGTGTCCAGATCCAGATACAGGGTCGGACCGTCACACACGCCCGGGCGGAACAGCTCGATCTTGCTCCACCATTTTGGCCAGCTGTGCTGCAGCGGTACCGCCTCCACGCCGTCGAGCTGCAGCTTGGCATCGGTGAGGCAGCGGATTCTGGCGGCCGGGTTGTGCTGGTGGATGCTCTGGGCAAGCGCGGCCACATGCTCGATCCGGAATTCTCCGCCGGCCTTGAGCACGCAGGCGATGTTCATCAGTCGATCTTGTTCGAACATACGGCAATGTGGTGCTTCGGGTGCGCCTCGATGTGCACGAAGTCAAAGTGCCGCGCCAGCGCTTCCTGCCACCAACCCATCGGTTTGACGGTGAGGTGCAGGTGTAGGCCGTGCTCGTCGCCCATGTGGCATTCGAAGTTGGCGATCTGGAAATAGACGGTGTCGGCAATGTGCGCGATGTTCTTGAGCGTGGCGTCCACTTTGTCGGTGGGGATGTGCTCCATCACGTCGGCACAGAAGCCGTAGTCGTGGCTCGGCACCAGACGCGAGGGTAGATCCCACAGGCAGGCGCAGATGAATTCGCCATCGAACTCGGCGCCAGCGTTGTCGGCAATATCCAGCGCGGTCACGTCGAACCCCTGCGCCTTCAGTTCCGCCGCCACGCGCCCGGTACCGCAACCGAGGTCGATCACGGAGGCGCCCATGGGCATGTTGAGCTGTGTCAGCGCGTCATCGAGAAACCGCATACCGGGGGACCGCTCGCTGTAGCGCGGGTCTGCCCACATGGTCTGGTATTTTTCGCGCTCTTCGGTGGTTACTGCATCAGCCATTGCATGCCTTCCTCAATACTCATCTGCGGGACTTTGCTTTGCATGGCACCGCAGTTGATAAATTCAAAATTTGGATTACCGAGGGCGGATTCGAACAGGAGCGGCAGGTGGCTCAGGTTGTTCGGTTTTCCGCCTTCGAGGCGCTCTTCCTGGTTCGCGTCTACACCGACGATGGCGACTTTTCTGCAGCCCATTTTGTAGGCCCATTGCAGAGCGCCCCAGGCGCTGTTGCCGCTGTTGATGCTGCCGACCATGCTGTGCAGGCCGGTTTTTCCGCTCCAACGCCACAGCCACCATTGCGGGCTGCCTTTCTCTGCCGGCTCCGGCATGACGCCGCGGGTGCGGTGGAAGCGCTCGACGCCCATTGGGATGTCGTGCTGCGGCTCGACCGCGGCGGCGTACTTCACGCCGTCTTTGCGCTGGCGCATGCGGCGGATGTTGGCCTCGCTCGGGTCGAGGGTGAAAAAGTGTGTGGCCTTTACGCGCTCAATGGCGCCATTGACGGCGATGCAGATGCAGCCTTTGGGTGGCTGGAACCCGGCAGCGCTGGGGCCGCTGGCAACGATAACGGCTGGGCGAGTGTCCAGCCGAGCGGGGCCTGTATAAAACACGTGAGCGCGGTTTCCCTTGTGCAGTTGATGACTTCGCGGCCTTCGCTCTTCATGCGCTTTTGCAGCCGGGCGAATTCATTTGGCCAGTTGCGGATCTTCTCGGCATTGCCGAGGCCCTTTTCGTGGTTGCCATGCCAGTGGCGCATGCCGCCGGTAAATTGGCAGTCGTAACCCAGCAGGATGATGCGCCTTGCGCCCCACTTGGCCGCCAGTGCGATGGCACCGTAGCCGGAATTACGCCCATGCTGGAATGCCACATGCTCGGCAACCTTGGCGCCGCGCACGGCGGTGACCTTGTTGCCGGCGAAGTGTTTGGCCCGCTCGCCGTACTGGCTCCACCATGCTCGGTCCATGGCATAGAGCGTGTGCGCCCATGGGCACAGTTGCCAGGTGTTGTTGGTGACAATGGTGGGCAGACCGGATTGCCTCACCTGATCGCAGTCCTCAGCCGTGAGGCTGGGGCCGCTGGCAATGCAGACGGCTATGGTCCAGTCCGTCATCGAGGACCGGTTGAATCCTTCGGTTCGATATGAGTGAGCCAGCAAAGTGAACAGAAACCTGAAAGCCAAATAACTCCTAGAATTATGGCGGCAACCTTCATGGTTAACTGATCTGCGAAAAATGCAGAAGTTAACATCATCCACCCCATAAAAAAGAAAATGGCCAAAACTGATTTTCTTCTCATGGACGTTCTTCCCACCAGCCGCGAATCACGCCGGTGAAATCGGTACAGGTGGCGCGAAGGTAGATTGTGCCGGGGCCGTTTCCACGCTCACTATTGATGTTTTCACCAATCGAGAAGCGGCGCTGGGAGTTGGTGTCCGTCTTCAGCCTCAATACGTCAAGGGTGGTGCCACCGGTTAGGGTGCCGCCCGCGGTGAGCTCAAGCTGCGGAGCATGTGCCGGGGCGTCAAGCATGCTGTTGCGGGGGATGACGGGGAGCGTTTCAGCGAAGCTGCCGCCTTCTGTTCCGCCAGCCACACTCTCAAGCCGAATCTGGCCGCCGTCGCACTCCGCGCCTATCTCAAAAATGATGTAGTCAACGGGGGCAATGACCTTAACAATGTATGTGCCGGTAAACGCTGTTGCGAATTCGCGGAAGGTGCGGAACTCTCGGCCGGCGAAGAATCCGGTTTGGGCTACGTCTACGCGCAGGCGGCGGTTTGGGCCGTTTTCGTCTGTTAGCAGGTCACCGGGGACAAGAGCAACGACTGCAGGAACTAGGTTCCCCGGGATGTCGTCATGCTGAACGCTCGGCGCTCCGAAAATCCGCCGCTTGGTTTCATCACTCACCTTCGTTCACCCCTTGGCTTGCCATGAGATTGATGTATTCGAGACCGCTGTCCGGGTCTGGAAGTACCGCGTGAATATTATAAATGCCGCCGCGGAAAACGATTCGGTCTTCTGAGGTTACGTCGGTTTTCCGCAGCTTGAAGCGCGCAGTGATTTGGGCCTGCGTTGCTTGTGACTGTAGGAACTCGCGGCCACTGACCGGCACCACGGCGGCGCTCCGGATTGACAGCAGAACCCAGTTGACTTCCTGCTCACCGGTTACCGGGTCTTGGGTTTTCTGCTGACGCTCGATCGATATTCGGTGGCGCAGCTCGCCGGATCTCAATCTCATGCGACTGTTGACCGTCTTAGTGAGGTGAGTAGCGCGACCGACCCGCGGCCGAGCACATAGCCATAACCGGCGTTGCCGAAGTCTTCGACAAAGGTATCGTCTTCACCGCCTCGACTTCGGTATTGCCGCTCAAGCTCTATAAGTACTGCGGCCTTTACCAGCGGCTTTGGCTGGGGATGCCCGTTGCTGTCCAGGTCTGGCACTGGCTCACCGTTGCTGTCGATTACGGGGTCGCCGTTGCTGTCATACTCGGGGATGTAGAGCTTATCTGGGTCTTTTACCCATTCGACGACCGCTTCGCTGATTGCTGGAATGAAAACTGCAAGCCACGGGGCATCGAATATGCTGTCGTTGGAATCAATGCGCAGGTGGTTTTCTGCTTCCGCCTGGGTGACAAATTCAATCATCGGTTTTGCCCTGCAGCTTTACGGGCTTACTCGGATCGTCTTTGTATTTCACGCTGGTGGTGCCGTCGCGTCCTTTCCGAACTGCCATGCGCCATGCGTCTTTTTTATAGCCTGGGCGGTCATTGGTGTCTTTCTGGGCTACCCAAAGGCAGCCATCGTGCGTGACAAAATCCCCTTTCTCTACAGTCATGCCGTCGCGCCAGTAGCCTTTGTCTCTAGGCAGGCTGGTTTTGATGAGCTGCTCGGTTCCATCTTTGGCGCGGAGAATCAGGGATTTTTCACCGTCGAAATCAATGCTGGCGCCTTCCCAGCTGGCGCCGTCTTTTCCGACGACTTGACCGAGGTCGTGACACTTGCCGTCGCTGGTGGTGCCTACCAGGTGGCCGTCACGGTTTACCAAGAAACCTGTGAGGCCGATGCCGTCTTTTCCATCCTCGCCGTCTTTGGGCGGGTGGGCTTTAAGGTATTCTGTTACCACATCACGCAGCAGACTGGGGTCTTCCCGCAGGGCTTTGGCGATGTCTTCGTGGGTGATTTCTACCGGGTCGGCGTCTTTCCCGTCTTCACCTTTCGGGCCTGGCTCAGGCTTGCGCGCTTGCAGCTCGTCGATACGTTTTTGCTGGTCGGCGATTTGCTGTTTCAGTGGGGCTACGGCTTCACGGATGAGCTCGCCCATGTCTTTGCCAAACTGGATTGGATCAAGCACTGACGGCCTCTCGTGCGGCCCGGATGGCCTTCATTCTGTTGAGTTCCATTTTTAACTCGCGCTGCTCTTCGGTTTCTTCCGGCTCAACAACTTGCGGCTCTACCGGGGCAAGGTCGTTGCGCTCTGCAAGAACTCCCAGCGGGTAGTCCTGATGTTGACCCCACAGGGTGTCACCGCCGCCGGTTGGGGCGAGGTTAAAGCGCGCACGGGCTTCGTCTGGGGTTGATATTTTGCCGCCAACCAAAGTGTTGGCGACTTCGGCCTGCTTGCCTTGGTCCATGCGCCACAGGGGCTGCGCATCTAGCTGGACGCGCAGGGGCGGTTTGATGCTTAGGCCTTCCACCAGTAGATCTTCCATAGCCTCGATGATTGGGCTTAGAGCTGAGTCATGGTATTCGACGTTGATGTCGTCGGATTTCCATCCAGCTGGTGGCGCGGTGATGCCCACTTTGTAGGGCTTGATGCGGAAGGCCTGGGCGATTTGTTCGTCGCTGTAGCGCATCTGCTCCACGAGCTGGCTGTCTGCAGCGCGGAAGGCGAAGCTGGTGAATTTCATGTCGGAACCAATGACGCCGACTTTGCCGGAGTTCTTGCCGCTAAAATTGGTATTCCAATATTCTTTGAGCGCTTTCGCGTCCTCGTCACTCATTCCCGCTGGGGCAGTGAGGATGCCGCCGGGGTTGGACCCGTTGCCGAAAAAGTCGGTGGCGTTCTTCAGGATCTTGAGGTTTTTGACTGCTGGCCAGTTGGCGGCGCACAAGGGCGGGACGCCAATCAGTGGGTGGTGGAAGGTATCCCACCGGTCGTGAATGATTTCTGAGGCGGGCAGGATGACGTTGCCGTCTCTCTCTGCGAGCCCTTCCGGCATTGGCGGCAGGTCGTTCCATCCGTTATAGCCGCACATCTCGTAGAAGATGTCGCCGCTGTCTGAAACCATTGGCCGCACGCGACAGGGATCGAGAACAAATAAGCTGGTGACAACTTGGCGGTTGTCGCGCACCTTCAAAACATAGGTGTTGCCGTGGAGTAGCTTGGACAATACCCACGACTCACGGAACTGCTGTGCGGTTTGGAAATAGTTCGGCTTGCGCAATACGGGGTCGTAAGCTGGGTTGGTGGTTTCTACCCAGATGTTGCCGCTTTTGCCCATGAGCATGTAGGGCAGCTTTGCGATGTCTTGAGCAATCAGGCTGATGCAGGCGTATAGCGTTGGATAGCAGAGCACATCACAGATCTGCTCTTCCTGATTGCGCTGCCAGGCGCCAGCGAAGGTCTCCATGACGCTGCGCCACAGCCCTTTGCTCGGGACGCTGTGCAGGGCCTTTTTACGGCCGATCTCGAAACCGAAGATTTTCAATGTCAGCTCTCTTTTGCGGCTTCGATTTTTTGGCGAAGCGTGGCTTCGTCCCAGCCGTGGTAGGCGCGTTTGCCGGATACCTGCTGATATTCCACCCGGAGTTGCTGCAGTTCTTCATCCTGCTTTGGCGGTTCTTCGGCGCGCATCTCTCGGGTGCTGTATTCCATGGCGGCGCCGGTGCGCATGAGGGCTTTTGCACGGAAGACCGGAAGGTTTCGAACATGCCCGGTTCGCATTCTTACTTTCATGGTTTGCCCTGGATTAAGAAAGGGGCCACATTGTGACCCCGTTCTGTTTGCCAACCTTAGCTAACAACTTCGCAGGCATCCCATGCGACGTTCATCCATGCCACTGCGGCATCACGACGGCGCGCCCAGTTGATGTACCGCTCCACCAGGAAGCCGACGCTGTTGGTTTGCCACAGGCTAACCAGTGATGCGCCTGTCGGGGTGGTGCTGTTCATGTTGGGAGCGTTGTCCATGAGCAGAGAGGCTTCACGGGATACGCGCACATCGAAGCCGCCTTCATCACCAATGAAGATCTCGCTGCCTTTCACCAGTGCGACAAACGATCCAGTGGAATCGGTTGGCGCATAGTTGGAGACATACACTGGGAAGCCTGCCAAGGTGCCGCCCGTTGGGGTTACGGTCGGGTAGGCCATGTTGCCGATTTCATTGGTCATTTGGGACAGAGCAATGGCGTTGCGGCCACTCATTACCCAGAACATTCCATCAAAGTTGAGGTTTGCATCGTTGTGGGCGTTGAGCATTTCTGCGATGTCACAGCGGACGCCGATAATGCCGGTATCACCATTCGGGGTGAGGCCGGTTACACCGTTGAAGATGGAACCGGGGCTTTCATCGGCAACAGCTGCCACAGACGGATCTGCGAAGGTGGTGTCGATGGTGGAGCCTACTGCGCGGGCCAGCTCGTCACGGAACAGCATGTCAGCGGCTACGGATGCGCGGCGCAGCTGCTCTTCAGTCGCGGCGGCAATAGCGGCAACTTTCAACGGTGCCAACTTTGTGCGAGTCCAAGACCACTTGGTGACCGGCTTGGCGTCGCCCTCTGCAACCCAGTTAGCAGTTGCGCCGGAGTTTTGAATCAATACCGGGGTGTCGAACGGCAGGCGGCGCAGCTGGCCTTCGATTTGACCTAGCAGGGTACGCGGGCGCAGGAACTCTACGAAGTCGGCGAACATGCTGCCTTCGTTAATCAGGTTGCCTGCCCAGTTGGCGTCCTGCGTATGCGCGGCGTCTACGGGGGCTTTGATAACGGTCTGCAGGCCTTCATCGTGCGGATAGAGGCTCTTGGCTACCTTGTCCACGGGCTCTGCGTCAATGTGCGACAGCAGTTTTACGCGGGCGAAGCGGGCCATGCCTACGCCGGGCTCCAGTTTCTCGTTGTGCTTGGCGCGCACATCAAGGCTTTTGAAGCTCAGCGGTTGGGCTGCGGCTTTTTTGCCTTCGGTCTCCACGGACTTCGCGTTATCCGCTTGCATTGCAAGCAGTTTGCGGAAGCGGGCAAGGTCGTCGTCCAGGCGTTTGACTTCCAGCTCTACGCTGTCGAACTCTTGCGCTTCGGCGTCGTCCAGTGAGCGTGCTTCGTCAATCGACTTCTGGGTGATTTCTTCGAGGCGTGCGGCCTTTTCTTTGCGGGTCGCTTCGAGCGCCGCGATTTGCTGTGCAATATTCATTGCTGTTTTCCTCAATTTTTGAATGGCTCTGCCAAAAGGCAGTGCGTTTGGCTGTCTCCAGACAGTCACCAGCGAATTCGCGGTACCAGGGCAAACTGGTACGGCTATCGCGGAATGCGCCCGGTTAGGCTCGGGCTACGCACACAAAAAAGGCCGCGATGTGCGGCCTTGAGTTATTTCTTTAGGGTGATTGAACCCGGGTGCGATGGTGGGGCTTTTGCCAGTGTGATGGCGCCCCCCATGGCTTTGTTAATGAGCTGCTGGCGCTCTTTGTCGTCGCCGGCGGTGACTCCAAGCTCTGAGCGGATGCCTGCTGGGTCGGCAGATTTGAAGCTTGAGAGCATGGCTTCTGGGTTGGCCGGTACGGATACGAGGCTCAGTTCCAGCATTTCCCATTTGGTGAAACGCAGGCCGCCGCTTTTCAGCAGTTCGACACCATCTTCCATGGCACGGAAACCAATGCTGACGGCGCCCAGCAGTTTGTATTTGACGGAATGCCACGCCTCTTCAACACGGTCTTTGACGTTGCCGGCTTCGATCACGTGCGGCAGGGTTGCGGTGAACGGGATTCCGGTTTTGGTGGCCTTGCCAAACTCTACATTGCCCACGGGCAAATCATGCTTGTGGTACAGGTGCAGGTTGATTGGGCCACGGAATACGGCGCCCGCGGGCTCTACCACGTCGCCTACGCGGTCTGGCGTTGGGGTGGTGGCCATGCCGGTGATGATGCGTTTTTCATCATCTACGGCTTTCACTTGCATGAGACTGTAGGCTTTCATGGTTATCCCAGTACGAACATTTTCAGAGGTTTCTTTTCCAGCGAGACGGCATTGGCGGCGCCGAAGGCCATGACCATGGCGACGATTGCGTCGATCTTGTTAATCGATTTCTGCTTGGCCAGCCAGCGGTTGTCCCACTTGTCCATCTCTGTGACGGCGGACATGACGGCTGATACAAGGACTGGGTTTCTCTTGAACCTGACCCGACCTTCGAGCATGGCGTCTTCAAGCATCCGGAGCGACCCGGGGAACCATAGGCCATCGGCCTGTTTGTTCTGCTGCTTTGCCGCGGCCTCCATCTCTGCGGTGGGCTTGCCCTTTTTGACGCCACCCTGGGGATGCTCGACAAACGGCAAGTTAAGGCCGAGCTCTTGGGCGTCTTCTTCCAGCCGGCGGAAGGCGTAACGGTCATAGGCGACCATTCTTACCCGGTAGTCGCGGTCGTATTCGACCATGGTTTGAGCTACATGCCGGTAGCTGATGTTTTCGCCGGCGGGGGCGTGTATGTGGCCGCCTTGGTGCCATAGCGGGTATGGGATTTTGTCCCGCTCTGCCCTTGCTGCCATGGTGTCGCCTGGTGTCCAGGCTTCAATCCATGCGTCAAAGGTGGGCTTCTTCAGGATTACGGATTTACCTGATTTGTCGACCGCTTCGACCTCGACATCACCGGTATGCACGACCGCGGCCATGGCGGTTATGTCTCGGTTTTGTGAGAGGTCGAGACCGAGCCAGATGTCTTTGCCGTGGTGCTCTGCTGTGTTTACGTCCTGCAGTAACGGCTCAACTACTTCCCGGCTCATCCAGGCGGCTTCTGCGTCTGTCCAGGTGCAGAAGTGCAGGCGCAGGATGCCGTTTTGCTTTGACGGTATGTTCTTTGCCTGGGCGACGACGCCGGCCAGATACTCTTCGGTGATGGTGACATCCATCAGCGGGTTGGCTTTTATCCAACAGCTTGGATCGTTCAGTGGGTCGTCGTCTTTATCCAGCGCGCATACGTAGCTAAATGTGGTGTCGTCCAGAATCTCGCCCTGATAGCTCGTATCGTTCGGGGCGTCCTGGTTGCCGGCGGCGACCTTCACCGCCCATTCATGTTCCTGCCAGCAGACGCTGTTCCGGTCGCTTCCGGAGTTGGTAATCATGAATAGCAGGGGCTGGCGGCGGAATTTGAAGCCGCGCTCTAGCATCTCGATGATGCCGCCGTCTGGGTGCTCGTGGAGCTCGTCAATCAGTGCGAAGTGTGGCCGCGGGCCGGATCCGGTCTTTTTGGTCTCACGCGATACTGGGCGGAAAAATGAGCCTTTTTTCAGGTAGGCGAGATTGTATTCCCGGCCGGGGCCGCCGCTGCGCTTGAGTCGTTTGTCCAGGTCGGGGGATTTATCGACCATTTTGACCGCATCCCGGAAAAGGATTCCGGCTTGCTCTTTGGTGGCGCCAGCGGAATAAATCTCGGCTCCGGCTTCGCCATCAGCCATCAATCCATAGAGGCCAATCCCGCCTGCAAGAGGGCTCTTACCGTTGCCCTTCCCCTGCTCGATGTAGGCGCGACGGAAGCGCCTTGTTCCATCCAACCGTTTCCAACCGAACAGTGACCCCATAATGAAGTCTTGCGCTGGCTGGCATTTGAAGGCGCGGCCCTCGAATTGCCCTTCGCTCAGTCTCAGTTTTGTTTCCAGAAACCGAATAGCCCGGTTTGCCCCATCAAGATCGAAGTGAATGTCTTCTCGCTTCAGGTCGTCAATGTGACGCTGGCAGGCGTTTCGAACATGCGGCCCAGCGATGATGTCACCGGCAATGACGGCCTTTGCGTAGGCTGTCACGCGGTCAGTCATCAAAGAATTCATCCTCGTCTTTTTCTTCCGAATCTGAGCGGTTGCGCTCATCGGTGAGGCCGAGCTCACTCATGTAGGCGCGCATCTGGCCGTGCTTCGAAGCCGGGAAACCCATCGGGTTTACGCGGAACTCATTCCACAGTTCGCAGAATGCGATTGCTGCAGGCAGGCGGCTCCCATCCAGCCAGGTGGCCGGTTCAATGAAACTTTTCCAGGCCTTGAGCGCGTCGCCCTTCATGCCGGTCGGTTTTTTCAGTTCACCGAAGGACTGCTTGGACTTTTCAGCCTTTTCGCGCAATTCCTTTTCGGTGCCGTGGCGGTCCCCCCGCCTGGTCCCATCCACCACCCGAAGTGCGGACGGCTTGGGCTTCGCTCCTCTTGTGGCCATGTCAAATTACCAAATCCAGAACATTAATCTGGCATTGCGAAAAATTAACTTCGGGCGCGGTGTCCGCTTGGTGAGAATATTTTTCATTTACCTCCCCCCCCCTACCCTATTACAGGCCATCCATCTGGGCCTATCTCAGCGACTGGCGTGCCACCTGATTCGCGTACCGTTTTATCTCTGTGACATGGCTCTCTGCACAACCACTGCAGGTTGTCCATGTCATCCGTACCGCCTTGGCTTACCGGCTTGATGTGGTCTGCATCACCCTCTTCGGTGACCTTGCCGCATAGCTGGCATGTGTACTGGTCGCGCAGTGCTACTGCATCACGCTTGCGTCGCCATGGTCTGCCGCCTCTACCGTTACCCCAACGGCCTGCCATCGAGGTAGGTGGTTTGCGGTTCTTCTCCACCATCATCAACCAACTGCATCACTGCCTGAGCCAGCATCGCGTTGCTGTTCGCCAAGCGATTCATTGATTCCGTCAGCGCTGTGATTGCTGCTGTTTGCTCTCGCAGCCCTGAGACCAGCTGCTCGTTTTGCTCTGTCACGGGCAAGGTTCCAATAGTGTTTGATCTTCGCGCGCCGACGGGCGCAGGCTGAGCAGGGCATCAGTAGCTCCACATGGCGGGGCGTGGCGCCTGGTCTGCGGTGAGGTCATCCAGGTGGATGAACCGTCCAGCCCAGTCGCCCTTCTGGCTCACGCCGACACCAGTGAAGCCGGCACGAATAGCCATACCCACAACGCGCAATGCATCACCACCGGCGATGCGCACATCGACGGCTTGGCCCGTGGCGTGGGTCTGGGTGTAGCCCTTGGCGGTGTTGTAGGCCTCACAGCGGAAACCGCTACTGATAACCATCGGGCCGACCTGCTCACGCACAGCAATCAGCCGGCGCAGCGTGTTGTCATTGAATTTATTCTCACCACAGCAGGAGCACTTCAGTTCATCGTTGCTGAAGTAGGGATTCTCAATCACCGGTTATTCTCCAGCCACTTACCAAACCGCTCATGATTCTGCCGATTGCAGTCCGTCAGAAACGCCAACGCCGCATCCCCGTGGTCCTGGTACTCGCCATTCGTATGGCCGCGGTACTCAGGCGGGGTGCACAACTTAATCAGCGACTCCGGAGGCAACCGGTAGACCGTCTCCGTCACGATGATCGGCTCCGGTGGCACCATTGGTGATGGCGGCGTTGCGCATCCGGCGAACATCATCAGGATGGCCAAGAGAACGCCACTCGCGCACTTCTTCCACTTCATGCTCAAGCCTCGAATTCTCTGCGAGCAGCTGGTTAATCCTGCTCATGCTTTCCTGTGCGGTCTTTTCAGCCTCAGCCAGAAGCTGAAGATCTGCCAGGCGCTGCGCCTCTGCCGCTTCCCGCTTGCGGTCGGCCTCTGCCGCCATCTGCCTCGCTTGTTCAATGGCCTGCTCTTTCTGAGCAATCGCCTGCGCCTGCGCACCGTTGATTTCGGCCTGCTCTTTGATCGTGCCGGTGTTGTGCATCAACAGCAGCGCCACCATCAGCACAAACGCAGAAAATCCAACAATGCGAGAAATCATTGCGGTTTCACCATCGCCTTGGCTCGCGCCTTCACCAGGCTCAATGCAAAGTCCAACAGCAAAGGGCCTCCATACCCACAAATGCCCGCAATCATGCCCATACCGAACACGCCAACATCAAAGTAAAGGCAGGCATAAATAGCGATAACGCCGGTGAAGGCGGCCCCGAAAATCTTGATAAGGCCATCACGGAAGCTCGGCTTACTACCCTCTTTCTGGCATTCAATCAGATAGTTGAGATAACCACCTGAACCCGCCAAAAACACCAGCCAAACGTAATTAAGGATCTTCCCCAGCAGAGCCACGATACTTTCGGTCATCCCTTCGCCTTCTTAGCAGCTTGTACAACTCGACCAACAAACCACCCATACAAAGACCAACGATGGCCAACAGAATGATGTTCAAGACAGCGGGCACGGCTCACTCCATCGAACAGAATCAGCAGGCACACCGCCATGCCGACATATTCGTAGAACCCGTATAGCAGAGACCCGCTTACACGATCCTCAATAACAGTCAGCCCGCCATAAAACAGGCTCAGAACACACGCACCGGCCGAAAGCCGCGCGCCGCGCGCCAGGAACAGATAGAAAAACCACCAATCGATCGCCACCGCCAGCGACATATACGGCACCAGCGAATAGTGACCAACCGCCACCAGAAAATGGAAAAGCCCCTCATACGCCAGCAAATACGCCAGCGCCACCAGCGCCGTACGCTCCCGCCCAAACCACAGCGCATACACAGCGACAGCGGCACACACCGCCATCGCCGCATAGCCAAAAAACTGAATCACTTCTGACCAGACTTCTTCGGCGGCTTGGTTGGCTTAGTCACGACGATCACCTCCGGCAAAAATAAAAAAGCCCACCTGTGGGAGTGGGCAAGGGCTTTTGAGTTTCACCCTGTGAGAGTGACAGGCACAAAAAAACCGGCTCGAGGCCGGTTTCTTGAATCTTGAGCGGTAAAACCGCAACTTGCCTAAGAATAACCACTTTATGATGCAGCATGCAAGCCCTACGCAAACATTAACAGCGAAGGATTGAAATCCTCAGCGGTGCGCCTGCATTTCATGGTGAGGTACATCTCCACCGTCCGCTCCGCCGTGCTTCGCAAATTCCGGAGCTGGTTGTTATTCACCCCCAGAAACTTACACGCCTTTCGCTCGGACATCTTCCGCAAATAGAGCAGCTTAAGCACCTCCCCCTCTTTTTCGCACCGACCTTTAACGAAACGCACAGCCCTATCAACATCCTCCGCCAACTCAGTAACTGGCATTGGCGGCATCCACCCATCATCCACCCTGAACTGATCTCGTATCGAGCGTGCAAAATTCGCCTGTCTAGGGTAATCAATCTCGGCGCCTGCCTCACCACAGCATCGAAACCCCCAATCGCGCAACGCATCCACAACCCAATTATCACCCTGCATACTGCCCCCTCACAGATACCAAACTCTGTCTCAGACATACTCCCACGCGGGTTTCAGCCGTTTTTCATATCATCCAAAAGCGCCTTAATCAGCTTCGCAGCCTCCCAACTGTTGATTAACGGCGCACTGCATCGGTAGACCGTCCACCCCAGGCGCATCGCGTGGTGGTATTTGGTCAAATCTTCCTCGAATCCTGTGCCCCTGTTGTGCCGGCCGCCGATGTGGGCACCGCCCTCTACCTCTACGGCGAACATCAGATCAGGCCATGCAAAGTCAAAGCGCCAGTCTTTGAGACCATGATCCAGTAACCGCTTGCGGAGGCCTTTTCCGGTACCGCCTGATGCCATGGCGCCGAAGCGGTATTCCTGTTCGCCTGGCCGCGCCTCCAGATAGCGGAGCTGTAGGCGGAGTGCTTCTTCCAGGTGACTCACAGAGTGATACCCAACGGCTTTACCGGAACCCCCTCCCAGTGGAGCGGGCACCCCAGCAGATACCAATCATCCGGATGGACAACGAGCCGCTTCGGGCTGGCGAAACTCATATACGAATCCCAACGTCTTGTGGCGCTCTCAATTCGGCGCTCAAGCGAAACGCTTCTGTTCAATCTTCCACCTCCATTCCCAACTCAATTCGAACCTGCTGCAGCAACACCTCCTCCGGCCCGAACCGCTTCTGCCAAATCTGCGGCCCCGCGTGGAAGGCCTCACCGTAGCCACCCAGGCGGTGGTGGTGGGGGCATAGCGGGATAACCTCGAAGTGCGTCGCGCGCTTGCGGCCCTGGCCGGATCGTATGTGGTGAATCTCGGCCGGGGTCTCGCCCAGCTCAAGGTTCCGGCATACGATGCAGCCCAGGGCGGCCACTGCGTCTAGATGCTCGCTTTCGGCCTTTTTCATATGAACTTGCCCAGCTGTGCGCGCAAGAGGCGCAGAACTTGACGCTCGCCGTCGGAAAGTTCAGCCATTTCAAGCTCTGGATCTTGATCGCCATAAAGCTCAAGACAGCTAATACCTTTACATAGCGCGCGCAGTTCCGGCTCAGTTGCCTTTAGCGTGTAATTGGTTTCGATAATCTCGATCACAGCGGCACCCTCCCGGCATCGATGCCTTTAGGGGCGGTGAGCCACCACTCCCCATAGCTAATCTGATGCTCAACGAACTCAGTGCGATATTCGCTAATCAGTTCGCGCTGCTCGAAGAACCCCCAACCCTTTGGTGCCAGCGCGAACTTTCCGGGTACATGCCTGCTTGGTCGCCTAACCATCTGTCTCGGCCCATGAAAAAACAGCGTCCAAGTCCCCGGCGCCGCGTCATGGATGCGATGGATCGTGTTCCCATTCACCTGGTTGTACCAACGGCGGCGCACGCGCTCAGTGAGGCAGCCAGCAGGGCCAGCCGCGGGGCACAGGTCAAGCGCCCGCTCCTCCTCGTAGCTGCCGCACAGGATCAAACTGCCACCCCACCCCCACGGATGGTTGTGCAAATGGCGTTCGCTGTCGCTGGAGACGAAGCGGTGCAGGTAAAACGTAATACCGAACAGTTGGCCGAGGTAGTACCGCTCAAGGTAGGGGCCGGAGTCCAGATTGATGAATCGCACCGGCAGGCGGCCGGTCAGCCAGTAAAGTAATTTATTCATCACGCGGCCACTCCTCGTCGTGATGCTTCAGCTTCGACTCGTAATCGAGGATTTCAGATAGTTTCCACCTTGTGCTTCCGCCAATCTTGTAAGGCTTGGGAATCAAACCCTCTTTACTCCACCGCCAAATCGTTGCCCTGGAACAGCTCCACCTGACCGTCAATTCCTTATCAGAAACGTATAATTTACCGACAATATCGCTCATTTCTCTACCCCCCACTCAGCCATAGCCCCATCACCATCACCGCAAACCACGGTCACATAGCGCATTTTGACAATCTTGAATCCTTTGATGCCGCCGCGCTTGGCGCATCTCATCTCCGCCCACTCCCAGCCCTTCGCGCCCAGGTTCTCCGGTACCGGCTTGAAGTAGTTCAGGGCGGCCAGGTACAGCGCCGAACAGGCAAACAGCAGGCTAAACCAGTTCATGGCTGCACCCCTTCCAGCGCAGCGATGTAACCGAACACACCCATCAGCACCAGCAGGTAACCGATACCCTCAACCGCCAGCCAAAGGCGCTCGCGGCGCTCCCGCGGGCTCATGACTCCACCACCTGGTGGATCTTCGCCGTGTGGCCGGTAATCAGGCAGCGGCGGCGGCCGATCTCGCGCACCGCGCCGGACTTCTTCAGTTCGTTGATGCGCCCGGCTACCGTGCCCTGCGGCAACCTCAGCACCGAGGCGAGTTCGCTATTGGTGCGGCCGTGTTTCCATTTCTTCAGCATCCCCAGCACGCGCACGCACTGGGCAGTCTTATTGACCTTGCCGTTCGCCAGCAGGCTGGTATCCGCAACCATCACGCTTTCCTCCCCTTCGGGTCCGGTTTGTGGCTCACCGTCAGATGCACGATCTGGCGCTTGGTGTAGCGGGTCTTGCCGCACTTGGCGCGCTCGGCCCGCAACTCAAACGCAGACGCCCCCATCGGCACCCGCTGAATGTTTCCGCCGCGGCGCAGAAACGCCTCCACGTCATCCGCAATCGACTCGCGGGCCTTCTCGGTCAGCCGCACACGCGGGCTTTCGAATGGCTGGCGGCTGTTAATCACGTCGGTCAATGTCGTCACAGTGGTTACCCTCAAAGTCCATGTTGTGCGCGAAGCTCAGCCAGCTTCCGCGCGTTTTCTTCTTTGCTCAGCGCTCGTTCGTCGCTTTCAATCTGCCGTTCTGGCGGCATCGGCTGCGGCAGCGGGCGGCCCATCTGGATGTCTTCCAGCACCACCTTCCACGCCTCCGCAAACCCCTTGCGCTGCACCGGCGTCGGCTGGCCGCTCAGCAAGCCCCAATCCAACCGGCAGTACGCCGCGTACACCGCCGGGTTCAGCTTCGTGAAATCCCGCTTCACACCCCGCGGTCCGAAAAACTTCTGCAGTTGCGAAAACCCCTCCGCCTCCGTCGGCACCCGCCAGTGGGTCAGCTGCGCCCTGCGGCAGAGGGCGATGAAATCCCCGGTGCTGGGCAGGAACGGGCCCGGCTGCAGCCGCAGCTCGTCAAGCGCGCGCTCAATCACGGCCCAGTCTTCGATGCCCGCCTGGATAAACGCCCGCGTCCACTCCGCTTTGGCCGTCCCGATCTCCTCCGGCGTAAAGGCCGCCCGCCAACCGGGCTTGATCGCCACCAGGCGCCGGAACAGCGTGTTCACCAGCTCCGCCGCCGAATTCGGCGTCGAACCAGCTCGTGTCGTCGTGGTCGATGGTGTTGCTTGCACCAGATGCCCCTCCCTGTGCGTTGTTGTGATTCAGGAACCATTCGAATTTGAAACCGCGCCAACCGCGCTCGCAGGCCACCGCCAGGCACTCGTCCACGGAGAAGCCAGCGGCAGCGGCCTTGGCCATCTCCGGAGCGAGTCGATCAACAGCGGTTTGAGTCAGCGGAGCCTTCCGAGTGGTTTTCCAGTCGGACAGGACTTGTGCGGATGGTTGGGTTGGCCAGGATGAGAAATCCAAAGCGCTCGAATTTTTCGGTTTGCCAGCGGCGCGCTTGCGCGCCCCAATATTACCTCTATTTGTATTGCTCTTAACTGTACTGCTCTCTTCAGCGTTTTCCGAATACCCCCCTTCGACATTCCGAATAGGGTTCGCCGTGTTTTCCGAATACCCCCTTCGGGATTCCGAATACCCCTTGAGGACGAAAATATTGCGCTCGACAATGCGCTTTCCGTCCCGTTTTTGAGCAACGCGGATGAAGCCTTTTTTCTCAAGATTGGAGATGATTTCGGAGACACGAGAAGCAGACAGACCGAAGAATTCAGCGAACGCCTTGTTCGACTTGAAACAGCCGCGAGTGGAGTCCGCGCACAGGCTCTTGATCTCTACCAACATCACCTTTTCCTGCAGGCTCAGGCCAGTGGAGAGCCAAAGCTCTGCCGGTATCCAGACACCTTCGAATGCGCGCTTATCGCTCACGCCTCACCCCGCTGACGATTCGCCTCAGCCTTCGCAAGCGCCTCCTGAAGCGCCACACGAACCGCGATACCGTACATACGCCCAGCCAGTCCCGATGCGTCTTTCGCAGACAGGGAGAGCTTAAACGAGCCATCCACCACCAGCACCACCGCGCCGGGAACCTCTCGCACCTCGATGAAACTCTCACCAGCCACAGTAATCACCCCCACCGATGTAATCGTCTGCCATTTCCGCCAGGACGATCGCAAAGATGCCCAGCAAGCAGACGGTTATCCCCAAAGCGGTAAGCTCGTATTGCATGTTGTTATCCGTTTTATCGACTATGTTTTTCAGGCGGCAGAGCCAATCAACTCTTCATCCACCTTCAGGCCGCCATTCGTGAGCCTCTCCAGCTCGTACTGTCGGCGCGCAGGAATTTGGCTCCACTGAGATACCGCCTGAGGTTTCACCCCCAATGCTTCAGCCAGGCTCTTCGCGCTACCGAAGTGATTGATTGCTTCTTGCTTGGTCACTTGCCGCTCCTCGTTTGGTGATCAAATTAAAGCATGCTTAACAATATGGGCGCAAGCATGCTTAAGCCAGTTTAGGTAAAGATTGCTTTATGACGAGTATTAACGATCGGATGAAACAGGCGCGCGAGAAGGCCGGGCTGACTCAGTCGGAGCTTGCCCGCTCTTGTGGTGTAAGCGTCCAAGCGGTTTCACAGTGGGAAAGCGGGAGCACGAAGAATCCCGCGGCGTCCAATGTTCTGGCGACAGCAAAGGCGACGGGGCTGAGCATTGAGTGGCTAATAACCGGTCGCCAGCCGGTCACGGCCAGATCAATCGATGACGAGCATTCTAGTGGCGTTTCCGAGCCAATGGCCGAGTACTGCATCAGTAAACCGCCTTCCCGTAGCAGGTCATCTGAAGAGGCCACGCTTATATCGATGATCGAACTGGGGGTCGATAAAGGGTTCCTGACGACTCAGCACCTGAAGGCCATTCGCGAGCTGGTTCAGCTAATGACTCGCCATGAGGAGTGGCACGGATGACTAGGGAGTTTTTGGCCGTTGATATTGAAACAGCAAATCAATCAAGAGGATCGATCTGCCAAATAGGCATAGCGCGATACGTTGACGGGAAAATGACAGGAGGTTGGAGCGCGCTCGTTGATCCAGAAGAGGGTTTTCAGGCCATTAACACCAGAATCCATGGCATTTCGTCAGTCGAGGTTCGCGGAGAGAAAACCTTCCCGCAAATTTACCCCGTACTCTACCGACTACTGCACGGAAAGGTCTGCATTAGCCATTCGGACTTTGATGTTCAAGCCATCGAACAAGCTTGCCGAAAGCACTCACTTAAAACACCGCAGCCAAAATGGATCGATTCTGCTGCCGCGGCAAGGTCGCAGGCTCCCGCCGGATATACCGGGGGGTTTAAGCTCGACACCCTGTGTGAATTCATTGGGTATAAGTTCAAGCACCATGATGCGATTGAGGACGCAGCTGCATGCGGCCAAGTATTCCTGGCCGCGGAAAGCGGGCTTTTCTCAGGCCTACCATCGGGAGGCGAAACTAAAAAAAGCAACCCTTATCCAAAGGCTGTGACTCGCGACGGAAACCCAGAAGGACCGCTGTTTGGGAAGGCTATCGTTTTCACCGGAAAAATATCAATCAGCAAGACTGAGGCCGCTGACCTCGCACAGTCGGCTGGCATCTCGGTGAAGTCGAGCGTTAGCAAAAAGGTGGACTATGTTGTGGTTGGGGAGCAAGACCTTGTCGCAACAAAAGGACACGCGAAGAGCTCAAAGCACCGCAAGGCGGAAGAGTTGGCCAGCACCGGGCACCACATTAGGATCATCGACGAGTATGAGTTCAGGGAGTTGATACTTGCGACAGAGGAATGACCTCGAAGCCCCAAGGGGCTTTTTTTTGTGCCATTCTATAAAGCATGCTTTACATCGATTTTAAAGCTTGCTTTAATCAACTCAGACAAGGAAATAGCTGGAGCGCGAAATGACCACCACCCAACTCACCGAACTACGCAAAACCATCTCAACCATCATTCAGATGATCCGCCGCACCAATGAAGCGCTAGCCGTGGCCTACAACGCAGGTCAGACCGACGAGCAGCGCCTCAATTTTGCCGAGAGCAGCATCAAGCACATCGCAACCGTCGTGCACTCCATGTACGAGCAGACAGACTGCTACGAAGACCTCAAGTGCAGCAAAGAGGTTCAGAACGCCCACAACTACCTGTACCAGGCAACCGTGCAGGCCGGAGACCTATGCACCCAGGAAGGGTTCGACCGCCTCATCGTTGGCATCGACGGCGCAATGAACGAACTCGAGCACGCCAACGCCAAGGCAAAACTCCCCATCGTCACCGTCGAAGACGAGCAGGCCATCCGCCGCGCCGTGTGGTCCGCATTCCACCGCACCGGCGCCGCCCCCTGCCCCTACCCAGCAGGCCACAACCATCGCGAAATATGGGCCGACGAATGCACCGCCATCGCCGCCGAATTCAGTAACGAAATACTCGCAGCACCCCCACAGGCCGAAGTAATCACCCTGGAAGAAGCCTGCCGAGAACTGAACTTCCAAGACGCATTGCGCGTATTCGGCGAGCTGCCGATCTACGACGTGCAAGACGGCGAGGCCATCCCATTCCCAACCCAGAATCCGAGCCCAGAGCAGCCAGACAAAGAAGAGCCGCTGCCAGCCGCCGCGGTGCACTAACAACCCCGCGCATGGCCGATGCGCGCCACTGCTGCAGAGTCGGGTCGCTTGCCCGGCGCAAACCCCGCAACTGCAATTGTGGGAATAACGGGCAGATCCGCGGCACTAATCGGCAAGGCAAGCCACAACGTACGCTGGTAGCCCCGCCAGTGCCGACAGAGGGGCAATACAGTTTAACCACTCCAAGGCATTGGGCGGCGGGTACGGGGCCATTTTTGGAAATGATTTCTCGGGCGAGCGCAGCGCCTGAACCGTTGCAATAGCGAAAAGCCACTAACCGTATCAGGGCAACCAATGACGCTGGGCGAAGTAACACAGCGGCGGTCGAGAAACGGGAGCCGCCCCGTCTGCGTAAAAGCGACTCAAGACCCGCTTGTCAGGGGCTGCCGCCGGAGCACAGAAGGCCGTGAAAACGCCGGGCCAACGAATGAGCAAGTGCCACTTGTGAATCGCCGGGGGAACGGTTGGCACGATAGGCCAACGCCGGAAGCGTAACCGGCACCAATTAACCGGGGGATATATGAGAGGAAGCATTGTACTGGCGTGTGCTGCAGCTTTGTCAGCATCTGTAGGCATTGAGGTGAACAGATGGAACGAGAGCCGATTTCTTATTTCGGAAGCCTCGGCCGATAAGCCGAACACGGTCAGCCAGAAAAAACGCCGGCAGCGGGCAAAGTGGGTACGAAAATAATGGGCACAGAATTCGAACACAAATTCCAACAGCGCTGGATGCGCCTGCCGCACCAACTGCGCAGCGCCATCAAAGACCTGCACCGGGCCGGCCGCAACATCGACCTGATCCGCAACGCGCGGGTCATCGCTCGCCAGTCGTTGCGCAACCCGCTGGACCAGGTGCTGGCAGACACGCTCATCGAGCGACGGGAACTGCCGCAGGTGCAGAGATTTGTGCAGGAGGCGCTGTGAGACAGCCATCAGACAAAAACATCCGCCTATGGCTGACCGGCCTTCGGTTGGTTGCGATGACCTCAAACGGTCTGGATGACGAAGGCCAGGCGGAGATGAAAATAGATTGCAGTCGCTCCACCAAAACCATACTGGCGCGGCTCGGAAATGCCGATCACCTGATACGCCGGCTCTCGCACAACTGGCTGATAACCGTAGTGGTCATTATCAAAGACCTGCACGGCAACTACGACACCCGCCACCATTTGTTTCTGGCGAAGGGCCAGCGGATCAACGACACCGCCGAAGACGTGCAGCCGGTACTGGATCGGATACGCGGCGAGGTGAATGAAAAGCTGATCGTGGACTGGGGATGGATCGCCGAGATTCTGCCGACCAAGCGTTTTGACAAAAAGCAGGACGAGCAGCGGTTTTTCGAGCGGGCAGAGCAGTATTTGGAAAACTGGATTATCAATAAACACATAGAACAGGAGAGAGTGGCGTGATGGATAGCAGAGAAGCGGCGATGGTCGCAGCAGTCGAGTGCATTAAGCGCGGTAGGTACACGCTGGCGATGAAGGAACTTGAGCACGCCCTATCCCAACAAGCAGAGAATGCGGAGCCTGTGCACCAGCTCAAATCAAAGTTCGGTGGATGGGATGATGTGACAGAGAGCGAATACCGCATTGCACATCCAGGTTATACGCGGCGCAAGCTCTACACCGCACTCCGGCACTGCTGGCTTGGGTGGAAAGCCTGGAGCGAGGAAACACCCACCGAGCCGGGTAAGTACCTGACCTACTGGAGCGATGGCACCATCGAAACCTATCCGTTCGATCAGTACGAACTGGAGGCCCATGCCGTCACCATCGGCACCACCGTACTGACCCACTGGGCCGAACTGCCGCAAGCACCGGATGCTCCCGTAACTGATTACGGTACCAAACCCGAGCACCCGGTGATCCAGGCTGCCCGCGGCGCATGGCCAGAGATTCAGAAAGAGTGGGCTAAATCAGAGCATCCCGACGATCCGTGGATTAGCTGTGCGGAGCGGTTGCCTGAGGATTGGCAATCCGTCGCCTTCGTTGCAAAGACAAATCCGGCGGGGTGCTACCCGCACGGAAATGGCAAAGTTTTTGGCGGTATCTATCGTGCCGGCGAGTTCTCGGGTTTTACAGTACCGGGAATGACTATGGATGCGTATTTCTGGATGCCACTCCCAGCGCCACCAGAAGAGCAGGAGGGGGAGTGATGAGAGCCGACAAGCACAGCACATGCATACACCCTAACTGCGAATGCCTGGATTATTGCGAGGCGGAAGACCCGTATTCGAAAACTCCGGTGGCTGCATGTAACGAATGCGGCCGCCAGGTGTGCAATGACGAACTGTGCGAGGAGTACCAGGAATATCTCGCACTGCTCAAAGAAGGCTACCGCCGCGTGGATGCCGCGGTACGCTCAGGCTGGAAAGGCGCGGAGGAAGTGTGAGCGCACTCATCACCCACACCCAAGCCAACCGCGAATTCTTCGCCCCCACCGCTGCGCCCCGGCGCCGCCAGTGGTGCGACTGGATCGTGCGCGGCGTGGTGCGGGGCAAGATCATCGACGGGCGGCCCTATGTCGATGCAAACTGGTTCGCCACCAACAACTGTATGAGCGAGCCACCGAAGGCCACCCCCACCGCAATGGAACTGCTGAGCTGACACCATGGTAAGACCCAAAAAACCCCGCATCATCGACGGCATCGAACTGGTCGACAACCTGTATCCGGACCCGCGAAAGCGCCCGGGCTACTACCGGTACCGCCGCGCCGATGGCAGTGACAAGCTGTTCCAGGCGGAAACCGTAGCCGAGGCCAACCGCATCGCCACCGAGGCCAACGCCCTGCGCGACACCGCCATCGCCACACCCGCGCGCGTGCCCGGCCGCCAGCAGCTCGGCTTCCACGTACCGGGTTATATCGCCTATCAGGAGCGGCTCAACCCCGCACTCACCGGCAAAAAAAGCTGGGACAACCGCGTCTACGCCCTGCACCAGTTCGCCGAACAATTCAGCGGTACACCGGTGGGCCACATCACCTGGCAGCAAATCTCCACCTGGTGGGACGGGCTCACCTACAACCAGCAGAAACTGCGCCACGCGGAATTCCGCAAGCTGTTCAACTGGCTGATGCCGCAAGGCCTCATGCCGAAACTGCAGTACAACCCCTTCACCACCGCCGACGATCGCCCGCGCCTCATCGCCAAGCAGAAGCCGCCAAAGGGCCGCGCACCGCTCACCATCGCGCAGTACTGGGCCATCTACCACATGGCCGAGGAAATGGGCCTGCACTCGCTGCAAATCGCCATGGCACTCTCGCTGCTCACCACCTGGCGACGCGAAGACATCTGCAACCTGCAATGGGACGCCAACCTCAAGGGCCGCACCCTGCAGCTCGTCATCGCCAAAAGCGCCGCCCAGAAAGGCCACGCCCGCGCCGCGCGGCAAGCGTGGAGCCTCGACAAATACCCAGCCCTCGCCCGCACCATCCAGCGCGCCCGGGAGCTGAGCCTGCAAAACCGCCGCTGCCCCTACATCGTCAGCCAGTGGCCAAAACGGAGGGTGTGGAACCAGGACAAACAACACCTGGCGCAAGTCACGCCAGAGCGACTGAGCCGCATGTTCGCCGAAGTGCGCGACGCCTGCGGCATTACGGGCGGCCAGAGCTTCCACGAAGTCCGCGGCCTATCGTCCACCCTGTACCGCATCGCGGGCTATGGCGTGGATCAAATTCAGGAACTGATGGCACACAAAAACAAAGGCACCACACTGGGATACCAGGACGCCGACGCCCTGCCCTATACGCCGATGGATTTTGTGTTGCCGGATGATGTTATTGGAGGGGAGTTTTGAGAATGGAAAACTGGGTTCAATACAATGGATACACCGTGGTTTCAGACGCGTACATAGAGAAAATTTTCGAGGGAACTCGATTTGGACCAACTACTGATAACAGTGTTGAAGGAAAGAGGGCTCAGCTAGCAAAGACGCTGAGGAACCAGGTAGATGGATATTGGAGCGGGCACACGGCCTACGGAATAGCGGTAAATGGTGGATTTCTGAAAGATTCCAAATACGGCACTTCAAAAGAGCTAACCGCGCTAGGTGTGGCATTTCTTGAAGAGTTCGAGGGGAAGTTTGGAAAAGCGGACGGATTAAGGATATAGAGTTTCTGTGCGGTGTTTGTGTGCAGTTTCTGTGCGCGGTGCTTTCGCTACCGGCCGGTCGCATAGAAACTACAACAAAAACAAAGAGATAATGGTCGGAGTGGCCGGATTTGAACCGACGACCACCACACCCCCAGTGTGGTGCGCTACCAGGCTGCGCTACACTCCGATAAGAGCAAATCAAGCGGTGTAAAAATCACGTAAGTGCTTGATTTATAAGGGGCATCGCTTGGCGATGAGGCGCAAATCATACCGAAGTACGGCGGGAATGCAAGCCCGTTTTGCGCCTTTTTGGATCAGGCTTCAACCTCCAGCAATTCCAGCACACTTTCCAGCTCGGCAATCATCTGCGGGATCACCTGCTGCAGCTGGACGGTCTGCACCTTTTCCGAGGAGCCGGTTTCCATCTGCAGGCGGGCACCACCGATGGTGTAGCCCTCCTCGTACAGGAGTGCGCGGATCTGGCGGATCAGGATGACGTCCTGGTGTTGGTAATAGCGGCGGTTGCCGCGGCGTTTGACCGGGCTGAGTTGCGGGAATTCCTGTTCCCAGTAACGCAACACATGCGGTTTCACGGCGCACAGCTCGCTAACCTCACCGATGGTGAAATAGCGTTTGCCGGGAATTACCGGCAGTTCGCTGTTATGACTCGCTTCCAGCATCTTCTTCTACTCGTGCCTTGAGTTTTTGCCCCGGCTTGAAGGTAACCACCCTTCGCGCGGAAATGGGGATTTCTTCACCAGTCTTTGGGTTCCGTCCCGGACGCTGGCTTTTGTCGCGCAGGTCAAAGTTGCCAAATCCGGACAGCTTTACCTGCTCGTTGTTTTCGAGCGCATTGCGGATCTCCTCGAAGAAAAATTCGACGATTTCCTTGGCTTCGCGTTTGTTGAAACCCAGCTCTTCGTACAGCTTTTCGGCGAGCCCGGCCTTGGTCAGTGCCTCTGTCATTGGTTCCTGCCAACAGATTCAGAGGCGTCATTTTCCGGTTTGTAAGCCTGGTACCGCGGCGGCTTTAACCCGGCAGCAGACGCTCTCGGGATGCGCTCGACAACCGGCGCGTCCCGAGGGTCTGTTGGGATCAGCGCTGGCTGGCGTTGTGTTTTTGTTCTAATTCACGGACTACCGCATCGACTGCGGCATTGATTTCTTCGTCGTTAAGGGTGCGTGACGGATGCTGAAAGGTCAAGCCCATAGCGACACTTTTTCTATTAAAATCAATGCCTTTGCCCTGATAGACGTCAAAAATGTTGAAGTCCGTCAAATATTCGCCGGAAGCTTCAACGGCGACTTTGAGCAGATCCCCCACCGGGACTTCGGCGTCCACCAGGATCGCGAGGTCGCGGCGTACTTCCGGGAATTTGGACAGCGGCTGGAACGCGGGCAGTACGGACTGGCCCAGGGCATCCTGGCTCAGCTCGAACAGGAACGCGGCCTTTGGCAGATCGTAGTCCTTCTGCAGGGTCGGGTGCAGGGCACCAATCACGCCCACGGGCTCGCCATTGCGCAGTACCTGGGCACACTGGCCCGGGTGCAGTGCGGGGTGCTTGGCGGCGGCGAAGGTGAACTCCCCTTCCGCCTCGTAGTGGGCCAGCAGCGCTTCCACGTCCGCCTTGATGTCGTAGAAATCCACCAGATCCTTGCCACCGCTCCAGCCTTCCGGCTGGCGGGTACCGTAGATCAGGCCGGCGATCATGCGCTCCTGCTTCAATTCACCGCCCGGCACAAACCGCAGGCCGGTCTCAAACAGGCGCACTCGGTCCTGCTGGCGGTTGAGGTTGTACTGCAGCGCCTTGACCAGTCCCGGCATCAGCGAGGTGCGCATCACCGCGAGATCCGCGCTGATGGGGTTCTGCAGAGCGACCGGCTCGGCATCCGGGTCGAATTTGGCGGAGGCTGCGCTGTCGATAAAGCTGAAGGTGATGGCCTCCTGATAGCCCCGCGCCAGCAGGGTCTTTTCCAGGCGCTCCTGGGCCACGTCGGCCTCGTCACGGGGAATGATGTCCAGGGCAGCGGTCATGCTGATGCTGGGGATGCGGTTGTAGCCGTACACCCGCGCCAGCTCTTCCAGCAGGTCGGCCTCGATGGCGATATCGAAGCGGAAGCTGGGCACCAGGAAGGTCCAGCCCTCTGCGTTTTCAGCAATCTTTTCCAGCCCCAGGCGGGTGATGATCTCGACGATCTCGTCGTCCGCCATATCGATACCCAGGCCACCCTGTACGCGGGCACGACGCAGGGTGATGTGGCGCTCGCATGGCATGGCGTCGGTGGATTCACGAAGGTGAACCGGGCCCGGCTCGCCGCCGACAATATCCAGCAGCAGCTGGGTGGCGCGCTCGACGGCGGTTTCCTGCAGGCGGTAGTCCACGCCGCGCTCGAAGCGGTGGGAGGAGTCCGTATGCAGGCCGTAGGAACGGGCCTTGCCGGCAATCGCCAGCGGGCTGAAGAAGGCGCTCTCGAGGAAGATATTGCGGGTGCCGTCGGTTACCGAGGAATCCAGGCCACCCATCACACCGGCAATGGCCAGCGGGCCCTTGTCGTCGGCGATTACCAGGGTGCCGTCCTGCAGCTTCACTTCCTGCTCGTCCAGCAGGGTCAGTTTCTCGCCCTGCTCCGCCATGCGCACATGAATGCCGCCGTTCAGCTTGTCGAGATCGAAGGCGTGCATCGGCTGGCCCAGCTCCAGCAGGACGTAGTTGGTGACGTCCACCACCGGGTCGATGCTGCGCAGGCCGCTGCGGCGCAGACGCTCCTGCATCCACAGCGGGGTAGTTGCGGCCACGTCGATATTGCGGATCACACGGCCCACATAGCGCGGACAGGCTTCTTCGGCCATCAGGGAAACTGCCAGGCTGTCGTCGATCTTGGCCGCTACCGGCTCGATCGCCGGGCCCTGCACCGCACAGCGGTTCAGCACGCCCACTTCGCGGGCAATACCGGCCACACCCAGGCAGTCGGAACGGTTCGGGGTGAGGTCCACCTCAATGGTGCTGTCGTCCAGCTGCAGGTATTCCCGCAGATCGGTTCCGGTGGGCGCGTCGGCGGGCAGTTCCCAGATGCCGTCGCTGTCGTCGCCCAGTTCCAGTTCGGTCTGCGCACACAGCATGCCGAAGCTCTCGACGCCGCGCAGCTTGGCTTTCTTGATCTTGAAGTCGCCCGGCAACTTGGCGCCCACCAGCGCGAACGGAATCTTGATACCGACACGGGCGTTGGGTGCACCGCACACCACCTGCATCTCGCCGTCCGGATGACCTTTGACCTGGCACACGCGCAGCTTGTCGGCGTCCGGGTGCTGTTCGCAGCCGATGATCTCGCCCACTACCACACCGGAAAATTCGCCGGCGACCGGTTCAACTGCGTCTACTTCGAGGCCGGCCATGGTGATCTGATCGGCCAGCTGCTGTGCGGTCAGGTCCGGGTTTACCCACTCCCGCAACCAGGCATTGCTGAGTTTCATAAGCTCTCTCTAATTCTGGTTCTTGTGCGCGGCACACCGCGCCGTTCGCCTGCGAGCAGGCTGCTAAAAAATGGTTTCGACTTAGAACTGCTTGAGGAAGCGCAGGTCGTTGTCGAAGAACAGGCGCAGATCGTTTACGCCGTAGCGCAGCATGGCCATGCGTTCGACGCCGAGGCCGAAGGCAAAGCCGGAGTATTTTTCGCTGTCGATATCGCAGGAGTCGAATACGTTCGGGTGCACCATGCCGCAGCCGAGGATTTCCAGCCAGCCGGTGCCGGAGCACACGCGACAGCCCTTGCCGCCACAGGAGGTGCACTGGATATCGGCCTCTGCCGAGGGCTCGGTGAACGGGAAGTAGGACGGACGGAAACGCACCGGCACGTCCGCCTCGAAGAAGGCTTTCAGGAACTGGTCGATGCAACCCTTCAGGTGCGCGAAACTCACGCCCTCGTCCACTACCAGGCCTTCCACCTGGTGGAACATGGGCGAGTGGGTGACGTCGGAATCACAGCGGTATACGCGGCCCGGGCAGATGATGCGCAGGGGCGGATTCTTTTTCTCCATGGTGCGGATCTGCACCGAGGAGGTGTGGGTGCGCAGCACGGTAGTGGGGTCGATATAGAAGGTATCGTGCATCGCGCGCGCCGGATGATGCGCGGGAATATTCAGGGCTTCGAAGTTGTAGTAGTCGCTCTCCACTTCCGGGCCCTGCTCCACGGAAAACCCGAGGCGCTGGAAGATTTCTTCAATGCGGCGCAGGGTGCGGGTAATCGGGTGCGCACTGCCCTGCTCTTCGCCGCGACCGGACAGGGTCACGTCAATGGTTTCGCTGGCGAGCTTCTCTTCGATGGCCGCCTTTTCCATCGCTTCGCGACGGCTATTGATAGCGGTCTGCACCTGCTGCTTGGCTTCGTTGATTTTGGCCCCTGCCGCCGGGCGCTCTTCGGCAGACAGTTTGCCGAGGCTTTTCAGCTGCGCGGTGAGGTGGCCTTTTTTACCCAGGTAATCTACCCGCACCTGGTCCAGAGCCGCCAGGTCACCGGCCTGCTCTACCAGTGCCAGCGCCTGCTCCGTGAGGGACTGCAAATCTTGCATTGAAACCTTCTCGTTGTATTCGATGAATTGCGTTTAGCGTTTGCTATTTGGCTTCCGCCGCCAATGCGCCGGGCGAAAGCCTTGTCAGAATTCGATAAAAAAATAGGGAAGAGCCATTACAGCCCTTCCCTATTTTTAAAGCACAAATCCACCCCGAAGGGCCGATTTTTCTGCAGGCGCTAATTAAGCTGCCAGGGCTGCCTTGGCTTTTTCAACTACGGCAGCAAAAGCGGCTTTATCGTATACCGCCAGATCAGCCAGAACACGGCGATCCAGAGCGATATCCGCCTTCTTCAGGCCGGCGATCAGTCGGCTGTAGCTCAGGCCTTCAGCGCGGGACTGGGCGTTGATACGCGTGATCCACAGAGCGCGGAAGTTACGCTTCTTGACACGACGGTCGCGGTAAGCGTACTGACCAGCTTTGATGACTGCCTGCTTGGCAACACGGAATACGCGAGAACGCGCACCGTAGTAACCTTTAGCCTGCTTCAGAATTTTCTTGTGACTACGACGTGCCACTACACCACGTTTAACACGGGCCATAACTCTATCCTCTTAAACCTTTACGGGTGCTGCCAATTACTTGGCGCGCAGCATGCGATCGACCAGGGTGGCATCAGACTTGTTCATAAGCTGAGTGCCGCGCAGCTGACGCTTACGCTTGGTGGTCATCTTGGTGAGGATGTGGCTCTTGTTGGCGTGCTTGTGCTTGTAGCCCGAAGCCGTCTTCTTGAAGCGCTTGGCAGCGCCACTGTGTACTTTTGCTTTCGGCATTTTGTACTCCAAAGTAAATAATGACCCACGAATGGGTCCGGTTAATTGGCCGCAGACCGAAGCCTGTGGCTGTGCGGGAGTGAGAAGGCAGCCGTCGCCCGACCACATCCCGAAAAGAAGACTCAGGTACCCGGCAATGCCGGATATTGGCCCTGGGTCTTACTTTTTCTTTTTGCTGGGAGCAATCACCATGATCATCTGGCGACCTTCCATCTTCGGCCGCTGCTCCACAACACCCAGCTCCTCGAGATCTTTCTCGATGCGCTGCATCATTTCCATCCCCAGCTCCTGGTGGGCCATTTCACGACCGCGGAAGCGCAGGGATACCTTCGCCTTGTCCCCGGCTTCGAGGAAGCGGGTCAGGTTGCGCAGCTTGATCTGGTAGTCGCCGATATCGGTACCGGGACGGAACTTCATTTCCTTGATCTGCTGCTGCTTCTGTTTCTTCTTGGCCGCATTCTTGGCCTTCTTGGCCTCAAATACGTGCTTCCCGTAGTCCATGATTTTACAGACTATGGGATCGGAGTCCGGAGCAATTTCAACGAGATCCAGGCTGGCACCCTGCGCCTTTTCCAGAGCCTCATCCAGAGACACAATGCCTACCTGTTCACCATCCGCACCAATCAATCGAACTTCTTTCGCTTCGATCTGATCGTTGATACGGGCCTTTTTGGACCGTCCTTTCATATCTCGTTTAATAACACTCGTCTCCGGTAATTTATAAAAATGTCTGTTGCGGCGCCTTTTGCCTCGGGACTCTCGTATAGCCCTCGCTATTAGCCCTCGGCGGCACCCGCAATAGACGAACGGCCGCGGCGATCCACATCCTGCTGGAGGAGCTCAAGGAATGACTCATAAGTCATGGTTCCGAGGTCCTCACCGCTACGTGTCCGCACGGCGACCGTCTGGTTTTCCACTTCCTTATCGCCGATGACCAGCAGATAAGGGACACGCTGAAGCGTGTGCTCGCGGATTTTAAAACCGATCTTCTCGTTTCTCAAGTCGGCGGCGGCGCGGAAACCCTGCTCACCCAACTGTTTCTGCAAATTGAGACAGTAATCAGCCTGGCGGTCAGTAATATTCAGCACCGCCACCTGCTGGGGCGCCAGCCAGGTGGGGAAGGCCCCCTCGTAGTTCTCGATCAGGATACCGATAAAGCGCTCGAATGACCCGAGGGTCGCGCGGTGCAGCATCACCGGGGTCTGACGGGAGCCATCTTCCGCCACATACTGGGCGTCCAGGCGGCCCGGCATGGAGAAGTCCACCTGAATGGTGCCGCACTGCCATACCCGACCGAGGCAATCCTTGAGGGAGAACTCGATCTTGGGCCCGTAGAAGGCGCCCTCGCCCGGCAGCTCTTCCCACGGCAGGTCGGCGGCATTCAGCGCATCCGCCAGGGCCTTCTCGGCCTTGTCCCAGCTCTCGTCGGAACCGACGCGCTGTTCCGGGCGGGTGGACAGGCGGTAGATCACTTCCTCGAAGCCGAAATCCTTGTACACCGCGTGCAGCAGGTCCATGAACTCGGATACTTCGGACTGGATCTGGTCTTCGGTACAGAAAATGTGGCCATCGTCCTGCACGAAGCCGCGCACGCGCATCAGGCCGTGCAGGGAACCGGACGGCTC
>Ga0207814_100090_pt1 | contig 88797 bp, 73 predicted proteins | sample TtaePargueraPR_7_FD_187755 | JGI IMG/M metagenome (GOLD analysis project Ga0207814, IMG submission 187755) | Aerobic enrichment media microbial communities from Bioluminiscent Bay, La Parguera, Puerto Rico - Tt and P1 (2) (SPAdes) | ecosystem: Environmental > Aquatic > Marine > Unclassified ... | reverse complement strand
GCCCTTGCGGCTGGCCTGGTTGGCGCGGGCGCGCTGCCAGCCGGGGGTTTCATAGACGCTTTCGAAGGGGTCGGCCTTGTTGAAGCGGCTGGAGGCACCGCCGCCATAGCCATAGCCGCCATAGGCCGAGCCACGATCGGTGACTTCCACCGCGTCGGGCGGTAGTTCGTCGATAAAGCGGGAGGGAATGGCCGATTGCCAGAGCCCGTGGATGCGCCGGTTCTGCGCGGCCGAGATGCGCACGCGCTTGCGGCCGCGGGTAATGCCGACATAGCCCAGGCGCCGCTCTTCCTCGAGCCCCGCGCGGCCAGACTCGTCCATCGAGCGCTGGCTGGGGAAGGTGCCGTCTTCCCAGCCGGGCAGGAAGACGGTGTCGAATTCGAGCCCCTTGGCAGAGTGCAGGGTCATGATGGTGACGGCATCGCTGGAATCGGCGCTGTCGCGATCCATGACCAGCGAGATGTGTTCGAGGAAACCGCCCAGGGACTCGAATTCCTCCATGGAGCGGCTGAGTTCCTTGAGGTTTTCCTTGCGGCCCTGGCTCTCGACCGACTTGTCGGCGCTCAGCATGTCCATATAGCCGCTTTCCTCGAGGATCTGCTCGACGAGCTGATAGGGCGGCAGGGTCTCGGCGCGATAGGCCCAGTCATCGAACTGGCCGACAAGAGAGCGCAGCGTCGTGCGCTGCTTGGGCTTCAAATCCTCGGTCTCCACCATCATGCGCACGGCCTGAAGCAGCGGCACCTGCATGTGCCGCGCGGTCTCCATCAGCATCTTGACGGTGGTGTCGCCCAGTCCGCGCTTGGGGACGTTGACGATGCGCTCGAAGGCGAGATCGTCCGCCGGCTGAGCGACCAGGCGCAGATAGGCCAGCGCGTCGCGGATTTCCTTGCGTTCGTAAAAGCGCGGGCCGCCGACGACGCGATAATTGAGCCCGAGCGTGATGAAGCGTTCTTCGAATTCGCGCATCTGGAAGGAAGCGCGCACAAGGATGGCCATGGAATTGAGCGCCTCGCCCTGGCGCTGATATTGCTCGATTTCCTCGCCGATGGTGCGGGCCTCTTCCTCGCTGTCGTAGACCTGCGTGAACGAGATCGGCTCGCCACCCTCGGCAATGTCGGTGAAGAGCGTCTTGCCCAGGCGCCCTTCATTATAGGCGATCAGGGTCGAGGCGGCCTTGAGGATATTGGCGGTGGAGCGGTAATTGCGCTCGAGCTTGATGACCTTGGCCCCGGGAAAATCGGTCTCGAAGCGCAGGATATTGTCCACCTCGGCGCCGCGCCAGCCATAGATGGATTGATCGTCGTCGCCCACCACGCAGATATTGGCTTCCGAGGCGGGCTTGCCTTGGGCCAGCAGACGCAGCCAGAGATATTGGGCGGTGTTGCTGTCCTGATATTCGTCGACGAGGATGTATTTGAAGCGGCGATGATATTCCGCCAGCACTTCCGGGTTCTCTCGGAACAGGCGAATGCATTCGAGCAGCAGGTCGCCGAAATCGGCGGCGTTGAGAGTCTTCAGGCGCGCCTGATAATCGTAATAGAGCTTGCCACCCTTGCCGTTGGCGAAATAGCCGCTGTCCGACGCGGGCACGTCCTTGGGCAGCAGGCCGCGGTTCTTCCAGGCGTCGAGCATGCCGGCGAACTGGCGGGCGGGCCAGCGCTTCTCATCGATGTCTTCAGCCGCCAGCAATTGCTTGATCAGCCGGATCTGGTCGTCGGTATCGAGAATGGTGAATTGTGGCTTGAGGTCCACCAGTTCGGCATGGCGCCGCAGGATGCGCGCCGAGATAGAGTGAAAGGTGCCGAGCCAAGGCATGCCCTCAAGCGCGTTGCCGACGAGATAGGCAATGCGGTCCTTCATCTCGCGGGCGGCCTTGTTGGTGAAGGTCACCGACAGAATTTCTGACGGCCAGGCCTTCTTCTCGCGCAGGATATGCGCGATGCGCGTGGTCAGCACCCGTGTCTTGCCGGTGCCAGCACCCGCTAGAACCAGCAATGGTCCTTCGGTTGAAAGCACGGCGTCGCGCTGCTCCGGATTAAGCCCGGACAGATAGTCCGGCCCTGCATTCTGCCGGAGCTGACTGGTGATCGGGCCGCCCTGGGGGCGGGGCAGGGGTGCGGTGTCGGGCATGCGCGCTTCTTTTTCCGAGGTCCGCGCTTTCCGGGGCAGATGCGCAGCCAGCCTTGACGAATCTCATTTTGTTCTTGCCCGCCAATATAGGGAGGACGGCCGGGTCTGTATAGAAGTCCGGCCTGTCACGGCATCGTCATGCTAGCGTCATCGGTCTGTTTTCCACCGCGCCTAAGCGGGGTCCGCATCATTCTGGGGGACCCGCATCATGATTGCCCAAAAGCGTCTCGCTGCCCTGAGCGCAGCCCTGCTTCTTTCCACGGCCGGCGTGCAGGCCGCCGATTATTTCAACCGCATTGCCAGCTTTCCGGTGGCGCTCAACACGCCCGAAGCCGACGAAACCTCGTCGGAAATCATCACCGTCTCTGAAGACGGCATGACCCTTATCTATTCCGACAGCCCGGCAGGTGGCGTCGGCTTCATCGACATCACCGACCCGAAAATGCCGAAGGCCGCCGGTTTCGTGGCGCTGGATGGCGAGCCGACCACTGTGGTGGTCGATGGTGGCAAGGTGTTTGTCGGCGTCAACACCTCCGAGAGCTATACCGAACCCTCGGGCAATCTCTCGACCATTGATCTCGCCACTCAGGCCGTTGAAGCCTCGTGCGATCTGGGCGGCCAGCCCGACTCCGTGGCCCGCAATGGAGACGGTTCGCTGATCGCCGTTGCCATCGAGAATGAGCGCGACGAAGATTTCAATGACGGCGAAATCCCGCAGATGCCGGCCGGTGCGCTGGCGCTGGTCAATGTCGTGGATGGCGCTGTTGCCTGCGACACGCTCAAGATTGTCGACCTGACCGGCCTGGCAGACGTGGCCGGAGATGATCCGGAACCGGAATATGTGTCGATCAACGGCCTCAATGAGGTTGTCGTTTCCCTCCAGGAAAACAACCACTTCGTGATCGTTGATGGCAATTCGGGTGAAGTGACCGCCAATTTCTCGGCTGGTTCGGTGAACCTCGAAAACATCGACGCCCAAGACAATGGCTCGCTCGACTTCACGGACATGCAGGCCGAACGCCTGCGCGAGCCCGATGCGGTCAAGTGGATCGACGATGAGCGCTTCGTGGTCGCCAATGAAGGCGACTATAATGGTGGCTCGCGCAGCTTCTCGATCTTCAACAAGGCCGGCGACATGCTGTTCGACAGCGGCGCCTCGCTCGACCACCTGGCGGCCCAGCTTGGGCACTATCCGGACAAGCGTTCCGACGCCAAGGGCGTGGAGCCGGAAGGCGTGGATGTCGCCAAGTTCGGTGACGACACCTATCTGCTGATCGGCCTCGAACGCGCTTCGCTGGTCGCCATCTACAAGGACACCGGCGCCGAGCCGGAATTCGTCCAGGCCATTCCGTCGGGCGTTGGCCCGGAAGGCGCCGTGGCGATCCCGGAACGCAACCTGCTGATCACGGCCAATGAGACCGATCTGGGTGCTGATGGCCTGGCCCGCAGCCATGTGATGATCTTCGAACTGGCCGAGGGCGAAGCGCCCGTTTATCCGCATATCATTTCGGATCTCGATGCCAATGGCCGTCCGCTGGGCTGGGTTGCCCTGTCGGGCCTGGTCGCTGACGCGGACGTGCCGGGCATGCTTTATGGTGTGTCCGACAGCTTCCTGGGCAATCAGCCCTCGATCTACACCATCGATGCCACTGCCCATCCCGCCCGCATCACCGCCAAGACCGTGGTGACCCGCAATGGCCACCCAGCCCAGAAGCTGGACCTGGAAGGCATTGCGCTGGACGGTGAAGGCGGCTTCTGGCTAGCTTCGGAAGGCCGCACCGACCGGCTGATCCCGCATGCACTTTACCGCGTTGATGCGGACGGCGAGATTGCCAAAGAAGTGCCATTCCCGGCCGAACTGCTGGCCGAGGAAATCCGCTTTGGTTCGGAAGGCATCACCATGATCGGTGAAGGTGACGACGCCACGCTCTGGATCGCCATCCAGCGCGAATGGAAGAACGACGCCAAGGGCACCGTGAAGCTGGTCTCCTACAATATCGCCAGCGGCGAATGGGGTGCGGTCAACTATCCGCTCGAAGCCCCGGCCGAAGGTGCCTGGGTCGGCCTTTCCGAAATCACCGCCCATGGCGACCTCGTCTATGTCGTGGAACGTGATAACCAGATTGGCGAGAAGGCCCAGCTCAAGGCGCTCTACAGCGTGCCGGTCAGCGAACTGGTGCCGGGCGAACTGGGCGGCGAATTGCCGACCGTGACCAAGACTTTGGTGCGCGATTTCATCCCCGACCTGACGTCGACCGGCGGCTATGTGCTGGACAAGGTCGAAGGCTTTGCCATCGACGCCAGCGGTGAGGGCTTTGTGGTGACCGATAATGACGGGGTCGACGACAGTTCGGGTGAAACCATGTTCTGGTCCATCGGTTCTCTTTAAGGTCTAGCCACTCGAGCATAGCTCTCATGGCCTTCTCACTAAATTCGCTCCGCCGGAGCGAATTTGCCGATGGCACGCTTTGAAGTCCCTTGACCTTGCGGACGGCCGGGCAAATGCCCGGCCGTTTTCGTATGCTCAAAAAGGGGTCAGGCGACTTGCTTGTGCGCGGCAAGTGCCTACACTCACGCCTGTTTCAGCCGGGGCAGAACAGGCACAGTGCTCAATCGCATCTATATCGTGGTCGGCATCTTCGCCATCGTGGTGCTGGCCGGCGCCTTCATTCTGCCGCGCTTCATCCAGTGGGGCGATTATCGCGACCGCATGGAGGTGCTGGCGAGCGGCGTGCTGGGGGCCGACGTATCGATCCGCGGCGATATTGCCTTTTCGCTCTTACCCAGCCCGCGCCTGGCCTTTTCCGATGTCGTGGTGGGCGATTCCGAAGCACCCGCAGCCACGGTTGGCGCGGTCGAGGCCGAATTCGTCCTGATGGATTTTCTCAGGGACATCTACAATGTCACCGCGCTCACCCTGGAAGCGCCTGTCGTCTACCTGACGGTGGATGAGAACGGCCTGTTCGGCAGCGGCGTCGAACTGAGCGGCGCCGGCAATGGTGTGGCGCTGGGGCATGCGCGCATCACCAATGGCAGCATCCGTCTGGAAGACTTGCGCTCGGCCGAAACATTTGTGGCCGAGCGGATCGATGGGGATCTGCGGCTTTCGAGCTTTGCCGGCCCGTTCCAGTTTCAGGGCCGGGCAGACTACGGCGATACCCGGTACGATGTGCGGTTCAATTCAGGCACGGCGGATACAGATGGAAATGCCCGGGTGTCGAGTTTCGTCGGCGAAACGCTGGGGGACTTTTCGGTAGCTCTCGATGGTGTTCTCACGACCGGCATGGCGCCGCGCTTTGAGGGAACGATGGCCTATCGGCAGGCGCCACCTGAGGCCGAGCGGGCCGACGATATTCGCGGCGACCTGCTGCTGGAAAGCGCGGTGACGGCGTCCACCGACCGCGTGGTGCTCTCCGGTTATACCCTGCATCCGGATGAAAACCGGGCCGGCATGCGCCTGACCGGAGCGGCCAGTATTCAACTGGGCGATCGGCGCAGCTTTGATGCCGTGGTTTCAGGTGGCGTGTTTTCGCTGCCACCGCGCGACGCCACCGAGGTGGCGAACGAATTGCCATATGAGTTCGTGCGGCTCCTGTCCGAGCTGCCGGCGCCGCCCATCCCACCCATGCCTGGGCGGCTGGGCGTGGATCTGGCGGAAGTGGGCCTGAGGGGTTTCGCCTTGCGCGAATTGCGGGTGGACGCGACCAGTGATGGGGCGAACTGGACGATCGAGCAGGCCGTCGGGCGCCTGCCCGGGGAAACCGAAATGCGGCTTTCAGGCGTCGCAACCAATGATGATGGCGTATTGGGCTTTCAGGGGGATGTCAGCGTCCAGGCCGCACGCCTGGAAGCGCTGTCGCAGCTGTGGAAGCGACCCAGCGAAGACAGTCCATTGTTCAACACGCCGGGAGGCATCGAGGGGCGCCTGATGCTGGCCGGTGACGCCTTCGGTTTGAGCCATGGGCGACTGGCGTTGGACGGCGAAGCACATGGGCTCGAGATCCGCCTGGGGTTCGGCGCTGAGCCGCGACTTGATGCCGTGCTGGAGCTGGGTGATCTGGATGCCGGTGAGACTGCGGCTTTGCTGGCATTGCTGCCTGACGTGACGGGCGAGCCCAGTTTCGGCATCAGTTTTCCCGATGGCAGCCTTTCGGTCTCGGCCGACAGCGTGGATGTACTCGGACTGGCGGCCGATGCGTTGGTTGCTGAAGCGCAATGGACGCCTGAAACGGTGCAGTTCTCACGCCTTTCCACAGGTGATTGGGACGGGGTGTCCCTGAGCGCCGCGTTGCAGTTTTCCGGCAATCTCAGCGATCCGCAGGTGACCGGTTCGGGGCAATTGGGCATTGGCGCTACGGATTCAGCGGGGCTGGCCGCCCTTTACGACATGGCGGGTGTTCCGTTCGGCTGGCAGGAAGCGCTCGCCGATACCTGGCCAGCCGATCTGCAATTCTTGCTTGTGGATGCGGAGCAGGGGCCCGGACAGGTCTTGACCCTGGGCGGACAGCTGGCAGGCGCGGCGTTGGATTTGCGAGCGGAGATGGCCGGTGGACTGCCGGCATTGTCGCGGGAGGAGCTGCGCCTGGTGGCGTCGCTTGAAGCAGAGGATGGCGACGCGACCCTGGCGCGGTTCGGTCTGATCGAGACGCCGATCTTTGCTGCCAATGACAGCCTGCTTGCCAGTCTGTTCTTCGAAGGCAGTGGGCCCGACGGTTTTGATGGTCGAATGGGGTTGAGCCAGGGTGGTCAGTCCATGAGCTATTCCGGCCGGATCAAGGTGGCGCAAAGCGGCGAAGTGAGCGGGTCGGGTACATTGGAGGTAATCCTCGACGACGCCAGTGGCCTGGCGGCCTTGATCGGAGCCCGCGGGGCCAGCCTGCCGGGGATCGAGGCGACCGGAGCACTCACTTTCGAGGGGGTCAGAAACCTCACTCTGGAAAACGTGGCTGGCACTGTGGGGGCGGATGGCTTTGACGGTTACCTTCAGATGCAAAGGCTCGGGCAATTGCCCAGTTTCAGTGGACAGCTGTCGACGGACACAATGGAGCTTCGCGGTCTGGCTGCTGCGCTGCTCGGCACCGATGCGCTTATTGGAAGTGGTGCGGGCGTGTGGCCTGAAGGGCCGCTGGCAGCCAATGATCAGCCCAGGCCGTCGCGTGGCGAGATTGCCGTTTCGTCTGGCAGCCTGGCCCATGAAGGCCGGACGCTCCTGGGCGAGACCAGGTTCAGTTACAGCTGGAGCCCGGAATCGGTCGCCATCGCCCGGATGATTGGCGAAGTTGGTGGCGGCACGTTGCGGCTCTCGCTAGAACAGTGCTGTGCCGGATCGCTCGCAGCGCGGACTCTGTCAGGTCAGGTCACCATTGATGGTGTCGAGCTGGAAAGCATTGCGCCCGATGAAGTCTCCCGGAGACTATCCGGCGTCTTGTTCGCTGGCCTCCAGTTCGAGGGTACTGGGTCAAGCCTGGGCGAAACCGTGCGCAGCATGACCGGCGAAGGCAATTTCGCGGTGACCGACTTTGTCGCGCAAGGACTTTGGCCGGGGGTCTTTCCGGCTATCGCCGGCTTCGAAGATGTGCTGAACACCGAGGCCGACGCCCTCGAAACACTGATCGGCCTGGCGCTCTCGCAAGGGGACTTCACGGCTGACGAGGCGCGTGGCGCGTTCACCATAGCAGGGGGAACGGTACGCCTTGCCAATCTGATCATCAAGGGCGTTGGCGGGCGCCTGGCGGGAAGCCTCAATCTGGTACTCAATACGCTGGGGCTGGACGGCACTTTCGTACTGACACCGCTGGACTATGTTGATCCGGGCGGGTTGGTCGAAGCGGACACCGCACGCATCATCGCGCGGATTGCCGGCACGCTGTTGTCGCCCCAAATCACGATCGATCTCAGCGAAATGGTCGCGGCCATTCAGGTACGCGCCAATGAGCTGGAAGTGGAGCGGCTGGAAACTCTCCGGCTAGAGGATGAAGCTCGCCAGCGCGCCGCCGCAGAGGAGCGCAACCGGTTGATCGAGGCTCAGCGCCAGCGCGCGGCCGAGGAGGCGGCCCGGCTGGCGGCGGAGGAAGAGGCGCGGCGCCTGGAGGAAGAGCAGTTGCTCGACGAACAGGACGATGTGATCGATCCGGAGGCTGATGCCGATTTGCCAGCGAGCGGTCCGCTCAATCTTGGCTTCCAGCCGGGGGTCAATCAGCCGATCGGCAACAGTCTCAACGCGCCCATTCAGCTCATTCCTGGCCAGTAGCGGGTCGATCCCGGTACCAGGCCAGCACAGCGAGCCGGACCGCAGATGACAGATTTGTCGTCTTACGGCCCTCGTCTATTTCCCGGACCAGTCCTGCCAAGCTGAGCTGACGAGATGTGGCAATGGCCTCAAGCCCCTGCCAGAATTCCGGCTCGAGCGCGATCGAGGTGCGGTGGCCGGCAATGGAGAAGGACCGCTTTTCCACGCCATGCCTGTCGATCAGGGTTTCTTGCGGAAGGCGTCGAGGCTGACCACCTTTTCGCCGCTGGCCTCACCACCAGAGCCCTCGGAAGCAGCCTCAGTCGCGGCGTCGGCGTCATCTTCTTCGGCTTCGCGTTCGTCCGGTGCAGCGGCAGGATCGAATTGCAGGGCAAACTGCACGGAGGGATCAAAGAAGCTTTTGATGGCCGTGAAAGGGATATGGAGCATTTCGGGCTGGCCGTTGAAGCTGAGCCCGACTTCAAAGGCGGCTTCGGTGACCTTAAGATCCCAATATTGGTTCTGCAGCACGATGGTCATTTCCTTGTCGTACTGCTTGAGCAGTTCTTCGCTGATGCGAGTGCCCGGGGCGCGGGTGGCAAAGGAAATGAAGAAATGGTGGTCGCCGGGCAGGCCGGTCCGCGACACTTCGGCCAAAACCTTGCGCACGACGCCGCGCAGGGCTTCCTGGGCGAGAATGTCGTATCGCATGTGGTCTTCGGCCATGGTGCCCCTGTCTCCTCGTGATGTCGGATCGATTCCCGAACGGCCCATATCAGCCCTACGTTCCGAACAAATTCAAGAACAAAGGGGGCTGGAACTGCAGGCAAGCGAGAATTGAGTGCAGGCTTCTGTTGCCAGGTGCCTGCGAACCCCGCCTGCCGCCCGGCTAGGAGCGGAGGACTTCAATTCCCAGTGCTAGCACCGCTTACGCGGCGAGAGCGACCGGAGCCTTATGGTTGTCATTGGCAACTATAAGTTTTAGCCCGATAACGGCGGTACAATGCCGAGCGAAAGCACACTCTTTACGCCCTCGTCGATCCTGTTTCGTCCCCATTGGCTCCCCCGGAAGGGGAGATGGTGGAGACGCCGGGTACTGCCCCCGGGTCCGATGGGTTTATTACAATGACTGTTTATCGCCATAGCCCTTGCGGGCAACCCCAATATAGGGGAGCGCATTTGCAGATGCAAACCCGCACCGGTCGATTCAGCGCCGGTTAACAAGTCGTGATCATGTTGGTGGCCCGATCGGGGGACCAGCATGAATTTTGGCAGGTATAGCGGCTATGGCCGCAATGGCCGCTTCGGCTTACGTGTGCGGCTGTTTGACCTCGCCCTGCTTCTGCCGGTGGCTCTCGTTGTCGTCGCCTTAGGCGGCGGCATCGGCGCAATCCCCGATGTGCGCGGCCTGACGTCATGGCTGCTTGGGGCGCGGTCGGACGGACCGGCAATCGCGACTGCGACCTATTCCAGAAACTTTGGTGGCTGTGCGCATGGCGTGCGCATCACCTGCGTGGTGGACGGGGATACGTTCTGGCTGGATGGGATCAAGTATCGCATCGCCGACATCAATACGCCGGAGATCGGTTCGCCGCAGTGCCTGGAAGAAGCGCGGATGGGGCGCCTCGCCAGCCAGAGGCTGCAAGAGCTTCTGAGCGCTGCGCCGTTCACCCTTGTCAATGCTGGTCGCGATGAGGACAGGTATGGGCGCAAGTTGCGCGTGGTCGAGCGCGACGGCCATTCCATCGGCGCGCAATTGGTGGCGGAGGGCCTCGCCGAGGAATGGCGCGGTACTCGCGGAAGTTGGTGCTGATCGCGTGCCCGCGTCGCTGGACAAGCGCGCGGTGATCGGTTCTGCTGACCCGGACGAGGAGTGGTCCATGGCGCTGGTGCCGATCAAGGGCAGAGACTGTGCGGGCTGCACTGCGTGCTGCACCTTTCCACCCATTCATACCGAGAAGCTGCAGAAACCGGCCAATACGCTTTGCCCGCATTGTGCGGAAGGGCAGGGATGCACGGTCTATTCCGCCCGCCCCGGAGTGTGCCGTGGATTTTTCTGCGGCTGGTTCTTCCTGGCCGAGTTGGGGCCCGAATGGCACCCAAACCATAGCGGTGTTGTCATCCGCTCTGAGACCATCGAGGACGACACGATCACCCTGCTCGTCATGCACCTGTCGCCGTTCCTGGTATCAGAGCAGTTTGCCGGCATGGTCGGCGCCTGGATAGAGCAGGGCGTGGGCGTGGAGTTCGAACGCCTCGGTCCCCCGGGTCACCTGCCGGCCAAGATGCGCATCAATGAATTGCTGGAGGAAGCGGTCGCGGCGCGGGACCTGCGCGAGATGCAGAAGATGTTCGCCTGGGCGCTGGCGCATATTGACCGGAACCACACCTGGGAACCGGACCCGACGCCTGTGCGCAGCGCACTGAGGTGACCTCGCTCCGCCGTTCCGAATCGCGCTAGATGTGCGCCATGCAGCCCTATTTGACGCTTCTCTCAGACATTCTCGAAAGCGGCACCGACAAGTCGGACCGCACCGGCACCGGCACGCGTTCGATCTTCGGCTATCAGATGCGCTTCGACCTCTCGAAGGGGTTTCCGCTGGTCACCACCAAGAAGCTGCACCTGAAGTCGATCATCTATGAACTCTTGTGGTTCATCCGCGGCGAGACCAATGTGCGATGGCTGCAGGAGCGGGGCGTCACCATCTGGGATGAGTGGGCCGATGAGAACGGCGATCTGGGGCCGGTCTACGGGTCGCAGTGGCGCAGCTGGCCCGCACCCGACGGGCGCAAAATTGACCAGCTCGCCAATGTGATCGAGAGCATTCGCAACAAGCCCGATTCACGCCGGCATATCGTCTCCGCCTGGAACCCGGCCGAGGTGGACAACATGGCCTTGCCCCCTTGCCATGCTCTGTTCCAGTTTTACGTCGCCAATGGCAGGCTGAGCTGCCAGCTCTACCAGCGCTCCGCCGACACCTTCCTCGGCGTGCCATTCAACATCGCCTCATACGCCTTGCTGACTCATATGGTGGCGCAGGTGTGTGACCTCGACGTCGGCGACTTCGTTCATACGCTGGGCGATGCGCATCTTTACAGCAACCACTTCGAGCAGGCTCAAGAGCAACTGACGCGCGAACCGAGGCCCTTGCCCAAGCTGATCATGAATCCTGAGCGCAAGCGGCTTGAGGATTTTGTGTTCGAGGACTTCGCATTCGAGGGCTACGACCCGCATCCGCGCATTGCGGCGCCCATCGCGGTATGAGCCGGTCGCTGCCTGAGCTCACCGAGCTTGTTGGCCAGGTTGGCGACATCTATGCCTCACGCAATGCTATTGTGCCCAGCGGCGACTGGTACCTGCTGAAGCTGCAGGAAGAACTGGGCGAGCTGGTCGCTGAATATCTCAAGACCACCGCGCGGGCGCGCCAGAAGGGCGCCGACGCGGCCGGCCTTCTGGCGCGCCCTGGAAGACGAGAGTGCCGATGTGTTGGGCATACTGCTGCTCTTTGCCCGTGCCAATCAGATCGATCTCGATGCTGCCCTCGAGCGCAAATGGTTTCAATATCTGGGTCGCTCACCCACAGTTTGACCGTTTCCGGGGCGTGCCGGCGTGCTAGACAAATCTGGCAGATGGCCGGGAGGGTGAGATGAGGGCTTTTGTTGCAACTTTTCTGGCGTTGGCCGCCGCGCCGGCCTTGGCCAACGACACCGCTGCGGTGCTGACCACGGGCGGACTGGAATTCGTGTCGCATGGCGAGATCGCCATGGAGCGTGAGGAGTTGTTCATCTCAAAGGATGAAATCCGGGTGACCTACACGTTCCGGAACGACAGCGACCAGGATCACCATTTGCTGGTGGCCTTTCCCATGCCCGATATCGTGCCCAATCACTGGTCGCCCGTTGCTTTTCCCGAGGGGCCGGCGGACAATCTCTTCGCATTCGAAACCACCTTCAACGGCGAGCCCCTGCAGTCCACGCTGCATGAATATGCCTTTGCGGCTGGGGTGGACCGCACCAAGGTGCTGCAGAAGCTGGGCATTCCCATCGTCCCCATCCGCCAGGAGTCCATCGACGCGGTCGACGCACTGGATGAAGAGACAACGGCGGACCTCCTGCACCTGGGCATGGTCGTGCCGGATGAGTTTGACGCCGGCGAGGGTTGGGAAACGCATCACTGGCCGTTCTGGACCTATCGCGCCACCTATACCTGGGAAGCGACTTTTCCGGCGCGCGAAAAGGTGGTGGTCGAACATCGCTACAAGCCCAGCGTTGGCGGAACCACGGGCGTTGTCTTTCTGTCCGAGCCCTATGAAGGATACGATTCGGCCGCCGAATACCGGCAGAAATACTGCACCGATGACAGCTTCATTGCCGCGGTCCGCAAGACCCTCAGCAATCCGGACGAGCCCTGGAGCGCGCCTTTTTTTGAAAGCTGGATTTCCTACATCCTGACCACGGGCGGCAATTGGGCCGGCGGCGGTATCGAGACATTCCGCCTGGTGGTGGACAAGGGTGATCCAGACAATCTGGTTTCTTTCTGCGGCGAAGGGGTGAAGAAAATCGGCCCGACCACCTTCGAGATGGTCAAGGAGAACTACTGGCCGCAGGAGGAGCTGGACATCCTGATCCTGGAGCGACAGAACTGGATGTGAGGGCGGTCTTGCTTTTTCTGCCTGTCCGCGCTCGGGCTTGACCCGAGAGCCACTGTCAGCGAGTGGGATGGTGTTGTTGTCGCGGTGCCTGCCGCGGCCACCACCAGACGAAGGAAAGCCCGTGACGCAACCCCTCACCATCCGCCCCGCCATACCCGCCGATGCGTCGCTCATCGTCGCGTTCATCCGCAAGCTGGCGGTTTATGAGAAGCTGGAGCATGAAGCGAAGGCGAGTGCGGGCGACATTGCGCGCGACCTGTTCGGCCACGAACCGAAAGTCTTCTGCGAAATTGCCGAATGGGAAGGAGTGCCAGTGGGTTTCGCGCTCTGGTTCTATACCTATTCAACTTTTCAGGGGCGGCACGGCATCTGGCTGGAAGATCTCTATGTCGACCCGGAAATGCGCGGCAACGGGATCGGCAAGGCGCTGCTGGTCCATCTGGCGCGCCGCTGCGTAGAGGAGGGGCTGGGGCGGTTCGAGTGGTGGGTGCTCGACTGGAACGAACCCAGCATCGAGTTTTACAAGAGCCAGGGAGGCGTGATGCAGGACGAGTGGACCAAGGTGCGGGTCGATGGGGAGGCGTTGGTCGCGCTGGGCAGTCAATGACGGCTGTCATCTCGCTGATTGCCGCTGTCGCCCGCAACAATGTGATTGGTGCCAAACAGTCCATTCCCTGGCGCATTCCGTCCGATTTCGCCTGGTTCAAGCAGACCACAATGGGCAAGCCGATGGTCATGGGCCGCAAGCAGTTCGAGACCTTTGCCAAACCACTGCCGGGGCGGCCGCATATCGTGGTGACGCGGCAGCATGATTATGCGCCTGAGGGCGTCTTGGTGCGTCACAGCCTGCCCGAGGCCCTGGCGGCGGCGCGGCGGCTCACTGAAGCCAGCGAACTCAATGAAATCATGGTCATCGGCGGCGGCGACATTTACGCGCAGGCCATGCCGCTGGCCGACCGTCTCTATATCAGCCATGTCGAGCTGGAGCCGGACGGCGACGTTCGCTTTCCGCCCATCGATCCGGCAGAATGGCGGGTGATCGGGAAACCGGACGTACCCCGGTCCGACAAGGACGGGGCCCGCTACAGCGTCAAGATCTACGAACGCATTCACGGGACCGCGCATTGATCGTCCGCGCCCCTTGCCTATATATGGCAGCAAAGATTTCTCTTAGACACCGAAAGGATTGCGATGCCTTGGGAGAATAATGGTGGCGGAGGCGGCCGCAACAATGGCGGTCCCTGGGGCCAGGCGCCGGGTGGAGGCGGCGGCGGTCCACGCCGTCCGGGCGGGAACACGCCAAATCTCGAGGATATCCTCAATCGTGGGCGGGCGCAGTTTGGCGGCGGTCTGCCGGGTGGGCGCTGGCTGCTGATTGGCGGCGTGCTGGTGCTGGGTGCCTTCTGGCTGCTCAACTCGGTCTATACCGTTGAGGAAGCCGAAGTGGGGGTCGAGTTCCGTCTGGGTGCACCCAAGCAGGAGCTGTCCACCGCGGGCCTGCATTTCCATCTGTGGCCAGTTGAAACGGTCGAGAAGGTCAACACCTCGCAGAACCAGACAACGATCGGTACGGCATCGGGCTCCGGCTCGCGCGCCAATGCTGATGACGGGCTGATGCTGTCGGGTGACCAGAACATCGTGGATGTGCGCTTTGCCGTCCTCTGGTCGGTCAGCAATCCGATCAACTATCTCATCAATGTGCGCGATCCCGAAGAGATGGTGCGCAATGCGGCGGAAAGCGCCATGCGCGAAATCGTCGGGCGCCGTCCTGCCCAGGATATTTTCCGCGATGACCGCGCCGGTATCGCCATCGAGGTGCAGCAGATCACCCAGTCCATCCTGGATAGCTATGGTATGGGCGTGACCGTCAGCCAGATCTCGATCGAGAATGCCGCGCCGCCGGCCGAAGTGGCTGACGCCTTCAACGAGGTGCAGCGCGCCGAGCAGGACGAGGATCGTCTTCAGGAAGAGGCGCGTTCCTACGCCAACACCCTTTTGGGTGACGCCCGCGGTCAGGCCGCGGCGCTGCGCGAAGAGGCAGCGGCCTATTCCAACCGCGTGGTGCAGGAAGCAACCGGTGAGGCCGAGCGCTTCAATGCGGTCTATGCCGAATATGTCAACGCGCCTGAGGTCACCCGCAAGCGCCTGTTCTTGGAAACCATGGAAGAGGTTCTGGCGGCGTCCGAAAAGGTGCTCGTCGAGAACGGCGCCGGCGGTTCGGGTGTCGTGCCCTACCTGCCGCTGCCGGAACTGCGTTCCCGCACCAATGTAACGACCGGGTCGGGAGAATAAGCCATGAGCAATCGCCTCTTTATCATCGGCGCGGTCATTGTTGCCGCCCTCTATGTGCTGTTCTCCTCGATCTATGTGGTCAATGAACGCGAGCAGGCCATCGTGCTGCGCTTCGGGCAGATCACGGATGTCCGCACGGAGCCGGGTCTCTACTTCAAGATCCCCACCGATATCGTGGATAGCGTTCAGATCATCGAAGATCGTCTGCTGCGCCAGGATATTGCCGATATGACCGTGCAGGTTTCGGGCGGTGCCTTCTACGAGGTGGACGCGTTCCTGACCTACAAGATCGTTGACCCCGTGCTGTTCCGTCAGCGCGCCCTGGGCCAGCTTTCGGTTGCGCAGGACCGTATCGCGACCCGTTTCGACGCTGCCCTGCGTCAGGTCTATGGTCTGCGGGAGTTCAACGCGGCTCTTTCCGAGCAACGCCCGCAGATGATGACTGAAGCCCGCGACCTGATCCGTCCGGAAATGGCCCAGCTCGGCATCGAGATCGTCGATGTGCGCATTCTGCGTACGGATCTGGCCAGCGAAGTCTCCGAGCGGACCTATGAGCGCATGCGCGCCGAACGTTTGGCCGAAGCGGCCCTGCTGCGTGCACGTGGTCAGGAACAGGCGCAGAGCCTGCGCGCCATTGCGGAACGTCAGGCGGTGGAAATCGTGGCTGCGGCCACGCGTGATGCGGAAATCATCCGTGGTACGGGTGACGCTGAGCGCAACCGCATCTATGCGGCGGCCTATGGCCAGGACGCGGAATTCTTCGAGTTCTATCGCTCGATGGAGTCCTACCGGACGGCCCTGACCAATAGCGGCACCACCATGGTGCTTTCGCCCGACAGCGCCTTCTTCCGCTATTTTGGTTCGGACGGCGACATCCCGGCGGCCAGCGCCAATCTTGCGACGCCGATCACTCCGGCCGCAGCGCCGGAAGTCAGCACAGGCTCTGACGAACCGGCCTTGGACGGCCTTGGCATCGAAGATGCCGTGGCACCGACCATGACGCTGGAGGATGGCTCGGAACTGCAGCCAACGGTGGGCACCGAGACGCCCGCACCGGCTGAGGAAACGGCGCCCTCTACCGCGCAATAGTTGGGGGCGGCAAACTATGAAGGCCGGCACGGGGAACCGTGCCGGCCTTTGCTATTTGGGGGAAGCTAGCGGACGAAGTCGTCCTCGGCGTAGCCCTGAAGATAAAGCAGGGCTGTCAGGTCGCCATGATCGATGCGAATGCCGGCGGCTTCCGCTACCGCGGGCTTGGCATGGAGCGCCACGCCAAAGCCGGCAACACCGATCATGTCGAGATCGTTGGCGCCGTCACCCACGGCCAAGGTGCGATCAAGGTCAAGGCCGTGTTCGGTGGCCAGCGCCAGCAGGCGCTCACGCTTGGTATTCTTGTCGACGATTGGTTTCGTCACGGTGCCGGTAAGAGTGTCGCCTTCGAATTCGAGCACATTGGCGATGGCCTCATCAAAGCCGATGCGCTTGGCAAAATAGTCGGCGAAAAAGGTGAAGCCACCGGAGACCAGCGAGGTATAGGCCCCATAGGCCTTCATGGTTTGGACGAGCGCGCGGCCGCCCGGGGCCAGGGTAATGGCTTCGCGTCGGACCTCCTCGATCGCTTTGCGTTCGAGCCCCTTGAGCAATGCCACACGCGTGTCCAAAGCCTGCGCGAAGTCCAACTCGCCACGCATGGCTCGCTCTGTGATTTCCGCCACTTGCGGCTTCAACCCGAGGGCGGCGGCCAGTTCATCAATGCATTCCTGCTCGATCATGGTGGAATCCATGTCGGCGACCAGCAGCAGCTTGCGGCGACCTTCTGTCGGTACCAGATTGGCATCAACCGCCTTGCTGCCGATGATATCACGCGCCAATTCAAGGGCTTGCGGTGCGCTGGGCTCAAGGATATCGCAGGCTACGCCGTGGCTGAGCCAATTCAGCTCGCCGCCGGTCTGGGCGAGGACGGCCTGGGCCAGCGCCGCATCCAGTTCGGGATCGGCGGGATTGGCGATAAGCGAGAGAACCGGCATGGTGGTGGCAACTTTCGGGAGCAACAGGTGACGAACCAGAGGCGCGCTGTGCTGATAGCGGGTCCGACTGCCAGCGGCAAGTCGGCCCTGGCGCTCGAGCGTGCACGGGCCACCGGCGGAATCATCATCAATGCCGACGCCATGCAGGTCTATGACACGCTGCGGATCGTCACAGCCCGCCCAAGTGCCGAGGATGAAGCGCTGGCAGAGCATCGCCTCTATGGGACAGTGCCAGCCTCGGAGCGCTTTTCGACGGGTCAGTGGGTGCGGGCAGTTCAGGGGTTGCTGGAGGAGTTTGATCCGGATCGGGAGCTGATTTTTGTCGGCGGTACGGGGCTTTACTTCGACGCGCTGACAAATGGATTCGCGGATGTGCCGGAAATTTCTCCCGAGCTGACGCTTCAAGTTCAGCAAGAGATTCAAGCGCTTGAAGAGCCGCAACGGATGGCTCTGCTTGAGGCGGAAGATCCGATAACTGCCCAGGGGCTCAAAGTGGCTGATCCGCAGCGGGTAACGCGGGCCATTGCAGTGAAACGCGCGACGGGGCGGGCACTGTCGAGCTTCCAGGACGATCAGCAGCCGGGGGTCCTGGAGGGTTGGTCTGTGGAGCGGATGGTGTTGTCGCCTGACCGCGCTGTGCTGCGCGAACGGATCGCTCGTCGGTTCGAGGTCATGTTTGCCACTGGCGCCGTGGCGGAGGTTGAGGCTTTGCGGGCGCTCGATCTCGATCCATCGCTGCCAGTGATGAAGGCGATCGGTGTGCGAGAGATTTCAGATTGGCTGGACGGAGTTTGCAGCCGCGAAGAGGCGATTGCCCTGGCGACCATTGCCACGCAACAATATGCCAAGCGCCAACGGACGTGGTTCCGCAATCGTATGGCAGACTGGCCGCGCCTGGGGCTTGGAGGCGCTTCGACCTAGGCCGTCAGTCGCAGCAGGCCAAGCCGCTCGCGCAGGGCGAAGCGGCCGACCAGAAGCACGGCGACGAAGGCAAGGCCGGCAGCGAGCCCGAACCAGATGCCGACGCCGCGGAGGTCCAGCACAAAGCCGAACAGCCACGCGACGGGCAGGCCAACGAACCAGTAGCCGAAGATCGCCATGACCATTGGCACCTTGGTGTCGCTCAATCCGCGCAGAGCATGAGCGGCTACCACCTGGGCGCCGTCGACGAGCTGAAACAAGCCCGCGATGGCGAGATAGGTAGCCGCAAGAGCAAGGGCGGCCTGGTTCTCTGGGAGTTTGGGATCGAGAAACAGGGTAACTATAGCAGGCCCGAAAAAGACAAAGGTCAGAGCCGAAATAGCCATGAAGCCGGTGCCGAGCAGAAAGCTGGCCCAGCCGGCCTTGCGGATGCCCTCGGCGTCCCGGCGACCATAGGCAACTCCGACGCGCACGGTTGAGGCTATGCCCAGCCCAAGGGGTACCATGAAGGCCAGCGAGGCACATTGCAGGGCGACGGCATGTGCTGCCAGCTCATCCGTGCCCAGGCGTCCGATGAGAATGGCGGCGGCGGCGAAGAGACCCACTTCGGCCAAGACAGTCAGGCCGATGGGCGTACCGATGCGGAATATCTCGCGGAACCGGGGCCAATCCGGTTTCCAGAATCGAATGAGGATGTTGAAGCGCTTGAAACGCCGATGCCGCAAGACATAGCCGAGCATGACTGCGAGCATGAAAAGGTTCGTCATTACCGTAGCGATGGCAGCGCCACGCAATTCGAGCCGGGGCAGGCCGAAATTGCCGAACATAAGCAGATAATTGGTGACGGCGTTGACGATGACGCCTCCGATGGTGATCACCAGGATTACCCGTGTGGCGTCGAAGGTCGACAATAGCGACCGCAACACGATCACCCCCATGGCAGGTGCGAGCATCAGCACGGCTATCTGGATATATTCTTCGGCGCGGGAGGCCAGCGCAGGGTCCTGGCCGAGCCAGCCATAGACAGTTCGAATCTGCAGCATCAGCGGGGCGAGCACAAGCGCAAGGAGGATGGCCGCCCAGAAACCCTGACGCACAACGCGGCGGATGGCCTTGATGTCACGGCGGCCACGGGCCTGTGCAGTCAGTGGCGCGACGGCGCCAACCACGCCCACGCCAAACAGGAAGAGTGGCATTAGGAAGCTGTTGGCCAAAGTACCGGCGGCCAAGGCTTCCGGGCCAAGCCAGCCCATCATGACGACGTCGGTGGCCTGAAGGGCATTTTGTGCAATCTGGGCAATGACCAGAGGCCAAGCCAGGGCAAAGGTGGCACGGAATTCCGCACCCCAGCCGCTGACCAAACGGGGGCCTGACGGCACAGTCGGCGCCGCCGCGACGTTGTCGCTCATTGTTTTTTCTCTCACTCGCACATCATGCTGTAGTCCAATCCGACCCGGCGCGGAAGCCGCGTCCTTGTCTGGAGAGCCAATGATGCAGTGGATGCCGCGCCTGTTGATGATGACTGCTGGTTTGATGGGCGCCGCTGGGGTAGCCGCTGCAGCGGCTGCGTCGCATGGCGAAAGCCGCAATATGTCCGCGATTGCGACAATCTTTCTGGCCCACGCGCCGGTTCTGCTTGCCCTGGGGCTGGCAGGTCGCACGCGTCCAATGTTGGCAATGGGCTTGGTGATGATTGCCGGTACGCTGATCTTTGGCGTTGATCTGGCCCTGCGGGAGGTCGTGGGCCAGGCGCTGTTCCCCGGCGCTGCGCCGCTTGGGGGCGGCCTGATGATCCTGGCGTGGCTGGGTGTGACGGCGGCCGGCTTTGGCTGGAAGGCCAACGGTTGAATTAATAAAGTTTAAAACTGCCGCGGAACCATTCACGGACCCGTGCATTCCTTCGTGCGAGCTTTTCGTTGGAGGAATTCATGCACAAGATCCTGATCATCATCGCTACTGCGCTATCCCTTGCGGCCTGCACCACTACCCAACAAGGCGCGACCGTAGGTGCGATTGGCGGCGGTATTGTCGGCGCGACCGCGACGGGCGGAAATGTCGTTGGTACGGCCGTGGGTGCGGGTATCGGCGCAGTGGCCGGCGCTGCGGCCGGTGAACTCCTTGGCTACTACGGGACCAGCCGCGATCGCTGCGTGTATGAGCGCCCGGATGGTACCCGCTACATCGATACCTGCCCGCGCGGATAAGCGCTGCAGAGCCAAGCCGCAGCGCCCCCTGCGGCCACGCGCCCCCAGGCGCCAGACACCCGGTTGGCCCCCTGACCGGGTGTTCTTTTGTGTCCGGCGCATGTATCGCACGGTGTTGCGACAACAGTCTTGAAAAAGTCGCAGCAGGCAGAGATAATTAGCCCATACGTGCCACTTGTCTTGCGCTATCTGAACGACCGGCCCTGCCGGAAACTTGGCTACCTCCTGATCTCGTGAACCGTAAGTCCGGGAATAGCACGTCCTGGATAAACCCTTCCGCCGCATCAGCGGCTTAACAGACCAAGAGGACCATACAGATGGCCGCAATCACCGGTACCGTGAAGTTTTTCAACACCACCAAGGGCTATGGCTTCATTTCGCCTGACAATGGCGAAAAGGACGCGTTCGTCCATATCTCCGCTGTCCAGCGTTCGGGCCTGCAGGGCCTTTACGAAGGCGACAAGGTCAGCTTCGAGCTGCAGACCGGTCGTGACGGCAAGGTCTCGGCGACCGAGCTGACCCTGCTGAGCTAAGCGCTAACGCAGATTAGCCGGAGGAATTTGCCGTTCCGCGATGGAAACGGTGAAAAACCCGGAGTGAGAGGGCCCTGCGGGGCCCTTTTGCTTGCAATCTCCGGGCCGATCTGTGCGGCTAGGTGAACAATCCGACTCGAGTATGATTTACGACGGTATGCGCGACTTTCTCAAACACTGGAACCCGCGGGTTGAAACCGCATCAACCCTGCAGCAATCGGGCGCCTTGCCCTATTCGATTGTCGAAGGGCGGATGGCTTTCCTCCTGATCACGTCGCGCCGCAGCGGAAAGTGGATCTTTCCGAAAGGGGCGATTGAGCCGGATATGACCCCGTGGGAAAGCGCGGCACAGGAAGCCCGAGATGAGGCCGGGGTTCTCGGAGAAATCTCTCCAGATCCGATCGGCTCGTATCGGACAGGCGCCGGCGGCGACAATGTCGGCCTTGTGGATGTGGATCTCTACCCGCTGCGCGTGACGCAGCAGCTGGAGGACTACAAGGAAAAGAACCAGCGGATGCGGCACTGGGCCACGTTGTCAGAGGCCCGCAGGTTACTGGCTGACCCGACGCTTGGTCGCCTAGCCCTCACCCTTCATAATCGGCTGATTTCCGGTTAGTTGATCAACACATTCAGGCCTAGATAGAGGATCGCCGAGACCAGGGCCGAGGCCGGCACGGTGATAACCCATGCGGCAGCGATGGAATAGACATGCTGGCGGCGGACCAGCATTCGCGTCTCCACGCGCCGGGCATTGGCCAGGGCTTCCTCTGGCGTCGCGTTGAGCTGGCTGGGGTCCACGAAGCGGGCGTTGATCGGCACCACGGCACCTTCCATCTCGCGCCGAGAAATGTATTCGCGCAGGAAGCCTACGCCGAACACAGCCCCCACGGCGATATGGGTGGACGAAACCGGCATGCCCAGGGCCGAGGCAATGAGGACAGTTACCGCGGCTGACAATGCGGCGCAAAACGCGCGGATTTCATTGAGCTTGGTGATCTGCTCGCCCACGGTGCGGATCAGGCGCGGTCCGAACAGCGCCAGGCCCAGCGAGATGCCGATGGCGCCGATGGCCAGTACCCAGAAGGGCAGGGCTATGCCAGCAACCTCACCTTCGCCCGTTTGAATGGCAGTGACGATGGCAGCAAATGGACCGATGGCGTTGGCAACGTCATTGGCGCCGTGGGCGAAGGACAGCAGCGCTGCCGAGACGATCAGTGGCAGTCGGAAGAGGTTGGCCACATGCTTCTTGCGGTTTTCCATGTGCCTGGACTGATGGCGTACCCAGGGCATGGCGGCGACCCAGCCCAGAAGGCCAAAGATCAGCCCGAGCAGGAAGGTGATCCCCCAGCCCGGCTTCCATATCCGGCTGAGGCCCTTGGTTGACAGATACATGGCGAAGATACCCGTCATGACTGCCACGAAGATCGGTACCCAAACCCGGGCCGAGGTAATCTTGTCGAGCCGCGTGGTGATCGTCATGCGAATGATGACCAGGAACAGGGCGGCGATGATGCCGCCCATGACCGGGGAGATCACCCAGCTGGCGGCAACCGCCCCGATGGTTGGCCAGTTCACGACGGCCAGGCCGGCAGAGGCAATGCCGGAGCCCACCACGCCGCCAACGACGGCATGGGTGGTGGAGACGGGGGCCCCAACATAGGTGGCAAGATTGACCCAGAGGGCGGAGGCGAGCAAAGCCGCCATCATCACCACAATGAAGGTGTGGTTGTCCATCTGGGGAGAAATCAGCAGGTCGCGCGCGACCGTATTGACCACATCGCCGCCCGCCAGCAGGGCGCCTGCCGCCTCGAAGATGGCTGCGATGACCAGCGCCCCCACCATGGTGAGGGCCCGCGAGCCCACGGCGGGGCCCATATTGTTGGCAACGTCGTTGGCGCCGACATTGAGCGCCATGTAGCCGGCAATAAGGGCCGCGAGAACGACGACGTAGGTTCCTGGGCCCTGACCCATGACAAAGGCTGCCCAAACGCCCGCGACCAGCAGGAACACCAGGGCGATACCAGGTGCCGCGAGCGAGCGGCTGAGATCATGGGTGGCGGTTTCGAGGCCCGAGACCCGCTGCAAATCCTTGTCGAGCGCGCTTTTGCTCATGTCACCAAACTGTCATATTCGAAGTGGGTTCCGACTTAACATCTCGATCAGTCCCTGCCAGCCCCAATTTGATCGGGAATCGTGCCTGTGCACGAGAATTCGTGCCGCAGCTGCGCGGTGGGGACATGGCGGCTTGACTTTGGCGCGACACTGCTTTTATCAATGCGCCGTCTAGAATTTTTGGAGCGGTCCCGTGCGGGCACTCATTCTCGTAGTAGGCTGGCGCATCGGCAACGTGGGGTAGAACCCTGCGCGAATGCTGGTGCGCCGAAAACAGGTCCCAAACGGGGCCTTTTTTATTGCCTTTTTTCCGCCGGGCGGGAGAGGCGGAATGAAGAACAGGCCTCAAAGGGCCATGAGGATTAGGAAGGGCTGACAAATGGCCGAGAAAATGACCGGCGCAGAGATGGTGATCCAGGCGCTGACCGACCAGGGCGTCGAGCACATCTTTGGGTATCCCGGCGGAGCAGCGCTGCCGATCTATGACGCGATGTTCCAGCAGGATTTCGTCAAGCACATTCTGGTGCGGCACGAGCAGGGCGCCACGCATATGGCCGAAGGCTATGCGCGCTCGACCGGCAAGCCTGGCGTGGTGCTGGTGACCTCTGGTCCCGGTGCCACCAACGCAGTCACTGGCCTGACCGACGCGCTGATGGATTCGATCCCGCTGGTCTGCATCACCGCCCAGGTGCCGACCACGCTGATCGGCACGGACGGTTTCCAGGAATGCGATACGGTCGGAATTACCCGCTCGTGCACCAAGCACAATTATCTGGTCAAGAACGTCGCTGACCTGCCGCGTATTCTCCATGAGGCCTTCCATATCGCGACGACCGGCCGTCCCGGTCCCGTGGTGATCGATATTCCCAAGGATGTCCAATTCGCCGTTGGGGAGTATTTCAAACCCGAGATCGAGACCCTGCGGCACAAGTCCTATCGCCCGCAGATGGATGGTGATGTTGCAGCGATTGAGGCGGCCGTTGACCTGATGCTCAAGGCGGAGCGGCCGATCTTCTACACCGGCGGTGGTGTCATCAATGCCGGTCCCCAGGCCTCCGACAGCCTGCGCGAACTGGCCGAACTCACCGGCTTTCCGGTGACGTCCACCCTGATGGGCCTGGGTGCATTCCCGGCCTCAAACCCGCAGTGGATGGGCATGCTGGGCATGCATGGCAGCTACGAAGCCAATATGGCGATGCATGACTGCGACGTGATGATCAATATCGGCGCACGGTTCGATGACCGCATCACCGGGCGTATCGATGCGTTCTCGCCCAACAGCCGGAAGATCCACGTCGACATCGACCCATCTTCGATCAACAAGATCATCCGGGTGGATGTGCCGATCGTGGGCGACTGTCATCGCGTGCTCGAGGAGATGATCCGCGTGTGGCGCAGCCGGACCAACGAACCGCGGACCGAGGCGATTTCCACCTGGTGGAAGCAGATCGAGAAGTGGCGCGCCGTCGGCTCGTTCAACTTCAAGAATTCGGACACCACCATCAAGCCGCAATGGGCCATCCAGCGGCTCTATGAGGCGACGAAGAACCAGTCCAAGGAGGTGTTCATCACCACCGAGGTCGGCCAGCACCAGATGTGGGCGGCCCAGCATTTTCATTTCGACAAGCCCAACCACTGGATGACCTCCGGGGGGCTCGGCACCATGGGCTATGGCCTGCCAGCGGCGGTCGGCGTGCAGGTGGCGCACCCGGATGCACTGGTGATCGACATTGCCGGTGAGGCCTCGGTGCAGATGACAATGCAGGAACTGTCGACGGCGGTGCAGTATCGCCTGCCGGTCAAGATCTTCATTCTCAACAACGAGCGTATGGGCATGGTCCGACAGTGGCAGGACCTGCTGCATGGATCGCGCTACGCCCATTCCTATTCGGAATCGCTGCCCGACTTCGTCAAGCTGGCCGAGGCTTACGGGGCCAAGGGCGTCAAGTGCGACACGCCGGCCGAACTCGATGCGGCGATCGCCGAGATGATCAACTACGACGGACCGGTGCTATTCGACGTGCTGGTGGAGAAAGACGAAAACTGCCTGCCCATGATCCCCTCGGGCAAGCCGCATAACGAAATCATCCTGCCCGATACGGCCAATATCGGTGACATCATCGACGAGAAGGGACGCGCGCTCGTCTAGGGCGCCGGAGGACACGAAAAATGAACGCACATTTGCAGCCTACCGGCTCGGCCTATTTCCTGACGCAGGAAACCCAGCTGAACGAGCGACACACTCTCTCCGTCCTGGTTGATAACGAACCTGGCATTCTGGCCCGTGTCGTTGGCCTGTTTTCGGCTCGCGGCTACAATATCGAGAGCCTGACTGTCAGCGAGACCGAACACGACAAGCGACTTAGTCGCATCACGGTTGTTGTCATCGCCACTCCCAAGGTGCTGGTGCAGATCAAGACGCAATTGGAGCGGCTGGTGCCGGTTCATCGCGTGCACGACCTGACCGCCGAAGGCGCTTATCTTGAGCGCGAGCTGGCGTTGATCAAGGTCAATGGAACCGGCGACCACCGTGCTGAGACGCTGCGTCTGGCCGACGCCTTCCGAGCGCAAATCGTGGACGCAACCGTCGAGAGCTTCGTTTTTGAGGTCACCGGAAAACCGTCCAAGATCGACAGCTTTATTGCCCTGATGCAGCCGCTCGGGCTGGTCGAGGTGGTCCGCACGGGCCTGGCTGCGATCAATCGCGGCCCGGAGGGGATGTAGTCGGCAAGGCGCTGATCGCTCTTATCAAAAGGTTCGATTGGGCGAGCCGCCCAGTCTGGTGTATGGCAGGGGCCTGTTGATCCGGGTTCCTGCCATGACTTTGCTTTCCGTCAATCTCAATGCCGTCGCGCAATTGCGCAATCGTCGCGATCTGCCCTGGCCGAGCGTGACGGGAATTGCGAGGGTGGTGCTCGACGCGGGGGCGAGCGGGATCACCGTGCACCCGCGCCCTGATGAGCGGCATATCCGGCGCACGGACGTGTTTGAATTGGTGGCGCTTCTGCGTGTCGAGTATCCGGAAGCGGAATTCAATATCGAGGGTTATCCCAGCGAGGATTTCCTTGAGCTTATTGAAGAGGCTAATCCGCACCAGGTGACGCTCGTCCCGGATGATCCGGCGCAGGCAACGTCCGATCATGGCTGGGACTTCGTGGGCAAGGGCAATTTCCTGACCTCGGTTGTTCAGCGTCTCAAGCGGCCCGATCGACGGATTTCGCTCTTCTGCGATCCCGACGCCGGTGAAACGGGCATTGCCGCCGCAAAGGCGACCGGCGCGGATCGGGTAGAATTGTTCACCGGACCCTATGGTGCGTGCCATGACGATCCAGAAGCGGCCGAGCGGCAATTGGCAATCCTGTCAGTGACCTGCAAAGCGGCCCTGGCCGCGGGGCTCGGTGTTAATGCGGGGCACGACCTCACCTTAGAGAATTTGCCAGCCTTTCAGGCGGCCGTGCCGGGCGTGGCCGAGGTCTCGATAGGACATGGAATTACCGCAGATGCCTTGCTGATGGGATTTGCCGAGGCTGTTCGTGCCTATAATAACGTCCTCGACTGATCGCATTGTTCAGCGTGCTGGAACGCTGCGTCCGCGGTCCGGCTTCATTGCAGGCCCGATCTCGCGACGATTCTGCCGTAACGACTGAAAATGCTGCCTTCTCCGACACTTACATTTGTGTGCCCGGGGCACGTAATTGTCTCCGGCTGACAACAAGGTGCCTTCTTGAGGCTTTTCGTAACAGGCACATATATCGCCTCAGTTACGATTTGTTACCAAGGAGGGCATCACATGTCCAAGCTCAAGATCGGCGTCGTCATCTCGTCCACCCGTCCCAGCCGTTTCGGCGAAGTGCCGGCGCGTTGGATCCTCGAGAAGGCAAATGAACGGCCCGAGATCGAGGCGGATCTGGTCGACCTGCGCGATTTCGACCTGCCGTTTTTTGATGAAATGGCGTCCAATCTCTGGATGCCGTCCAGCAATGAAAAGGCCGTCGCCTGGCAGTCGAAGGTTGGCCAGTATGATGGCTTTATATTTGTCGTGGCCGAATACAACCGCTCGATCACCGGCGCTCTGAAGAACGCGCTCGATCAGGCCTATAACGAATGGAACAAGAAGCCCTTCGGCATTGTGGGCTATGGCACGGTGGGCGCTGCCCGCGCTGCAGAGCACCTGCGCGGCATTGGTGTCGAACTGCAGATGGTCTCGACCCGTGCGGCGGTTCACATCGGTGGCGCCGACTTCTTCGCCGTTCACCCGCTTGGCCAGCAGAACAAGCCGATCAACGAAATCGAAGGTTCGATCGGGGCCTCCGCCAAGGACATGCTGGACCAGCTGATCTGGTGGGGCGAAGCCACCAAGGCGGCGCGCGAGGATGAGAATGCTGTGGCTGAAGCTGCCGAATAAGGGCGATCAGCAACAGCGATGAGCTGAAAAGAGGGGTCATCCTTGCTGGGTGGCCCCTTTCGCATGCGAACTATTCGGTGCTGCGGGTGTTGTTTGTGAACGGGTACGGGTGTATAGCGGCGCCCGCCTTGAAACAGCGAGAGCCCCAAAGCTCATGACGCATACGGAAACTGCCGGCGCCAAGGCCGGTGACGTAGCGACCGAACAGGCCGGCCACGCAAAGACTGCCCTGCCGATCCTTGTGCTCGGTGCTCTGGGCGTCGTTTTCGGCGATATCGGGACCAGTCCGCTCTACGCGTTTCGCGAGGCATTGCATGCCACAACGCATGGCGGTCAGGGCGTTGCCGGCTATGACGAAGTGCTTGGTCTGCTCTCGCTGATCGTCTGGGCTCTCACTTTAATTGTCACAGTCAAATATGTCGGCTTCGTGCTGCGGGCAGACAATAATGGCGAAGGTGGCACACTCTCGCTGATGTCGCTGGCCCGCAAGGCGGTCAAATCCAACAAAGGCGTGGTGCTGGCGCTGGGCCTGGTGGGCGCGGCGCTGTTCTTTGGGGACGCCATTATCACCCCGGCCATTTCCGTACTTTCGGCCGTGGAAGGCCTGCAAGTGGTTGAGCCGCGGTTGGCGCGCTGGGTGGTGCCGGTCACCCTTATCATCATCATTGCGCTGTTCATGGTGCAACGTTTCGGCACCGGCAAGGTGGCCGCCGTATTCGGTCCAATCACGGCGATCTGGTTTCTGTCGCTCGGCGTGTCAGGCGCCGTTCATATTAGCGAAGCACCGCAGGTGTTGTTTGCAATCAACCCGTTCTACGGCCTCACCTTCGTCATAAACCATACCGGTATTGCGCTGGTTGTCCTGGGCGCGGTGTTTCTGGCCGTAACCGGCGCCGAAGCGCTCTACGTGGATCTCGGCCACTTTGGCCGAAAACCTATCGTCCTGGGCTGGCTGCTCATCGTCTTCCCTTGCCTGTTGCTGAACTATTTCGGGCAGGGTGCCTTTGTGCTGGCACATCCTGCCGCAGCGGAAAATCCGTTCTTTCTGATGCAACCAGAATGGGCGCGTATCCCGATGGTAATCCTGGCGACCATGGCGACGGTCATTGCTAGCCAGGCGGTGATCTCCGGGGCCTACTCGCTGGCGCGCCAGGCAACCAACCTCAACCTCCTGCCGCGCCTCAACGTTCTGCACACCTCGGAAACGCAGAGCGGGCAAATCTACATGCCGCAGGTCAACACGATGCTGTTCATTGCGGTGATGGTGCTGGTTATCGGCTTCCAGAGTTCCAGCGCCCTGTCGGCGGCCTACGGTATCGCGGTGACTGGCGAGATGCTGGTGACAGCCGTGCTGCTCTTCGTGGTCATGCGCGGCATCTGGGGCTGGAAGGTCCATACGGCACTAGCGGTTGTTATCCCTCTTGGTCTGATCGATCTCGGGTTCTTTGTCGCTAATCTTGCCAAATTCACCCAGGGCGGCTGGGTGCCTGCCGTGGTGGCCGGCTTTCTCGTGATCATTATGGTGAGCTGGATGGCCGGACGACGGCGGCTGGCGGAGAAAACCCGCCGAGACGAAGTTCCGCTCGAATTCCTGGTCGAGAACCTGTCCAAGAAGAAGCCGACTGTCGTTCCGGGTACGGCCATTTTCCTGACCAGCGATGTCGAAGGCGCCCCAACCGCCCTCCTTCACAGCCTCAAGCACTACAAGGTGCTGCACGAACAGAACGTGATCCTGACAGTCCGGACTTCAACCTCGCCGCGCGTGCCGGACGATGAAAAGGTGACTATCGACGCCTATAATGAGTTGTTCTTTCGCGTCGTCGTGACATTCGGCTTCATGGAGACGCCGAACATTCCAAAAGCGCTGGCGCTGGCCCGCAAGCTGGGATGGAAGTTCGACATCATGTCGACCTCGTTCTTCCTGTCGCGCCGTTCTCTGAAACTGGGCCAGAAATCAGGCCCGTTGCGGTTCTGGCAGGATCGCCTGTTCATCCGGCTGGCACGCAATGCCAGCGACGCCACGGAGTATTTCCACATTCCCACCGGCCGTGTGGTGGAGATCGGAACGCAGCTCATCATCTGAACAAAGGGTGGAAATGGGGCCCGTCTGGGCTCATTTTTCCATATCGGGGCAGACATAGGGCACATCTGCCGGGGTGAAGCGCTGTTCTTCTACTCCGCCCATAAGTTTGAGGCTCAGCACCAGTTCGTCGCTGGTCAGAGAGGCGATGTCGGCACTGATGGTCATGCCGTCTTCTTCCCAAGAAATCTCGGTCTCAGACAATTGCTGCCAGTTTGAGAGCCGATAGGTTTCCCAGCAACTGTCGGAGACCATGGTGCCGTCGGACAGGAAAATATGCATGACGCCGGGAAGCCCCTGCGCTTCCCCCTGCCTGACCCAAACCCGATTGAGCAACGGGTTCTCCCGAACCGAGTCGTCTTCTCCGGCGACCGGTTCGGCCTCCTGAGCAATCGCCGGAACGGCGAGACAGGTGCCAACGCCCCATACGGTCATGAGTGCGAAGATCGCGGCCTTGGTGTCCATTTCAGTCTCCCGTGCGTCCAAACCACGTGGTCATTGGCGACGCGCGCTGCAAGAGTGAGCGGGACAACAGGGCAAAATTTGGTTCGCCCTGTGTCGTTATGTGGATATCGCTGGCGGCCGCCTAGGCGCGTAGGCCCAGGACTTGGTCGCGCCCGGCCACGCGGCGGGCCTGTACCGGCCACAGGTCATAATCGCCGTCGAGCACACGGGCGGCATGCACGGCCCAATTCGGGTCGTCCAGGGCACCACGGGCCAGGGCGATGAAGTCTGCCTCACCGTTTTGAAGGATAGCTTCGGCGGCTTCGATATCGCCGAGCAAGCCTACAGCCATGGTCGGAATGTCTGCGCCTTCGCGGACGGCACGGGCGAACGGTACCTGGTAGGCAGCGGTTGAGGCAATGCGGCCCTGAGCCAAGCCGCCACTCGAGCAGTCGATCGCGTCCACGCCACGCGCCTTGAGTTCGCGGGCCAGCGCCACGCTATCCTCGGGTGTCCAACCTCCGGGAGCATTGTCGCTCACCGACAGGCGTGCCAGGAGCGGCTTGTCTTCTGGCCAGACGGCACGGACTGCCTCCGCGACCTCGAGCACCAGCCGCATGCGATTCTCGCGGCTGCCGCCATACTGGTCGGTGCGATGATTGGACAGGGGCGAAAGGAACTGATTGAGCAGATAGCCGTGAGCGGCGTGGATTTCGACGACATCGAAGCCGGCCCTTTCGGCGCGAATGGCGGCGGCGACAAATCCATCGATGACGCGTTTGATGCCGGCTTCATCCAAAGCTATGGGCACCTGAAAATCGGGATTATCCGGATCGTGTGATTCCGCGCTGGGTGCGACGGGCTGCCAGTGCTCGTAACCCACAGCCGCTCGGCCCGCCTCAGTCTCGAGGTCGGCCGAGGTGTGCCAGGAAACGGGGGTCGAGGCCTTGCGACCAGCATGGGCGAGTTGCATGCCCGCAGCCGCGCCCTGGTCGTGCAGGAAGTCCACGATGCGCGCCAGAGGTGCAATCTGCTCGTCCTTCCATAGGCCCAAATCGCCATAAGAAATGCGCCCCTCCGGGACCACGCCGGTCGCTTCCACGACCACCAGTCCAAATCCGCCAAGGGCAAAGCGGCCAAGATGCACAAAGTGCCAATCATTGGCGAAGCCATCGATGGCGGAATACTGGCACATGGGTGCGACCACCGTGCGATTGCGTAGGGTGAGGTCTCTTAAGGTGATGGGGGAGAAAAGCTTGGACATAATGAATGCCTTGACCGAGGAAAGATCGGAAAGAGACCTCCTACATGGCCCTTTCTTCTTTCATCGGCAAGTGCCGATGAATAAAAAGCTGAGTTGCGCCAAAGGCACTTCCCATGGATAGGTCTTGGTGTCACCAGCTGCCTTGGAGCTTCCCTTGTCGATCACAGCAACCCGATTTGGCGAACTCCTCGGCTTCGAGGACCGCGGCGTTACCCGGCTGGACAAGACGATCGAGCCAATGGACGATTATGTCGTTGAGCATTTGCGCCTGCGCATCGGGGACGAGGAGGTCAGGGGAATCCTGACACGACCCGGCGCGGCCTCGGGTCCCCTACCTGCAATTCTTTACGGGCACTCCCATGGCGGCGGGTATGCCATCGGCGCGCGTGAATTGCTGGATGGCCGGGAGTACCTTGTCGGGCCGTTGGGACCGGTATTTGCGCGCGCCGGATATGTAACGCTATGCATCGACATGCCCATTTTCGGCGAACGCGCCACGGTGAGCGAAAGCGCAGCGTCCAAGGCTCTGCTTTGGTATGGTAAGTCCCTCTTTGGGCAGATGCTGTCCGACCATGCGGCAGCCTTGACCTATCTGGCTGGACGCGATGATGTGGACGCGGCGCGGATAGGGGCCTTCGGGCTGTCGATGGGATGCGTTCTCAGCTATTGGCTGGCAGCCCTGGACAAGCGAATTGCGGCTGTGGCGCATTTGTGCTGTTTCGCCGATTTCCGCACGATGATCGAGCTTGGTGCGCATGATGGTCATGGGATTTATCTGACAGTCCCTGGCCTGCTCAAGGAGGCCGATGGCGGGTCAATTGCGTCGCTGATTGCACCACGTCCGCAGTTGATCTGCGTAGGCGAGGCTGACCACCTGAGCCCGCCCGAAGCGGTGGCACGTGCCCTGGAGGAACTGCGCCCCGCCTACGCGGATGCGCCGCATATGCTTGAGTTCATCAGCGAACCGGGTGTGGGACATCAGGAAACGCCCACCATGCGGGCTGCGGTGCTGGCGTTTTTCGCCCGGCATCTGGGATAGGCTAGTCGAGCCGGCTCAGGCACCGACCAGTAACAAGGCTTGGTCTAGCAGTTCCGGATTGGTCCAGACCAAATAGCCGCCAAAGGCCAGGGCAGCGATGAGCGCCAGACCGAACAGCTTTCGGAGCACGGAGAAAACCAACCAGATCAGCAGGGCCGCCCCGACGCCCAGAATGAGAAGTGTATTTGTATCCACCGCTATGCTTGGTCCCTTGTGATGCGCCTTGTCTGTGCGGGTCAAGGGCGACAGCATTGTGGCAACAGTGTCCGCGCGGGCTATTGGCACAAGCTCGCAAAGGTCACAGGCAGGAAGATGAGGACAGCGGCCAGGAGCGCAGCCCGGTTGGTCCAAACCGCGGCCATATTCAGCGCGTGCTGGTGATCGTGGCGGGGGCCGAGCAGGGCGAGCCAGGCCATGGGAACGAGGGCGAGCAGGAAAAGCAGCCAAAGGATCGGCCGGTGCCAGTCGCCCCAGCCATAGGCACAGCCGAGCGCCTGAGCGGCATAGAGCACGACGAAGGCCACCGACCAGACGACAAAGCCGGCAATCAGCCGCACCAGCGGGTGGGAGAGTATGGCAGTCATGGCAGTCATGGCATTGCACCGCCCATCGCGAGAATGCCGGTGAGGCCAAATGCCAGAATGACGGCGCCTGCGGCGTAGCCGTTCCAGAGCGCGGCCAGTACCATTTCCGTCTGGCGGCGCGCGGATATGTAGCCCCGAGTGAGACGCCAAAACGCGTGGGCCGACATGACGGCACCCAGTCCACAATGCAGCCCCGCATAGCCCAGCACCACGAAGGGTACGGCCTCGCGGGCATGGCCCGTGGGATCGTCCAGCCAGAGCACGGCGGCAATGGTCGTAGCCATTGCCGCCAGCTGGGCCAGAACGGCCAGGATCAGGTCGAGATGCGTGGTGCCCCCGCGCGCATTGCCCTGTCTGGCGCGCGCCGCGAGCGCAGCACCAGACATGGCGGCGAGGATGGCCAGGGCGGCCGCCCACAAAGGAACCTGCGCCGCGCCTGTGTCCTGCCAATTGGGCGCAACCACCAGCAGGAACAGCCCGCCAAAGAGCAGCGAGGCGAACAGCGTTGCGTTCATCGCCAGCGCGGTGCGGTTGGCAAGGACAGTGACATTGTCGGCTGCCTCCGCATCGGGCGGAACGGAAACGCCCCGGCCAATATCGATGGGTCCCTTGTCCCGCTTTTCGCCCAGGCTCACCGGCCAGACCAGGAAAAGACCAAGCGTGACCAGCGCGCCAATGGGCGCCAACCAATAGAGCCTGAACAGCAGCGCGAGGAAAAAGCTCGCCGTCGCCAGGGCCGTCGAAAGGGGCAGGTAGGAGCGGCGCGGCAAGGTGATCAGATGTTCGACCGCGCCTGTGACCATGTTGACGCCAAGCGTCTCCTGTTCGCCTGCACGGGCAAAGCCGAGATAGCCTTGCCCGCCCGCCAGAGTGGGGCCGATGAGCGCCGGCTGCAATTGGTCGGCGCGGGCCTCGATATGCGGAATGGATGCGAGATTATAGCTCGGTGGCGGGGTCGCCGTGGCCCATTCCAATGTTCCGGCTCGCCACGGATCGCGCCGGAAGCGGGCCCCGAAACGGAATTGCAGCACCATGTCGGCGAGCACCAACGCAAAGCCCATGGTGAGGACAAAACCACCGACCGAGGAGAGGAGATTGAGCCAGTCCCAGCCCCAATTGGAGGGGTAGGTGGAAATACGGCGTGGCATGCCCATCAGCCCGGTCAGGTGCATGAGGAAAAAGGTGAGGTTGAAGCCGATCAGGATCAGCCAGAAGGCCGGGATCGAGAGCCGGTAGAGACTTTGGCGCCCCGAGATATGGGGCAGCCAATAATAGATCGCTGCCAGCATGGGGAAGACGAAACCGCCCACCAGCACATAGTGCAGATGCGCGACCACGAAATAGCTGTCATGGGCCTGGGTATTGAACGGCACCATGGCCAGCATCACCCCGGTCAGCCCGCCGATGACGAAGACGATGAAAAAGCCGGCGACATAGAGCATGGGAATGTCCCAGCGCGGCTTGCCGGACGCCAGCGTGCCGATCCAGGCAAAGATCTGCACCGCCGTGGGGATGGCCACCAGGGCGCTGGCGGCGGAAAAGAACGCCAGCGCCAGATGCGGAATGCCCACGGTGAACATGTGGTGCACCCAGAGCCCGAAGCTGAGGAACGCCATGGCGACGATGGCGGCGATGATGGCGCGATAGCCCAGGATCGGCCGTTGCGCGAAGACCGGAATGATGGTGGAGAGCGCCCCGGCGGCAGGCAGGAAGATGATATAGACTTCCGGATGCCCGAACAGCCAGAACAGGTGCTGCCAGAGTAGCGGATCGCCACCCCGCGTCGGATCGAAAAAGGGTAGATCGAAGGCGCGTTCCAGTTCCAGCAGGATCGACCCCAGGATCAATGGCGGAAAGCCGATGATCATCATCCCCGCCGTCACCAGCATGTACCAGGCAAACAGCGGCATGCGGCTCAGCGCCATGCCCGGCGCCCGCATCTTGAGAATGGTGACGAACAGCTCGACCGCCGCCGTCACCGCCGAGATTTCGACAAAGGTGATGCCCAGGAGCCAGACATCGGCATTGATGCCGGGGGTGTAAGGTTTGGAAGAGAGCGGCGTGTACATGAACCAGCCGCCATTGGGGGCGACGCCCGCCAGCATGGCCACGATCAGGATCGACCCGCCGAAGAGATAACACCAGAAGCCATAGGCAGTGAGCCGGGGAAAGGCGAGGTCGCGCGCACCCAGCATCTTGGGCAGCATGTAGATGGCAAAGCCCTCGAACATGGGAATGGCGAACAGGAACATCATCACCGTGCCATGCATGGTGAAAACCTGGTTGTAGATGTCCGGGCCGAGAAAGGCGCTGTCGGGCGTGGCCATTTGCGCCCGGATCAGCATGGACAGCAGGCCGCCAATACCAAAGAAGCAGAGAGCCAGCGCCATGAAGCGCTTGCCCAATATGGTGTGGTTGACGCTGGACAGGCGGGCGAGGCCCGGCGGCGTGCTCCAGATGGCTTCGAGCTGCTTGTGCAGGGCGATGGGAGACGGGCGTTCGCTCATCGCCGCCCCTCCATCAACGCTGTGAAGTCCTCAGCCGCATGCGCCTGGACCCGAAACCACATGCCATCATGCCCCGGCCCGCAATATTCGGCGCATTGCCCCCAATAGGTGCCGGGCTCGTCGGCTTCGAGCCGGATGAGGTTTTCATGCCCCGGAATGGCGTCGATCTTGCCGCCCAGCCGAGGGACCCAGAAGGAATGGATCACATCCTCGGAGGTGACGGCGATATCGACTGCTTGCCCGGCGGGAATATGCAGTGTTTCGTCGCTCATCTCGCGTCCGTCCGGATAGATGAAGGTCCACTGCCAGCGTTCGGCATGGGCTTTGAAGCGCAGCGGCGCATCGCCTTTGGGCAGCAATTGCTCGCCCAGCACCAGCGCCGTTCCCGTCAGGAGCACCAGGATCGGAATGGGCAACACCAGCCCGCCGCCCACGATCCACTGTGAAGGGGTGATGCGGGTCACCCATGCTGGGCGCAGATAGGCCAGCCCGAACAGCACCATCACCAGCGCAAACAGCAGGACCGATCCGTACAGCATCACCCACCAGAGCGTTGCCAGATTGGCGGCGCGCGGGCCGGCCGGATCGAGCGTGGACAGCGCGCCCGTGCAACCGGCCAGCAGCAGCGGCGTTGCACCAAGGGCAACGGGCCTGAACAGGGGGCGAACCAGATGACTGATATTCCGCGCGAGGACGAGGAAACCGAAATCCGCGACGAGGAGTCGCCGCCCGAGGCTTCTTCCGATCATCCCAATCCGGCTATCCGTGCCGTGGCGGAAAAGGATATCGGCTCGGCCATCGCCGTGGCCGGCCATCCCATCCATGCCATGCTGGTGCATTTCCCCATCGCTTTCGTCGTCGCTACGCTGGGCGTCGACATCTTTTATTGGTGGAACGCTGACCCGTTCTGGCTCGAGGTCGGTAAATGGGCTGCGGGCGCTGCTTTCGGCTTCGGGGTGTTGGCCGCCTTGGTGGGGACGCTCGAGCTGCTGGCGGTCCCGGGCATCCGCATCCGCGTGGCCAGCTGGAACCACGCCGTGGCGGCCATGGTGATGCTTGCCATTGTCGGCGCCAATGCGGGCCTGCGCATCTATTGGCCGGGAATGGTGCTCCCGAGCGGGCTGATGCTCTCGGTATTGGCGACCATGGCGGCGGGTTTCGCCGGCTGGCATGGTGGCAAGTTGGTGTTCGATCATGGCGTGGGCCTCATCATCTCGCCCCGCCAATAAGCTGCTCGAACAGCTCTGAAAGCGCGCCGGGTGCGAAGAACCGGGCCAGAATGCCGGGCCATGCGATATCCGGCTTGCCCAGCACCAGCACCAGGATCGCGGCAATGGCCGAAAAGGTGAGGGTGAGAACGATCACAAAACGCGCCAGCGGATAGACCCCGCCCGGCTCGAAGAGCCGCAGGATCATCAGCCCGGAAAAGATGTGCACGCCGGTCATCACCGAAACGCCCACCAGCTTGGCTGAAAACCAGTTCTCATAGGTGCCCTGCAGAAAAATCAGCACCGTCCCGGAGGCGATCGCGACAAAGGCGGCGGGGGAGACCAGCCCGACATAGAAGAAACGGGTAAAGGCATGTAGCTTGTGCAGCGCCTCGCCCGACAATCCCCGCCGCTCCCGATAGAGCAGGGGCAGGGCGATCAGGCCCGCCGACCACCCCGCAATGGTCGCGACATGGATGAATTTGAGCCAGGTAACCAGCAAAGCGAGGCTCATTCAGCCACCGCCCTGTCCGTCCGGATCGCGTTAAGCAGCCGCCACAGTACAAGCGCCATCAGCGGCAGATTGGCCGGCACCCACATGATGAGCCCTGCCAATTGCTGGTCCTCCAGCGGCAAAAGGCCAAAACCCATCGTGCTGCCCAGATGCGGCAGATAGAGCGGGCTCGGCGCAAACACCAGCAGCGCGCCAAGCAGCCCCATCTGGATGGCGCTGCAGAGGGCCGAAATGCCTGCGGCCATCGCGGCACGGCTGCGCAGCAGGCCCAGCCACAGCCAAGTGAAGCTGCCCAAAAGGCTGACTTGCATGAGCCAATAGAGCGCGGGATGGGTGAAAGCGGATGTGTAGATGTCTGGTGCATGCCAGAGCCAGAGCGCCAGGGCCGAGAGCACCAGTGGCGGCAGCAACGCCATGCGCGTTCCCCATCGCGCGGGCAGGGTCAGCGCCAGCAGCGGCGCCAATACCATGGTCAGCGCCGCATGGTGCCCCACGCGCACTGAGAGCAGCGCAACGCTGAGCGCGCAAATCGGCGATACGAAGAGGATCACCGCCAGCAGCCACGCGCCAGCAAAGGCGAGCTGGCGATGGCGTCCTGCCTGCCGCAACAGCACAAATCCGGCCAGGGCCGTGAGGGTGAGGACAGAGAGCAGGGCGGGCTCGAAATTCCACCGGCCCCAGAGTGTCTCCAGGGTCGGTGGCGATCCGCAATAGCTCATGTCGAAGGAAAAGGCTGACGCTGGGTCCATTTCCGTTCCGGATGTTGGAGGTTGTCCCATTCCGCGCCACCCCCGTAAGGGAAGGGCGGATTGGGTCTTGCGGCTAAGGTTGCTCGTCGCCCTCGCTTCCGCTGGTGTCACCGCCGGGCAGCGCATAGGCGATGAAATAGTCGCCAATGGGCGTTTCCATGAAGTCATGGCCACCGGCATTGATGACCACGATCTGGCGACCTTGAGATTCGTAAGTCATCGGGGTTGCCTGGCCGCCGGCGGGCAGTGTCACTTCCCAGAGCCGCTCGCCGGTCTCGATATCGATGGCGCGGAAAAGGTCGTCGGTGGCCGCGCCGATGAAGAACAGGCCGGAAGCAGTGATGAAGCCACCGGCATTATTGGGCGTGCCGATATCGAATGGCAGCATGGAGGGAATGCCGAACGGGCCATTCTTGCGGGCGGTGCCGAAGGGGCGATCCCAAAGCATTTCGCGGGTATTGAGATCGATCGCGGCGATCCCGCCATAGGGCGGCTCCTTGCACAACAAGCCTGTGAACGGCACTCGCCAGCCGGCATTGACGCGAATGCCATAGGGCGCCTCGGCCTGCGGGCTGATCGAGCCATGCGAACCCGATCCTGCGGAGGGTTCATAGTTCGGATCGGCGATGGAATAGATGCCCATCTCGTCGACCTGCTCGCGTGGGATCAGCTGGTTGTAGTTCGGCATGTTGTTGTAATTGGCGATGAGGATGCCGCGTTCGGGATCGACGGCAATGCCGCCCCAGTCCGACCCGCCATTGTAGCCGGGGAACTGGATCCAGGGCTGATCGACCGTCGGCGGGGTATAGACGCCGTCATATTCGGCCTGGCGATACTGGATGCGACACCAGAGCTGGTCGAGCGGTGTGGCGCCCCACATATCGGCCTCGGTAATCTCGGGCTTCAAAAGATTGGGGAAGTCCGTGACATAAGGCTGGGTCGGTGACAGGCGCTCGGGCTCGACGCCACCCTGAGGGGCAGGACGCTCCTCGATATTGACCAGCGGCTCACCGGTTTCGCGATTGAGGATATAGAACTGTGCTTGCTTGGACGGCATGATGATGGCCGGAACCGGCCCCTCATCGGTGGGGAAATCCACCAAGGTACCTTGGCCGCCGAGGTCGTAGTCCCAGACATCGTAATGCACGGTCTGGTAGTGCCAGGCCACCTCGCCGGTTTCGACATCCAGAGCCACTATGGCGGTGGAGTAGGTGTTCTCCTGTTCCGAACGCGTGCCGCCCCAATAATCGACGGCCGAATTGCCCATGGGCAGATAGACCAGGCCAAGTTCGTCATCGCCTGAAGCAATGGTCCACATGTTCGGCGTGCCGGGCGAATAGATATCACCCTCCGGCGGCAGGCCGTTTTCGCCCGGACGGTTCATGTCCCAGGCCCATTCGAGTTCACCAGTGACGGCATTGTAGCCGCGGATAACACCCGAAGGTGCGGTGCGCTGCTGGTTGTCGCTGACCTGGCTGCCCACCACCAGCACGTCGCGCACCAAGGTCGGGGGCGAGGTCGGGGCGTAAAAGCCGGGCGCGGTATCGCCAATGCCTTCGAGCAGGTTGACCGTGCCGGCATTGCCGAAATCGGGGCAGGGCTGGCCGGTCTCGGTATCCAGCGCAATCATGCGCGCATCATGGGTGAGGTTCACCGTGCGGGTCGCGCAGATGTCGTCACGCTCGGCGGTCGGGTCCTCGAAATAGACAAGGCCCCGGCAGGAGGCGTTGTAGCCGACATTGTCGGTCGAAACCTCAGGGTCGTAGGTCCAGAATTCGGCGCCTGTGGCCGCGTCCAGCGCGGTGATGTGGTTGGTGGCTGAGCACAGGTACAGCCTGTCACCGACCTTGACCGGGGTGTTCTGGTTGCCGAAGGGCTCGTCGCCTTCCGGCATGTCGCCGGTACGGTATTCCCAGATTTTTTCGAGCTGGCCGACATTGTCCGGCGTAATCTGGTCGAGCGGCGAATAGCGCGTGGCGTGATTGGTGCCGCCATAGGCGGGCCAATCCCGTCCGACTTCGATGGATACGTAGGTCGGTTCCACGCCCTGCGGAGAGATCAACTCTTCTCCGCCCTCAAGCGGCGGGCCTTCCGGTGCGTCGCCAGCATCGGCCGGTTCGGCGGCGATGGCCGGTTCTGCCTGGGTTTCGGGTTCCGCTGGGGTGAGGGCGTCGCTTCCGGATGGGGGTGCCACCTGGTCGGTGCCAGGTTGGGTGCCGCTCTGTGGAACCGAGGGTTCCAGCTGGTTCCCGGGTTGCGCGACGGGCTCGTCGACTTCCTGTGCGATCGTGCTCTCAACGCCGTGGTTGGCTACACCAATGGCAGCGATGGCGCCCGTCATTGTAACCAGGGCTGCCATGGCTCCGGTCCCGAAGCGGCGCACAGAACCCCGGAGCGCGGGGAGCGTGGTCAGCACGAGAATGAGGACGATGGTTGGGGCGAGGAGCCGCGGGACCTGCGCCCACCAATCGAAGCCGGCCTCCCAGAATGCCCAGACTAGAGTTGCCACCCAGGTTATGAGGTAAATCCAGACAGCTGCCATCTCCCGCCGAAACAGAAACCATGCGGTGAGCAGCAGGCCGATGCCGGCCGGCAGGTAATACCAGGACCCGCCCAGGGTGATGAGCCACAGCCCGCCTGCCGCAATCGGCAGGCCGAAGACAAGCAGCACAACCCCGACAAACATGGTCCACCAGAAGCCAAATCCCCTATGGTCGTGGCGCGGCGATGCTTGCTCAGTCATGCTTCCCTCCAATAGCCTGCTTTGTCGTGCAACGCCCCGATCCGGCCACAGTTCCGAACTGATTGCGCCGTTAACGCCCGATGCGTCTGAGGAAGGCCGCGGTTTCAATCTCGTCTTCGTCGAGCCCTTCAATCCACTTCAGCCGCCTGGAGCGGCGAAGACTGTCCTCTTGCCAAGCCAAGGTGATGGCGGGGTGGACGTAGCACTGCCGGCACACTGTGCGGGTGTTTCCCAGCCGTGCCGCGACCTGATCCAGAACCTGATTGATGGTGCGCGTCCGCGCCGTCTTGGTCTCCGGCACATCGGTTTCCGAGAAGAGCCCGAAGGCACGCACTGTCGCCGCCCAGGTGCGAAAGTGCTTGGAAGTGAACTCCGATCCCGCGAAGGTGGCAATGTAGTCGTTGACGTCACGCGAGGTGATCGCGCTGCGTCCGCCTTCCGCCTGATACTGAAACAGATGCTGGCCGGGCATCTCCTGGAGGGACCGCACGATATTGGCGATCCTGCGATCGGTCAGTTGCAGGCGCCACTGCTTTCCGGATTTGCCCTTGAAGTGGAAATGCAGCGTCGCTCCGGTGATTTCGACGTGCCTGTTCCGCAGGGTTGTCAGTCCGAAGCTCTTGTTCTGGCGCATATAAGCGGGATTGCCGATACGGATCAGGCTGTGATCCAGCAGCCAGACGACAGAGGCCACGACTTTTTCATAACTGAAGCTGCGACGACGTAGATCGGCTTGCACCTGCTGGCGCAGCGCAGGCAAGGCTCTGGAAAAGTCGAGCAAGGTGTCAAATTTGGTGGCACTGCGATGCTCGGTCCATTGGGCATGATAGCGATATTGCTTGCGGCCCTTTTCGTCCCGCCCCGTGGCCTGGACGTGGCCGCAGGCAACCCTGCATATCCAGACGTCAGTCCAGGCCGGAGGAATTGCCAGCGCGCGAATGCGCTTGAGCTCTGATGGATCGGGGCGAATACCGCTGTCGTCGACATAGGAGAAGCCCGTGCCTCGCTTTTGCCGGCGCCAGCCGGGTTCCTCATCGGACGAGTAGACGAGCGTCGGGGCTGGTCCGATTTCGTCGGCCCTCATGCGGTCGAGCACCTGTCTTGCCAGTCTCATGGTTTGCCTCTCGGTCGCGCTGAGAATGGCGGTAGAGGCCAAAGCGTTCCCTTGGCCGCAGGAATGGGCCGGAACGGCGAGCCGGGTGTGGCGTTGAGTCGGCACATAACCCTGTCATCAGGACCAAGCCATGCCTGCCTCACGTCCGATCTGGAAAGGCCAGTTGCGCCTGTCTCTCGTTGCCATCCCGGTGGAACTGTTCAGCGCCGCGCGTTCGGGCGCCAAGCCAAGCTTCCGGCAAATTCACGAGCCAACCGGCAAGCCCATTCACTACGAAAAGGTCGTGGCGGGGGTGGGGCCGGTAGACAAGGACGAGATCATCAAGGGGTTCGAATATGAGAAGGGCGACTATGTTCTGCTCACGAACGAGGAGATCGATGCAGTCAAGCTCGAAACCCGCAAGACGCTCGAACTGACGCAGTTCGTGGGCGCGTGCGAGATCGACCCGATCTATTATGACAAATCCTATTTCGTGGTGCCGACCGATGAGCTGGCGGAGGACGCGTTTCGCGTCATTCGTGATGCGTTGCGCCAGACCGAGAAAGTCGGGCTTGGGCAGCTCTCGATGCGCGGCAAGGAGTATCTGGCAGCCATCAAGCCCTCAGGGACAGGGCTGATGCTGGAGACGTTGCACTACGAGGATGAGATCCGCAAAGCCGATCCCTTCTTCGCACAAATTTCCGGCAAGAAGGCGGAAGCCGATCTATTGGAGGTCGCGACGGCGCTGATCGAAAAGAAGACGGCACCATTCGATGCCGGGGCCTTCAAGGACCACTATCAGAGCGCATTGAGAGACCTGATCAAACGTAAGATGAAGTCCAAGGGCCGGAAGATCACCGCTACCGAAGAGGAGGCACCAGAGAGGCCGAGCGGGGAAAACGTGGTCGACCTGATGGCCGCGCTAAAGGAAAGCCTGGAAGGCGGTGGCAAGAAGAACGCACCTTCTTCTCGTAAGTCTTCGACCGGCCGGAAAACGACGTCGTCCTCTTCATCATCGCGCAAGAAGGCCGGTTGACCATGGCCACAAAGGCACAGGACTTGCTGAAGGACTACAAGGCGAAGCGCAATTTCGCCAAGACGCAGGAGCCGGCGGGCGCGGCCCCAAAACATGGCGAAGGTGGGCGGGGCAAGTTCGTCGTCCAGAAACACGACGCAACACGACTGCACTATGATTTCCGCATCGAACTGGATGGGGTGCTCAAGAGTTGGGCCGTCACCAAAGGGCCGTCAAATAATCCGGGCGACAAGCGCTTGGCGGTGCGGGTGGAGGACCACCCACTCGAATATGGAGGTTTCGAAGGCACCATTCCCGAGGGGGAATATGGCGGCGGCACCGTCATGTTGTGGGATCGAGGGACCTGGGAGCCGGTCGGCGACCCCCATGAGGGCCTTGCGAAGGGCGACCTCAAGCTTCGTCTCTATGGTCAGCGCATGAAGGGCGAGTATGTGCTGGTGCACATGAAGGGTCGCGACACCAAGCGCCGAAACGCGCCAGATCGCGAGAACTGGTTGTTGATCAAGCATCGGGACAGCTATGCGCGCGACAAGAATACGCTGACCACACGGTTCACGCGCTCGGTGGAGACGGGCCGTGACTTCAAGGCCATCGCGGCAGGCGGGAAGCCGGAAAAAGACAGCAATATGCCGGCCGAAAACGTATGGCGCTCTGATCCGGAGAAAGCTGAAAAGGACGACCAGAAATCCCGGATCACGGCAAAGGCGACTGATGCCAAGACGCCGGCTTTTCGTCCTGTGCAACTTGCCACGCTGGTCGACACTGTCCCCTCGGGCCACGGCTGGCTGTTCGAAATGAAATATGACGGCTATCGCTGCCTTGCCGCCGTCGCGGGAGACAGGGTGCGGCTTTATACCCGCAACGGGCTGGATTGGACGGACCGGTTCGGCGCCTTGGTCGAACCGCTACAGCAGCTCAAGATCGGCTCAGCGCTCATTGATGGGGAGATCTGTGCCTTCGACGGCAAGGGACGAACGGACTTTTCCACGCTCAAGAATGTCCTGTCCGATGGCGGGCGACTGGAATTTTTCGCCTTCGACTTGTTGGAAGCCGATGGCGATGACCTGACAAAACTGCCCCTGGTGGAGCGAAAGACGCGGCTCGAAGCCCTGCTCGGCAAGTCCACCAAGAAGGACCCGGTCCAGTATTCCTCGCATGTCACGGGGCACGGTCAAAAGGTGCTCGACGCGCTGTGCCGCGATGGGCATGAGGGCGTGATCGCCAAGCGGGCTGACGCGCCCTACCGGGGTGAGCGGACCAAGGGCTGGCTTAAGATCAAGTGTCTCAAGCGGCAGGAATTTGTCATCGGGGGGTGGTCACCTTCGACCAAGCGACGGGGTTTTGCGTCGCTGCTGTTGGGCACCTGGGAAGGCGACAAGTTGCTCTACCGGGGGCGCGTCGGCACCGGCTTCAGCCAGGACGTGCTGGCCGAACTCGACCAAAAACTGCAAAAGCTCCGTCGCAAGACCAGCCCATTCGATGCTGTGCCAAGGGAGCGATCGCGCGGTGCGCGCTGGGTGCGACCTGAGCTGGTGGCGGAGATTGCCTATGCCGAACTCACCGGGGACGATATTCTTCGCCATCCCAGCTTTATCGGCCTGCGCGGTGACAAGCCCGCCAAGGAGGTTCGCATGGAACAGAGCCAGGGGATCGATGATGACGGCGAGGCCGTGGCTGAGAAACTCGGCGTGCGCCTGACTTCTCCGGACCGGGTGGTTTATCCGGGGCAGGGGATCACCAAGTCACAGTTGGTGGCCTATTATGAAGACGTGGCCAAGGCCATGTTGCCGCATATCGAAAACCGCCCCCTCAGCCTGGTGCGCTGCCCGCAAGGGCGCGCGAAGCACTGCTTCTTCCAGAAGCACGATACGGGCGGTTTCCCCGAGCAACTCAAGGCCAAGCCAATCACCGAGAAGGACGGCGACACGAAGGACTATTTCTACGTCGATGACCTGGCCGGTCTGGTCGCGGGGACGCAGATGAATGTGCTCGAATGGCACATCTGGGGCTCCCGCTTCGGCCATATCGAGAAGCCGGACCGACTGGTGTTCGATATCGATCCCGACGAGGGACTTGGATTTGGCGCCATAACGAGCGCTGCTCTCGATATCCGGGATCGGCTGAAGGCGGTGGGGCTAACCAGTTTTCCCATGGTTTCGGGTGGAAAGGGCATCCACGTTGTCGTGCCGCTGAAGCCGCAGGCGGAATGGGCAGAGGTCAAGGCATTCTGCAAGGCCTTCGCACAGCAGCTGGCCGATGATGAGCCTGACCGCTACACAGCGAACATGTCCAAGGCGCGCCGCAAGGGCCGGCTGTTCATTGACTATCTGCGCAATGAACGCGGCTCGACCGCGATCTGTCCGTGGTCGGTTCGTTCCCGTGCTGGCGCACCCGTGGCGGTGCCGGTTTCCTGGGATGAGGTTCCCAAGCTCAATGGGGCCAACACGTTTTCGTTGGCGGAGGCGGCAGAGCGGGCCAGCGACAATGCCTGGCCGAATTATTTCCGGCAGAAGCAGGTCTTGCCCGACTGACCCGGAGCCGCCCCAGAATTTCTGCTTCGCCCGCAAATAGCACTTGCTTCGAACCGTACCGTACGGTACGCCTCTCTTCATGCAATGACGCCCGGACTTTCGGCGGCGGATTTCGACGGAGAGGGATGGTCCTGTGGCCCTGGCCATCAAGGTCAACGAAGAGACATTCACGCCCCGGCAGCAGGCAGTGCTGACGGCCGCGCTGGATTTGCTCGTCGAAAATGGCGACGGGCTGACGATGACGGCCGTGGCGCGCCGCGCCTCGTGCTCCAAGGAAACGCTCTACAAATGGTTTGGTGACCGCGACGGCCTGCTGACCGCGACGGTGCAGTGGCAGGCGGCCAAGGTGCGCATGCCCTTTGTCGATCGCAGCCACCTCAATCTCAAGGCGCTGCGCGCCAGTCTTGAGCAGTTTGCGCGCGACCTGCTGACCACCATAATCGGCGAAGTCTCCATCACCCTCAATCGCACCGCCATTACCCATGCGGCGCAGGAGAAGGACGATCTGGGCAATATCGTTCTGGAGAACGGCCCTCTGGCCATCCGGCGACGTCTCAAGCCCATCCTCGAAGCAGCTCGCGATGCTCGGTTGCTGCGATTCCCGTCGAGCGAGGAGGCATACCGCACCTTTTTCGGTCTCGTCGTCCGCGACGTGCAGATCCGTCTGCTGCTCGGCGACAAGGGCCTCACCCAATCCAATGTCGAGGCCAACATCGAAGCAGATGTGAAGACCGCGGCGGATCAATTCCTGGCCCTCTATGGGGCCAAGGCCAACTCTTAGAACAAATCGCACAGTTTCCAGGGAGAACCCCAATGCGCGTCTATTACGATCGTGATGCCGATCTCAACATCATCAAATCCAAGAAAGTGGCCATTATCGGCTACGGCTCGCAGGGCCATGCCCATGTGCTGAACCTGCGGGATTCGGGTGTCACCAATGTCGCCGTGGGCCTGCGTCCCGGTTCTGCCTCGGCCAAGAAGGCCGAAGGCGAGGGCCTCAAGGTCATGTCGGTTGCCGAGGCGTCCGCCTGGGCTGACGTGATCATGCTGCTCATCCCGGACGAGCTGCAGGCCGATACCTACAAGAAGGACATCGAGCCCAATATCCGTGACGGCGCAGCTCTCGCTTTCGCCCATGGTCTCAACGTCCACTTCAACCTGATCGAACCCAAGTCGACCGTCGACGTGATCATGATCGCACCGAAGGGTCCGGGTCACACCGTGCGCGGCGAATACCAGAAGGGTGGCGGCGTGCCGTGCCTGATCGCCGTGCACCAGGACGCTTCGGGCAATGCCCATGATATCGCGCTGGCCTATGCCTCGGGCGTTGGTGGCGGCCGTTCGGGCGTCATCGAGACCAACTTCCGTGAGGAATGCGAAACGGACCTGTTCGGCGAGCAGGTCGTGCTCTGCGGTGGCCTGGTCGAGCTGATCCGCGCCGGCTTCGAGACGCTGGTGGAAGCCGGTTACGCGCCGGAAATGGCCTATTTCGAGTGCCTGCACGAAGTGAAACTGATCGTCGACCTGATCTACCAGGGCGGCATTGCCAATATGAACTACTCGATCTCGAATACGGCCGAGTGGGGCGAATATGTCACCGGTCCGCGCATCATCACCTCGGAAACCAAGGCCGAGATGAAGCGCGTCCTGCACGATATCCAGTCGGGCAAGTTCACCTCCGAGTGGATGCAGGAAATCAAGTCGGGCGGTGGCGCTCGCTTCAAGGCGACCCGTCGCCTGGCCGACGAGCATCCGATCGAGGAAGTCGGTGCCAAGCTGCGCGACATGATGCCGTGGATCAAGGCCGGCGCCCTGGTCGACAAGGCAAAGAACTAAGAACGCGAGAAACGGGGGCTTCGGCCCCCGTTTTGTTTTGATGTCCATTACAATCAGTCGCATCACCGATATCGATATTCGCCTGGTGCCGGGTGGATGGCCAATGCCGAGGTCCCTGCGCGATCGCGTTTCAGACGTATGGGCGCAGACCAAGGCGTTGAAGCCCAACACATGGGATGGACGCATTCTCGGTTTCACAAAGCCCGTGATCGGTCATGACGGCGTCTTGCGGGCCGAGGCGCGTGAAGATGCCTACTCGGCATTTCTCACCTGGCGCGAGAGCGGCTTCCCCGATATCGGCATGGTGCATCTTTTCGGGACTGCGCTGATCCAGTCATCTGATGGCGCGGTGATTTACGGCGTCATGAGCGGGGACACGCTCAATGCGGGGCGTGTGTACCCGCCTGGCGGTTCGCTGGAGCCGCGAGACGTGCGGACCGATGGACGGGTCGATGTGCATGCCAGCATCGCCACGGAACTGTGGGAAGAAACCGGTCTGCATGCCTGGGACGCCGTTGAAGGACCCCTCCTTGCCGTCCACGACGGCCCTCGCTTTTGCGTATCGCGGCTATTGAAGTTCGACATGGGCTCCAGCGCCCTCGTTTCAAAGATACGCGCAAACTTGAAAGCCCAGGCCAAACCTGAACTCGCTGACGTCGTGGCCTGCCGCTCCATCAAAGATGCCGAAGATGCGGGTGAACTCGTTCCGTACGCAGCGGCCCTGTTGGACTATGTCAGGTCCATCGGCACAGTCGCGGGAGTAGTACCCTAGAGCCGCTGGGCCTGAGGGGTTTCCCCTCTGCGCCATTCTGTTAGGTTAACCGCAGCGTCGTCAGTTTTAGGCCTTCCCATAAGGGAGACTATCGTGACTTTGACCAAGCAGTTCCGGCTCTATCTGATCAAGCCATCCCATTACGATGACGATGGCTATGTCATTCAGTGGAGGCTTTCACCCATACCGTCCAACTCGCTGGCCTCCGTTCATGGCCTGGTCCGCGATGTGATCGACCGCAGGGCGCTTGGGGACACGTGGCAGGTAGACGTCGAAACCATCGACGAGACCAATACCGAAATCGACACCAGGGCCATTATTGCTGACTGCCAGGCGGCAGATGCGGCGCTCGTCATGCTCATCGGCGTGCAATCGAACCAATTCCCGCGGGCGCTCGACATCGCCCGGCCACTCAAAGCCGCCGGTGTGCAAGTTGCCATCGGCGGTTTTCACGTCTCGGGGGTCATTTCCATGCTCCAGGGCGAGGACGCCGATTACAAGGCGGCGAAGGACATGGGTATTTCCCTGTTTGCCGGAGAATTGGAGGGACGAACGGACACCGTTCTGGCAGATGCGATCGCTGGCGATCTGAAGCCGCTCTACAATTTCATGAACGATCTGCCGGGCATCGAGGATACGCCGGTGCCCTTCATGCCGGCCGAGCACGTGTCGCGCACCGCTTACAATCTGACCAGTTTTGATGCGGGCAGGGGGTGTCCGTACCAGTGCTCGTTCTGCACCATCATCAATGTGCAAGGCCGCAAGTCACGCCGCCGGTCTCCGGACGACATCGAGAAGATCATCCGGCTCAATATGAGCCAGGGCGTGCACCGCTATTTCATCACCGACGACAATTTCGCCCGCAACAAGGATTGGGAAGCGATCCTCGACCGGCTGATCCATATGCGGGAAGTCGAGGGACTGAAGTTCAACTTCATCATCCAGGTGGATACGCTTTGCCACCGCATCCCGAATTTCATCGAGAAGTGCTCTCGGGCCGGGGTGACGCGGGTGTTCATCGGATTGGAGAACGTTAATCCGGCCAATTTGAAGGACGCCAAGAAGCGGCAGAACAAGATCACCGAATACCGGGTCATGCTGCAGGAATGGAAGAAGTGGCGGGTCATCACCTATGCCGGCTACATCCTGGGCTTTCCCACCGATACGCCCGAACGGATCATGCATGATATCGACGTGGTCAAGCGCGAACTGCCCGTCGACATTCTTGAGTTCTTCTTTCTGACGCCCCTGCCGGGTTCGGAAGACCATCAGAAGCTGCATCGGGCAGGCGTGACAATGGACCCCGATCTCAACAAATATGATCTCAATCACTACACCACCGCCCATCCGACGATGAGCAAGGCCAAGTTCGAGAAGGTCTATGCCGACGCCTGGAGCCGCTACTATTCGCTGGACCATGTCGAGACCATCATGCGGCGGGCGGCCGCTTCGCAAATCTCGACCTCCCAGGTCCTGCTGCTCTGCACCTGGTTCATGGGGGCCCTCAAGATCGAGGGGGTGCATCCGCTTGAGGTGGGCTGGATTCGCCGGAAATCGCGGCTCAACCGGCGCAATGGCATGCCGATCGAACCGGCGATCCTATTCTACCCGAAATACTACCTTGAGCTGGGATGGAAGCTCGGTCGCTGGGCATGGCTCTATTTCCGCTTCGGCTTGAAGCAGCTCAAGGTCGAGCGCGACCCCAACCGTCATGCTTATAGCGATCTGGCCATGTCGCCGGTCACTGATCACGATTCGGAAGACCTTGAACTCTTCAAGACCAGCGATGCACTGGCCTGGCTCGATCAGCAGAAGCGGATCAACGACGCACAGCACGGCATAAAGACACCAGCCGCGGAGTAGGTGGCGCCAACCGGAGACATTCCCAGTGGGACGGGTCGCCGACCGCCTTTCGAGCATAGCTCTTTAGGCCTCCTTGGTTTGGAAAGGCTTCACTGAAGGCTTTCATCTGCCGTGCAGACCGCCTGCGGCGCTTCAAATCATCACACAACTCGCCTAGAACTTCTCCCAAGCATGAGGGAGATGAGTCATGGCGCTACCTGATTTTCCAGTCGAAGGCGGATGTTCCTGCGGGCAGGTGCGTTATCGACTGAAGGCTTCGCCGCTCAGCGTCTACAACTGTCACTGCAAGGACTGTCAGCGCTATTCCGGCGCCGGCTGGTCGATGTCGATGATCGTCAAGGACGACGACTTCGAGGTGCTCTCGGGAGACACAGAGGTCTATGCCCGCACAGCGGATAGCGGCAATGTCATTGCCATGCACTTCTGCAGCAACTGCCAGACCTGGCTGTGGAATGTCCCTCCCGCAGGCGGCATAAAGGTCGCGCGGGCGGGTTCCCTCGATGACATGGATTGGGCAGCGCCCATCGGCAATATCTGGACTGACAGCAAGGCCGCCTGGGCCGAGATTGATCCGGCCCAAACCAATTTCCCCAAGGGCGCGACGGATCGGGCCCCCCTTTTCGACGCATGGAAGCGCGCGCACCAGGACTGAACCATGAGCACACAAGACGATATTTCCCTGGTCATACGCCAGGAGAACGAGCTGGTTTTGTCTCGCTTTGACGAAGCCATTGCCTTCGATATTGGTGCCGCGGTGCGGGGTCGGGCCCTCAATGAAGGCCTATCGCTGGTGGTGGATCTCAGGACGTGGGACCGGCAGCTGTTCTTTTCGGCAACGCCCGGAACCAGCGCTGACAACGCCGAATGGGTACGCCGCAAGATCAACTCGGTCCGGCGCTTTCAACGTGCGAGCTATAGGCTCGTGCTGGAGCGTGGCGAGGTGCCGTTCCCGCCGCAATCGGGCGCTGACCCTGCCGACTTTGTGATTGCCGGGGGAGGTTTCCCGATCCGCGTCACAGGGGCGGGCATCATCGGGTCTTTGACAATTTCGGGGTTGCCCGGTCGTAAAGACCATGGCGTTGCCGTCGATGTATTGTGCGATCATCTGGGCAAGAACCGGTCGGACTACGCCCTGCCGGAGGTGACCAATTGAGGCTGCCCTATCTCATTCTTGATGTCTTCACCCGCTCACCCCTCAAGGGGAATGCGCTGGCGGTGGTGCCGAAAGCGGACGGGCTGATGGACAATGAAATGCAGGCGATTGCCCGCGAATTCAATCTCAGCGAGACCGTGTTCATCTGCAAACCGCAGAACGAGCGGAACAGCGCCGCTTTGCGCATTTTCACGCCCTTTCAGGAATTGCCCTTTGCTGGGCATCCGACCGTTGGGGCAGCAGTGACGCTGGGGTTGAACAGCCGCGCCTCGGCCATCCGCATGGAGGAGAAGGTCGGTTTGGTGACGGCCCTGTTCGAACGGCTTGATCGACGGAGTGGTGAAGCTCGGTTTACCCTTCCGAGTCTGCCCCGGCGCCTTGCCGATCTGCCCGACCGGCTCGGGATGGCGCAGGCGCTGGGTATCGATGTCGAGGACATCGGGTGCGACTTCTACAGGCCTGCCGTGTTTTCTGCCGGTGTGACCTTCCATCTGGTCCCGGTGCGCGATGCCCGGGTACTAAGGAAGGTGAGCGTCAACAAGACGGCCTGGGACCAGGTGTTCCACCACGAGCATCACTCGGCCTATGTGTTCACCCTGACCCCGGAAGAGCGCGATAATGACATCGCCGCCCGCATGTTCGGCATGGATATTGGCGAGGATCCGGGGACCGGATCAGCCGCGGCGGCACTGATCGGCATGCTTTCGGAACAGGCGCTTGGCTCGGGCCAGACCGATTACGTCCTGCGCCAGGGTCATGAGATGGGGCGGCCATGCCGCATCACTCTGCAGTTGCGCAAGGACAATGATGTTCTTGTCCATGGTGCCATTGGCGGAGAGGCCGTTGTGGTTGGCGAGGGGGTTCTGGACCTGGACTGACCCTCTTCCGCATTTGTACCGGAGTGCTAGTATCGCACTGGGGAACAGCAGCAAGAGGGTCGGACGATGGACGTCGTCATCAATCTCCTGATCTGGGTGCATATCATCGCGTTCATTGCCGGCGGCTCAAATTCAGTGGTCGGCCCGGTCATTGGTGGGCGTCTGGCTGCGGCAACGCCGGACCAGCGCACCGCCTATTTTGGGGTGATGAACACCCTGTCGCAGGTGGGCAAGGTGGCAATGGTCGCGCTGCTCATCACCGGGCCGCTGATCATGTTCATGAAATATGGCGGCTTGGGCGGCGCATCCGTCTGGTTCTGGGTCAAGATGGTGCTGGTCGCCGTGATGCTGGCGGCGATCATCTATGGCGGTATCCAGTTCAAAAAGTCACAGGGCGGCGATGCGGAAGCGGGCAAGCTGGCCGATACCGCGCACAAGCTCACGGCAGTCGCGTTCCTCGGCGTTCTACTCTCGGCAGTGTTTGCGTTCGGGTAAGCAGAAAAAAGTAACATAATTCACGAGGCTACCCTTGCACCGGGCAGCGGCTTGGCGCATTGTCTTTCGCAATTGAAGCCGTACCAGAGCGTACTCATGCAGCGCCGCCGCGCAAAAGCCATTGCCATCGCACAGACCCAGGCTATCCAGGCCCGGTTGGTGCTGGCTGCTGGCCTGCTGCTGCTTCCGGCGCTTCTTCTCCTTCTTATCAGCCCCTGATTACCGGCAGCTCGGACTAGCGAGCGGGTCGTCAGGGGATTTTGGCAGCAACCGAACATTACAACATGTCCGGTCCAGCGGGTTTTCGCTTTCGGGCCGATAGGAAACAGAGAACTAAATGTCCGTCGACAGCAACAAAGAGCGCGTCTTCATCTTTGACACCACCCTGCGCGATGGCGAGCAATCGCCCGGCGCTACCATGACCCTGGAGGAAAAGCTTCAGGTCGCCGAGGCCCTGGACGAGATGGGCGTCGATATCATCGAAGCTGGTTTCCCGATCGCGTCCAACGGTGACTTCGAAGCCGTGGTGGCCGTGGCCAAGCAGGTCAAGAATGCCACGGTCGCCGGTCTGGCCCGCGCCATCACCGCCGATATCGACCGGGCCGGCGAGGCCGTTCGCCACGCCCGCAAGGGGCGCATCCATACCTTCGTTTCCACCTCGCCGATCCATCTGGCGCATCAGATGAAGAAGACCGAAGACGAGGTCATCGAGATCATCGCCCGCACGGTCACCCAAGCCCGCAACCTCATCGACGATGTGGAATGGTCGGCCATGGACGCGACACGCACGCCGATGGAGTTTCTCAAGCGGTGCGTGGAAACGGCTATCAAGGCCGGGGCGACTACGATCAATCTGCCCGATACGGTCGGATATGCCGTGCCCGAAGAGCATTTCCGGATGTTCAAGGAGATCATCGAAAGCGTTCCGGGCGCCGATAAGGCCATCTTCTCAGTGCACTGTCATGACGATCTCGGCATGGCCGTGGCCAATTCTCTGGCGGGCGTGGCGGGCGGTGCCCGGCAGATCGAATGCACGATCAATGGTCTCGGCGAGCGCGCCGGCAATGCGGCGCTGGAAGAAGTGGTGATGGCACTGCGTACCCGCGGTGACGCCATGCCCTACTACACGGAAATTGACAGCACACAGCTGTCGCGGACCAGCAAGATCGTTTCAGCCGCTTCGAATTTCCCGGTGCAGTACAACAAGGCCATTGTGGGCAAGAACGCGTTCGCCCATGAGAGCGGCATCCATCAGGATGGCATGCTGAAGAACGCCGAAACCTACGAAATCATGACCCCTGCCAGTGTCGGCATCAAGGAAACGACGCTGGTCATGGGCAAGCATTCGGGCCGCGCCGCGTTCAAGGACAAGCTCAAGGAATTGGGTTACGAACTGGGCGACAATGCCTTCCAGGAAGCATTCCAGCGTTTCAAGGATCTGGCCGACCGCAAGAAGCATGTTTACGACGCGGATATCGTGGCCCTTGTGGATGACGAAGTCGGCTCGGTCGGTGATCGGATACGGCTCGTCGATATGGAGGTTGTCTCCAAGACCGGCGGGGTGCACCGCTGCAACCTGACCGTCACCATCGATGGTGAATCCTCAAGCGTTTCCTTCGAGGGCACAGGGTCGGTCGATGCCATTTTCAACGCCATCAAGGCGGCCTCGGGGCAGAACCCGCATCTGGTTCTCTATGCCGTGGATGGCGTGACCGGTGGCACCGATGCGCAGGCCTCGGCCCATGTCCGGCTTGAAATGAACGGTCGTATCGCCTCGGGCAATGCTGCGGAGCCGGATACGCTGGTGGCCTCTGCCCGCGCCTACCTCAATGCGCTCAATCGTGTGATGATCGAGCGGGGTGCCTCGGCGCAGGGTGCCTTGGCCGGTTAGCGGCCCTGTGGATCCTGGCTCACGCCACACGATGCCAACCTGCAAAAGTGCAAGGCTGCCCATCCGGTGGTGGCCTTGCCGATGCGGACAAAAGCTGATCTAGCCTGAGCGGCTCTGAAGAGACGGCGGGTTGGTGGATGCTGGGGAAAGCTGAGTTTCGAGGCGGTCTACTGACCCTGGGCGGATTGCTGTTAGTCGTCCTCGCCTTGATCCAGTTCCAACCAGGTTTCCCGGGCGAGCTGCTGCTGCAAAGCCTGCGGTTTCACATCCTCGCCGCCGGATTTGTCCTGGCGCTGCTGATTGTGACGCTGGGCGCGCGTTGGCGAGGCGGCGCGCTGATGCTGGTTGTGCTGGCTGTTGCGGTTCACGATGCGCGCTATGTTCTGGAGTTCCAGAACCGCCGTTTTGAGCCGAGTGGAGCGCCCCTCACTCAGTTCGAATTTCTCAGCTTCAACGTGCTGACCGGCAACCGGACATCAACGGAACTTGTCGATGCGATCGTAGCCGACCCGCCAGATGTCGCCCTCATCATGGAAACGCCCGGCATCGAAGAGCATCTGGAGCGGTTGGCTCAGGCGCTGCCGCATAGGGCAGGATGCGACGACCCCCGAAAGTGCGATATCTCGCTGCATTCCCGCATTCCGTTTGAATCCGTCGAGGTACGGACCCTGCCACCACTCAATCGTCAGCGGTTGGTGATCGGGAAGCTGAATCTCGACGGCCAATCAGTCACTATTGTCGGGGTGCATCTGACCAAGCCGCATTACGACGGGATTTCGGAGGCAGAACTTTGGCACATCAATCGCGTGCTAGAGGGGATTGATGGCCCGCTGGTGCTCGCTGGAGACTTCAATGCCGCCTCTTGGTCGTCGACGCTGCTTCGTATCGGTGAACGGCAGAATCTGGCACCGGGACCCTGGCAACCCGCGACCTGGCCGGTTCGCCTCGGGCCCCTCGGCGTCCCGATTGATAACATGTTTACCCGCGGGTCGGCGCAGCTGATACACTTGGAGACAGGCGACAGCATCGGATCGAACCATCGCCCCCTGAGGGCAGTGGTGGGCCTTTACGGCGAACCCTGAGCCGCTCTGAGAGCCAGCGGCATGGCCTGCTCCAGAATGTCGAGCTGTTCGTCCGGACCGGCGCTGATGCGAATATGCTGGTCCAGTCCCGGTGCCGCGGGCTTGCGCACGAACACGCCCTGCTCTCCCAAGGCTTCCAGTACCCGCACCGCATAGGCGCCGTTCCGCCCACAATCGATGGCCACGAAATTGGTGGCGGAGGGGAGGGCGGTAAGGCCATTGGCATTGGCGATGCGACTGATGCGTGTTCGCGCCGCCGCGATCGACTCGACCGCTTGGTGCAGGTAGGCCTGGTCGTCCAAGGCCGCCAAGGCGGCAACCTGTGCCAGCTTGTTGACCCCGAAGTGGTTGCGGATGCGATTGAATGCGCCTGCGATGCGTCGATTGGCAATCGCGTAGCCACACCTTAGCCCTGCGAGGCCATAAGCCTTGGAAAAGGTGCGCAGGCGCAGGAGATTGGGGCGGCTGGTATCGATCCGCGGGAAATCGTCTGGCGCCGTCTCCATATAGGCTTCGTCCAGAACGATGAGGCAGGTCTCCGGTACCGCTTCTATAAACCGTTCAATGTCGGCGGCCGGCCAGAATGATCCCATCGGATTGTCCGGATTGGCCAGATAGACCATGCGCGCATTGGTCTGGCGCGCCATGGCGGCGAGCGCTTCGGGATCCTCGTGATATCGCTGGTAGGGCACAAAGCGCAGATCACCGCCGAAACCAACGACATGATAGTTGAACGTTGGATAAGCACCCAGAGAAGTGACCACTACGTCTCCAGGCGCAATGAACAGCCGCACGAGCAGTCCCATCAGGCCGTCGATGCCCTCGCTGACCGCAATCTCGTCGTTGCCGATTCCCAGATGCGCAGCCAATGCCTCCCGCAGGGCGAAGTTTTCCGGGTCTGGATAGGTCCAGACGCCTGGCGCTGCGTCGCGCAGGGCGGCTATGACTTTCGGGCTGGGGCCAAAGCCGGATTCGTTGGCGCCGATGCGGGCGCGTGTTGGAATGCCGGTTCGGCGTTCGATCGCTTCCGGCCCAACAAACGGAACTGTTTCGGGCAACGCTTCGACGATGGGCGTAAACGGGGGGTGGGGCACTGTAGAACTCTGCGCTACGATTTCGTTACCATACTAGCGGCAAAGGCGCAGCTTTCCAGCCTGACAGACTCGCAACGATGAGACGAAGCCCTGCTTTCTTGAGTCGGTCCCGAAGGCACCCTGGGAGAACCAGACTCCCTTGCTTCGCACAGTTCTACACAAGCACAAGCGGTTTCCACCGGCCGCAGAGCCCCGGTCGCCCTGGCATTCGCTGAGGCAGAGCATGCTGCGTTAATTTGAATTGAATGCGCGGCAAGCTGGCAAGAAGTGGAGAACTATGAAGGTTCAACTTCGATGGGCCGGTAACGGTGATTCTTCATGCATTTTTCTGCCAGACGGAGAGAGCTATTGCCTCCAACCTACGTGCTTGCTCGTGACCATCTGCAGCGCGCCGCAACCATCCTCCAGGGTTCGGATCAGCGGTCACGGCAGCTCCGCCACATCATCGAAAGGACAATCGGGCTCATGGACGATTTTCGCCCTGAGCCGGCGCACCAGGCCAGCAATGTCGTGGAATTGAGCGACTATAGGAACTCGCGCTGACAAAACGGCCAACCCGGCCAATGCGCCGGGTTGCCACCACCAGCACAGCTGCATGACAGTTTTGCACACATTCTGGCTTTGAGTGCTGGACAGCTCCAAAACCCTTTGATAGAGAGGCGCCACTTTGGTGCCGAGGCGCTTCAAGCCCCCGGGTGCATAGCTCAGATGGTAGAGCAGCTGACTCTTAATCAGCGGGTCCAAGGTTCGAGTCCTTGTGCACCCACCAAAGCCTTCCAGTGAAATTGCGAGAGAGATCAAGCCCGTTGCGGGGGTGCGTTGAATCACTTTGGCAATTCTGTCGAAATGTTCATGCCTCGGATATGAGCCGGCAACGTCGGGTTTTCTATAGAGCTCCTGTCCCGCGCGGCCTGTTGCCTGCGCGGTCCATCTGACGGCGCTATCAGCAAGGAGCTTCTCGATGTCCTTTCACAAAGACCACCATGACCACGACCTGGGCTTTGCCCATGACCTTCCGATGATGCTCGGCAGGCGCCGGCTGCTTGGCTTGATGGGCGGCGTTGGGCTGGCCTCGCTGACCGGTGGTGCTGCCGCGGCGCTGGAATGCGTCGCGCTGCCGTGGGAGACGGCTGGACCCTACCCGGCGGACGGCACAAATGTGAAGGACGGACAGGTGGTCAACGCGCTGACCCAGCAGGGGGTTATCCGGCAGGACCTCCGAACTTCATTTGGTACGCTGATGCAGGTCGCCGATGGCCTGCAGCTCGATATCGAGCTGACGCTGGTCAATGTCGATGGCTGTACGCCGCTGGAAGGCTACGCCATCTATCTCTGGCATTGCGATACCATCGGACAATATTCGCTCTACGACATTGCCGATGCCAATTTCCTCCGTGGAGTCGGCGTGGCCGATGGCGAGGGTAAGGTGCGCTTTACCACCATTGTGCCTGGTTGCTACGACGGGCGCTGGCCGCACATGCATTTCGAGGTGTTCGAGAGTCCTTCGGCGGCCGTGAGCGGCGAAGCTTCTGTGCTCACTGCCCAAATTGCTCTGCCCGAGGCACCGTGCGCCGCAGTATATGCGGCAGATCCACGCTATTCGAATGGCACGGCGAATCTTGGTCGCATTTCAGTCGCCACCGACAATGTCTTCCGCGACAACAGCGACGAGGAGATTGCGCAGCAGACCCTGACCATGACAGGAGATCCGGTTGGCGGCTATGCGGGCACGGTCACCATATCCATCGATCTGACGGCCGAGCGCCGCGCTAGCGGCATGATGTCGCCCAATGGCGGCCCGCCTCCGGAAGGAATGTTCGGAGCAACCCCAGCGCTTCCCCAGAAGGGGTGACTATGGAACGTAGCGCTGCTTCGCCGCGGGAAGGGGCGCTACCCGTCCTATCTGTCACCAGCCTGTCAAATAGCGAGAAAATCCCCCAGTTTTCTGCACTTTTAGTCTTAGGAGCGACTAATCCGCTTGAAGTGCGCCTTGGCTGGAAGTAGCAGCGTGTCAGCTTCCGCGACAATGGCCGCAAGGACACGACATGTTCGGCTTCGATCCCAGTTTCTTCTCGTCTCTTCTGCAGGTCATTCTGATTGACCTTGTCCTTGCGGGCGACAATGCCGTGGTGATCGGTCTGGCTGCGGCCGGTCTCGCACCGGACCTGCGGCGCCGCGCCATTCTCATCGGCATTCTCGCCGCGACCCTGCTGCGCATCGCCTTTGCACTGGTCACTACCCAGCTGCTGTCCTTGGGCGGCGGCCTGTTGATTGCGGGCGGTATCCTGCTGCTGTGGGTCTGCTGGAAGATGTATCGCGAGCTCACCATCTCCGACGAAGAGGAGGAGGAGGCCACCGAGGCGCTGTCGGATGCCGACATTAATGCCGACGGCACGGTTGCGGGCAAGGCGCCGCGCAAGACCCTGCGTCAAGCTGTTACACAAATCATCATCGCTGACGTCTCCATGTCCCTGGACAACGTCCTGGCCGTTGCCGGCGCGGCTCAGCATCACTTCGAGGCGCTGATTTTCGGGCTGGCCCTGTCGGTGGTTCTGATGGGCGTGGCGGCAACCTTCATCGCGCGCCTGCTGCACCGCTACCGCTGGATCGCCTGGATTGGTCTGGTCATCATCCTGTTCGTGGCACTCCGCATGACGCTGGAGGGGCTGGGGGCCTTTGTCTCGATCCCCGAGATTCCCTTCCTCTATACGCCACATGCGGTGGGTGCCGCCGTTGCTGGCCACTGAGCGCGTCGCGGCGCCGCAAACACGATAGGCTTTGGTAACCAAGGTCAAAGGTTTGCGGCATTTGCTCAGCGCGGATAGGGATTTACTCACCTGGCAGGACTAGCTTCCGGCTGATCGTAGTCAGTCGGAAGCAGAACCATGTCGGTCTCCGCCGGAATTGCACATCATCGCCCAGACGCGCCCGTGGTGGCATCTGGCCGCGGCGCGAGCCCTGCCGTGACGTCCCGCCCCGTCGATGGACGCGAATGGGACGCCGCAATTTCCGGTTTCGATGGCATCTGCCAGGAGCAATTGTTTGCGTTCGCCTCGATCCGCTGGCCTGGCGTGGCACCAGAACCACGTCTGTTCGAGCGCCATGGACGTCTCGTTGGTGGTGCCTTGGTCATGGTTCAGAGCCTGCCGCTCGGCCTCGCAAAGATTGCCATCATCAAATGGGGCCCGATGCTGGCTGATGCGGGCGCCAAGGATCGGGCGGCGCTCTATCAGGGTATGATTGAAGCCCTTGTGGCCGAATATGCTGAAGCCAGGGGCATGATGCTGTCCGTCCTGCCGCACGCCAGTGTGGGTGACGGGAACGAGGAATACCAAACGCTGAGAGAGCGCGGGTTCAGGCGTGGCGCGGTCCTGCGTTTCCCCGATAGGTATCTGGTCAATCTGCGCCTTGCCGACGATGCGCAGCGTAAAAGTTTCGGTCAGACATGGCGTCGCCAGCTGAACAAATCTGAGAAATCAGATTTGCATTTCGAGCATGCTGGTCCCGAGCGGCTGGACGAGTTCAAGGCCCTCTATGTCGCAATGAGCGATCGCAAGCAATTTCCGGACTATTCGGCCTTCGATACGCTCGATGCGCTCATGACGCTGGATGAACCCCTGCGGCCAGAGCTGTTCTTCGTCCGCCATGGCGGTGAAGTTGTCTATGGTGCGTTGATCTTCAAGGCGGGCGATCGCGCCGTCTACCTCTATGGCGCCAGCAATGATTCCGCGTTGCCACTGCGCGCGGGGTATTTCATGCATTGGCACATCATCCGCTGGTTGCGTGACCACACCCGGGCCAGTTGGTATGACCTGGGCGGAACTGACGGCTTTCAGGGGCTGCATCAATTCAAGAAAGGCATGGTGGGTGATGCGGGGCTCATCCGGCCGGTGCCTCCCGTTGCCAATTATGCATCGCGACCCGTGGCTTACGCTCTGGGGGCAGGGGCCTTTGCGGCGCGCGAAGCGTATAACGAAGTGCGCAGGCGTGTTGAGATGCTGCGACCCTCCAGGGCCAAGCCCGACCAGGCCCCTGCACCGCTGCCTGAAGAATTCCGATGAGCCTGGCGCGGCGGCTGGCGTCGCAATCCACCATAATTTTCGGCGGGCGTCTGTTCGGTGCCGGCCTGATCTTTCTCGTCCAGGCCTTCATTGCCCAGGCTTGGGGCGCGGCTGTGCTGGGCGATTACCTTCTGGTCATTGCCGCGGTCAATCTTATCGCCGTCGCCATGCCGCTCGGCTTTCAGACCATCGGCACCTATTTTGCGGCTGAGTACCGCGCCCGCAACGACCGAAGGCAATTGATTGCGTTTCTGTTCCGCGCCTACGGTCATGTGGGGCTGGTCTTTGTGGCCCTGATGCTGGCGGGGCCTCTGATATTGGCCTGGTTCGGACTGGGCAACCACGTCATAGCCGCCTTTTTCGTTCCCGTCGGCTTGCTGGCTCTGGCCACTGCTCTGGTCTACGTCAATGGATCGGTACTGGTCGGGCTGAAACGACCGTTCGCCGGCTTTTTTGCCGATGGTATTTTCCGGCCGATGATGGTGCTGGGAACTGTGCTGGCGTGCGCAGCACTTATCAATACGCCGTCGGACGCCTTCGCTGCCATGCTCTGGGTTACTGCCTTCGGGTATGTGGCCATTGCTGTGGTTCACATGGGATTTGTGATCACAACCCTTCCACGCGTCGGCGAACGGGCCGATACTCGAGCCCCGGAAGTGCCGCGGTGGTGGCGGTTCGCAGCGCCGTGGGTGCTGATCACCCTGGCAACCGATTTCTTCTTCGACATTGACCTATTGTTGCTCGCCAATCTGCTGGACCGGGAAGAGCTTGCCATCTTCGGCGTCTGTACGCGCATCTTCTCACTGGTTTCATTCGGCGTCGCGGCGGTCTATGCGGTGATCCTGCCCGATATGTTTGAGAGCGAGGCCAATTCGGATCGCGCGGCATTCCATCGCAAGGTGGGCGAGGCCAATCTGGCGGCCAGTGTGGTCTCTTTGGTTCTGTTCGTATTGGTGATCGTAGGGGCGCCATTCGCGCTCCTGCTCTTCGGAACAGAATTCGTTGCCGGTGCTACTCCTCTGGCGATTCTGTGCCTGGCGCTGGTCGTCCGCTCGGTCATGGGGCCGGCCTCAATGGTGCTGTCCATTCATGATCGTCCCTGGGCGAGCCTGCCTGCCGTAGTGCTGGGCATGGCGACCCTGTTCTTTGGCAACCTCGTGCTTGTCCCGGCCTTTCACCTCGTGGGCGCCGCCTTGGCCGCTATCATCGCCATTTCGGTGTGGTCGGTTGCACTATGGGGCATCGCGCTCAGGACGGCACGAATCGATGTCTCGATCCTTCAGTGGTTCAGAGCCCGTCGGATGGTGGCGGCCGAATAAGGTCTTCAGCGGCCGACAAGATCCTTCAACCTGTTCTTGAGTCGTCCCATTCTGCCGACATAGCCGCTGTCGTAAGGCACATCGGGCCGGGTGTAGAATTTTTCGATCAACAGATAGTCCTGCCCGAAAATGTGCTGCGCGAGCAGGGCCGTTTCCTGATAGCCGTAGCGTTTGAGCAGGGCGCGGGCGACCTCGTTGTCAGGGCGCACGAAGGTGTAGGCCTTGTGGAAGCGGGTATTGTCCCAATGCTCGTCGAATTGACGCATGCCGAAGAGGCCCAGCTTGGTCCGGCGATGGCTCGGGAAAACCCAGCTCCAATAGCGGAAGATCGATCCGCATTCCGGGCCGGAGACCATGGCCCCGCCAGGCACGCCGTCGGCGCACATCAGCATGATGTGCCAGGGGTCGATCGCGAGGAGCCCCTTGAGGAAGGCCTTGTCGAGGCGTCCGGCCTCGTGCTCTTTGAAGCGATCATTGTAATGCGGCGAGGTGAGTATGACGTCGCTGAGTTCGCGGTGTACCAGGTCGATGTCCGAATGGGTTGCGGCCCGGATGGTCATTTCGGCCATGTTGCCAAGCTCCTCCGACAGTGTAGTACCAGCTAGCCTAGCGGACCGCGGTTAACGGCAGGTGCCCCTGCCGTTTGGAGATATGCCCTTGCCGGAAATACCCATTAAGTCGCAGGTACTGACCCTTGCCGCCATGGTGGCGGAACATTAGAACAAATCTCGGGAGAGATAAGGGAGGAAGACGATGAGCGACCAGCTCCTATTCCAGCCAAGCGCGGCCGCGATCGCGCGCACCCACACCACGGCCGAGCAATATGACGCGCTGTACCAACGGTCTGTACAAGACCCGGATGGGTTCTGGGCCGAACAGGCAAAGCGCCTCGACTGGGTGACTTTCCCCACCAAGATCAAGAACACCACGTTCGAGTACCCCAATGTATCGATCAAGTGGTTTGAGGATGGTGTTCTCAATGTCGCCGCCAACTGCATTGACCGGCATCTGGCGGAGCACGGCGATGACATCGCCATCATTTGGGAACCCGACAATCCCAATGACCAGGCCGAATACATTTCCTACCGTACGCTGCACGAAAAGGTCTGCCGCTGCGCCAATGTGCTGAAGTCGCTGGGCGTGAAGAAGGGTGACCGCGTTACCATCTACCTGCCCATGATCCCGCAGGCCGCCTATGCCATGCTGGCCTGTGCCCGCATCGGCGCGGTGCACTCCGTGGTCTTTGGGGGCTTTTCTCCTGACTCTCTGGCCGGCCGCATCAATGACTGCGACTCGGCGGTGGTGATTACGGCTGACGAGGGGCGCCGCGGCGGCAAGACCGTGCCGCTCAAGGCCAATGTCGATAAAGCGCTGGAAGACTGTCCCGGTGTTTCCAAGGTGCTGGTGGTGCACAATACCGGCGCCGATGTGCCCATGAAGGGCACGCGCGATGTCTGGTGGCACGAGGCGGCCGCCGGTGTCGAGCCGTTCCACGATCCGGAACCGATGAATGCGGAAGACCCGCTCTTCATCCTTTATACGTCGGGGTCGACCGGCAAACCTAAGGGTGTCCTGCACACCCAGGGTGGCTACCTCACCTATACTTCGCTCACCCACGAATTGAGCTTTGACTATCGCAAGGGCGATGTCTTTTGGTGCACCGCCGACGTCGGCTGGATCACCGGCCACAGCTACATTGTGTATGGCCCGCTGGCGAATGGTGCGACGACGGTCATGTTCGAGGGCATCCCGTCCTGGCCCGATGCGAGCCGCTTCTGGCAGGTTGTGGAACGCCACAAGGTCAACATCTTCCACACAGCTCCAACCGCCATTCGGGCGCTGATGGGTGCGGGTGCGGAGTATGTCGACAAGCACGAGATGCCGTCACTGCGTCTGCTTGGCACCGTGGGTGAGCCCATCAATCCCGAAGCCTGGCTCTGGTACTACAACAAGGTTGGCAAGGGCCGGTGCGAGATCGTTGACGCGTGGTGGCAAACCGAGACTGGCGGTCACATGATCGCGCCGTTCCCCGGCGCTATCCCGACTAAGCCCGGTTCGGCGACGAAGCCGTTCTTCGGCATCCAGCCCGAAGTGCTCTCCCCGGAAGGCAAGGTGCAGGACCAGACCAAGGCCGAGGGCGTCCTGGTCATCAAGGATAGCTGGCCCAGCCAGGCGCGCACGATCTGGGGCGATCATGGCCGGTTCGTCTCGACCTATTTCGAGACCTACAAGGGCAATTACTTCACCGGCGACGGCTGCCGGCGCGACGAGGACGGCTATTACTGGATTACGGGTCGCGTCGATGACGTGCTCAACGTGTCCGGCCATCGCCTCGGTACCGCCGAGGTCGAAAGCGCTCTGGTGGCGCATCCCAAGGTTTCCGAGGCGGCTGTCGTCGGCTTCCCGCATGATATCAAGGGGCAGGGCATCTACTGCTATGTCACGCTGATGGCCGGCGAGCAGAGCAGCGACGAGTTGCGCACCGAATTGCGCAACTGGGTGCGCAAGGAAATCGGGCCGATCGCATCGCCCGATTACATCCAGTGGGCGCCCGGTCTGCCAAAGACGCGCTCGGGAAAGATCATGCGCCGCATCTTGCGCAAGGTCGCAGAGAACGACTTTGGTGCGCTGGGTGACACATCCACGCTGGCCGATCCCTCGGTCGTGGATGACCTGATCGCGAACCGCCAGAACAAGCCGGCCTGATCGCCAGCCATCAGACCCGACAACATGGGGCGGCGACTGTGAGGTTGCCGCCCTATTGGTTCCTGGAAGCAAACATTGTCTCGCCCCGATTTGCTGGGCAATGTGCACTACCGATTCCCACCTCCGGTGTCCGACTTGCCGCGCTTCTTTGCCCTTTTCCTCGCCTTTGCTCTTTTTTCGATGCCCGTTCACGCCCAGACGCTGGAGCAGATGGCCGGCCAGATGATCATTGTTGGCTTCGAAGGTGACGGCCCCCAAGATTCCGGGGTCAAGGCGGTGGCGGGTGACCTCGCGGCCGGGCGGCTGGGTGGTGTGATGTTTCTCAAGAAGAACGTTGTGAGCCTCTCGGCGGTCCGCGAGATGAATGCCTTGTTCCGCTCGGCATCGCCCGGCCTACCGCCCTTCATCACACTCGACCAGGAAGGCGGGGCGGTGGAGCGGCTGACCAAGGATGTAGGGTTTGACGAGATCGCCAATGCGGCCACTATCGCCGCCCGCAATAGCCCCGAAGAGGCCGAGGCCATATACACGCGCATGGCCCGTGGCATCGCCGAACAGGGCTTCTCGGTCAATTTTGGGCCAGTTGCGGACCTTAACACCAACCCGGACAATCAGATCATCGCCCGATTCGGGCGGGCCTTTTCCGCTGATCCAGCCGTTGTCACGGCCTATGATGCCGCCTTTATTCGGGCGCATCACGCCGCGGGACTCGTAACGGCCCTGAAGCACTTCCCCGGACATGGATCCTCCACCGCGGACAGCCATGAGGGGTTTGTGGACATCACACGAAGCTGGTCCGCCAAGGAACTGGAGCCATATCGAGAACTGATCGGAATAGGCCTCGTCGACATGGTGATGGTGGGACATCTCTACCATGCCGACTATGCGGATAGTGGCGAGCAGACTCCATCCTCGCTATCCCCACGCTGGATCGGCGGTGTGCTGCGCAGCGAGTTGGGCTTCGATGGGGTCGTGATCAGCGACGACCTGGAAATGGGGGCCATCCGCGACCACTATTCCCTCCGTGATACCGTGGTGATGGCTGTCAACGCCGGCATGGATATCCTGCTCTTCTCCAATACGGCTGATTACCGACCTGGCCTTGCGCGAGAAGTTCTCGACATCTTGCTTGCGGAGGCGGCGGTCGATCGCGCCTTTGCGAAACGTATCGCCGAGAGCTATCAGCGCATTGCTGACCTCAAGGCACGGCTGCAGTGATCCCGATTTCCCCGGCTTTGTTCGCCTTCGTGTTTTCACCGTGGCCTGCACCCGGTAAGGTGGGGCACCGTGACGAGGAGGCCCCAGGCTGATGTCGGAAGACCGCGAGATCAGACGCGTACGGGCGCTTTTCCTGTCCGATGTCCATCTGGGCATGAAGCCGATCCGCAGTGCGCAACTGTCCGAGTTCCTGCGTGCGCATGATGCCGAGACGATTTACCTGGTTGGCGACATTCTCGATGGCTGGCGATTGGCCAAGCAGTGGCATTGGCCGGCCCAGTACAACGAAGTCATCCAACTCATGCTCGACAAGGCGACGGCCGGAACGCGGATCGTCTATCTGCCGGGCAATCATGATGAGTTTCTGCGGGAATATCTGGGCACTTATTTCGGCGAAATAGAATTGGTGGACCGGACCATCCACACCTCGGCGACCGGCAAGACTTATCTGGTGATCCATGGCGACCAGTTCGACGTGGTGGTGATGAACGCCAAGTGGCTCGCCCATGTGGGGGATTGGGCCTATAACGCAGCCCTGCGGGTCAATATCGCGATCAACTGGGTGCGCCGGCGCCTTGGGCTGCAATATTGGTCGCTCAGTGCCTGGGCCAAGCAGAAGGTCAAGAACGCGGTCTCCGTCATCGGCCGCTTCGAAGAGGCACTGGTGCATGAGGCCAGGGAGAGCGGTGTAGACGGCGTGATCTGCGGCCATATCCACTTTGCCGATATCCATGACCGGTTGGGCATCCAGTATATCAATACCGGCGACTGGGTGGAGAGCTGCACGGCAATTGTCGAGAATCACGACGGCGCGTTCGAGCTGATCAAATGGACCGAAATGGTCACAGGCGAAGGCCGAAAGCAGAAATTGCGCCAGAATTCCGGTCAGTAGTTCCGTCAATTGAACGTCACATGACCGTCACGCTGGCGACGCGTGGCTGGCGCAGCATGTGGGCATTGCGAGCAATCGTGGTGCCGCCATGTACATTGATCCCAAGCTCTCCTGTCGCCGCATACTGATCGTCACCGACGCCTGGCGTCCCCAGATCAATGGCGTCGTTCGAACGCTCGAAAGCCTGGCCAAGCAGTTGCGCGAATGGGGGCATGAGGTCAGTTTCCTGACCCCAGAGCCATTCTGGACCGTGCCGGTGCCGACCTATCCGGAGATCCGCCTGTCGCTGGCCTCGCGCCGGTCTGTGTTCCTAGCAATGGTGCGGGCACGGGCGCATCACATTCACATCGCCACCGAAGGGCCGCTGGGGCTTCTGGCGCGGCGCTACTGCCTCGAGCGCGGCAAGGCCTTCACCACGAGCCTGCATACCCGTTTTCCAGAATATGTGGCGGCGCGACTGCCGGTTCCTGAGGAATGGAGCTATGGCTTCCTGCGCTGGTTTCATGATCCGGCCGTGACCACGATGGTGCCAACGCCGTCCTTGCGGGATGAATTGCGTGGGCACGGATTTACCCATCTGAGCCTGTGGGGCAGGGGCGTTGATGGCCGGCGCTTTCGCCTGGGTGAGAGGTCCATGTTCACCGAAATGCCGGGACCGCATCTGCTCTATGTGGGGCGGGTGTCGGCGGAGAAGAACGTGGCGGATTTCCTGGCGCTCGATGTTCCGGGCAGCAAGATTGTGGTGGGTGACGGGCCCGAGCGCGCGCATCTGGAGCGTCTCTATCCAGAGGTGCATTTTGCCGGCTACCTGCATGGCGAGGCGCTGGCCGCGGCCTATCGCAGTGCAGATGTCTTCGTGTTCCCCAGCCGGACCGACACCTTCGGCAATGTCCTGACCGAAGCGCTGGCGTCGGGTACGCCTGTTGCGGCCTATCCGGTGACCGGGCCGCGCGATATCGTCACCGATCCCAGAGCAGGGACGCTGAGCGAGGATCTGGGGCTGGCGGTGCGCCGCTCGCTCACCCTGGAGCGGTTGCATGCACGGGCGCTTGGTGAGCAGTTTACCTGGGCGGCCAGTGCGCAACAGTTTGTGTCCGCACTCGCGCCAATTCATGCGGCCCAAAGACTGGCAAAGGCCATCTAGAACGTTCCAAATATTGGTTTGGCGGCGAACTGGCACAGAATTGCCCTTGCCTCCGAAAGTCATCCGAGTCAGGTAAGGACACGCGGCGCGCCTCTGCGCCGGGAGTTCAATTTCATGCCTTCGGCTTTTTCGCGCTTGGATTCGCCCGAGCTGCGCGCTTCCATTTATCAATTTACCGTCTATCTGCCCGGCGGCGTCGCCTCTGTCTTCCTCGGCATCTGGCTGAGCGAACACGGTATTCCCGCCGACCAGATCGGCATCATCAACGCCTTGCCCACGCTGCTGCTCCTGCTGCTCAACATGATTGTGGGGCGCGTGGCTGACCGCGCCGACGACTGGCGCACGGCGCTGATCGGCATATCGATTGTCTCGGCCCTGACGGCACTGCCGATGTATTTCGTGTCCGAATTCTGGGGCATTTTGCTGATTTGGGGGCTTTGCGCCACCAGCAATGGATTGGTGGCCCCGGTGATCGACGCCGCCACGGTGCGCATGACCCGGCGCAATGGCACCGATTTCGGGGTGATCCGCGCCTGGGCGACCGTGGGCTATGTGGTTGGCGCGGGTGGATTGGGCCTGTTCCTGAACGCATTGGGATCGGGCGCTTTTGTAACGCTCTATGTAATCATGGTGGTTGCGCGGGCCGGGCTGGCGTTCCTGCTGCCACGTTTTCGGGCGCCCAAGCCGCAGGTTACGCTTGCGGATGCTGCCCCTAACACGATTGCCCAGCCGAGCCGGCTGCGTGACTCCCTGCAGCCCTGGTTCGTGCTGCCCCTGCTGGCGTTCGCTTTGGTCAATTCCTCCAATGCCGTCATTGGTGGTTTCGGGGCGCTGATCTGGCACGAAAACGGCATCCCCAGCTATTTCCTCGGGCCGCTGCTGGGGTTTGCGGCAGTGGGGGAAGCGGTGCTGATGTTCGCGTGGCGGCGCTTTGGGGGGCGGGTGACGGCGCGCAACATGATCCTGGTCGGCGCCGTCGCCGGGCTCATCCGCTTCACCATTATGGCCTTCAATCCGCCGGTGGAGGTGCTGTTCCTGACCCAGTCGCTGCATGCGTTCAGCTTCGGCATGGGTTATTTTGGCGTAGTGCACTTCATTGCCAACTGGACCAATGAGGCCAATGCGGCCGAGGCCCAGGGCTTTGCCAATATGCTCAATATGGGCATGGCAATGACGGCGCTGATCGTGTTCGGCGTGCTGGTGGAGTTTTTCGGCGCCTATGCGTTCTTCTCCTCGACCGTGACTTGCCTACTGGCAATTGGTTGCGTGCTGTGGTCGCTCAAGATGCGGCCGCCCAAATCGCTGGTGGGGTAGGGCGGTGCCGTTGGCGTTGGGTGCCGAGCGGCCATGACTGTGCGCCGCCCGGCCATGAGCCTCGCGGTTTCGAAGAAAAGAGCGGAGTCCCGAGACGGCCATCGTCCCTGAAACTAAAAAACTGAGACGAAAGCCGTCTCGGGAACGCCGGGATTTCTCGATAGGGGATAACTTGGAAGGCTGTCCGGCGCGGCCGCCCTGGGGCACCCGCTTTCAGCCATCGGTGTGATACCGACAGCAGGCTCGAACTCTCACCCGCCGACCCGCAGACCATGACGGCACGCGACTGCCCCATGCCCGGCTTTCCCTCCCGCCACTGGTCGCTGCAGGCCGCCCTATCGCGAGAGGAATGAGGGGATTATGCGGGAGGATTTGGCACCGGGGATAAAAGGACGGGTGGGGTGATCCCAAACCCATTCGCCATCACCGGCTGTCACCCCGGCGAAAGCCGGAGCCCATCCTGAGGTGACGCCAAGTGTGTCGCGCGCCTGTTGTGTCCGCCGCGCGCCATCTCTGGATTGGCCCCTGGGGCGGACCCGGGGTGACAGCTGGTGGGTGTGGATGTTTAAGGAAGGCGGCGGGCCGGGTTTATGGAACCGCCGGAGCAGGTCGCGATCTGTGTCATGGGCTAATCGTCGTGAGTGGAGGAACATGGGTGGGTGCTGATCGTTGCTGAACAGCGTCACTTCGCAACACACGAAAGGACCTTCTCATGCGAACCAAGCTTCACCTGATCTCGCTCCTTGCATTCGCACTTGCCACGCCGGCCATGGGGCAGGACGACGCCTCTCAAGGCGGCGCTGACGCCTTGGGCGGAGAAAGTGCCCTTGCCGTTTTTGTCGGGGCCGACGGCAATGAGCTGGGTTCTGTTACTCTGACACCCAATGAGGATGGCAGCGTCACACTGGCTGGCGGGCTGCGTGATCTCTCGCCCGGTCAGCACGGTTTCCACTTCCATCAAACCGGAGAGTGCGATGCCTCGAGTGGTTTCGAAAGCGCCGGTTCCCACTTCAATCCGACTGACATGCAGCACGGCCTTGATAACCCGGAAGGGCCGCATCTGGGCGACATGCCCAATGTGACGGCCGGCGAGGACGGCACCGTCAGGGTGGACCTGACCACAGACCGCGTAACCTTGACCCAGGGTGAGGAAGGCTCTCTCTTCGATGAAGACGGCACGGCCATTGTCATCCACGAAGGCGCTGACGACCAGATGAGCGATCCGTCCGGCAATTCGGGCAACCGCATTGCCTGCGCCGTCGTCGAGCCGGGAGCGGCGGTCGAGTAGGTCCGGGCGGAGCGAGGTCGGCATCGTTTATCGACCAGCTACTGCCAGACAATTGGCACCAAGAAAAAGGGCCCCTGAACGCTCCGGGGCCCTTGTTGATTTCGGCAATGGCGATCAGTTCAACCGGCCGCTGGCGTGGGCGAGGGTGGTGTAGACCTTGCCCTTGTCCGAGAGCAGATATTCGCGGGTTTCGGCGGCCGGGTTGGGGCCGGCGGCGGCGCGTTTGAGGAGTTGTTCGAACTCGCTCATATAGGCCTGGGCGGTGCGGGCGAAGTCGGGTTCGCGCTGGATGCGCTTGCGCACTTCGTCATAGGTGCCCTGGCCGGTGAGCGTATAGATGCGGCGCGTGAAGACATTGCTCTCGCCGGCCTGGTAGCGCGCCCAGGCCTCGCTCAGCGCGGCGTCGTCGATCGAGCGGGCAATTTCCTCGGTCAGGCCGGACAGGGCCTGCGGCGCAGCGCCGCCCGCCTGCTTGGCGGAGGCATTGCGCAGCACATCGCGCAACCAGCCACCGCCTTCGGCTTCGGCCGCCTGGCGGGGTGCCGGGGCAGGGGTAGGGGCTGGCGTGGGCGCCGGAGCGGGCTGTTCGATCACGGCACTGGCACGGATCGGATCAACCAGCGTCTGGCGCGGCGGCTCGGCCCGATAGGTCTCGCGGGCCGGCTCGGGCTGACGCGGAGGCGGCTGATAGGCCGGCGGCTCTGGCTGGCGCGATGCCCGCTGGGGGGCGCGGCGGTCTGTCAGGTCATGGCTGGCCGGCTGCGAACGCACGATGGCATTGAGCTCGCTGAGCGCTTCGATCTGTTCGGCCACGACGCGGCGCATGGCGGCGGCGCTGGCGCGGGTTTCCTCGGGCAGCTCGTTGACGCCACGGGCCAGTTCGGCGCGGGTGGATTCGAGTTCGGTGCCCACTTCACGAGCCGTCTCGCGCATGGCGCGGGCGGTGTCAGCGAAGCGCTGGGTGGCTTCCTCGATGGCGCGCTGCATTTCGGCGACCATGCGTTGCTGGGCTTCCTGCAGGGCCTGGTTGGCCCGGCGGCCTTCGCTATCGGCAACCTCATGGAACTCGCCCAGCTTGCCGGTGACTTCGCCGGTCGTTTCGTCCAGCGCGCGGCGCAGCTGGCCGGTATTGGAAGCGATGGCGTTGCGCACCGAGCTGGTCGAATCCGAGATGGTGTCGGCCAGGGTGCTGGTGGTCGAAGTGAGCACGTCGGTGACGCTGCCGGCAGTGGAGGCCAGAACATCGCTGACGCGGTTGGCATTGTCCTCGAGCGCAGCATTGACCTGGCTGGATTGTTCGCTCAGCGCCATGCGCACCGAATTCGAGGTCTGGTTGAGAGCGGCGGCGGCCGCCTCGGCAGCGCGCTGAACGGCGCTGTCCATCTGCGAGACATTGCTTTGCAGCGTGGTCGAGAAGCGCTCGTTATTGGCATAGAGCGCGTCATTGACACTGCTTGCGTTCTGCTCGAGCGCCTGGGTGACGGTGGCTGTGGTCTGGCTCAGGGCGTCGGTGACTGAGTGGGTCGTGGCGTTGAGCGCCTCGTCCATGGCGCGGCGGGCGCCGATCAGGCGGCGTTCGGTGTCGTTGACCGTGTCGGCGATGGACTGGGCGAACAGGCGCATGCGGCCATCGATATCGTCGGCGCGGGCGGCAAAGCTCTGCGCCAGCGCATCCATGGCACCGCGGCGGTCTTCCAGGTTCTCCAGTGCCATGGAGCTGGATGCGTCGAGGGTCTGAGCAGCCTGATTGATGCCTGCGGCCTCTGCATCGAGGCGACCCAGAATGGAAGAGAACTCATCGACCATGCTGCGGATGGTATTCTGCAGAGCGCCGACATGCTGGGTGACCATGTTGCCGGCCTGTTCGGTCTGGCCCATGGCCTCGCGCATGGTGCTGGAGTAATTGGCCGTCTGCTGGGCGACGCTGGTCTCCAGGCTCGCCAGATTGGCGGTGGACGCGTCCAGCACCCGCTGCAGCAGCAGGTTGGAGTCGTTGAGCTTGTTAAGGGCGTTGGTGACGTCGCTGAGGATGCGCGTGGTGGAGACCGACATGATCTCTTCGGCTTCGCGGGCATTCTCGCTCAATGCATCGCGCAGCAAATTGCCGTGGCTGGCCAGGGCATTCTGCAGCTGTGCCGACTTCTCAATGACCAGGCTGGCGAACTGGCTGGTGTGCGTCTCGACCGACTGGTTGATGGTGGTCAGGCGCTCTTCGATGGCATCGGCGGCGCCGACAGCCTTCACCGACACCAGCTGGTCGATATTGCTGGCGGCCATACGGATCTGCTCGAGGGCGCTGCGGACGGCGGTGTCCATGCGGTTGGCCGTGCTTTCCACATCGGACGAAATGGCGCTGGTGGCCGCGGTGATGCGGGTGGCAATGGTTTCCTCGATGCGGTCGGCACCTGCCTCGAGATCGGCCATGGACTGGGTGATCGAGGTGCTGATCGAGGCGTTGAGCGCGGCAAGCCGCTCGGCGGTGATGTCGGCGCGGGCGGTGATGGCCTCGGGCAGGGTGCCCAGGCGCTGATCGACCATGTCGGCAATGGCCTTGCGGGCCGAGTTGACGCCAGTCTCGATAAGCTCGGCGGCCTGACGGGCGCTGTCGCCCACCGTGGCGCTGGCGCTTTCGATACGGGCGGCAACGCCGGCCTCGGCATCGGAGATGCGGGCGATGGCGCTGTCCAGCCCGGCGCCGAGGGATTCGTTGACTTCGCCAACCTTGCCGGCGACCCGGTTCGACATGTCGTCGAGACGGACTTCCATCGTGTCGGTGACCTGGCGCAGCGAGCTCTCGATGCTCTCGCGGGCCTTGGCGCCGTGCTGGTCGAGGGTCTCGGCCAGTTCGCTGGTATGCAGGCCAATGGTCTCGCCGATCGAGGCGGTGTGGGTCGAGAGCGTGTCTGACAGGGCCTGGGTGCGCGCGTTGAGCGCGTCGGAGAGTTGCTGGGTGCGGGTATTGACCGCGCCTGCCATATCCTGCGTCCGTTCGTCCAAACGGGAGATGAGGCCCTCGGCGCGCTCATCGAGCTGGGCAGTGAAGGCGTCCGTGCGCTGATCGAGTTCGGAGGTGAGCGTGCTGGTGCGCTCGTCGAGACGCGACACCAGAGTGCCCGTGCGCTCGTCGATCTGGCTGGCAAAGTCACCAGTGCGCGTTTCCAGCTCCAGCGAGAGGGCGTTGGAGCGTTCGGAAATCGTGTCGCTGAGCAGTTGAGTGGTCTGGGTCAGCGTTTGCTCGAGGCGCTCGGTCTGGCCGGACAGGGTATCGGCCATGCGCTGGGTGCGGCCAGCGATGGCCTGATCGAAGGTCTGGGTGCTGGTCGAGAGGGTCTCGCCCAGTTCCTGGGTCCGCTGACGGATGGATTGCGACAGTTCGGCACTGCGCGATGACAGGGCCTCGGCCAGTTCGCCGGTGCGGGCCGTAATGGCATCGCTGACTTCAATGGCGCGGGTCGACAGCACATCGTCGAGCTTGGTGGTCCGGCTATCGAGCGCCTCGGTCAGAATTTCGGCATGGCCATCCAGGCTGTCGGAGATTTCCTGGGTGCGATTGGTCAGGGTCTCGGTGATGGCCTTGGTCTTGGCGCCAATGACATCGCTCATCTCGCGGGTGCGCTCGGCGACGATGTCGTTGAAGCGGCCGGATTCCTCGTTGAGCGCCATTTCCAGCACATTGGCGCGGGCGGCAAAGCTGACACCCTGCTGATCGAGGCGCTGCACCAGGCTTTCGCCCTTGTCGCCGATGACATTGTCCAGGGCATGCAGCTTTTCGTCCAGGAGCCCGGTGATCTCGGTCAGGCGGGTATCGAACAGGCTCAGCGAGTCCTGACCGGCTGTCGACAGGGTCAGGCGGGCACGCTCGGAGGTGTCGTCCAGGGCGCCATTGATCTCGATGATGGCAGATTGCAGCCGGCTGTCGAGCGCGTTGAGCTGGATGGACACGGATTCATCGAGCTGGCGGGTGAGGGTGGCGAGCAGCAGCTCGGCCTCGGTCGAGCGGCTTGAAATATCCCCGGAGACGCGGGCGCCAATAGATGCCAGTGCCTCGCTGACTTCCTCGCCACGGGTGCGCAGCTGTTCCAGCAGCGAGGTGCCGCCATCCGTCAGCAGGTTGGAAAGCGCCTGGGTGCGCTCATCAAGGGCAGAGGACAGGGCGCCCGTGCGCGATTCGATCAGGCCGGCAATGGCACGGGAGCGATCTTCGAACGAGCCGGTCAGCGCCTCAGTCCGCTCGGAGAGCTGCTGGGTGCGGGTGTCCATGGCCAGCGCGATGCTGTCGGCGTGGTGATCCAGCGCGTCGCTGAGCTTGCTGATGCGGCTTTCGATGCCCGCATTGATCTCGGCGGCGCGCTCATCCAGGGAGCGGCCGAGGGAGGCGGCATTGTCTTCAAAGCTCAGCGACAGGCGGCCGGTGCTCTCGTCCAGGGCGCCCAGGAAATCGGCGGTCCGGTTGTCGACCAGTGAGACGAAGCCTTCTGCCCGTTCGGAGAATCCGGTTGTCAGGGTGTTGCCGGCGGTTTCGAGGGCGCGGGTGAGGTTGCCACCGCTTTCGACAATGGTGCCGGCAATGCGCTGGCTGATCATGTCGAGGTCGAAAACGAGGCCGGTATGGCTCTCGGTGATGGCCTCACGGACGCGCTCGGTGTTGGTCAGCACGCTTTCGCGCTGGCTGGCGAGTTCGGCAATCAGCGCGCGCATGCGCGATTCGTTGTCAGAATAGGTGCGCTCGAGTGCGGTGACCTCATTGTGGATCATCACCTCGAGCTCGCCGGCGCGCGAGAGCGCGCGTTCGAGACCGTCGCCCAGGGCATTGACCTCGCGGCGCACGGCCTGGCCCACCGAGGCGACCTTATCGGCGGCGGTGACTTCGGGTTCGGCCAGACGGATGGCGGCCTGGGTGATCGAGGAGGCGGCATTGCGCAGGTCGGCGGCGCGGCGGAACAGGGTTGCGACCGCAAAGAAGCCCAGTACCGGGACCACCATGATGGCCAGGGTGGCCACGAACTCGATGGAGCCGGCGAAGGTGCCGAAATCCAGCATCTGCGGGCCAAAGCGCATCCAGGCCACGGTCGCGACAGCGGCGATCCAGATCACGGACAGCAGCAGGGCCAGCCAGGTTGGCGCGGCCGAGGAGCGGCTTTGCAGGCCGTAGAGAAGTTTGGAGGCTGAGACCCGATCGTCATTGGCAACCGCGCCGGCCTGCTGGGCAATCCGGTCGGCCGCACGCAGGCGTTCGGAGCGCGCGGGATCAGGCTTCTTGTCCTGCTTCTTTTCCTGGGCGGGCTGCGCCGGTGGGTCCAGATTGAAAACGGAGTCCTTGAGAGCGTCCTCGACAGCCGAGAAGGCCAGGGCGGCCGGATCGTTCTGGGGGGTCGGATTCTTCGCCATACTCTTTACAACTCTCGCGTCGGCACTGCAGCTACACGGCGGTCTTTACGAGCAGTCATGGCAGAAGGGCCCTTTCCGGGCCGGTCGCCAAACCGGAACAATTCGATGCAAATGCCCCGCATCGTCCCCCCAACCCTCGCCGCCGCGCGCTGGTTCAAAGCTCATTCATACATTCAATTTTATGCAAACCGAACGGTTTCTTACCCAAAGGTTAATTTTTGGGTGGGAAACGTTAAGGAATGGACGGCCAAACAAAGGCGAAGATGTGGCTTAATCCCTCGTTCACGCCCTCGGCCTTAGGCTTGTGCACAAGGCAGGGCAGAAATGCCCGGCCTGCAGTCAGGAGTAGCCAGAATGGCGCAGCGAGCTTTTATCGAAAACGCGCATCCGCAACCGCACCACCGGCCCATGCGGCCCGTGGATCTGGTGCATCTGGCCAAGCAATGCCTGGGCGACGAGAATCTGGAGCTCGAAGTGCTCCGCCTGTTCGATACCACGCTCGCCACCTATTTCGGGCGCCTCAAGCTCGCCACCGCGTTCGACGATCTGGCCATCAACCTGCACTCGATCAAAGGTGCGTCCGCTGGCGTTGGTGCCTGGAATGTTGCGGAGCTGGCCGCGAGCCTGGAGAAGGATCTGCAGGCGGGCCGGCCGCTCAAGTCAGAAAAGATCGACGATCTCGGCATGGCCATTGAAGAGGTCCGGGATTTCGTGGCGCGGATGCTGGCGAACAGCGAAGAGGCCTGAGCCGACAGCAGCCCAGAGGCGCCGTTCTATTCTTCTGCTTCGCCTACGACTCCCACAATTTGTAGTGGTAATTGCATCGAGCTATTTGGGGGGCGCTCCTTTTCGGATATTCGACAGCGCAGGGCGAACTACTTGCACAAAACAGAAGAACACGGGGGACGGCATGCCGACATTAGAGCAAATGCGCGAGCGCGACTATCGGGCAGCCAACGCCAAAGGGCCTACCGGGCTCGGGGGGTGGCTCATCCTGCCCTTGATTGGCATGATTTCATCGCCAGTCTTCAACGCAATTGTCGTGCTGGACTCCCTCGAGGTTCTCGGGCCGGGATATGTCCTGACCACTCAGCAGGCATTCGCAGTGCGATTTGAATTGGTACAGGCTGTAGTGATCGGGCTTGCGCCAATCGGCTTGTTGGTGCTGTTTTTCAAACGGAAGAAAATGTTCCCCGGCGCGTTCATTGCCTGGCAGGCTGTGAACTTGATCTGGATGCTGATGGCGTTTGCACTAACTCAAAACGCGTTCCGCGACTACTACGAAGCATCTGGGGTCAGCTTTTGGGGAGATGGCAACGGACGAACATTGGTGGGCGCTTTGCTGGGCATCGCCATCTGGACCGGATACATGCTCAACTCGGTCAGGGTCAAGAATACGTTTGTGCGCTGAAAAGCAGCCCAGCGGTGCCACGACCGGCGTTTCGCTGGTGCGCGGTTTGACCGCATGCTTGTGTTTCGCCTATAGAGCGCCCAAATGAAATAGGGCCGCGTGGTGTGTTGCGCTGGCCGAACCATCCAGCAGTTTCCATGTCCCTGTCCAATGTTGCCGAGGTCTCGCCCCGGCCCACCGCCGAACCCTATCGCCTGCGCCGGACCTTCGCGATCATTTCGCACCCGGACGCGGGCAAGACGACGCTGACCGAGCGGCTGCTGGCCGCTGCCGGTGCCATCCAGCAGGCAGGCGCGGTGCGCGGCAAATCCGGCGCGCGTTCGACTCGTTCGGACTGGATGGAAATGGAGCAGCAGCGCGGCATTTCCATTACCTCGTCGGTGATGACCTTCGACTATGACGGGCTGACGCTGAACCTGCTCGACACGCCGGGCCACTCGGACTTCTCCGAGGATACCTACCGGACGCTGACCGCGGTGGATGCTGCCATCATGGTGATCGACGCGGCCAAGGGCATCGAGAGCCAGACGCTCAAGCTTTTTGAAGTGTGCCGCCTGCGCGACATTCCGATCATCACCTTTATCAACAAGGTGGACCGCGAGGGCCTGAGCCCGCTCGACCTGATCGATGAAATCCAGGGCAAGCTGGCGCTCGACCTGACACCGGTGCTGTGGCCGATCGGGCAGGGCGTCGATTTTGGCGGTTATATCGACCTGGTCGAGAAGCGCGTGCTCAATCCGCAGGGCAAGCCGATTGCCGAATTCGAGGCTCTGGAAGATTTGCTTGAGGTCGACGAATTGGTCGACAATCCGGTGTTCATGAATGCGCTGGAAACGCTGGAAATGGCCCAGGCCATGCTGCCGGGTTTCGATCTCAAGACCTTCCATGAAGGCCATCTGAGCCCCGTGCTGTTCGGCTCGGCGCTCAAGGGTGTGTCGGTGGCCGAATTGCTGCGTACGCTGGGCGATTGGGGTCCCGAGCCCAGGCCTCAACCGGCCCTGCCGGCACCGATTCCGCCGGCGGACAAGAAGGTTACCGGCTTCGTGTTCAAGGTGCAGGCGAATATGGACGCTAATCACCGCGACCGCATTGCCTTTGTGCGCCTGTGCTCAGGCAAGTTCGAGCGCGGCATGCGTTTGAAGAATGTGCGCTCGGGCAAGGACATGGCTGTCTCCAATCCGATGTTCTTCTTTGGCAATAATCGCGAGCTCGCCGAGGAGGCCGTGGCGGGCGATATTGTCGGCATTCCCAATCACGGTACGCTGTCGGTCGGCGATACGCTGACCGAGGGCGCCAATATCAATGTGACGGGTATTCCGAACTTTGCGCCGGAAATCATCCGCCGGGTGCGGTTGACCGATGCGATGAAGACCAAGCAGATGGCCAAGGCGCTATCCGATCTGGCCGAAGAGGGCGTGACCCAAGTGTTCCGCCGCATGGTGGGCGCCGACTGGATCGTTGGCGTGGTCGGTCAGTTGCAGCTCGAAGTGCTGTCGGCCCGCGTGGCCAAGGAATATGGCGTGCCGATCACCTTTGAAAGCATGGGCTTTGAAGTGGCGCGCTGGGTCGAGAGCGATGATCCAGACGAATTGAAGCGCTTCATTGCCGCCCAGAAGGTCAACATGGCCGAGGACCGCAACGAAGCGCCCGTGTTCCTGGCGCAGAATGCCTGGTGGGCGGACCGGGCCAAGCAGGACTGGCCGAAAATCCAGTTCCTGACCACCAAGGAACGGCATTGAGCGCGCCTGATCGAATAGCGGAATTCGTCGCGGCGGTGCGCGAGGCCTTTGCAGACGGCACAATCGTGCGGCTCAAACTGGGCGGCTACCACGGGCCGGAGGCCGATCTGAAATCGGTCGAGGGGCGCAAGGTCTCGATCAAGGCCGGTGAACGGCTGAGCTTCGTCTTTCGCCATAAGACACGGGACATCACCAAGAATTTGTCGCTGGACGAGGTCGCCGGCTTTCTCTCGGACGGATTGGCTCGGCATTATCGCAGTGCGCGGCTGGAGACGACCGGGTTTGACCTGCAATTCGAACGCCAGGGCGACAAGCTGCGGCTGAAGCGTAGTGAGGTCGCCGGCCGCGCGGTCGCGGAGGCCAGCCATGACCGTACAAAGAACCGGGCGCTGACCGATACGTCCTCGGTGTGGCTGCACGCGCTGGGGATCACCGGCAAGGACGGGCAGGTTCGCAATGACGCGCAGGACAAGTTCCGCCAGATCAACAAGATGGTGGAGATCTTTGCGCCGCTGATTCAGCAGCTTAAGGCAACGAATCCGCGTATCCTCGATATGGGCGCGGGCAAGGGCTATCTCGATTTCGCGCTCTATGACTATCTCGCCAACCGCGCGGGGCAAGCGGCTGAAATCATTGGTGTCGAGCTGCGTCCGGCGCTGGTTCAATCCGGGAATGCGCTGGCCAAGGACAGCGGCTTTGAGGGGCTGCGTTTCGAGGCCGGATCGATCCTCGATTATGACGCCGCCGGCGCCGATGCGGTGATTGCACTCCATGCCTGCGACACGGCGACGGACGATGCGATCTACCAGGGCATAAAGTCGGGCGCTGCGCTCATTGCCGTCGCCCCCTGCTGTCACAAGCAGATCCGCAGGCAGATTGAGGCTGGAAAATCCGACGATCGGCTCGACTTCCTGCTGCGCCACGGCACCTTTATGGAAAAGCAGGCCGAGATGGTCACCGATGGCCTGCGGGCCCTGCTGCTGGAAGCCTCGGGTTACCGCACCAAGGTGTTTGAATTCGTCTCGGACGCGCATACACCCAAGAACAATTTGATTGTTGCGCAAAAGGGCAATGCCGGGTCACGCCAGGCGGCGCTTGACCGCGTTGCGGCGGTCAAGACGATGTTCGGCATCGAGACGCACTATCTCGAAGGTCTGCTTGGCCTTTAGCCGCGGTCAGCGGGTGACCTGTCCGGCAAAGCAGCCGAGTGTGTAGGGATAATCCTCGGTGAAATGGTAGTGGTACATCTCGACCAGTTGGCCATCCCATTCGACCATCCCGACATGGCCGTGGCATTCGTCGAGGTCCCCGCTATGCAGGATTTCTCCACTGCTCTCATACATGCCGAATAGGCCGAACCCGTCGAGCGCATAGCCGAGCAGGTCGCTGTGGCCGCCGGGGCCCGAGCGGGTGTCCACGAAGCAATCCGAGTAGTTGTGGTAGTGGTATTCGCCCTGACGCTCGGGATGGCCATTGCAGCTGTCCTGGATTTCGTGAGCGGGGGCGTCGTCCCCCTTGACATCGAGCGCATTGTAGATGGCGGCGCCCGACAGCGCGAGGCCGATCATGCCCATGGGCACGCAGGTCGGGGATCGGGCAAGCTCCGGCGTCTGGTCCAACGACAACACGACCCGTTGTGCCGCGATTGCATTGGGATTTCGATCATATTGGTATGCGTCGTCGGACCGGCTGACGGGGAAGGTGCCGGTGGTATGCTCCGGCAGGCCGTTGGCTCGGATCACGCGCTGATCACCTTCTAGGGTGATCGTTATCTGGCTGGGCCAATTGACCGACCCATCCACGATCGGCTTGATGTCCGGCTCCCATGTGCCGGCCGCCTCGTCGAGCCAGGCGCCGCTGGCCTGGGCGCCGACGCCGTAGGCGGGAAACCGCGTCTGGCAGGAATAGACATAGCCCTGCTTTGGGGCAGACGAAATCCTGCCATCGCCCAAGGGCAGATCATGTGCGCTGCTATTGGCCATGCCAAGAGCCATAGCCAGCACGACAGTGGCTGGCCGAAGGGGCCGGTTTGATGGTCTGATCATTGTGTGTCTCCTCACCGTATTGCCAGCTACAGTGCAGACCGATCGTGCCGTCGGCGACTTAATTTGCGGATATCTGCGTGACAAATTGGAATGGCTGGCATCCCTTGCGACGCTACCCGCCTGCCTTTATATCCGGGGTGCAGCAAGGACGACCATGACCAAGATCACCTATATCACCAACGACGGCGAACGCATTGAAACCGAAGCGGAAAACGGTTCGACCGTGATGGAAACCGCCATCATGAACGCCGTGCCCGGCATCGTGGCCGAGTGTGGCGGTGCCTGCACCTGCGCCACCTGCCATGTCTATGTGGACGAGGCCTGGCGTGCGGTCGTAGGCGGCCCGTCCACAATGGAAGAGGACATGCTGGATTTTGCCTTCGACGTGCGCGAGAACAGCCGCCTTTCCTGCCAGATCAAGGTGCGGGACGAGCTTGATGGGCTGGTCGTGCAGGTGCCCAGCCGCCAGGGTTAGGCGCGCCTTCTGAGCAAAATTTTCGCGCAGCCGCGCCGCAAAGGATTCTTTTGGCGGCGCAGGGCGTGTGGAGCGCTTGGCTTTCCACGCCAGTCGGGCGCAAGGAAATATAAAAGCTATTGATTTTCAACGTCTTGTTGGGCGAGGGCGGATTGGACTATTTTGCCCCAACTCTCGAACAGGACGACTATGGGACTTCTCAACACATTTCCGTTGAGCTTCAAGGTCAAGGGCAAGCGCATCATCATCGTCGGCGGCACCGACGAGGCCCTCAACAAGGTCCGGTTGGTTTCTAAGACGACTGCATCTGTAGAGATTTACGCCCGGCAGATCGAAGCTGACTTTTCTGCCTTTCCGGTTGCAGTGTTCGAACGTGCTTTGCGAGCGGAAGATGTTGTCGGGGCGGCGCTGGTGTTCGTGGCGGAAGAGGGGCCGGATGCAGAACTGGCCAAGGCCGAGGCTCGGCGGCTAGGTATTCCGCTCAATGTGGTGGACGTGCCCGCCGAGTGCGATTTCTACACACCCTCCATTGTTGATCGCGCGCCGCTGACCGTGGCGATCTCCACCGAGGGCGATGCGCCGGTGCTGGCGCGGCTGGTTCGCGCGCAGATCGAAGCGCTGCTGGCGCCGGGGATCGGCAAAATCGCGAGTCTGGCCGGTGGGTTGCGGCACAAGGTTGAAAATCTGATTCAGGATGGCGCTGCGCGGCGGCGCTATTATGAGGACCTGGTGTCCCGGCCGGATATGGATGCTGGCGCGGCCGAAGCCTTGCTGGCCCAGCACGCCGCCGATGGTTCGGGGCAGGGTGTGGTCTGGCTGATCGGCGCCGGTCCGGGCTCGGAAGACCTGCTGACCCTGCGGGCCCAGCGCCTGCTGCAGCAGGCCGATGTGATCGTGCATGACCAGTTGGTGCCGGCAGCGGTGGTCGAGATGGGCCGTCGCGATGCCGAGCAGATTTGTGTGGGCAAGGCGCGGGGGCATCATTCCTTTTCGCAGGCGCAGATCAATACGCTGATCGTGCGGCTGGCAGCGGAGGGCAAGAAGGTTGCGCGGCTCAAGTCGGGCGACCCGATGGTGTTTGGACGCGCGGGCGAGGAAATCGCGGCCCTGCGCAAGGCGGGCATTGCCTATCAGATCGTGCCGGGTGTCAGCGCTGCGCTGGCGGCCGCGGCAGATAGCGCGACGCCGGTGACCCTGCGTAAGGTATCGAGCGGCTTCGTGATGGCGACCGCGCACGGCGCAGAGGACAGCGATCTCATGCATTGGGCAGCATTGTCGCAGTCCGGCCTGACGCTGGCGCTCTATATGGGCAAGGCGATCGCGGCCGACGTCGCAGGGCGGCTGGTCGCGCATGGTGCCGCACCGGACCTGCCTGTCGGCATCGTGGTCAATGCGGGGCGGACCAATCGTGCCCTTTACGCCGCAACACTGTGGCAGCTAGCCGGTGGCGCGGTGGTATTTGCCGATGGTCCGGCGGTCATTCTGGTCGGCAAGGCTGTTGCCGCCGGCGACTGGGCCGGCGCGGCCGATGCGGCTGCAGAACAATTCAAGGTGGCGTGAGCATGGAAATCCTGACGGGCAATGAACTGACCTCTGGCGCGACGGTCTATCTGGATGCCGCCGGCAACTGGGTCGAAGACCTGCAGGTGGCGCGGCTGTTCTCCAAGGAGGACAAGGCCGAACTCGACAGCGCGATCGTGGCCACCAAGGCGACCGGTCGCGTAATCAGCCTTGAGGCTGAAGAGGTTGAGCAGGTGGACGGGCAGATCGTGCCCAAGCGCCTGCGTGAACGCATTAGGGCGGCGGGCCCCACCGCTCCCCTGACTCTCAATGGGCAGGCGTATGATCGCCAGCACTTAGGTGAAGACGGGCATGTATCGATATGACGAATTCGACGCCGCTTTCGTAGCGGGTCGCACAGCACAGTTTGCAGACCAGGTTAAGCGTCGCCTTTCCGGCGAGCTTTCTGAAGACCAGTTCCGGCCACTGCGGCTGATGAACGGGCTCTATCTGCAGCTTCACGCCTATATGCTGCGCATTGCGGTGCCCTATGGCACGCTCTCCTCGCGGCAGATGCGCAAGCTCGCCCATATCGCGCGGACCTATGACCGCGGCTATGGCCACTTCACGACGCGGCAGAACATCCAGTTCAACTGGCCCAAGCTCAAGGACATTCCGGTGATCCTGGAAGAGCTGGCGAGCGTGGAAATGCACGCCATCCAGACCTCGGGCAATTGCATTCGCAATGTCACCACCGACCAGTTCGCCGGTGCTGCTGCCGACGAGATCATCGATCCGCGTCCGGTGGCCGAGATCATCCGCCAGTGGTCGAGCCTGCATCCGGAATTCTCGTACCTGCCGCGCAAGTTCAAGATCGCCATGACCGGCTCGCCCAATGACCGGGCGGCCATCCGCTTCCACGATATCGGCCTGCAGGCCGCCGTGAACGCGGCCGGCGAAATTGGCTGGGAAGTGTGGGTCGGTGGTGGCCTGGGCCGTACGCCCATGGTGGCCAAGCTGATCAACAGCTTTGTGCCCAATGAGCATTTGCTGGCCTATCTCGAATCCATCATGCGCGTTTACAACCGCTATGGCCGCCGGGACAACAAGTACAAGGCGCGCATCAAGATCCTCGTGCACGAAGAGGGTCTTGAGAGCATCAAAGGGCAGGTGGAAGCCGAGTTCGCCGAAGTGCGCGGCGGCGTCCTTACCCTGCCGCAGGAAGAGCTTGACCGCATCACGGCCTATTTCGCGCCGCCCGATTTTGCCGACCGCTCAGGTGACAAGGTGGACGTGGCCTATGAGTCGATCATTGACCCGGCCTATGGCCGCTGGCTCGACAATAACCTGCATCCGCACAAGCAGCCTGGCTATGCCTCGGTAACGGTTTCGCTCAAGCCTGTTGGCGGCGCCCCGGGCGATGCCACCGATGCGCAGATCGATGTGGTCGCGGACCTGGCGGAGACGTACTCCTATGACGAGCTGCGCGTGACCCATGAGCAGAACCTGGTTCTGCCCCATGTGGCCATTGCCGATTTGCGGGCCGTCTATGACGTATTGGTCGCCAACGGTCTGGCCGAGGGCAACAATAACCTCATTACCGACATGATCTGCTGCCCGGGTCTGGATTTCTGCGCCCTGGCCAATGCCCGCTCGATCCCGATCGCGCAGGAGATTTCCAAGACCTTTGCGGCTCCGGACCGGCAGAAGGAAATCGGCGATCTCAAGATCAAGATTTCCGGCTGCATCAATGCCTGCGGCCATCACCATGTCGGCCATATCGGCATTCTGGGCGTCGAGAAGAAGGGCGGCGAGCTTTATCAGATCACGCTGGGCGGTGATGCCACAGAGGGCGCGTCGGTGGGCAAGATCATCGGGCCGGGCTTTGAAGCCGATCAGGTGCCGGGCGCGATCGAGAAGCTGGTGGATTTCTACATCGCCAATCGGACCAGTGCGGACGAACCCTTCCTGGATGCCTATCGGCGGCTGGGCGAGGCTCCATTCAAGGAGGCGCTTTATGGCACAGTCTAACGTCGCCGTGGCGCCAGCTGCGCATGAGAAGCTCAAGGCGCTGGGCATTCTGGCGCTGAACGGCATGTTCGACGAGATGGATGCGCTGAGTGTGCTGCGCTACGCCGTCAGCGACGTGCTGCCGGGGGATTTGGCCATCGTGTCGTCCTTCGGCGCGGACTCGGCCGTCTTGCTGCATATGGTGGCGCAGGTGGATCCCTCCCTGCCGGTCTATTTCCTAGAAACCGGCAAGCATTTCCCGGAAACGCTGGCTTATGTGGAGACGCTGAAGAAGACGCTGGGGCTGCTCAACGTCCACACGGTGCATCCCAACCCCGATGATGTGCGGCGTTTCGACCCCGATGGTGACCTGTGGGAGACCGATCCGGATTCCTGCTGCCATATCCGCAAGACCGAGCCGCTTGAGCCGATCACCGAGCAGTATGGTGGCTGGGTCACCGGACGAAAGCGCTACCAGACGACCGAGCGTGGCGTACTGCCACATTTCGAGCTGACCAGCGATGATCGCATCAAGGTCAATCCACTGGCTTATTTCTCGGACGCGGACGTTGTCGAGTATCGTCAGACGCGTAACTTGCCCGAGCACCCGCTCTATGCCAAAGGCTTCAAGTCTATTGGCTGTGCACCCTGCACCTCCGCAGTCGCCGATGGCGAGGACCCGCGCGCCGGACGGTGGCGCGGCCTCAACAAGAAAGAGTGCGGCATCCATTATGATTTCAACGGAGCCATTGCTTCCCCGATGACTGCCGCTTCGCGCCATACCCTGTGGAAAGACGGGGCCTTTATTGCAGATCCGTTCAAGGAATGGACCGAGGGCACCGACCCGGCAAGTGCGCGCTATGTGCATGTCCCGCTGCCGGAGTTCCTGGCCAACCGTGACGCCTATCTGGCCAATCCGCATCCTTTGGGGCTGCTGGTGTCGCCAGGCGAGTCTGTCGAGGATGTTGCAGAGGACTTGTCGCGCTTCGCCTCCGTGGCCATCCGGTTCCCCGCGTTCTCGGACGGCCGGGGCTATTCGACGGCGCGCTTGCTGGCGGAGCGCTACAGATTCGCCGGTGAAATCAGGGCCGTAGGCGATGTTCTGCAGGATCAGATTCCGTTGATGCGCCGCTGTGGCATCAATGCGCTGGTCGTCACGCATGAACCGACGCGTCATGCACTGGTGGAAAACCGTCTGCCGGAGGTAGCCATCTTCTACCAGCCCGTGGGCACCGCCGAGGTTCCGGTGGGCACACGTCCCTTCCTTCGCCGCGTCTCCTGAGATAAGTGGAGCGCATTGGTCCCATTCACCGCAGGGGCATTGCCGCAATGGTGGCATGCCCCTCTACCTGAAACAGAGGTTCCCGCTGTCGCGGGGACGGCGCCGGGCAGAAACTGTCTGCCTCCCGGTGAGACGGAATTGAAACATGAGCACTGAGATCACCACCGATGTTGTCGTTATTGGCGCGGGCCCCTGCGGGCTGTTCGCCGCCTTCGAACTCGGGCTGCTCGACATCAAATGTCACTTCATCGACATTCTCGATCGGCCGGGCGGGCAGTGCGCCGAACTCTATCCGGAAAAGCCGATCTACGACATTCCGGCCTTCCCCGTGGTGACCGGCCAACAGCTTACCGACAATCTGATGGCGCAGATTGCGCCGTTCTCGCCCGAATTCCATTTCTCGCGCATGGTGAACTCCATCGAGAAGCTGGAGGATGGCTCGTTCAAGCTGGTGACCGACGCCGACGAAACCTTCTTCACCAAGGTGGTGGTGATTGCCGCCGGCGGCGGTTCGTTCCAGCCCAAGCGCCCGCCAGTGGCGGGTATCGAGCAGTTCGAGAATAAGTCGGTGTTCTATGCCGTGCGCCGGATCGAGGATTTCCGTGATCAGGACGTTGTCATTGTCGGTGGCGGTGACTCCGCCCTGGACTGGACGCTCAACCTGGCGCCGATCGTGCGCACCCTGACGCTGGTGCATCGCCGCGACGCCTTCAAGGCAGCGCCAGCCTCGGTGAACAAGATGAAGGAGCTGGTTGCAGACGGGAAGATCAACTTCCAGCTCGGCCAGATCGCCAAGCTCGACGGCGAGAATGGCATGATCAACCATGTGCACCTGACCACCGAAGCAGGTGACCTCTCGATTCCGGCGACACGTCTGCTGCCGTTCTTCGGCTTGACCATGAAGCTGGGTCCGGTCGCAGATTGGGGGCTGGAACTGAACGACAACACCATCGTGGTTGATACAGAGAAGTTCCAGACATCGGTGCCCGGCATCTTCGCCATCGGCGACATCAACCATTATCCGGGTAAGCTCAAACTGATCCTCAGCGGATTCCACGAGGCGGCCCTGATGGCGCAGGCGGCCAAGGCGATCATCTCGCCTGGTGAGCGCGTCGTGTTCCAGTACACCACCAGTTCGACCAAGCTGCAGAAGAAGCTCGGCGTGGCCTGAGGGCCCGCGCCCATCCCATCCACTCGATGTCACCCCGGCGAATGCCGGGATGACAGCCGGTGTGGGTTGAGATGATGGACGGCCAAAGTTGGTCTTGCCGTTCAACCCATATCTGGCTATCCCCTTCGCGCTGTTGAGGAGCGCCCCATGAAGATCACCGTTACCGACCAGTCAGGCGAAGTGCACGAGCTCGAGGGGCTTGAGGGCTGGCGCGTCATGGAGGTCATTCGCGACTGGGGCCTCAACATCAAGGCCGAATGCGGGGGCGCATGCTCCTGTGCCACCTGCCATGTCTATGTCGATTCCGAATGGCTCGACGCGGTGGGCGCGCCGAGCGAGGAAGAAGAAGACATGCTCGATAGCGTGGGCGATGTGAAATCGAACTCGCGGCTGAGCTGCCAGATCCTGTGTTCGGATGAGCTCGACGGGCTCAAGCTGACCCTCGCGCCGAGTGCGGCAAAGGACTGATCACAAGTCTCGCCCATTGTCGTTAGATTAAGACCTGTCACGCCAGGATGGGCCCAATTGCCGTTGCGTGATTGATGCAGGTCTTATTGTGACATCCACTTGCCAAGGCTGCAGGGGCGGCCAGGATTTCCCCGTGCCATTCACGATGGCATTCCATCCGATCATCGATATCGACCAGGAGCGCATCTGGGGCTACGAGGCGCTGGTGCGCGGCGTGGACGGTCAGTCGGCGGCCTCGGTGCTCTCGGCGGTCACTGAGGCAAATCGATACGTGTTCGACCAGGCATGCCGGGTCAAAGCGATTGAACTGGCTGGGGCCAATCTGTCGGCAGCGTCGGACTCGCGCCTCTCAATCAACTTCATGCCCAATGCGGTCTATGAACCGCGCGCCTGTATTCGCGCGACTTTGGAGGCGGCGGCCAGGGCGGGGTTTAGTCCGAACCGGCTAATGTTCGAGTTCACCGAGAACGAGCGCATGGACACCAGCCATGTCGCCAATATCGTGGCCGAGTACAAGCGAATGGGTTTCACCACGGCCATTGACGACTTCGGCGCGGGTTATGCCGGACTGGGTTTGCTGGCGCAGTTCCAGCCCGATCTGATCAAGATCGATATGGAACTGCTCCGCGGCGTGGATAGCTCGGTGGCGCGGCAGGCGATCGTCGCCGGCATCGTGGCCATGGCCAAGGCTCTTGGCATTACGGTGCTGGCTGAGGGTGTTGAGACCGGGGGTGAGCTTGCCACGCTGCGCGCCGCTGGTATTAGCCTGTTCCAGGGCTATCTCTTTGCCAAGCCGCAGGTGGAAACTTTCGCCACGCGCGAGCAATTGCAGCTAGTCGCCTGACTTTTTGCCGGCGTCGGCCGTCACCTTGACGAGGTCGGGAATAAAATCCCGCACCGTCGGCTGGGGCAGTGTTTCAAAGGGCAGGGGGCGGACCACCCGCATGGCGGCGATGCCGACGCGGACGGTCATCAATCCGTTGACCACGCCCTCGCCCAATA
>Ga0207814_100089_pt1 | contig 90161 bp, 75 predicted proteins | sample TtaePargueraPR_7_FD_187755 | JGI IMG/M metagenome (GOLD analysis project Ga0207814, IMG submission 187755) | Aerobic enrichment media microbial communities from Bioluminiscent Bay, La Parguera, Puerto Rico - Tt and P1 (2) (SPAdes) | ecosystem: Environmental > Aquatic > Marine > Unclassified ... | reverse complement strand
AATAACTCCTCGCAACAGGTACGGATGAACCATTTTGGAGGCAGAACAGCCAACCTGGTTCGGTCGTGCCATTCTCTTCCCGCGACGGACAAATTCCCGCCCTGACATCGTCATCGGCCCGATCAAGACAGCGCTATCACCTGCTAAATAAATCAGGCGCCAAATTTCCGGATTTCGCCGTGCCACTTTCGATTCAGCGGGCTTCTGGGACGCCGCCCGTAAATTTTCTCGTGATATTTCCGCAGACCCGGTTTCTTTTTCACAAGTTAAAGGAATTCGGATCAATGGAAATTCAATAAAAAGAGAAAACGACAATGAGAATTCCGAAAAACCCCAAATGGCAAAAAGGTTTCGGTGCGGTACTGCTCGGGCTCTGCGCCAGTATTCCGTTTGCCGATGCCGAGGCATCCATCTTCCAGGCGGAAGACTACAGTGCGTTCTATGACACAACCCCGGGGAATACCGGGGGCACATACCGTGCGGATGATGTCGATATTGAGCCCACTACGGACAGTGGAGGCGGTCACAATGTCGGCTGGGTCGCCGCCGGCGAATGGCTGGCCTACAACAATCTGGTCATTCCCTCCAGCGGCCAGTACATCGTGCGCTTTCGCGTCGCCAGCGCCACCGGTGGAACACTGTCGAACGACCTGAATGGTGGCGCCATCGTGCTCGGCAGTCTGAATGTTCCGAATACCGGCGGCTGGCAGAACTGGCAAACCATCTCCCATCAGGTTCATATCGATGCCGGCACTTACAGTCTCGGCGTATTCGCGACCACTGGCGACTGGAACCTGAACTGGATCGAAGTGGTTCCCGCAAACCCATCCGGGGGAGTTGCCACTATCTTCCAGCACTGTAATTACACCGGGTGGTCCACCGGGCTGGAAGTTGGCAGCTATAACCTGGCCAGCCTGCAGGCGCGGGGATTCGTCAATGACGATGCCTCGTCGATCCGGGTCTCGTCTGGCTATCAGGCCACGCTTTATGACAACGACAATTTTACCGGCGCTTCGGTGACCGTCACTGGCGACGATAGCTGCCTCAACAACGAGGGCTTCAACGACAACGTTTCTTCCATCGTGGTGAGTCCGGCGGCCACCAATGGCGTGGTCTGGAGCGATGAGTTCGATACCATCAACAGCGGCAACTGGACCTTTGAAACCGGAGGCGGCGGCTGGGGCAACAGCGAGCTGCAGTACTATACCAGTGGCCAGAATGCCTCGATCCAGTACGACGCGCAGGCCGGCAGCAATGTGCTGGTGATCGAGGCGCGCCAGGAAGGCGGCTACAACTGCTGGTATGGCGCCTGTCAGTACACCTCAAGCCGCATGATCAGTGCGGGGAAAAAGGAGTTCCAGTACGGCCGTATCGAGGCCCGCATCAAATTGCCGCAGACCCAGGGTATCTGGCCCGCGTTCTGGATGCTGGGAGGCAATATCCGCACTGGCACCCCCTGGCCTGATTCCGGCGAGATCGACATCATGGAACACGTGGGCTATGAACCGACCCTCACCCACGGCGCGCTGCACGGTCCCGGTTATTCCGGCAATACACCGATCATGGGTACCCACAATGTCGGGCAGAACGTGGATGCCGGATATCACGTTTATGCGGTGGAGTGGAACAGCAACGGTATCAGCTGGTTTGTGGACGGCAACAACTTCTACAGCGTTTCACGCGCGCAGGTGGAGCAGTACGGTCCCTGGGTATACGACCACCCCTTCTTCATCCTGCTGAATGTGGCGGTAGGTGGCAGCTGGCCCGGCAGCCCCGACGGCAGCAGTGTGTTCCCGCAGCGAATGTACGTGGACTATGTGCGGGTCTATCAGTGATTCCCGCTAATTAACCGTTCCTGCAGGCAAAAAAAATCGCGGCGATTGCCGCGATTTTTTGTCTCCGAACTTAAAGTCCCGAAATCAGTAATAGGCCTGGGACTTGTCGGTGTGGTCGGTGATGTCCTTCACCCCGGCCAGTTCCGGAATCTTTTCCTTCAGGGTCTTCTCCACACCCTCTTTCAGGGTCATGTCCCCCATGCCGCAACCCTGGCAGCCGCCGCCAAACTTCAGCACCGCGTACATATCTTCGGTCACTTCCATCAGGCTGACCTGACCGCCGTGGGCGGCGAGACCCGGGTTGACGTCGCTGTACAGCACATAGTTGATACGGTCCTCGATGGGGCTGTCATCGGTGACCTTGGGCATGCGGGAGTTGGGCGCGCGAATGGTGAGCTGGCCACCCATCTTGTCCGCGGAGTAATCCACCCGGGCCTCGTCCAGGTAGGGCACGCTGCGGCCCTCAAAGTAGGCTTTGAGGCCATCCAGCTGCATTTCCAAGTCGCCCTCTTTCTCTTCACCGGGACGGCAGTAGGCGATACAGGTCTCCGCATTGGGAGTACCGGGGTTGGACACGAACATGCGGATGGCAATGCCTTCGCAATCCTGCTTGGCCAGCAGATCACGCAGGTACTCCTGGGCGGAATCCGTGATGGTGACATTCAATTCTGACGGCTGTTCTGACATAGACCTTCTCAAATAACCGAGTGACTTAGTCGGGTATTTTACGCGCAACTGCGACCGAGTTAAACCAGCATGTCCCGATGGGTTAGCTCAGCATACCCAACAGGGCCTTGGCGCAGGCTTCGGATGAGGCCGGGTTCTGCCCGGTGACCAACAAGCCATCGGTACAGATATACTCCTGCCAGTCGTCCCCTTTGCTGTAATTGCCCCCCTTCTCCTTGAGCATATCCTCCACCAGAAACGGCACGATATCGGTCAGCTCCACACCATCTTCCTCACTGTTGCTGAATCCGGTGACCCGCTTGCCCTTCACCAGCGGCTCGCCCGCCTCATCCACCGCGTGCTTGAACACTGCCGGGGCGTGACATACCGCCGCCACCGGCCTGTTGTCGCGATAGAAACCGTGAATCAGGGCCACAGACTGGCGATCTTCCGCAAGATCCCAGAGGGGGCCGTGACCTCCCGGGTAAAACAGCGCATCGAAGCCTTCCGCATCGACCTCACCCAGCTTGATGGTATTGGCCAACGCCTGCTGCGCCAGGGGGTCATCGCGGAAGCGCCGCGTGGCGTCTGTCTGCGCGTCTTCCACATCGCTCTTCGGGTCCAGGGGCGGTTGCCCCCCCTTGGGCGAAGCCAGCGTCACTTGCGCACCGGCATCGACGAATACGTAATAAGGCGCAGCAAACTCCTCCAACCAGAAGCCAGTCTTCTTGCCCGTATCCCCCAGCTGATCGTGGGATGTCAGTACCATCAAAATTTTCATGAGGCCTCCAGATGAATGTTTTGCGGATCCGTTAACTCTAGGCTGATGTATTGTGCTCCGTTACCGGAATTTCCACTCTCAATGTCCCAAAAAGGTAGAACGATCGGTTACAAGGATATGCTCCCAAGTTCTTCTGCGTCGCGCAGAAAGGCGGCTCAGGGCGTGGTTTATGCTAAGATTGCGGCCCTTTTGAATCCCCGGTTTAAGGAAAATGACCATGTCGGAAGCTCGGTCTCTGCAGTCTCGTGACCAACGCCTGAAACAGCTCTACGCCGCCCTGGGCGAGCGCATTCTGATTCTGGACGGCGCCATGGGCACAATGATCCAGCGGGAGAAGCTGGAGGAAGCGGATTACCGGGGCCAGCGCTTTGCCGACTACCCCTCCGATATCAAGGGCAACAACGACCTGCTGGTGCTGACCCAGCCGGAGCTGATCGAACGCCTGCACCGAGAATACCTGGAAGCCGGCGCCGACATTATCGAGACCAACACCTTCAACGCCACCCGCCTGTCCCAGTCCGACTACGATATGGAAGACCTGGTGCCGGAACTGAACCGGGTGGCCGCGGAAGTGGCGCGCCGCGCCGCGGATGCGCTCTCGACGCCGGAAAAGCCGCGCTTTGTGGCCGGTGTGATCGGCCCGACCTCCCGCACCGCGAGCATCTCCCCGGACGTCAACGACCCGGGGGCACGCAACGTGACCTTCGAGAAGCTGGTAGAGAACTATATCGAGTCCGCCGATGCCCTGATCGACGGCGGCAGCGATCTGATCCTGATCGAGACGATCTTCGATACCCTGAACGCCAAGGCCGCCATCTACGCGCTGAAGGAAGTATTTGACCGCCGCGGGTTCGAACTGCCGATCATGATTTCCGGCACCATCACCGACGCCTCCGGCCGCACCCTTTCGGGCCAGACCACCGAGGCCTTCTATTACTCCGTGGCCCACGCCAACCCCCTGTCGGTGGGCCTCAACTGCGCCCTGGGCGCCACCGAACTGCGCCCCTACATTGAAGCCCTTTCCGGTGTCTGCGCCGAGCAGGTATCCGCCCACCCCAATGCGGGCCTGCCGAACGAATTCGGCGAGTACGATGAAACCCCGGCAGAAACTGCGGCGATTGTCGCCGAGTTCGCACAGAGCGGCTTTATCAATATCCTCGGCGGCTGCTGCGGTACCACCCCGGAACATATCCGCGCGATTGCCGATGCGGTGGCCGATATTCCGCCGCGCAAGCTGCCGGAAATCAAACCCGCTCTGCGCCTGTCCGGCCTCGAGCCCTATGTCGCCGATGAGAACGCCCTGTTCGTCAACGTCGGTGAGCGCTGCAACGTCACCGGTTCCGCGCGTTTCAAGCGCCTGATCATGGAGGAGGATTACGATACCGCGCTGCAGGTAGCGGCCGCACAGGTGGAAGACGGCGCACAGGTGATCGATTTCAATATGGACGAGGCGATGCTGGATTCCGTCGCCGCCATGCGCCGCTTCCTCAACCTCTGCGCCACCGAGCCGGACATTGCCAAAGTGCCGTTTATGGTGGATTCCTCCAAGTGGGAGGTGATCGAGGCCGGCCTGCGGTGCATCCAGGGCAAGGCGATCGTGAACTCCATCAGCCTCAAGGAAGGCGAAGAGGATTTTGTCGCAAAGGCCCGCGCCTGCCTGCGCTACGGCGCCGCAGTGGTGGTGATGGCGTTTGACGAAAACGGCCAGGCCGACACCTTCGCGCGCAAGACCGAGATCAGCAAACGCAGCTACGACATCCTGGTGGAGAAGGTCGGCTTCAATCCGTGCGATATCATTTTCGACCCGAATATTTTTGCTGTCGCCACCGGAATCGAGGAGCACAACAACTACGCGGTGGACTTTATCGAGGCTACCCGCTGGATCCGCCAGAACCTGCCCGGCGCCAACGTCTCCGGCGGTGTTTCCAATGTGTCCTTCTCATTCCGCGGCAACAACCCGGTGCGGGAAGCCATCCACTCCGTGTTCCTGTATCACGCGATCAAGGCTGGCCTGAATATGGGTATCGTCAACGCCGGCCAGCTGGCGGTGTACGACGATCTGCCGCAGGAACTGCGGGAAAAGGTCGAGGACGTGATCCTCAACCGCACCCCGGAGGGCACCGAGGCGCTGCTGGATATCGCGGAGAAATACCGCGGCGACGGCAGCACCGCCGAGCGCAAGGAAGACCTCGCCTGGCGCCAGCTCCCGGTCAACGAGCGCCTGGCCCATTCACTGGTCAAGGGCATCAACAACTTTATCGAGCAGGACACCGAGGAAGCCCGCCAGCAGGCCCGCCGCCCGCTGGATGTGATCGAGGGGCCACTGATGGACGGCATGAACGTCGTCGGCGACCTGTTCGGCGAGGGCAAAATGTTCCTGCCCCAGGTGGTGAAGTCCGCACGGGTTATGAAGCAGGCGGTGGCCTACCTGCAACCCTATATCGAAGCCGAGAAAACCGTCGACAGCAAGCCCAACGGACGCATCCTGATGGCGACGGTCAAGGGCGATGTGCACGATATCGGCAAGAATATTGTCGGCGTGGTGCTGGCCTGCAACAACTTCGAGGTAATCGACCTCGGCGTTATGGTGCCGGCGGAAACCATTCTGCAAACGGCAAAAGAAAAGAACTGTGACATCATCGGACTTTCCGGCCTGATCACCCCGTCGCTGGACGAGATGGTCCACGTGGCCGCGGAGATGGAGCGCCAGGGCTTTGATATCCCGTTGCTGATCGGCGGCGCCACCACCTCCAAGGCGCACACCGCGGTGAAAATCGATCCGCAGTACCAGCGCAACCAGACTGTCTATGTAGCCGACGCATCCCGCGCTGTGGGAGTGGCCAGCAACCTGTTGTCCGACGAGTTGCGCCCGGGCTTTGTCAAAGGCATTCAGGCAGAGTACGAGAAAGTGCGCGCGCGCACCGCCAACCGCAAACGCAACGACCCGCGCCTGGCGTACCAGGATGCGCTGCAAGCCGGCCCGCAGTTCGACTGGGCCAGTTATGCACCCAAGGTGCCAAACAATCCGGGCCTGACCGTGCTGGATGATTTCCCGCTGGAAAAACTGGTGGAAACCATCGACTGGACCCCCTTCTTCATCTCCTGGGATCTCGCCGGCAAATACCCGGCAATCCTCAATGATGACGTCGTCGGCGAAGCCGCTACCGACCTGTTCAAGAACGCCCAGCAAATACTGGCGGACCTGATCGACAACAAGCGCCTCAAAGCCCGCGCCGTATTCGGGCTGTGGCCGGCAAATGCCGACGGCGACGATATCGTGGTCTACAGCGATGAAAGCCGCAGCGAAGAAATCGCCCGCCTGCATCAGATGCGCCAGCAGGTACAGAAACGCGGGGGCGATGGCTACTGCCGCTCCCTCGCGGATTTTATCGCCCCGGTGGGGTCCGGCGTTGCCGACTACATCGGCGGATTTGCCGTAACCACCGGTATCGGTGCCGACGAGCTGGCCCGGGAATACGAAGCCAGGCACGACGACTACAATGCGATCATGGTGAAAGCCCTTGCGGATCGCCTGGCGGAATCCTTCGCCGAATACCTGCATCGCCAGGTGCGCAAACAGTACTGGGGCTACCAGCCGGACGAAACCCTGAGCAATGAAGAGCTGATCAAGGAGGCGTACTCCGGTATCCGCCCTGCCCCCGGCTATCCGGCCTGCCCGGACCACACCGAAAAGGCCACCCTTTTCAAATTGCTGAATGCGCAGGAGAATGCAGGTATCGAGCTGACCGAAAGCTTCGCCATGATGCCTGCAGCGGCAGTCAGCGGCTGGTACTTTGCCCATCCGGAATCCAAGTATTTCAATGTGGGCAAAATCGGCCGCGACCAGTTACAGGACCTGGCAGAGCGCAAGGGCATGACCGAACAGGCGCTGGAGCGCTGGCTGCGCCCCAACCTGGAGGGTTGAACCAACGCCGGGCCCGAGCGCGGGCCCCGACCGGCTCCTCGAACCAAACCCGACAGCAGAAGCAGAGGAAGGACATGGGAGAAAAAGAAAACGATAAGCGCCCCTCGTTCGGTCAGGTTGTGCTCAGCACCCTGGCCGCCGCAATTGGCGTACAGTCGAACAGGAACCGGGAAAGGGATTTCAAAGGCGGCAGTATCAAGACCTACGTGGCCGCCGGCATCATATTTACCGCAATTTTCGTCATCACCCTGGTGCTGGTGGTGAAAACCGTATTGAGTAATATGGGCTGAACGCGCGATAGTGCACCCCGGAGGCAGTCGCTCCGGGTGACACAATCGACAGGGACTTCAGAATAAAAAAACAGCTATTACTGGGAAGCGACCCAGAAAATACAGGTGGCCACGAAAATGGCTACCAGAGCCACCGCCGCAATGGCGTCTACCGCGTTATCGCTATCGTTTGATACAACTACTACATCTCTTGCAACTCGATCGCTCATCGCAATACTCCGTTACTGTCAAAATCATTATTGTTCTTAAAGGTAGCAGCACCGCTAAAAAAGCGGTTTTTCAAGTAGAGCAAATCCCCGCCGCAGGTGCAATAGCACCGCTCCGCCCGGCAATTCCCGCTTATAACCAAAAATTACTAAGCTAGCAAAAAATATTGTTATTTTTTGCATAAGGCGACTGGTATGTTATGCGCCATCTTAGGGTAAAGGTAACTCCCGAAATACCCTCTGGGCGTTGTCTCCGCAGCGCGAAAAAGCAATGGAATCAAGCTCTTATGTATCGATACGACGAACAGGACCACAAGCTGATCCGGGAACGGGTGGCCCAGTTTCGCGGCCAGACCGACCGTTACCTCGCCGGTGAGCTGAGCGAAGAAGAATTTTTGCCCCTGCGGCTGCAAAACGGCCTGTATGTACAGCGTCTGGCCCCCATGCTGCGCATTGCCGTGCCCTACGGCATGATGCACAGCGCCCAGCTGCGCCGCCTCGCGGAGATCACCCGCAAGTACGACAAGGGTTACGCCCACTTCACCACCCGCCAGAACGTACAGCTGAACTGGCCAAACCTGGAAGACGTACCGGACATTCTCGCGGAACTGGCAGAAGTGGAAATGCACGCGGTGCAGACCAGCGGTAACTGTATCCGCAACACCACTACCGACCAGTTTGCCGGCGTGGCCGGTGACGAGCTTGTGGATCCGCGCCCCTACTGCGAGCTGATCCGCCAGTGGTCCACCTTCCATCCGGAATTCGCCTTTCTGCCGCGCAAATTCAAAATCGCGGTGTGCGGTGCGGCGGCCGACCGCGCGGCCATCCGCGCCCACGATATCGGCGTGCAGATTGTGAAAAATGATCGCGGCGAAACCGGCTTCCAGATCTTCGTCGGCGGCGGCCTCGGCCGCACCCCGATCCTCGGCGTGGCCATACGCGACTTCCTCCCGGAAACGCACCTGCTCTCCTACCTGGAAGCGATCGTGCGCGTCTACAACCAGCTCGGCCGCCGTGACAACAAATTCAAGGCGCGCATCAAGATTCTGGTGAAGGCGCTGGGCCCGGAAGAGTTTGCCCGCCGCGTGGAAGCGGAGTGGGAACAGGTCAAGGACGGCGCCGACGAGCTGACCGCTGAGGCCATAACCTGGGCCAGGAGTTTCTTCCCGAAGCCCGCGTACCGGTCATTTGATCACAACCATACCGAAGCGGTACTGCGCGACCAGGCCGGTTCCGAAAAGGCTTTTGCCCGCTGGCTGGAGCGCAATACCTTCCCGCACCGAGTGCCCGGTTATCAGGCGGTGACACTGAGCACCAAGCCCACCGGCATTCCCCCCGGTGACGTAACCGACCGCCAGCTGGAAGCCATTGCCGAACTGGCGGAACAGTACAGCTTTGGCGAGGTTCGGGTCACCCATGAACAGAACGTGGTACTGGCAGATGTGGAGCAGGAGAAACTGTTCGAACTCTGGCAGGCGGCGCGCAAGCACGGCTTCGCAACCCCGAACATCGGCACCCTGACCGACATGATCTGCTGCCCGGGCGGTGACTACTGCTCGCTGGCCAATGCCAAATCCATTCCGGTGGCGGAAGCGATCCAGCGCAAATTTGATGACCTCGATTACCTCTACGACCTGGGCGAGCTGGACCTGAATATTTCCGGGTGTATGAATGCCTGCGGTCACCACCATATCGGCCACATCGGCATTCTCGGTGTGGATAAAAAGGGCGAGGAATTCTACCAGGTGCAGCTGGGCGGTAGCGCCAGTGAAAATGCGAGCCTGGGCAAGGTGCTCGGCCCCAGCTTCTCCCGCGAGGAGATGCCGGAAACCATCGGCAAGATTGTCGACGTTTTCGTGGAGCACCGCCTGCCGGAAGAACTGTTTATCGACACCTACAACCGTATCGGGCTTCAGCCATTCAAGGAGCGTGTGTATGCCAAAGCCAGCTAAAAAGCCCGTAGGTGCACAACCGGACAACCCGCAACAGCTGATTCTGGATGGCGTCGTGGTGGACAATACCTGGCGCCTGCTGCCCCTCGGCGGCGAGGAAGAGATCACTGCAAATAACCTGGCGGCCGGCAAGGTGATCCTGCCCCTCAGTATCTGGCTGGAATTGCGCGAGGCGCTGCAGGCGCGCAAGGATGAGATCGGGGTGTGGCTGGACAGCGACGAGACCGCAGATCTGATTGGCGACTTCGCGCAGGAATTGCCGCTGATCGCAACGCACTTCCCCGCATTTACCGATGGCCGCGCCTTTACTGCGGGCCGCCTGTTGCGCCAGCGCTACGGCTTTAACGGGGAATTGCGTGCGGTAGGTAATTTTATTCGCGACCAGCTGACCTATCTGAATCGCTGCGGCTTCAACGCCTTTGCCTATCAGGGGGAGCAATCATTGCAGGGCCTGCTGGATTCGATGCGGGACTTCAGCGACAGCTACCAGGCCGCGGTGGACCAACCGCTACCCATTTTCCGCCGTCGCGCCCTTGTCTGACATGTCCGGGCCTGACCGCCGGCAAGCATCCTGCTGGCGGTCAGGTGCGGCAGCTTTCGGAGAGTCGAGCAAGGCCCCTGCCCCCCTGGAAAAGCTTACCCAGCAATACCCCTCCAATTGCCGCCCGATACGCTGGAACACCAACTGCAAATTGCGTGGCAGCTCCCTGTGTCCATCCGTCTCCATAATGCAACAGTCCCTGTCGAGTTATTATGGATACTAGTTTATTTACGCGCATTTGCCCGTAAATTGCATGATTAATACCAAATCGCGGCACAAGTTGAACGTGTAATTGGTTATTTCCGGGAATTCGACCGCGGTTTAGCACTGCAGATTTTAGCGTTTACCGTTTTACCGATTCACTGTTTTATGGTTTTAGGGGGCAGAGCATCTCCGGGGCGTCGTACCCCCACTGGATGGTCGCCTCTCCCTGATGCTCCCATAGGCTTTCATTGCGCCCCTGGTATCGTGCCCCGCTGGCGCTCGGTTGCACATTCATAAAGGATTCCTCACCTTTAAACCGTGCGACAGCTGTGGCCGGAGCGGTGTCGTAGAAGGTCACTGTCACATCGCCATCCGCACAGGCATAGGTGACCTCCTTCCCCTCCATCAAGGCGTAGCGGGCCTGCAACTCGGCGATGCGCCGGAGATAACTATCTCTGGTACAGGCGCGTTTATCATCGGCCTTCCAGGAATCGTTGCGGCCCTTGATCCAGCCTCTCTGGCGCGCCTTGAAGTATTTATCCCGCGCGGCTTTTTCCGTTTTACCCGCAGCGCGGTAGATCTCTGCCATCTGCCGGTCCAGCAGCGCCAATTCCTCATCGCTACAGATCAGCTGCTCAATACTGCTGTCTAGCGCCTTGCTGCAGTCAAAGGTGGGCTGCACATCCGGGGGCAGATTCGCTTTGATAGAGGCGCCATCTCCGGCAGATTGGAGCGGGACATCAGAGGAATTCTCCGCGCCAATCCCTTCACCGGCAGCCCCGTCACCGACTGAGACATCACCCGGCCCGCAGCTCCCCACACTCACTGCAACAAGCAAAAATAACGCCGCAATCCCGCAATTCAGATCCATCCGAACTCCCTGCCAATCCGCAACGGTTAAATCACACCGTCTTTCCTCAGCGATTCAATCTCTTCGGCACCCAGCGCCAGCATTGTCCCGAGCACCGCATCCGTGTGCTCCCCCAGTATGGGCGGCGCCTGCTCGTATGCCAGTTCTGAGGCAGAAAAGCCCAGCGGGTTGCGCACGGTTTTTACCGTGCCCGCAGTGGGGTGCGCCTGCTCCACCACCATGCCCCGCGCCTGCACCTGTGGGTCGGCAAACACCTGCTCCAGGTTGTTGATTGGACCGCAGGGCACATGGGCGTCGCTCAGCTGTTGCAGCCACCAGGCTGCAGGCTTCTGCCGGGTGGTGCGCTCGATTACCGGAACCAGCTGATCCCGCGCCTGCACCCGGGCAGCGTTGGAGGCATAGGCAGGGTCTTCGGCGATACCGTCCAGGCCGGCGATGGCGCAAAATTTTTTGAACTGGGCATCGTTCCCCACTGCCAGCATAAAGTAGCCGTCACTGGCGGGGACCGCCTGATAGGGAACGATGTTCGGGTGCGCGGTTCCCTGGCGCTCGGGGCTTTTTCCGGACGTGAGGTAATTCTGTGCCTGATTGGCCAGCCAGGCCACCTGGGTGTCCAGCAGCGCAAGGTCGATCTGCTGCCCCTCCCCGGTACGATCCCGGTGAATCACCGCTGCCAGCACCCCGGATACCGCATACATACCGGTCATCAGGTCTGCCACCGCAACCCCGACCTTTTGCGGACCAGCCCCCGGCTGCCCCTCCGGCACCCCGGTGAGGCTCATCAGCCCCCCCATCCCCTGGATCATCGCATCGTAGCCGGCGCGGTTTGCATAGGGCCCGGTCTGGCCAAAGCCGGTGATGGAGCAGTAGATGATTGCGGGATTGACGGCCCTGATGGATTCGTAGTCCAAGCCGTATTTTTTCAGCCCCCCCACCTTGTAGTTTTCCAGCAGGATATCGCACTCTTTCACGAGTTTTTTGATCAGTTCCTGCCCGGCGGGCTTGGTGATATCCACGGTAATGGATTGTTTGCCGCGATTGGCGCTCAGGTAATAGGCGGCTTCCGGCGTATCATTGCCCGCGGCATCTTTCAGGTAGGGAGGGCCCCAGTGACGGGTATCGTCGCCCTTTTGCGGGCGCTCCACCTTGATCACCTGCGCGCCGAAATCGGCGAGTACCTGGCCGGCCCAGGGGCCCGCCAGAATGCGACTGAGATCGAGAACTTTGAGATGGGTTAAGGGACCGGCCATAAATCCTGCCTGACGTTGCTGCCTGTAAAAACTGCCGCAGCGTATCAGAATTCAGACTTGTTGGTCTAAACGCTGAGGGGACGTACACTGCGAAAACACTGATCCCACAATAATCAAAAAAGGACAGAGAGGATGACCGACAATACGAAATCAGCAATTTCCACCAATGCGGGAAATGCAGCGCCCAAATTCCGCTCCTTCGCAGAGTTTTACCCGTTTTACCTGGGGGAACACAGCAACCTTACCTGTCGCCGGTTGCACTTTGTGGGCACGGCACTGGTTATTGCCCTGTTGATCACCGCACTGCTCACCCGCAACTGGCCGCTATTGTGGGCGCTACCGGTGGCGGGCTATGGCTTTGCCTGGGTCGGGCACTTTTTCTTTGAGCACAATCGTCCGGCCACTTTCAAAAACCCCTTCTACTCCCTGTGGGGCGATTTTGTGATGTTCAAGGATGTATTGCTGGGCAGGATCCAGCGCTGATCACTTGTCCCGCTCGGCGTGCCCCAGGCCGTATTTGCGCAGCTTGTTGGCAATGGCGGTGTGGGACAGGCCGAGTTTTTTTGCCAGGGCGCGCGTAGAGGGGTTGCCGCGCACCAGCTCCTGCAACAGCCCCCGCTCCATTTTTTCCATCATCTGACGGTAGTTCAGGCCCCTGCCCCACGCGGTCCACGGCAGGTTCTCCTCACCGCACTGCAGTGGCAGGTCCTCGGCATCAACCACCGAGGCTTTGCGGGCCCGAGCATGGGCGGAGGCCCCCGCCAGCTGGCCGGCAAGCCCGGCAAAATTCGTCGGCCAATCCTGCAGCTTTAATATTTCCAGCGCGTCTTCGGTAACCGGGAGCAACTCTCCCGATTCTTCCCGCATCGCACCGACAAAGCGGGAGATGGCGGGACGCAGGGAGCGCAAGGCAGGCAGCGTCACCAGCTGTGTGCTGAGGAGTTGCCGCAAGCCCGGCTGCAGGTTATCCGGACCGGTGGCCGTGACGATGAGTCGTTGTGGCAGGGCCCCGCGGTGCCATGCCGCTACCAGGGCGCGCTGGGAATCCTCGCACAACAGATGCAGGTCATCGATCACCAGCACGCCGCCTCCCTGCACTGCCAGCACTTCCAGGGACCACGGTTCAGGGGATCCACCCTGCCACCAGAACACTTCCCCGGCATCCGCGAGCGGTGACAGATAGAACGCCGCGGCCGCAAATGTGGAGCGGCCGCTGCCCCGCTCCCCCAGGATCAACAGAGGATCGGACAGCGGCGCCAGTTGTTGCAGCCGCAGACACGCCTCGCGGCGTTCATCGAAATCCCACAGCACCCTGGGGGCCGGCAATACCGCGCCGGCGCGGGTTGGCGGAGCCGGGACCAGATTGAGTACGGCACCGGCCAGGGAGTCCGCCGCACCCGGGCTGTCCGACAGCGCCATCGGCGACCAGTCGAGACGGTATTCCCGCCCGCGAATGGCCACGGGCAGGCCGAAGCGCGGCACGGTAAACCCGCGCAACAGCTCTGCCAGTTGCAGGCGCGGCAAAAACCGCTGTAACTGCATGCCCGCCACCTGATCGAGGCTGACTCCGAATGCCCGCGCTGCCGCGCGATTGGCGGCAATGATGCGACCCTCCCGGTCCACCGAGAGCACGGGGTCGGAGATATGCGCAAGCAGCGTATCCAGCTCAAAGTGGCGCCGCTCCGAGGGAATCATGTCGATCCGGCGGACCTTTTCCACCCCCGGCACCCGGTACAGGGAGCGCTCGATACTCTGAAACTGGGCGACCAGCATGTCCGGCGCCGCCAGATAGACCTTGTCCCCACTGTCTCCCCCCAGCTCGCCGGAGGTCACGTTGACCCGATATTCCCCGAAAATAGCCATTATTTCCTGGAGGATACCGACTCTATTGCGGCAGGTAATCTCAATTCGCATACACTTTCTGTAAACAATTATTTACAGAAAGTGTAGCCAGCATCGCCCCCAACACTCAACTACCGCCAACTTACCCCTGCCATCTGCGCCCGATGCTGTCTAAGAATAGAGGGCAGATAACAACAACAAACCGGTCCGCCGGCACCGCACAATTGCGATTGCCGCGACCAGGAAAGAGGTAAAGCATGCAGAAAGGCGGCAAAAAACCCAGCAAGTACGTGGCCCGCGAGCCCGATGCCAGCGGTTTTATCGAATACTCTGAACTGGAACACCAGACCTGGCAGCGCCTGATCGAGCGCCAGCTGGAGGTGGTGCCCGGCCGCGCCTGTGACGAATACCTGCACGGGCTGGAACTGCTCGACCTGCCCCGCAATCGCATCCCGCAGCTGGCAGAAATCAGCGAGGTATTGCGCCGCGAAACCGGCTGGGAAGTCGCCCGGGTGCCCGCACTGATCGGCTTTGAGACCTTTTTCCGCCTGCTGTCCGAGCGCAAGTTCCCGGTGGCCACTTTTATCCGCACCCCGGAGGAGTTCGACTACCTGCAGGAACCGGATATTTTCCATGAGATCTTCGGCCACTGCGCCATGCTCACCAACCCCGCGTTCGCCAACTTTACCCAGAAGTACGGTGAACTGGGGCTCAGCGCCTCACCGAAAGAGCGCGCCTACCTCGCGCGCCTGTACTGGTTTACCGTGGAGTTTGGCCTGCTGAACACCGGGGACGGCCTGCGCATCTACGGCGGCGGTATTCTGTCCTCGCCAAAAGAAACCCTCTACGCCCTCAGCGACGCGCCCCAGCGCGCGGAGTTTGATGTGGTCAACGCCCTGCGCACCCCCTACCGGATCGATATCGTGCAGCCCATTTACTATGTGCTGAACGACCTGGAAGCGCTGCAGCAACTGACCGAAATCGACCTGATGGCACGGGTGCGCGAGGCGATGGCGGCCGGGCTGTTCGAACCGCTGTTCCCGCCCAAGGAAGCTGCCTGAGCGGGGAATCCCCGCGCAGCCAGCTATCTGCTCAACCAGCTATCCGCGCAGGCGGCCACATCCCTTAGCGCCGCCCAGAAATAGTTTTCTACATCTCCCCTGTTGTCCGCCGGGCCCTGCCCGGCTTTTTTGACACACAAGTTGGCGAGGGAAAATTCCACTACTGGAATTCCGTATCGGAGACTATCGTTATCTCCATGAGAAGGCAGGCAGCCAAAGGGTTCTTCCCGCCCGACCGAAAGTCGGATCTGGCCGCACCGCCAAAAACCGCAGGGGTATTTTGTTGCCATTGACGGCACTTACGGCATTACTCAAGGATACGATCCCCCGCCATTTTGGGAGATTTGTAGAACTATGTCCTCACTCGACGCAATTGATCGACAACTTCTTGCCATATTGCAGTCAGATGTTAGCCTCTCCATCGAAGAGCTGGCCGAGCGAGTGGGCCTTACCAAGACCCCCTGCTGGCGCCGGATTCAGAAATTGGAGAAGAGCGGCATCATTCGCCGCAAGGTGGCTCTGCTGGATGCGGACGTGCTCGGCCTGCCGGTTTCGGTTTTTGCCCAGGTGAAAACCAACCAGCACAGTGCGGAGTGGGCGGACTCCTTTGCCGCCGCCATGGCCGATTTACCGGAAGTGGTGGATTGTTACCGCATGGCCGGCGACTACGACTACATCCTGCGGGTTGTGGTCAGCGATGTCGCGGCGTACGACCAGTTTTACAAAAAACTGATCGCCCACTCCGGCATTTCCGATGTCGCCTCCAATTTCGCCATGGAGCAGATCAAAAGCACCACCGAACTGCCCATTCCGTCGGGGGAGTGAACCCGCCAGCTCAATTACTGACACCGGCCGCCCGCGGGTGACCCTCGCGGGCGGCAATTCCAGTATTTGAGGAAATCATGCCTGTACAATCGCATCAGAATGGCGCCCCCATAACACCCCAAACCGCGGATTCTTCCCGCCGCGAGACAGAAGCGCTACTCGCGCGTATCCGCGATAGCGTCATCGGCGAGCGCATGGCATTTACCACGCCATTCGGCCAGCGCCCGCTGGTCTACGCGGACTACACCGCTTCCGGTCGCGGTCTCACTTTTATCGAAGACGCCATTCGCAACCAGGTATTGCCCTGGTACGCCAACACCCATACAGAAACCTCTGCAACCGGCCGCCAGACCACCGCGTTCCGCGAACAGGCGCGCGCCGCCATCCGCCGCTCGGTAAATGCCGGTGACGAACACGCGGTAATCTTCTGTGGCGCCGGTGCGACTGCGGCGATCAACCGCCTGCTGGAAAGCCTCGGCCTGCGCAAAGACTGCTACGAGCGCTTCGGGGTATCCGCGGCGGACATTCCCGAGCGACAGCGCCCGGTGGTATTTATCGGCCCGTTCGAACACCACTCCAACGACCTGCCCTGGCGCGAGTCCATCGCCGAAGTCGTCACCATTCCGCAGAAGGAAAACGGCGGTGTGGATCTGGAGGCACTGGAACAGGCACTGGTCCGCTATCGCGAACGCCCGCTCCGTATCGGCAGCTTTTCCGCTGCGTCCAATGTCACCGGCATCCGCACCGACGTCGATGCGGTGACCCGCCTGCTGCACAGGTACGATGCGCTTTCGTTCTGGGACTACGCCGCGGCGGCACCCTATGTCGCCATCGACGCCCAGGGCTCTGAACCCGCCGCCAGCAAGGATGCGATTTTCATTTCTCCGCACAAATTCGTCGGCGGCCCCGGCACTCCGGGTCTGCTGATCGTGCGCAGGTCCCTGCTGCCACAAAACCAGCCCGCGGTGCCCGGTGGCGGCACTGTGTCCTGGGTGGGCCCCGACCGGCACACTTACCTTCCCGCCGGCGAGCGCCGCGAGGAAGCGGGCACACCGGCGATTGTGGAATCGGTGCGCGCAGGGATGGTATTTGCTCTGAAAGATTCCGTGGGCGCAGACAATATCGAAGCCCGGGAAGACGCCTGGCTTAAACGCGCGTTTGCGCGGTGGGCAGACAACCCCAACATCGACATTCTCGGCGGTGTGGAGCCGCAGCGGGTAAGCATCGTATCGCTGCATATCCTGCGCGAAGGCAAGCCACTGCATTACGGTTATGTGGTGGCCCTGCTGAACGACCTGTTTGGCATCCAGGTGCGCGGCGGCTGTTCCTGCGCCGGCCCCTACGGACACAAGCTGCTGCATCTGACCGACGCCCAGAGCAGCGCTCTGGAGCAGCTGGTGAGCGCCGGTGAGAGCATTCTCAAACCCGGCTGGGTGCGCTTGAACTTCAACTATTTCCTGGATGAAGAAACCGTCGACTACCTGATCGGTGCCATCGAGCTGGTGGCGGAATTCGGTTACCGCATGCTGCCGTTTTACCAGTATGACCCGGAACACGGCGTATGGCGTTTCCAGGGCCAGCCCGGGGAGCCGGTGTTGCCACTGTCTTTCACTGCGCAAGAGTCCGGTGCGCCGGAAACGCTCACAGGATCACTGGCAGATTATCTGGCCGAAGCAAGGGCCCTGCTGGAAAATCCACCGGGGGAACGGTGCGCACAGCCGATCCTGTCGCCGGAGGGCGAAAACCTGCGCTGGTTCAATCTGTAGCACCATCGCGGCTCTGCGTATCCGTGCGGGGGTGGCAAACAGCGGGGTTCTGGGCCGATAATGGCCACTGGAAGACCGCTGTTTTCCCGGCCAACCTCTCTGCAACCAAGGATGCGCAGTGCACGAAGCTTCTCTGTTCCAGTCGTTTTTCCTGATTTTCAGCGGTGCCGCCATCGTGGCGTCTCTTGCGCTCTGGGGGCGCCAGCCCCTGCTGGTGGCCTATATCGCGCTGGGCGTCCTGCTCGGCCCGTCCGGCTTCGCCGTCATTGACAACGTTGAACTGATGGCGGAGATGTCGAATATCGGCATCATCTTCCTGCTGTTTCTGCTCGGGCTCGATATGCAGCCCAGGGCCCTTATCTCGGTGATGCGCAAGGCCACCTTTGTGGGGCTGATCAGCTGCGGCCTGTTCCTGGGTCTGGGTTACGCCATCGGTTACCTGTTCGGATTCACGTCCACCGAGTGCTGGGTGATCGGTATGGCGATGATGTTTTCGAGCACCATCATCGGCATCAAACTTCTGCCCACCACGGTGCTGCACCACAAGCACCTGGGTGAAATGATGGTGGGCCTGCTGTTGTTCCAGGATTTCGTGGCAATTACCTGTCTGATGATCCTGCTGAGTGGCAGCACCGGCAGCGTGGATTTTGCCAAACTCGGCATTTCCTTTGCCGCGCTGCCGTTCCTGATTGCGGTGGCCTGGGGTGCGGTTAAATACCTGCTGCAGCCACTGCTGGCAAAGTTCGACCGCTTTCACGAATATGTGTTCTTGCTGGCACTGGGCTGGTGTATGGGACTGGCGGAGCTGGCGGAAACCATGGGTCTGTCCCGGGAAATCGGTGCGTTTATCGCCGGCATCACCCTGGCAACCAGTCCCATTTCCCAGTACATCGCGATCAGCCTGAAACCCTTGCGGGACTTTTTCCTGATCCTGTTCTTCTTCAGTCTGGGTGCCCAGTTCCACCTGGATATGGTGCCGCAGATCGCGCTGCCGGCGATGGTCGCCGCGGTGGCGGTACTGGCCATCAAACCGGTGGTCTTCCGCTTTCTGTTGGGGCAACAGAGCGAACGCAAGATTCTCGCCTGGGATATCGGTTTCCGCCTGGGCCAGATCAGCGAGTTTTCGCTGTTGATCGCCTACCTGGCCATGAGCCAGCAACTGATCGGCAGCGCCGCTTCCCACCTGATCCAGGCCACCGCCATTCTCACCTTCCTGGTGTCGTCGTACATCGTGGTACTGAACTTCCCCAACCCGATTGCGATCAAGGATCATTTGCGGCGGGATTGACGCCCAGGTAGAGGTCCGCCTCACCATTGGTGGCGGCGAGTCTCTGGGTGGGCCATTTCGGAACCGCCCCAGTACTTTTGCGCCACCGGGCGGACTTCGTGGCACCAACTTTAGGCTGGGACCTTCCCACGTGATTTTTTCTTGAACATCCCAAACAACTCCGGGATATCCCGCGAAAACATCAGGTAAAGACAGGGCACCAATAAGAGCGAAATAGTGGTCGCGGCGAGAATGCCGTAACCCAGGGATACCGCCATCGGGATCATGAATTTTGCCTGCACCGACGTTTCGAAAATCATCGGCATCAGGCCACAGAAAGTGGTTACCGTGGTCAGGATAATCGGCCGGAAACGGCGTGCGGCCGCACGCTTGATCGCATCGGTAATGGGCATGCCTTCCAGACGCAAGCGGTTCGCGTATTCGATCATTACCAGGGTATCGTTGATCACCACCCCCGCGAGCGCAACCATGCCCAGCAGGCTCACCATACTGAGGCCATAGCCCATCAACAAATGGCCGAGCAACGCACCGATCACGCCGAACGGAATCGCCACCATCACCGTCAACGGCTGGATGTAACTTTTCAGCGGTATCGCCAGCAGGATATACAGCGCCGCCATCGTCAAAGAGAAGGTCAGCCCCAGTGACGACAGACCTTCCCGCTCCTCCGCCTGGCGGCCCTCGTAGGAAATGGACAGGCCCGGATACTGCGCCCGCAACTGCGGAATCACACTCTGGTTCAGCTCGTTGATTACCAGCGCAGCCTGATCCGCGGGCTCCACATTCGCCGTCACCGTCATCACCCGCCGCCCTTCCCGGCGGTTGATGGTGGCATAGGCGCGCCCCTGGTCCACTTTGACCAAGTCCGGCAGCGGCAACCAGAGGCCATTGCCGGCGCGGATCATGATGTTGTTCACATCGTCCAGGGTCACCCGCTCCTCTTCCGGCAGACGCACCATCACCTTGACCTGATCCCGTCCGCGCTGCTGGCGCATGGCTTCGGCACCGTACAGGGAAGCGCGCAACTGACGGCCGATGTCCTCCGCACTGAGCCCCAGGCTTTTTGCGGTATCGGTCAGGGTCAGGTCGAGCTGGCGCTTGCCCAGGGACACCCCGGCGTCGATATCACCAACCGCCGGGAAATCTTCCAGTGCGGTGGCCAGTTGCTTCGCGGCGTCTTCCAGCAGGTCGGTATCCGTATGGCGCAGCTCTACCGTCAGTGCCGGGCCGGCACCGGGCCCACCGCGGTCGCTGGCAAAACTGGAGCTGAGGGAACCGGGTATCGGCCCCACTTGCCGGCGCCAGCGGCCAACGAATTCCCCGGTGGAAATCTCGCGCTGGTCCCCAGGAGTCAGGTAGACGTCCACCTGCACCTGGTCGTTGCGAATCAGGCCGCGCATGCCCATAAAAATCCCTTCGCGCCCGGTTTCTTCCAGGATCTTGTCTGCGGCGCCCATGATCTGTTTGCGCGCGCGGTCCAGTTGCGCCTCGGCGGTGCCCGGCGGAAAGGTAACCTGTACGCGGCCGGAATCCCGTTCGACCCGCGGCATCAGGGTGAAGCCCATGCGGCCACTGGCGGCGTAGCCGGTCATGATGATGAGCACACCGAGCGCTATGGAAATGGTGATGTAGCGGTGGCGCACGCACAGGTCGAGGAAAGGCCGGAAACGCCTTTCCACAAAGCGATCCAGGCTGCGCGCGATCATTTTCTGGCGCGCGGCAAAACGCCGCGCTTTCGGGCTTTTGTAGCCGCGCTTCGAATAGGCCAGGTGCGCCGGAAGGATAAACAGCGCCTCCACCCAGGAAATCAGAAATACCGCGCCCACCACAAAGGGAATCACGCCGAAAATCTTGCCCATAAATCCGGGCAATTCCATCAGCGGAATAAAGGCCACGATATTGGTGAGGATCGCAAAACTGAGCGGCACCGCCACCTGCCTGGCGCCGGCCACTGCGGCCTCGAAATTGCTGTAGCCCTGCTGGCGCCACTCGTGGATGTTTTCACCGGCGATGATCGCATCGTCCACCACGATACCCAGCGCAATGATGAACGCGAACATACTCACCATATTGATGGAAATATCCATCGCCGGCAGGAACAGCAGCGCCCCCAGGAAACTGGTGGGAATACCCAGGGTTACCCAGAAGGCAAGGCGCAACTCGAGAAATGCACCGAGGACCACGAATACCAGCAACAGGCCGAGGAAGCCGTTTTTCAACAGCAGCGCCAGGCGCTCCTTGAATATTTCCGAATCATCGTCGCGCACGCTGACGTGAATACCCGGCGGCAGCGACTGGCGCACTTCCGCAAGCACCTCGTGTGTGGCGTCGCTGACGCTCATGGGGGTCTGGTCGCCGATGCGAAATACATCAATACCCGCTGCGGGCGCGCCGTTGTAAACCATGTTGCGCGGCTCATCCACCAGCGCGTCGCGGATGCTGGCGATATCTTTGAGGCGCACGGTGCCGCCGCCGGGGCTCTGGACTACCGCGATATCCCCAAACTGCCGCGCCCAGTCCCGGCGTTCGGTGACCCGCACCAGAATTTCCCCGGCACTGGATTTCACGCCCCCCGCAGGCACGTCCACCGCCGCGTTGCGCACCAGTTGTGCAACCGCCGGCAGTGACAGGTTGTAGCGGCGCAGGTCATCCCGGCGCACTTCGATCGCCACCTCGTAATCCCTTATACCGTAGGCTTCCAGCTGGGTAATGTCCGGGTGGGCTTCCAGCTTGTCGTGTACCTGCATAACGAATGCGCGCAGGGTGCGGTCGTCCACTTCGCCGTGCACCACCAGGTCGAGCACATCGCGCTTGCGCTCGGCGAGGCTGACCCGGGGGCGCTCGATATCCGAGGGGAATGTGGTAACCCGGTCTATGGCCGCCTGTACATTTTGGTAGACCTGGTTCGCGTCCGCGTCCTCTTCCAGCTCCAGGGTCAGACTCGCGTTGCCCTCACCGGCACTGCCGCGCAGTTCCTTGATACCTTCCAGCCCCTGCACCGCCTGTTCCGCGGCGACCAGGACACCCCGCTCCACTTCTTCCGGGCTGGCGCCGGGATAGGAAATGCTGACGGAGACCATATCCAGGCTGAATTCGGGAAAGACTTCCTTCTTGATGCTCGCGGCAAACACCAGGCCGCCGATAATGCAGATCAGCATCAACAGGTTGGCGGTCACATGGTTGTGGGTCATCCATGCGATGGCACCGTGACGGGTATCTACCAGTGGGCGTTTGCGGCCGCCACCGCGGTTTTCCAGGCTGCTCATCCGCGCTCACCCTGTGTTTTCGGTACGTCCTTATCGCCCCGGGCAGGCTGGCCATTTTCCGGACGCGGGCGCTTTGGCTTCGCGCCGGCGTCGGCCGTGGTACGTACGGGCATCCCCTCGGTGACACTGGTAAGGCGGGTCACGATCAGTGACTCACCACCCTGCAGGCCACTGGCAAGCACCGCGTGGACATCGGTCAAGTGCGCAATTTTTACCGGCTGGATATGAATCCTGCCGTCTTTGACAATCCATACGACATCGCCATCCTGCAGGGCAGTCATCGGGATGCGCACCTGCTGGCCATCCGCGCGACCGGTAATTTCCACGCGCGCGAGATCATTCAGCAATAGTTTCGGCTGAGCGGTATTGGTCATTCCCAGGGGATCATCCAGCTCCACCAGTACCCGGGCGAGACGCCCCTGCTCTTCCAACACCGGAATCACCCGCACGAAGCGACCGCTGCGGTACTGGTTGTGCGGCCACTGGCTGCCGCGAATGCGCACTTCCGCATCCGGTGAGTCCAGCAGGGACAGTTGTCCCGCAGGCACTTCCACTTCAACCTGAAAACGGTCCGCGCCCGCCAGGGTATAGAGCGAGGTGCCCGGAGCCACCCGGTCCCCGATATCGACCGCGCGCTCGACAATCAGCGCGTTGAAGGGGGCGGAGAGTTTCGTCAGGCGCAGATCCCGCTGCGCCAGGTTGACCTGGGCCTCTGCCGAATCCGCGCGCGCCCGCGCAGCCGCCAGTTGCGGTTCCCGCAGTACCAGTGCGCGGTCGGCCTCCGGCAGCGTGCTGCCCAGCAGTGCGAACTCCTCTTTCGCAACCTGCCGCTGGCCCTGCTCCTGCTGCAGCTCCGCGCGGCGCTCGGCGAGAGTGCTGCGGGCAGTCTGCAGCGCCAACTGGTAAGGTTCCTGTTCGATACGCAGCAGCGGCTGCCCTTTCTCCACCGTAGCGCCCACGCTCAGGTCATAATCGAGCCATTCAACCCGGCCGTCCACCTGCGGCTGCAAATCCACAAGCTCGCGGGCAGTAACTTTGCCCAGGGCCTTTACCGTCAGTGGAAAGCGGCCGAACTCCGCGGCTTCCACTTCGACCAGTACCGGCGGTGTCGCGCGCTCTCCCCGACCCATGGTGGGTTTTTCCCGCAACAGCCAGCTGGACGCCGCTACTGCCAGCACGATAAAGACAACTGGTACCACGATATTCCAGTTGAGTTTGTTGAACATCAGGCGTCCTCCGACCGGTAAACTTCCAGATCCATCGCGGGCGGCGCGGGCAGGTCATGGGACTCAAGACCACCTGAAAGCGCGCGATAAAGCGTTACCCGGTTTTCCAGTAATTCGCGGCGCGCAGTCAGCAGCTGCCGCTCGAGTGATTGTTGGTTATTGGTTGCCGATAGCACGTTGAGAAAGTCCACCGCACCGAGCCCGTAGGCACGGCGCTGACGCGCGGTGATCTGGCTCGCCAGTACCGCCCGCTTCTGCAAGTGGCCGATACGGGTGGCGATGGCGTTTTCGTTGATCAGCGCCTGCTCCACTTCCGAAAGCGCCTGCACGACGGTATTTCTGAAGGCTACCCAGCGTTCCTGCTCCACCGCCTCCTGCTGGCGCCTGGCCGCGGAAAGTCCGCCGCCGTCGAAAATCACCCCATCCAGCGAGGCGGTGAGATTCATCAACCAGTCCTCTGCAATATCCGCAAGCGCTGCGCCACCACCGCTGTAAAACAGGTTGAGAGAAAGGCTTGGCAAGCGCTCGGCCCAGGCCTGATCGGCCAGGTAATGTCCCTGCAGCAATTCGCGCTGCGCGCGCTTCACATCCGGGCGGCGCAGCAGCAACTGCGCGGGGATGCCGGTATCCGGCATTGCCGGTAACGCAGGCAGGTGGCCATAGTCCCCCGGTGCAACTGGCAGTTGCTGCTCGGGAATTCCCAGCAACGCGGCCAGTTGCACCCGTAAGACTTCGAGATTGAAGCGACTCTGCTCCAGCTCCTGCAGCGACTGCTGCACCAGCTGGCGCTGCTGCAACACATCTGCCGCAGCGCTCACGCCGCTGCCAAATCGCAGCTCAAGGGCGCGCAGTGTCTTGCGGTTAATCTCCAGCTGTTGTTCCAGCAAGCGAGTCTGCCCCAACTGCTCCTGCAATTGCATCCAGGTACCGGCGACTTCGGCACTCAGGGTCAGGGCGGCGGTCTGCAGGTTTTCCACCTGCGCCAGGCGCCCCGCCTCTGCCGCGCGCGCGCCACTGCGCACCCTGCCCCAGAGATCCACCTCGTAGCCGGCGGCAAGACTGCCGCTCCAGCTGTTGCCCTCGTTTTCCGCACCGGAAAAATCGAAACCACTGCCGGAAGCGCGTCGCTGCTCGGTATTTTCCAGGCTGCCGGTCAGGCGCGGCCAGAACCCACTGCGAGCCTGCGCCGCGGCGGCATCGGCCTGCTGCAGGCGCCAGTAGGTTGACTGTAAATCGAGGTTCTCCTGCAGTGCCTGCTGCACCAGTTGGTTCAGACGGGAGTCATCGAAACTCTGCCACCAGCGCACGGGAGAATTCTCCGCACCGGACGCGCGAAATTCTGTCGGCAACCCCAGTACCTGCTCCGGGAGGCCCGCGGGTAGCGGCTGGGTGGAACAGGCAGTGAGCCCGACCAGACAAGCCCCGAGCAGGACCGGGCGCACCGCAGCACGGCGGTTGCCAAAAAGGTGACGTGCAGACTGCTCGCTGACACGGGAGGATCCGGAAGAGTTACAGGGAACTGGCAGTGAAAAATCCATAAATCAATGGCGGTATAACAGCTTTATTTTTCATTATCGAAAGATCTAAAAACCCGGCAAGACGTTTTACGTTTGTTTACTCGTTTAGATCAAAATTGCGGCACTCTCGAAACCGGTATGCTCGGGGCCCTCTCGCTATCGCCAAAAAAATGTGATCACAAACGTGCCCATTGCGCTATTGTTCGTTATGATGCCCCACAGAACCAGGCTGTGGCGGCACTATCCGGCGAATTGCGCTACTTCCACGACCAACAGTGGAGCGACGGGGCTAACCTTCTCAGGGTTGCACCGGCCGAGGTAAACCGGGTGTGCCGTCGCCTCCCAACACATACCTGACACTCTGTACGGACCTGAACCATGAGCAAAAACCAGCCTTTGGCACACTGGGACGACATTCTGCTGCTGGATCGTCAATTGACTGACGAAGAGCGCATGATCCGTGATGCTGCACAAGAATACTGCCAGTCAAAACTGATGCCGCGGGTACTCGAGGCCAACCGCCACGAAGTCTTCGACCGCGACATCATGCGCGAAATGGGCGAGCTGGGCCTGCTGGGCTCCACCATCGAGGGCTATGGCTGTGCCGGCCTCAACTATGTGTCTTACGGCCTGGTGGCGCGGGAAGTGGAGCGTGTCGATTCCGGTTACCGCTCCGCCATGAGTGTGCAGTCCAGCCTGGTGATGCACCCCATCTACGCCTACGGCAGCGAAGCGCAGAAGGAAAAATACCTGCCCAAACTGGCCACTGGCGAGTGGGTTGGCTGTTTCGGCCTCACCGAGCCCGATGCCGGTTCCGACCCCGGCGGCATGAAGACCCGCGCTAAAAAGGTCGATGGCGGATACCGCCTGAGCGGCTCCAAGATGTGGATCACCAATAGCCCCATTGCCGATGTGTTTGTGGTCTGGGGCAAAGACGACGAAGGCGATATCCGCGGCTTTGTGCTGGAAAAGGGCATGGAAGGCCTGAGCGCGCCGAAAATCGAGGGCAAGTTCTCCCTGCGCGCCTCCATCACCGGTGAGATCGTGATGGACAATGTGTTCGTGCCGGAAGAAAACCGCTTCCCCGATATCAAGGGCCTGCGCGGTCCCTTCGGTTGCCTCAATCGCGCCCGTTACGGCATTTCCTGGGGGTCGCTGGGTGCAGCGGAATTCTGCTGGCACGCGGCGCGCCAGTATGGCCTGGACCGCAAGCAATTCGACCGCCCGCTGGCCCAGACCCAGCTGTTCCAGAAAAAGCTCGCGGACATGCAGACCGAGATCACCCTCGGCCTGCAGGGCTCCCTGCGCGTCGGCCGTTTGATGGATGAGAACAAGGACTTCGACCCCACCATGATTTCGCTGGTGAAACGCAACAACTGCGGCAAGGCACTGGAGATTGCCCGTATCGCCCGCGATATGCACGGTGGCAACGGCATTGCCGACGAATTCCACGTGATCCGTCACGTGATGAACCTGGAAGCGGTAAATACCTACGAGGGTACCCACGATGTGCACGCGCTGATTCTCGGCCGCGCCCAGACCGGACTGCAAGCCTTCTTCTGATCTCCTGGCGGTCGCCCGCGACCGCATCCGGCCTGGCACATCAGGCCACGGGGCTGTACCCATTCGCGGTGCGGCCCCATAATTCCCCCTCCTCCATCCAACCGAAAGCGCGCCCTACCCCATGGAACAGCTGCTGCACTGGTGTGACATGATCGGCATCGTGGTGTTCGCCTTTACCGGCGTGCTCGCGGCCGGGCACAAACAGATGGACCTGTTCGGCGCGGTGGTTCTGGCCTGTGTCACGGCCACCGGTGGCGGCACCACCCGCGACATGATCCTGAATGTGCCGGTGTTCTGGCTCGCCGACAGCTATTACCTGTGGATTGCGGTGGTAACCGGCGTGGTCAGTTTTTACCTGATCCGCTACCTACAGGTGCCCATGCGCCTGTTGATGATTGCAGATGCCGCCGGACTCGCGGTGTTCGTGGTGATCGGCACCCAGAAGGTGCTCGCCCTCGGCCACAGTCCCGCCATCGCCATTGTCATGGGGGTGATGACCGGCACCTTCGGCGGTGTTATCCGCGATATCCTCTGTGGCGACATCCCCCTGCTGCTGCGGCGGGAAATATATGCCACCGCGGCCTTGAGTGGCGGTGCCGCACTGGTGATACTGGACGACATCCCGGTGCTGCCCGGCGAGGTGGTGGTTGCCATCGCCATTCTGGTGACGCTCGGGATCCGCCTGGCAGCGCTGCGCTGGAATATCTCCGCGCCCATCGCCCGAATCAGGCCGAATTGAGGCCCGGCAAGGCACACGGGTCTTTGCCGCAGCACTTGTACTATTCAGACAAAGGACACCACGTGTACGCTTTTGGTCCGGTATCCAGATTCCTCTCCCTGTGCCTCGCCGTCGCCGCACTCGCGGCCGCTAGCGGCTGCCAGCGCGACGAGCAGCAGGCGGCCGCTGTCTCTCCCAACCGTCTGATTCCCAAACCCTGCTGGTTTGATGTGGAGCGGGACTGGCCCACCACCCAGTGCTACATGATGGAAGTACCGGAAAATCACGCCCAGCCCGGGGGCCGGAAAATCCAGTTCCCGGTGGTGCGTTTTTTTGCCGAGGTCAACGACCCGGACAAGGAGCCCCTGCTCCACCTGGGCGCTGGCGGCCCCGGCGCCAGTATGGGACTGGAACCGGAAAACGCCAGCGACTGGCTGTGGGTGAACTACGCCGATATGACGGTGAAAGACGGCCGCGACCTGATCGTGATCGACCCCCGCGGCACTGGCATGGCCACGCCGAAACTGTCCTGCAGCGAATTCATCGAGGACGCGGACCTGGCATTCACCCGCAACCTCAATCCCGATGAAGAATCCCGGGTTTTTACCTACAGCCTGGAGCGCTGCTACAGCCGCCTCAGTGAGGAAGCGGACCTGGCTTACTACAACAGTGTCGCGGTAGCACAGGATGTGGAAGCCCTGCGCGAGGCCCTGGGTATTCCCCAGCTGAACCTGTACGGCGTGTCCTACGCCAGTCGCTACGCCCTGACTATTGCGCGGGAATTCCCACTATCGGTGCGCACCATGATCCTCAACAGCGCCGTGTTCCCCAATATCGTGTACACCCAGCAACTGACGGAAGATGTGATTGCGGCATATCAGCGCGGCCTAAATTATTGCAGCGAGGACAGTGCCTGCAAAAAGCAGTACCCGAACCTGGACCAGCGCCTGGAGGCCCTGGTGCAAAAGCTCGACGAGACGCCGCTCACGGTGGAAACCGGAAACATTCACCCCGGCGAGCAGTACCCCTTTGTGCTCTCCGGGCAACGGCTGCTGCGGGTGCTGTTCCAGGCCCTGTACAACGAGAATTTTTACCGCCAACTGCCAAAAATTATTGAACAACTGGAAAATGACGACGCCACCCTGCTGAAGCCTTCCATTGTCAGCTTTATGGGCCTGGTTCTGGATCCGAACTTTGGCGATGCCGCCGGTATCAGCCATTTCTGTTATGAAGAAGCGCCCTTCGTGGACTTCGACAAAGCCCGTCGAGACGCCGCCAGTGGTGGTATTCTCGCCGGCTCGGTGCGCTCCGACATTGATCTTCTGCAGATCCAGTGCCGGATCTGGGCCATTCCTTCGGCACCGATACTCGAATCCCGCGCCATCAAAACCGATGTCCCGGCCCTGGTGATGCACGGCGGACTGGACCCGGTGCTGTCCGCTGCCGACGCAAACAAGGCCCGCCGCAAACTGCCGAACCACCAGTGGCTGCTGTTTCCCAGGCTTGCCCACGACATCATCTCCGCCAGCGACTGCGCAGAACAGGCGGCCGCGGACTTCCTCAATCAACCTGAGCAGCCGGTAATCGAGAACGCCACGACTTGCCGCGAGCAGGAGCTGGCCCAGCAACGGGAGCTGGAACAGAAAATCGCGGAGATGGAAGCGGAAAAGAACGCGGGCTCCTCGCAGGAAAAGACCCCCGGTGAAGATGGCGCGCAGCAGGATGCGCCCCGCCACCGGGAGGCACCGCCGAACAGCCGCTTTTCGGAAGCCAATTGACGCACCGAATTGACCGACCTGCAGACGCTGCTAAATTGATCGGTTTGTCGACAGATTCAGCGCCCGGTTTTCGTCGCGCGGACATTCACCAGGCAGCCGCTGGACAAAACCGTTGTGGCGGCTTAATTTGCTCGTATAACGACTATAAAAAGCATTGGCTATGAATTATCAGGGTGTGATTGAAACCTCCGAACTGGCACAGCTCATCGGCGATCCGCAGCTGGTGATCCTCGACTGCCGGTACGATCTCGCGGCAACTGATGCCGGTCAGCAGGAATTCCTGAACGGTCACCTGCCCGGTGCACACTACGCCAGCCTGCACCATGACCTGTCCGGTCCCTGCCAGCGCTATGGCGGTCGCCATCCGTTACCATCCAGAGAGCAATTTACCGAGTTTGCCCGCGGCAAAGGGATATCCGCGGACTCCCAGGTAGTGGTTTACGACAATCAGCGATTTGCTTTCGCGGCGCGGGCCTGGTGGCTGTTCAGGCACTTCGGCCATCAGCGGGTGGCCATCCTGAATGGGGGATTCAGGGCCTGGGAAGATGCGCACCTGCCTCTGGAAACAGGTCCGGCGAAGGCGGTTGCAGCGGGCGATTTCACAGCACGGGTCGGCGATGGCGACCTGCTGCACCACGACGACATTTACCCGTATCTGGCAAACCCGCCGTGGCAGCTCGTCGACGCGCGGGACACAAGGCGCTTTGCCGGCAATGAAGAGCCGATCGACCCCATTGCCGGGCACATCCCCACCGCTGTCAACATGCCCTGGCAGCAGGTCACCGACAGCGACGGCTTCCTGCGCCCCCTGCCGGAGCTGAAGGCGCACTGGCAAAGTATTCCCGCCGACGAGGACATCGTCTGCTATTGCGGCTCAGGAGTCACCGCTTGCGTCAACCTGTTTGCGTTGGCACAGCTGGAGCGCAGCGCCCGCCTCTACCCGGGAAGCTGGAGCGACTGGTGTGCCCAGATACTCCACCCCCGCAAAGCCAGCGAGCAGGCCTGATCAGCGCAGCAGGCAGGCGCCGGTTCCCGCCAGGCCACAGTAGCCATCCGGGTTCTTGGCCAGGTACTGCTGGTGGTCCTCTTCCGCGTAATAGAAGGTCAGCGCCTCGCGCACTTCGGTGGTAATTGCACCGTAGCCCTTCTGCTGCAGCGCTTTCTGGAACTCTGCTTCAGTGGCCCTGGCCGTTTCCAGCTGCTCAGCACTGTAGCAGTAGATACAGGATCGATACTGGGTGCCCAGGTCATTGCCCTGGCGCATTCCCTGTGTGGGGTCGTGCTCCTCCCAGAAACGCCGCAGCAGTTCCTGATAAGACACCTGCGCCGGATCAAAAACCACCAGCACCACTTCCGCGTGACCGGTGCCTCCGGTGCAAACCTCGCGGTAATTGGGGTTGGGCGTCATCCCGCCGGCATATCCCGCTGCCGTGCTGTAAACCCCCTCTATCTCCCAGAACATCCGCTCGGCGCCCCAGAAACACCCCATCCCGAAAACGGCCAGTTCGAGCCCCTCGGGAAACGGCGCCACCATGGTGTGGCCGGAAACGAAATGCTTGCCGCTGATGGGCATGGCCTCGGAGCGGCCTGGAAGCGCCTCGTTTGCAGTTGGAAGCCGGGATTTATCAAATTGCATGGAAATTACCTCTCGGGAACCATGGGGGAACTGGGATCAGGCCGGACCTGCACGCATAATGCAACCGCTGGCCTTGATCGGGCGCAGAGTTTGCCACTCGCAGTATTCCGCGTCGAGCTTTTCAGCTGCCCGCTGCGCCAGGCGCCGGAACGGGGAGCGCCCGGGGTCTACCAGCAGAACGCGCCCGACCCCGGCCCGCAACGCCCGCCGGGTCAGGTTGTAAAGTGGATCCTCCAACTGATCCCAGAAACAGATATCGGTGCCGATCACGGCATCGAAACGACTCAGGTCTTTCTGCGTCACTTTTTCATAGCGGCAGCGCCAGGTTTCGATCTCGACATTGTTCAATTCAGCGTGATATTTGGCGAACGGAAATACGCTGGGATCCGCATCCAGGGACGTGACCCTGGCATCAAACTGCTTGGCACAGAAGATGCCGCCCAGGCCCCAGCCACACCCGAGGTCCAGCACCCGAGCCCCTTTTTCTAGCGGATGCTTTTTCAGGTAATCCATGGTCAGGCAGGAGCTTCTCCAGAACTTGTTCCCGTGCAGGCTGGCATCCCCAGCCTCTCGACGCAGCCGGCGCATATCCGGATGGGCATTTTTCCTGACGGTCAAGCCGAACATCCTGCGACTCAGAGAACTGGCATCGGCCAAGGTTTCCGCCTCCATTTATCAAACGATTCGGAATATTTTAATTACAAATACTTTGCGAAATAGCGGAGCAACCGCCATTTGGCATCAGTGTACCTTTTCTCATAAACGACTTCAGCCAACTGGTCTAATGTTGCTTGGAAACAAAAGTTTTCCGAATCCAGAGCAAGCAACGGATTGTCGAGACCAGCTCCAATGAATAACGCATTGCTGAGAAGCTTGATTGCCGTGACGGGTATGGGCGCCGCCAGTGCAAACGCACTGCCCATCTACCAGTCCAATGAAGTCACGCTGTATATGGAAGGGTATTTCCTCGCCCATATGGTGAATACCTATGGCGACACGCAGATGCAGGACGGTGCATCGCGCCTCCGCATCGGGCTCAATGTGCCGGCCTATGACAAGTGGGATACCGGTTTCAATCTCGAGTGGGGTATTAGGGCGATCAACTCCGCGCAAAACGTGGTTATTCAGGGTAACCAGCAGGCTTCTCCAGGGGAGGCTCAGCAGTCTCTCTACCTGCGCCAGGGACACCTGTTTGCCAAACACCAAAAGTGGGGCGATTTTATCGCCGGCAAGCAGTGGGCGGTTTATTACGACGTCACCTATATCACCGACTGGTACAACGTATCCGGCGGCCTTGCTAGCGGCACTTACGCCCTGGGCACCGATGGCGGCATTACCGGTACCGGTCGCGCCGACAGCGCCGTTACCTGGCGCAAGCGCTGGGAGTTCGAAGCCGGAGAGTTTCAGGTAGGCCTGCAATATGCCGCACACGCTGCCGATCTGGAGATTCGGGTCACCGACTTTGCCGGACCCAACACGCTGCTGGAATGCCCGGTCGGTGACTGTGAATACGGCATCAACCACGGCATTTCCCTGACATACCGTGCGGATATCGGCGAGGGCCTGTTTGTAGGCATGGCTTACAACCGGGTGAAGATGGATATCGCCAGCCAGCACGGGCTCATTTACGACACCTCCGGGATTCGTCCGGTTTTGATCAGCGACGACACCGCGTTCAATGCCAGCAGCAACGACTGGACCACCGCATTCGGCGCCTATTACGGTAAAGGTGCGTATCAGAAGGGCTTATATGCGGCGCTGGTGGTCAACCGCTCCCAGAACAACGAGCTGGCACCTCCCGGCTCGGTCACCGGAATCACCAACTTCTTTGATGCCAAGGGTTCGGAAGCTTTCGTCAGCTACACCTGGGGCGCGCAGAACTGCTACTCGCTCTACGGTGGCTACAACATCATGCTGTCCGACGATGCCGGTTTTGAAGCGGCACTGATAGAAGACGACGAGTACCGCCTGGCCGAGTACTACATCGGCTTTCAATACCTGTGGAATGAGCGTGTCCGACTCTACTGGGAAAACGGCATCAATGACAGCAACGTGGTTGCGGCGCCGGTTATCGACGACTTTATGGCTGTCGGCATTCGAATCGACATCTGAAGCGCATCTGTTAGGCTTGCGGTCTGAGACGTCTCCCGATTGAGAGGAAACACATTTGGGTCGCATGATTCTGCTGGTGGCCGTCGGCATTTTTGCCTGGCTGGCACTGCAAAAGTTCAAATCCACCCCGCCCTCCCAGCGGCGCAAGCTGATTCTGCAGTGGACACTGATTGCACTGGCATTCGCCGCCGTTGTCCTCGCCATCAGCGGCCGCCTGCACTGGGTGGGCGCCGCAATTGCGGTGGTACTTCCGGTGCTGAACCGCCTGTGGCGGGTATTCGGCAAACATCTACCCTGGATAGCGCCGCTGATCGCCAAGCGAGCCCAGGCCCGCCAGAACCGGGAAAATACCCAAACACAACAACAAGAATCACAGCAGCACGAATCTCAGCAGAAGCCACCGCGGGAACCGCAGCTGACAGTCGCGGAAGCCCGGCAGATCCTGAGTGTTTCCGCCAGCGCCAGCCGGGAGGAAATCATCGGTGCCCATCGCAGGCTGATCCAGAAATTCCACCCGGACCGCGGTGGCAACGACTACCTGGCATCGCGAATCAATGCGGCAAAGGCACTGCTGCTGAAACAGCTGGATCATTGAACCTGCGCCCCGACCCGGGCAATCACTTGCGCAGCAACAGGTGCACGTAGCGGGCCAGCTGGCGGTAAGGGTCGACCCTGGAGTATTCGAGTTCTTTTTCCACAATGGCCGCGGGCGGCAGCTTGTCGCGCATTTCCGGTGTCATGAAGTCGTGAAAGCAGCGGATTCCGCTGTGTGCCACGACCGACAACCCGGCCTGCGCCACCCAGTCGAGTACCTCTTCCGGTAACAGTGGATTCTGCGGTGTCAGGCTGCCGGGGTGGCCGCTCCAGTCCCCGCTTGTGCGATTGCGATCCAGCTGGCGCAGACTGCCCCGCTGCAACAGGCGAAATTCCAGCGCGCGGCGATTGTAGAAAGTCAGGGAGATATAACCACCGGGACGGGTACAGGCCGCCAGCGCCAATATCGCCGCTGCGGGTTGCACCAGCCACTCCAGTACCGCGTGACACAGGGTCAGATCGGCAACCGGCACCCGCTGGTCCTCGGCAAGGGATTGCAGCGGCAGCTGCAGAAGCGCTACCCGGTCCTCCAGATCGCGTTCTGCCACCTGCTCTTCGGCAAGGCCGAGCATGTCGGCAGAGATATCGGCAATCCACACGCGATGTCCGGCGCCTGCGAGGTCCAGCGCAAACTGCCCCTGGCCACCACCGGCATCCACGATCTTGAGGTACTCAGCGGCCGAAGCCGCGAGTACCGGCGCCAGATCGCGATTCAGCACCGCCAGGCGTATATCCCCTTTCAGACCGCCGTAAATACGCTTGCGGAAGCGGTGCGCCAGGTCGTCGAAATTGCGGTCGTTCATCGCCGGCGGTTTTCCACGATCTTGTCGGCCACCGCCCGATCCAGATCCACACCAAGGGATGCGGACAGTTTGATCAGGTACATCTGGATATCCGCCAGCTCCGCCGCCACTTCCGCGCCGGCATCCGACACCATCAGTTGCGCGATTTCGGCATCACTGCGCCATTGCAGGTGCCGGTGCAGTTCCGCCACCTCCACGCCCAGTGCCATGGCCAGGTTTTTGGGCGTGTGCAATTGCTGCCACCCCTTGTCCCGGGCGAGCCTGTCGAATTCCATCAGAATCCCGCAAACATCCACTTACTTGTCCCGCACCTGATCCAGCGAGCGCCCTTCTGCGGCGAGAATCACCTGCAGGGTACGGGAGCGGAATTCGCGCATATACAGTACCCAGATTACCAGCAGGTAGCCGAGGGTAAACAGCAGCGGGTGCAGGAACCAGCCCATCACCGCCATGGAAAAGTAGAAGGAGCGCAGGCCGTAGTTGTAGCTGTGCCCTGCCTGGTCGATGACCTTGGCGGCACTGATGGCGTAGCGCCGGCGTTCTTCCCGGCTCACATCTTCCTCATCCACCGCCGGCGCCGCCCCCAGCAGCACATTGGCAAATGAATACTGACGCAGGGACCAGGTGAAATTGAAGAAGGCAAAAATATAGATCAGGATCAGCACCATTACCTTGAGCTCGAACTGGGCAATGGTGGTGGTCTGGGCGAACGGCAGGCTGCTGAGTACCGCCACTGCCGCGGTATTGGAAGACAGCGCGGTTACCAGACCCGCAAGGATCAGTATGCTGGTGGACGCAAAAAAACCGATCACCCGTTCGAGATTGCTGAGGATAGCCGCATCCGGCATGCGCATATCCCGCTCCAGCATCCGCAGCATCCACTCCACCCGGTACCACTGCATCGAGGAAGCGAGGCACCAGGCGGTTTTGGCCTTTCGGCGGGCAAAGATCGTGTAGCCCGCCCAGGTCAGGCAGAAGCCTGCCAGGCTGGCAATATCCATCCAGTTCAACGGGATCCCCCTGTTCGTCTACATTTAGTGCGGTGATTCCGACAGCTGCGGAAAGTCCATGAATCGGGCGCTGACATAAGATTAACCGAGTCCGAGCGCGGTGCAGTTTCGCACCAGTGGCGCCAGTGTCAACACTCTCCTGTCAACCCTGTCTTTTCGCTGCCCCGGAGCGCTAAAATGGCCGCCGATTTGCCCGGACCACAGACTGGCTCCGGGCCCGCAATTGAGTGCGCAACCGAATTACTGGAGCTGTCCTTTGAGCAACGTACACCCCGCCTTCGAGCCCATCACCAGTGCCGAGATCGAATCCCTCGGCGTGCGGGTAGAAGAATACCGCCATCGCCATACCGGCGCCCAGCACCTGCACATTGCCGCCGACAACCCCGAAAACGTGTTCCTGGTTGCCCTGCGCACAGTGCCCCAGGACTCCACCGGCGTCGCCCATATACTCGAGCATACCGCGCTCTGCGGCAGTGACAAATACCCGGTGCGCGATCCTTTCTTCATGATGATCCGGCGTTCCCTGAACACCTTTATGAATGCCTTCACCAGTTCCGACTGGACCGCCTACCCGTTCGCCAGCCAGAACCGCAAGGATTTCGACAACCTGCTCGACGTCTATCTGGACGCGGTATTCTTTGCCCGCCTGGACCCACTGGACTTTGCTCAGGAAGGCCACCGGCTGGAGTTCGCGGAACCGGAAAACCCGGAGAGCGAGCTGGTATTCAAGGGCGTGGTCTTCAATGAGATGAAGGGTGCCATGAGTTCGGTGACCTCGCGCCTGTGGCAATCCCTGAGCAAATACCTGTTCCCCACCACCACTTACCACTTCAACTCCGGTGGCGAGCCGGCGGATATCCCCGAACTCACCTACGAGCAGCTGGTCAGCTTCTACCGCAGCCACTACCACCCCAGCAATGCAATTTTCATGACGTTCGGCAATATCGATGCCGCCGAACACCAGGCAGTGTTTGAAGAGAAAGCCCTGCATAAATTTGACGAGCTGCAGAAAACCATCGCTGTAGGCCGCGAAAAGCGCTACCTGTCACCGGTGCGGGTAGAAGAAAAGTATCCGCTGCCGGCGGAAGAGGAGCAGGCAGAGAAAACCCATATCGTTCTCGGCTGGCTGCTGGGCGATGTCACCGACCTGGAAGAGGCGCTCACCGCGCACCTGCTGTCCGGGGTACTGCTGGACAACAGCGCCTCGCCGCTGATGAAGCTGCTGGAAACCACCGACCTCGGCCACTCGCCCTCCCCGCTCTGCGGCCTCGACGACTCGCAGCGTGAGCTGGTGTTCGTGTGCGGTATCGAAGGCAGCGAGCGCGAGCGCGCCGACGAGCTGGAGCAGCAGGTACTCAAGGTGCTCGAGGACGTGGCGGAAAACGGCGTGCCCTACGAGCAGGTCGCGGCAGCGCTACACCAGCTGGAACTGCAGCAGCGGGAAATTGGCGGCGACGGTTTCCCCTACGGCCTGCAACTGATTCTCACCGCACTCACCGGCGCTACCCACCGCGGCGATGCCATCGGCCTGCTGAATATCGACAGCACCCTGGAAAAGCTCCGGGAGCAGATCAAGGACCCGAAATTCATTGCCAACACCGCGCGCAAACTGTTGCTGGACAACCAGCACCGCGTGCGCCTGGTGCTGTCACCGGATACCGAACTGGCCAGCCGCGACGAGCAGGCGGAAAAAACCCGCCTCGCCGAGATCAAGGGCTCCCTGACTGACGGCGAACGGCAGCAGATCATCCAGACCGCAAAAGCGCTGGCGGAGCGTCAGCAGCGCAAGGACGACGAGTCCATCCTACCCAAGGTCGGGGTGGAGGACATTCCGCCGGAACTGCCGAAGGTCGAGGGGGAAACCGTCGCCGTGGCCAGCAGCAAGGCAACCCGCTACAGCGCCGGCACCAACGGCCTGGTGTACCAGCAACTGGTTACCACCCTGCCGGAATTTACCGAGGAAGAGCGCCAGCTGCTGCCCTATTACTGCCAGTCCCTGTGTGAACTGGGCCTGGGCGACAAGGATTACCTGGCGGTGCAGCAATGGCAGGCGGCCGTGGCCGGCTCCATCCACGGGTTTACCAGCCACCGCACGGAACTCGACAACCTGCAAAACCAGTCCGGCCACTTTATCCTGTCCGGCAAGGCCCTGGCGGCAAACCAGGCGGCACTGACCGAACTGATGCAGGCCACCGTGGAACAGGTACGCTTCGACGAACTGCCCCGCATCAAGGAACTGCTTCTACAAACCCTGGCGCGGCGCGAGCAGTCGGTGGTCGGCAGCGGGCACGCACTCGCCATGGCTGCCGCCAGCGCCGGCTTCAACCGTGCCGCCGCCGATGGCCACGAGTCCGGAGGCCTGCAGGGCCTGCGCCAGCTCAAGGCACTGGTGCGCACCCTCGACAACAACGAGGGGCTGGAAACCCTGGCCGGCAAATTTGCCGCGATTCACCAGAAAATTGTCAGCTGTGAGCGCCAGTTCCTGCTGATTGGCGAAGACGACAAGCTGTCTGATTTCACCGCGGCCCTGCAACCGCTGGCGAACACCGGCAACCTCGCTCCCGCCAGTCCCACAGCGCCGTTCGAGCCCCGCAAGGTACAGGAAGTCTGGGTGGCCAACAGCCAGGTCAACTTCTGCGCCAAGGCCTACCCCACCGTGCCCATGTCACACCCGGATGCCGCGCCACTGGCAGTGCTTGGCGGTTTCCTGCGCAACGGCTACCTGCACCGCACCATTCGCGAACAGGGTGGCGCCTACGGCGGTGGTGCCAGTCACGATGGCAATATCGGCGCATTCCGCTTCTATTCCTATCGCGACCCGCGCATGGCGGAAACACTGAAAGATTTCGACGATTCCATCGACTGGCTGCTGGGCAGCGGGCACGAGGAATCCCAGGTCGAGGAAGCGATCCTCGGTGTCGTCGGCGGCATGGACAAACCTGGCTCACCGGCCGGCGAGGCGAAAAAGGCCTTCCACTCCGCGCTGTACGGCCGCACCCACGAGGTGCGCCAGGCATTTCGCCGCAAGGTGACCGAAGTCACGTTGCAGGATCTGCAACGGGTGGGCAAAACCTACCTGCAACCGGAGAAGGCGAACACCGCGGTGGTCACCGGCAGTCAGGGCCGCGAGGCCGGCGTCGCGCTGGACCTGCACGAAGAAAAACTGTGAGCGGGCGGTAAGCGGGAACAGTAACGTGAGCAAGAAAGACGATATTTTTGCCAGGCCGCTGGGTGACGTCGCCGGCTTCACTTTCGACCAGTCGGTAGTGGAAGTTTTCCCGGACATGATCCAGCGCTCGGTGCCGGGGTACAGCACCATCGTGGCAATGATCGGCACCCTCGCCGAGCGCTTCGCCCAGGCCGGCAGCCGCTGCTACGACCTCGGTTGCTCCCTGGGTGCGGCAACCCTGGCGATGCGCCACCGGATACCCGCGGCCGACTGCGAGATCATCGCGGTGGACAATTCCCAGGCCATGATCGATCGCGCCCGCACGGTGATTGCCGCCGACAGCGGTCAGCTGCCGGTGCAACTGGTCTGCGACAATCTGCAGAATGTGGATATCAAAGATGCTTCCGTGGTGGTGCTGAATTTCACTCTGCAGTTCATCCCCACCGCGGAACGACGGGATATCCTGCAGAAGATTTACGCGGGTCTGCGCCCCGGAGGTGTGCTGATCCTGTCGGAGAAAGTGGCGTTTTCCGACAGCGACCACCAGGAGCTGATGATCGACCTGCACCACGCCTTCAAGGCCGCCAACGGTTACAGTGCGCTGGAGATCGCGCAAAAGCGCAGCGCGCTGGAAAACGTGCTGATCCCCGAGACCCTGTTCGACCACCGCGAGCGTCTCAAGTCTGTGGGGTTCAGCAGTGTTGACGTCTGGTTCCAGTGCTTCAATTTTGCCTCCATGATCGCCATCAAACAGCGCGACAGCTGAACCGGTTAACCTTACCCCATGATCGACTACACCCAGCTCTATGCGGGCCTGCATCACATTCCCGAGCTGCGGCCCTGGCTCACCAGCCTGCCGCAGCAGATAGCCCAGGGACTGGATCCCCAGCGCTGGGGGGAACTTCCGGAATGGGAAGCGGTGCTGGCGGGACTGCCGGACCTCACCCCCTCTTCCGTCACCTTTGACAGCGAAGTGCGCGCCGGAAATACCGACGACGCCACCCCGGCGCAGCGCCAGCAACTGGAAGCCCAGCTGCGCAAACTGCACCCCTGGCGCAAGGGCCCCTGGAACCTGTTCGATGTTTTCATCGACACCGAGTGGCGCTCGGACTGGAAGTGGGATCGCGTGTCGCCACACCTGGCGCCGCTGCAAAACCGGCTGGTGCTCGACGTCGGCTGCGGCAGCGGTTACCACTGCTGGCGCCAGTACGGAGCCGGTGCACGCCGCGTGGTTGGCATAGATCCTTCGGCGAAATTTGTCGCCCAGTTTTACGCATCAAAAAAATATCTCGGTATGCACCGGCCGGTGGATGTACTGCCGCTGGGTATCGAGGCGCTACCGCCGCAACTGCAGGCGTTCGACACCACCTTTTCCATGGGTGTGCTGTATCACCGCCGCTCGCCACTGGATCACCTGCGGGAACTGCGGGAAACCCTGCGCCCCGGCGGCCAGCTGGTGCTGGAGACCCTGGTGATCGACGGCGATCCGGGGGAGTGTCTGGTGCCCGAGGGCCGCTACGCCAAAATGCGCAATGTGTGGTTCTTCCCCACCACCGCCACACTGGAGAGCTGGCTGCGCAAGGTGGGATTCGTCGAGCCCCGCACCGTGGACCTGGATCGCACCAGCCTCGAGGAACAGCGCAGTACCGACTGGATGCGCTTCGAGTCACTGGTGGATTTCCTCGACCCGGCAGATCACCGCAAAACTCTCGAGGGGCACCCCGCACCGCTGAGGGCGACACTGGTAGCCACGGCACCCTGACCAAAGTTGCCCGATTATTCGCAACATTCCCTCTGTCTGCCGCGCCCTGTGTAGTTGTTTGTTGCACGGGGCATGAGTCCAACCAAATAAAATCTCGATTTCCCGCCCCCGTCTTGCACCGGCTGGCGGCATCGGCGAAGTTGTCGGCCGCTGCCCGCCAACGGCCTCCCGACCCGCACACGGCCAGCGGTTACATACTATAAAACTACACTTACGGCAGTCGCGTCGCCCCTGGGGCAACGGGTCCAACTGCCAATGACGAGAGATTTCACAAGCCTGCTATGAGCATCAGCATTTTTGAGTTGTTCAAGATCGGCGTCGGCCCATCCAGCTCCCACACCGTCGGCCCCATGGTTGCGGCAAAACAGTTCATATCCGATCTGACCGCCCGTGGAGAATTACCGCAAACCGATCGCGTGGAGGTGCACCTGTACGGCTCCCTCGCCCTCACCGGGGTCGGTCACGGCACCGATATGGCGGTACTGATGGGATTGCTGGGCGAAGCCCCGGACACCATTGATGTCAACACCATCGAGGACAAGCTGGCTGATATCGCCGCGCAGCAGTGCCTGGCGCTGGGTGGCTCCCACTCGGTGCAGTTCGAGCAGGAGCGCGACCTGCTGTTTCACAAGGAAGAATTTCTGCCACAGCACTCCAACGGCATGACCTGCCGCGCATTCGCCGGAGACAACCTGTTGTTTGAACGCAGCTATTTCTCCATTGGCGGCGGCTTCGTACTGTCGGAAGAGGACTTCAAGCACAAGGAAGAAATTGCCACGGTTCTGCCCTACGACTTCAGCTCCGCCCAGGAACTGATGGAAATCTGCGAACAGCGCGGCTGGACCATCGCCGAGCTCGCGATGGAAAACGAAAAGGCGTTCCGCAGCGAACAGGAAATCAAGGCTGGCCTGTGGCAGATCTGGGAGGTAATGGAAGCCTCCATCGAGCGCGGCTGCCATCAGCGCGGCGTGCTACCCGGAGGCCTCGGGGTGCGCCGACGCGCAGAAGAACACTACCGGGAACTCAGCAAGCAGACCGAAGAAGAGCGCCGTCAGGGCCTGGCGATCCTCGACTGGGTGAGCCTGTTCGCCCTTGCGGTAAACGAGGAAAACGCCGCGCGCGGTCGTATCGTCACCGCCCCAACCAACGGCGCTGCCGGGGTGATCCCCGCCACCGTTGCCTACTATGTGCGCTTTGTGCACGACCCGGCAATCCACGGCGACCTCAAGGACCAGGTAGTGGAATTCCTGCTGACCGCCGGTGCCATCGGCATGCTGTTCAAGAAAAACGCGTCCATTTCCGCCGCCGAAGTGGGCTGCCAGGGTGAGATCGGCGTCGCGTGCTCCATGGCATCCGCGGGGCTCGCCGCGGTCCAGGGCGGCAGCAACCAGCAGATCGAAAACGCCGCGGAGATCGGCATGGAGCACAACCTGGGGCTCACCTGCGACCCCATCGGGGGACTGGTGCAAGTGCCCTGCATCGAGCGCAATACCATGGGCGCAGTGAAGGCGATCAATGCCGCGCGCCTGGCCCTGCGTGGAACCGGTGCGCATATCGTGCCCCTGGACAGCGTGATCGAAACCATGCGCCAGACCGGTATCGATATGCAGAGCAAGTACAAGGAAACGTCCCTCGGCGGCCTTGCCGTAAACGCGGTGAACTGCTGATCTCGCACACCTTCAGCCCGGCACCCCGTGCCGGGTATAGATATCGAAACGCCCGGACTTGCCCTCCAGGGACAGGCTGGGTTTGGTATCCGCCAGATAGGGCGCCAGCCGCGGTCGCTTGACCACGGTGCGGTAATAACAGGCGGCGCGCGCCGGCGCCAACAGCTGGTTCGCGTCCTCGTCCGCCCCCACCAGCTGGTGGAACGCCACCATTTCTTTTTTCACCTTGGCGCTTTTGTCGCGACTGGGGAACATCGGATCCAGAAAAACCACCGGCAGCGATTCTTCCGGCTGCGCCGCCAGCCAGCCCGCGGCACTGCCCACCCGCTCTTCCAGCACCAGGCGCTTGGCAATCGGTGCCAGCTCCCGGTCCTCCAGCGCAGCTTCCTGCAGCCGCCGCAAGCCATCCTCCAGTAATGCATAGACCACAGGGTTGCGCTCCAGCATGCGCACACTGCAACCGAGTGAGGCCAGCACAAACGCGTCCCGCCCCAGCCCGGCGGTGGCATCTATAACCTGCGGGTAGAAGCCACCGCGAATACCCACCGCCTTGGCGACCTGCTGCCCCTTGCCGCCGCCGAACTTGCGTCGGTGGGCAGCAGCGCCGCTGACAAAATCCACCAGTACCGGACCCGGCGCCTTGCGACCGGTAGCGCAGAGCTGCAATGCGGGACCGAACTCCAGCACAAACGGGAATTCCTCGATGTCTTTTGGTGAAGCACTACCCAGAAATGGCAGCGCCAGGCTGGCGGCAAGCGCCTCAGCGCTCGGATTGAATTCGGCTTGCGCGGCGGTGACGGCCAACTGCATGGGGAAATTTCCGCTGAAAAGCGCTGAATTTACCCGGCCTGACTCAACCAATCCAGTGCCGGCTGCAATTCGCTACCGCGAAACGGGCGCACTTCCGCCGCAACGAAATGGTTGAGCAATTGCGGCATAAAACGCAACAGGGTGTTGTCAGAGAGGATTGCAATCTTGTGCAGCTGGCGATGCTGATTGCGAATAAACACGCAGTGGGAAACCAGATCGGCGAAACTCTGCCAACCGGTGAAATGGCGGGCGTCGATCAGCAACCCCTGGAGACCACCCTGCTGGCTAATCACCGGGTCCACCTGCGCGGCAAGCGCGCGAAACTCGGCGGGGTTCACATGCGCAACCGGCCGGATCTCGAGGATATCGTGATTGTGATGCCAGCAGTGCTCGATCATGGCCGCGTAACCAGTACAACTACTACACATTAAGCTTAGAAAACAAAAAGGCCGCGAACCAGTCGCGGCCTTTTGGCTTGCGCAAATGTGCGCTTCCAGTGAGACGCAGTTACTGCTGCGGCTCGTCCTCGGTTGTGGAATCTTCACCCTTGAGTTTGTCCATCGCGTCTTCGGCGGCATCTTTAGTGGCCTCACCGGCGTCCTCGATGGCATCCCCGGCTTTTTTCGCCGCATCTTCGATGACGTCACCGGCCTCAGAAGCCGCTTCCTTGGTCTCATCCAACAGGCTGTCGGACGTTTGTGGCTCACCGGTATCCGGCGTTTCCGGCGCTACGTCGTCGCTCTCCTGTGGCATGGTCGGATCCGAATCCATGTCCGGCGGTGTAGTGGTATCCGGCATGGAATCGTCCATGCTTTCGCTCTTGGGCTGCTCCATCTGGTCGTATTGATCATCGACCGCCTTGTCGGATTTCTGCGACATGAAGTAGCCGATGATGAGCAGTAAGATAATCAGTGGTAACAGTAGTTTTTTCATAAACCCAATGACCCCTGGTGGTTGCAGTAAATGTGTCGGAGCAAGACCCGTGCGGGCGGCATCCAGTTCCGGCGAATGTGCCCTTGCGGATCAACCCGGTCGGGCACAGCTTGCAGAGACTTGATGTGCAGCACCAAACTGCCCAGGTCTCGCCGTTGGAGCCACAGCATTCTTCACAGCATGTGTTTCTACGGAAGAAGTCAGCGCCAATACTGATAAGAATAATCTTCAATTGCCGCACTTCAAGGAACATTATTCCCAATTTACAGTGTTTATGGTTGTATCAGTGCCACTTTTTATTAGGTTGAGATCTATATGAGCTTCTCAGCCCTGGCTTTCAGGCTGTAGATAGGCCAGCAGCGATGCCGCGTCAGCACCGGCCATTACGCCCTGGCAACTGGCGATCTGCAGCCGCCCATCGGTATCGGTTTCCGCAAACAGCAGGTACTGCTCACCGCGCACCAACTTGCGGTCGCAGGCATCCAGTGTGATCCGGAATGCCACCAGCTCACCCTGCTCGCCCTTCCATACTTTCTGTGCGACACCGGAATAAACGTACCCCAGGATTGCTACCATGCCTGGCTCCGAGAGCGCGTTGTCCACCATCCGGTGCACACCGGTAATCTTGACCTGCGCCACCCACTCGGCGTGTTCGAACTGGCGAGCCACGTCACTGTCGTCAATGCGCTCGTAGACCTTTTGAAAATCCTCGTCACCGCTATTGCGCCCCGCCACCCGTGGGGCTTCCGACACGGGCATCGCTTTGTCGTCGGCACTGTCGTCGACGTTGTTGCCGGCCAGCGCTGCTGTCGTACTGACAAGGCATGCAATAACGGTCACCGCCAGGCGCAACGCCAGCTTCTCGATCGTGACACTAACCGAACCCAGTCTTTCCATGGCTTGTCTTGCGTACATCTCCTACTCCCTGGCGTGTTTTTATCGGGCAATAAAAAAGGGCGCCGAAGCGCCCTCTTATCTTGCTACTGCAGCGGTAGCAATTCCAGCTCAACCCGACGGTTGGCCTGACGGCCGGCGTCGGAGTCATTGGAAGCGATGGGGTAACGTTCACCGTAACCTACCGCCTGCACGCGACCGGCAGCCACTTCACGCTGGGCGAAGAAATTGGCGACAGACTGGGCGCGACGCTCAGACAGGTTCTGGTTGGTAACATCGGAACCAGTGCTGTCGGTGTGACCGCTGACGCGAATCGCTGTTTTGTCGAATTCGTTCAGTACCAGCACCACGGAGTCCAGCGTGTCGTAGAAATCGCTACGGATTTCATAGCGGTTGGTGGCAAAGGTAATGTTGCCCGGCATGATCAGGCGGATATTGTCGCCTTCACGCTGCACCCGCACACCAGTGCCTTCGAGACGCTGGCGCAGGGCCATTTCCTGGCGGTCCATGTAATAACCGATACCACCGCCAATGGCCGCACCACCGAGAGCACCGGTAATGGCCCCCTTCTTGCGGTCCTTTTTGCTGGCAGTTGCGGCGCCGATGATGGCACCAGCGACTGCCCCAGCACCAGCGCCCTTGGCGGCGTTGCTGGTTTTGCTCTCCTGGGTGTACGGGTCGAGGGTGGTACAACCTACCAGCGAACCCAGAGCAAGAATGGCTACCCATTTTTTCATTGAAGCTTCTCCTAACGCTTGTACTTATGACGGGTGAGAATTCGGCCAACCCCCGGTCTACCGAAAGTGGTATCTGGGGTCGATGCACGCAGTATCACAGGCAATTCCTGACTGGAAGCTGAACCGTGCTCGCCATGGCCGGGAAGACTATTCGGAAAGTGTGATCAGGTCTACCGTTCAGCTCGCATTTTGACGCCTCGATCAAGTTCGGTCTCTCGGCCGATCCGGCCTGTCAGCGTCGCGAAAGCCTGCTGTAATTGCGTGTAATTTGGTCGTCCACAAGATCTGTGGATAACTCTGTGCATGATTCTGTAAAACCGGACCGCAAGCGGCGACAACACTGGCCCCCAGCATTTTGCGCACTTTTTGACCCCTTTATAATAAAGCTTTTAAATCAATAGGTTAGCGACTTTTTTGCGCGCAGCGTACCAATTCCCGAAGTGGCCAGCGCCACGAAAAATTGTGCCGGGAACATGTGGAAAAAAACTTGTCAAGGCTTGACTTGCAGCGGATCAATCAAAAATCCGGCGGCGTATGCTGTCGGTAAAAGGAAGCGAGCGCCAATGTCGCGAGGGGGCAGAAAGGGAGGAATGCGCGGGTGGCAGCGAACAAAAATTACGCCGGGTTATCCCCGGCGTACCAGCCACCCAGCCCGCAGGTTAATAGTGCGGCGGCTTTTCATCCCCGGGACTTGCACCCTTGTGCATCTCGAAAATCAGGTCCTGGTATTTGCCCGACACTTCTCGCAAGCGGTTCATCAGCGCGCGGATCTGCGCATCCTGCGATGCAATCTGGTCATTCAGCTGCGCCAGGGTATCCTCCTGAAACGCCAACCGGGTTTCCAGTTCATCCACCCGCGCCGCCAGCTCGGTATTGCTTTCACTCATTAGTACAACCTCAATGTCGAAAACCGGAGATCAGAGCAAACGGCAAAGGCAGTTCACCAGCCCCACCGCGCGCTGGTCCATAAACAGGCTCTGCCCCATGCGGGAGGTGGCGTAGCCAAAGCCGATACCCGCTGCAGGATCCGCAAAACCGATACTGCCGCCGGCACCGGGATGGCCGAAACCGGCAGCGCTGCCGAAGTGCAGATCCTCAGCATTACCGGAGAGTATGAATCCGCAGCCGAACGCCACATCCGCCTGCAGAATACGATCCTGTGCCCTGCTCTGCTCGGTGGTCGCGTCCGCCAGTACTGTGGCGGGTAACAATGAGGGCGTGTCCGCTGACAGGTCTCCATATATGGTGGCCAGATCCCGCGCACTGAAGTGCCCGTTGGCAGCGGGGATCAAAGCGCTGCGCCACTCGTCGCCATTGGTCCCCATCATCAGGGTTACCGGGTTGGTAAATGCGGTGGCCACCGCGCCCTGGCGATCCTGTTTGATGGAGCGACCGATTGCGTTATCGCGCAGTTCCGGCAACGGCTTTTTCAGCGGCCCCACATCGGCAACCGAGGAGGAACGGTGGCCAACTGCACCGAAACCGCCATCCAGTGACAGCGGTTCCGCAATCAGCCGGCGATACAGTGTCATCAGCGGTTCGCCACTGGCTTTCTCTATCAGTCCCCCCAGGGTCCAACCGTAAAGAAACGGGGAATAGCCCTGTGCCGAGCCCGGCTGCCACCAGGGCTCCGTCGCCGCCACCTGCTGCAGGGCAGCCTGCCAGTCATAGATCAGGCTGTCGGCCACCCGTTCGCGAAAGGCGATGACACCGGAGCGGTGGCACAGGAGCTGACGGGCGGTGATTTCCGCTTTGCCGGCAGCGGCAAACTCGGGCCAGTAGTCCGCCACGGGCCGGTCCAGGTCGAGGTTGCCTGCGGCCACCTGCTGCAGTGCCAGCAGCGCCAGCACCCCTTTGGACGACGAGAACACATTGACCAGGGTGTCTTCCTCGAAGGCCCGCTCGCCCCCCCGGTCCGCACTGCCGGCCCACAGGGATGCCACCACTTCTCCGTGCTGGATCGCACAGAAAGCGGCGCCCACGTCGCCGTGTTCGCGAAAATTGGTGGCAAATGCGTCGTACAGCGCCTCGAATCCGGGCGCGCAATATCCCTGAATATCCATTGATCTCGACTACCTGTGGCAAGGATGGGTGTCAGCGGTGGGCGGCAAGAGTAATGACTTCCCGGGGCTGGCGCAAACCCCACCCTGGGGCTCAATCCGCGGAGGTGGGCTCAAAATCTTCCAGCCGGTAGCCGCAGTGCTTGCAGAACTCGGAATCCGCGTCGTGTCCGGCGCGGCCGCAGTTGGCACAGCGGGCCAGAGTCTTCTCCTTGCCCAGCTCGTGGGCCAGCTCCGCAGTCACAATGCCCGTGGGCACCGCGATGATGGAGTAACCGATCAGCATGGTCATGGAGGCAATGGTCTGCCCCAGCGCGGTGTGCGGGGTAATGTCACCGAAGCCGACGGTGGTGATGGTGACGATGGTCCAGTAGATACTGGTGGGGATACTGGTAAAGCCGTGCTTCGGCCCCTCGACCAGAAACATGATGGAGCCGAAAATGATGCACAGCACCAGCACGCTTGCGTAAAACACCAGAATCCTGCGGCGCGCCTGCCACAGGGAACGCATCAACAGGTTGGCGTCGCTCAGGTAGCGCACCAGCTTGAGCACCCGGAACACCCGCAATACCCGCAACAGTCGGATCACCATCAGGTAGGTGGCGCCGGTAAAGATCAGCGCGAGGTAACTGGGCAGGATCGCCAGCAGGTCCACAATGCCGTAGAAGCTGAAAATATAGGCCTTGCGGTCCGTCGCGCAGTAAATCCGGGTCAGGTATTCCACGGTAAACAACGCGGTAAAAATCCATTCGAGGGTAATGAACAGCTCGCCATGGCGCACGGACCAGCTCTCGATGGAGGCCAACATCACCAGTGCCACACTCAGCAGGATGGTCCAGATCAAAATCACATCGAAGTTCTTTCCCGCCGGTGTGTCGGTGCCGAAAATCACCTCGTTGAGCAGCTTCCTGGTGCCAGTCAATGCCATGCAATCTGATCCTGATTTGTTTCCCTAAGGCTGGTATGAGCCCCGGCGACATTCGCGGTCCGACCGGGGAGCATGCAATGCAGTGGCACACATTCTAGCCGAGCCCTAGCGGGAGATTAAGTGCCACGATGCGCTGCCGACGCATTAACAGTCGCCGGGGATTTCGCTATCCTTGCGCCCTCTTCAATTATGAGCCACAGATCCACCGGCTATCAGGGACTCTCATGCGCGACAAGAACCGCCTCGTCTACTCCACCGACCGCGGCCGAATCAAAGAGGAACCGCGGGCGGAAACCCGCCACAGCGGTGATGGCATCGTGCGTATCCAGCGGGAGACCAAGGGGCGCAAAGGCAAGGGCGTGACCTGCGTGCGCGGATTGGAGGGCAGCGACAGCGAACTGAAGCTGATACTGGCGGAACTCAAAAAGCGCTGTGGTTGCGGCGGTACCCTGAAGGACGGCGTTATCGAAATCCAGGGTGACAAGCGCAGCGAGATCAAGACAGCACTGGAAGCAAAGAATCTGAAAGTGAAACTGGCCGGCGGCTGACCGGCCAGAGCCGGTTACGAGAGCACGCCGGCAAGGCGCAACGGCCTGATGTTGCGCCGCCTTTCTTCCGCCAGGCACAGCTCCAGCAACTCAGCCAGCACCTGCTGGTAGCACTCCACAACCAGCGCGCAGACGTGCTTGCAGCGGAGCTCGACCGCCTGCAGGCGACCGCGTTCATCCCGCGCTTGCTGCCCATCCAGAAACGACCGCGACTCGGAAAATACCGCAACGCGCTGCGCAAGCGCGGCGCCCATGGCCTCGCCGTGATCCTCTACCAGGGCCAGCAATTGGTCGATCTGCTTCAGGATAAGCGCCGTATATTTCTGCAGCAGCTGCTCCGGTATTTTTTCTTCCGCCATCTGCTCTATCGCCTCACTGACGAGGTCGCCGTACTGCTCCAGGGACGCGAGGGGCTCCCGCAGGCGGTCGAATGCGGCAAGCTGCGACAGCAGTTCCTGACTGCGGCTGTGCTCGGATACATCCAGTGTCTCCAGCGCCTTCAATATCCGCTGGTAGAACATCTGCCATATCCTGTGGCGTTGCTGCTGGCATTCCTTGAGTCGCTCGCGATTGTCCCGTCGGGACTCGTCGGCGGCTGCTGGTGTGACGCCACTGAGGTGGTATTTGCCCGGATCCACCTTGCAGTTGCTGCGCAACAGCGCGGCGCCCAGCTGGATACGGGAAGCGGCCAACTGCAGGGTGGCATGGCGCTGCTCCTGCTCCCGCAGGTCCACCAGACGGCTGCGCAGCCAGTCCACGGTCTGCTGCAGGTCCATTTGTTGCAATTCCTCATGGGCCGGCACTTTGAGCGCAAGCAGTTCCCGCGGCATGACCCGGTTGAAATACTCCGCCAGTACCCCCTGCGCCTGTTCCACCTCTTTGTTGGCGGTCATCAACAGGTGGTTGTCTACCGCACGACAATGCTCATCGACCCCCAAGCGGCTGACACGACTACTCAGTTCGCGGAACTCCGCAAACAGCTTGGCCAGGCTGAAATCGCTGCGGGCCAACATCGACGGCAGCTGGCGCTCTTCCATTTCTGCCACCCGGCTGTGGTTGGCGGGCTCAGCGGGGTTCCAAACATCGGAATCCTCATCCATCGCCAGTTCGATGCTGGAACGAGTTTCAGAATCCAGATTGCGATACAGCCAGCCCACCGCGGCGGGATAGTCGCTCAAGCGCTTACCCATCAGCTGCGCTTCGCGATTGATTTCACTGGTAACCAGATCCGCGTGGACCAGCTGGTGCCAGCGGGCGGCGAATCCGGCACAGGCATCGCTGCCAAGCACGCTCGCCGCAATCCCATCAGCGCGCCGCTCGAGCAGGGTTCCCAGCCCCTTGCTCAGCCCCCGATGCAGCCCGTGCAGGCGTTCGATCACCGGCACCAGCGCAAGGCCGGACATTGCAAGCAACTTGTGCAGGGCGCGCGCCGGCCCCTTCGCTTCGCCACCGGCAGACACCACGGTACTCTCACTCTCCAGCGCTTCCTGCATGGCCTGCAGTCGCTGCTGCGGCACCAGCTGCAACCAGCTGGCGACCCGAATCAGGCGAGTCTGGTGGAACGACAGAGCACGCGCGATAAGTGCCAGGTTATCGCCCCCGTTCAACGTGGCAGCTGCGGACAGGCCGAGGGAGAGGGTGACTTCGCCGCGCCAGTGCGCAACAAAACCCTCGCTGCGCGCCAGGGTATCCGCCCCCGGATTGGCCTGCACCGCCGTGGGGACAACCCCGTCAAGCTTGCCTTTAAGTATTTCCAGCAGCAGGAACAGCCCCGGTGCGTCGGCCTTGCCCAGGGAAATCCCCGGACTGCCGGAATCGCGACGGGCGCGGTAATAAGGAATCAGGAACAGTGCGGCAAACAACCCCAGCAGAAGCAGTGTCAAACCGCTGCCGATCAGGGTGCCAGCGCCCAGGGACCCGGCCATAACCGCCTCGGGAATACGCCACAGGGCGAGGCACGCCTGGTAAACACAGAATACGGCGAGTGACAGGAACACCAGGGGTACGAGGCAGGCCGCCGGCAGTGCCGCGAGCAGGCGCGCGCGCTCGGCGGCAGAGGGGCCGCCTGCCCCACTGCGGTCATCCTCAAACAGCGCGGCCAGTTGCTCCCGCGCGCGCGCAGTCGAGGCCGCCTCGGCTGCCGGCTTTTTGTGATCTACCTGTGTCGGGTTTGCCGGTGCCTGCTTTTCCGGCGCTGCCGGCTTATCCTGCTGCTCGCGCCTGGCGCTCTCCTCAACCACAGCGGGGGACGACGCCACCACCTTCGCAGGTGCCTCTTTGCGCTCGCGACGCTGCTGGGCAAATTGCATGCGCGCCAACAGCGCGCGGTTGTCGAACTTGCCCGCCGGGTGCACTTCGATCTTGAGTCCAATCTGCTGCAGCTGGGTGCGGTATTGCACCACCTGTCCCGGTGACAGCTGATCCTTGATTACCCACCCCTTCAGTAACAACCGGCGCGCCTGTTGCGCCGAAATCGAGAAGGTACTGGTTACCTGCGCCAGAACCTCTCCCGGTTCCTTGGCGCGCAGTGTTTTACCTGCGGAAACAATCTGAAACTTTTGCTGGCCCGACATGGTTTGCCCCCAAAATCCCTTTAACCCCAATTTGCTCCGCGCCCGGTGTCCGAGCGCGGTCTGCCGGAAGATTAAAATATTCCTCTAGCGCTGATTGCGCACTGGTTCTCAGGTAATTTGGACGGGCGTAACACCTTGCCGGATTATCAACCGGGTTCACAGCTGGCGAGAGAACAGGGTCTCAATAGGAGATTCCCCCTCTCCGCTTGCCGGTCGCGGTCATTGGTCCGGCCACACCATCAGCAGCACCTGTCCCGCCAGCGCCTCCAGGGTCAGGCCGCGCCGGCGGGGCTTGAACCAACTGTGACTGTGGACCAGGGCCCCCAGTAACAGCTTGCGCGCAAGCTGCGAATCCGCGATACCGACGCCGGCGGGGCGCCGTTGCAACGCTGCGATCCAGATGGATTCGTAGTGTTCGCGTTCGTCCAGCACCCGCCGCTGGCTTTCCGCCGACAGGCTGCGCCACTCACTCACCAGAATCGGAAACCCCGGTACCGCAAGGCCGTGAATCGCTTCCAGTTCACAGCGGATACAGGCCAGCAGGCGTGCCTGTGGACTCTCTTGCGCCGCAGCCGCAGCCGCCATGCGTGCCGTCGCCACCCGGGAAACTTCCAGCATCACCTGGCACAGCAGCTCTTCCTTGTTGCGAAAGTGGTGGAAAATACTGCCAGACAAAATGCCCACCTCCGCGGCAATATCCCGCACCGTGGTCTGGGCAAAGCCTTTCTCCTGAAACAGGCGCGCCGCCGCGTGTAACAGGCGCCCGCGGGGACCATCCGGATCGCTGACTTCGCCGGTGGCCACCAGGCCCGCCACCAGCTTGCGCTCACTGGCGGTACCCTTTCGCGCCTTGGCGCTGGCCTCGTTCATCACTGCTTTTTTCACGGATTCACTGTTCAAAGACTTCCCCACTTGCCATTCGCGCCGGTTCGCTTGACAACCCGGTTGATAACCAAGCGCTTGCTTGGTAGCGTAGAGCGCATTATTTACAGAGGCGGCAGACCGTGCAACCCATTGGCTCCGATATCAACACCCAGGGCGAAGAGTTCCATCACAATCGTGCCGCCATGGAGCGGGCCCTCGCCGGTTTTCGCCAGGCACAGCAAAAGGTGGTCGACGCGGAGCAGGCCAAGGCCGAGCGCTACCATCAATGCAACCTGCTGTTGCCGCGGGAGCGGCTGAGCCACCTGCTCGACCCGGGCACACCGTTTATCGAACTCTGTGCACTGGCGGGTTACAAACTCTACGACGACCGCGATGGCACCGGCGCCGGCGGCGGCGCCATCTGCGGAATCGGTACCGTCAGCGGCCGCCGCTGCCTGGTGCGGGTGGACAATTACGCGGTCAAGGGCGGCACCATCTCCCCGGCGGGCATGGACAAGGCCCTGCGTATCCAGCAGGTTGCCCTGGAAAACCGCCTGCCACTGGTGACCCTGGCCCAGAGCGGCGGCGCCAATCTGATGTACGCCAATGAAACCTTTGCCCCCGGCGGGCGCGGCTTCGCCAATCAGGCGCGCCTGTCCGCCGCGGGTATTCCGCAGGTCACCGTGGTGCACGGCAATGCCACCGCCGGCGGTGCCTATCAGCCGGGGCTGTCAGATTATGTGGTACTGGTGCGCAATCAGTCCGGCATGTTCCTGGCCGGCCCACCACTGTTAAAGGCGGCCACCGGCGAGATCGCCACGGAAGAGGAACTGGGCGGCGCCGAAATGCATTGCGCCACGGCCGGCACCGGCGACTACCTGGCGGAAGATGACCGCGACGGCATCCGCCTCGCCCGTGAAATTGTCGCAACCCTGCCCTCCCCCTGTGCGGAACCGTTTCAGCGGCAATGGCAGGAACCACTCTATCCTTGTGATGAACTGCTCGGGGTTGTGCCGGCAGACAGCCGCACCCCCTACCCGGTCGAAGAGGTCCTTGCGCGCATCGCCGATGGCTCCGCCGCACTGCCGTTCAAACCGCAATTCGACCGGCAAACCTATTGCGGTCATATCCGTATCCAGGGGCACGCCGTCGGGGTCATCGGTAACAACGGTCCCATTACCCCCAAAGGTGCCAACAAGGCCGCGCAGTTTATCCAGCTCTGCGAACAGAGCGGCACACCACTGCTGTTCCTGCACAACACCACCGGCTTTATGGTGGGCACCGAGGTGGAACAGCAGGGCATCATCAAACACGGTGCCAAAATGATTCAGGCGGTTGCCAACGCGCGGGTGCCCAAGCTCAGCATCGTGGTGGGCGGCTCTTACGGCGCGGGCAACTACGCCATGTGCGGGCGCGGCTTCGATCCGCGTTTTATCTTCGCCTGGCCCAACTCGCGCACCGCAGTAATGGGCGCGGCCCAGGCCGGCAAGGTTATGCGTATTGTCAGCGAACAGAAGATGCAGCGCAGCGGCGCGGTGGATGCCGCGGCTCTCGACGCGCTGGAGAAAGACACCGCGGCATTTATGCAAGCGGGCTCCGACGCGCTGTCCTGCAGTGCGCGCCTGTGGGACGACGGCATCATCGACCCGCGGGATACTCGTACCCTGCTGGGCCTGCTGCTGGAAATCTGCGGCGACGCCGAGCGTGTGAAACTGCGCGAAAATACTTTTGGCGTCGCCCGACTTTAATATCAAAACAATAACCCGCGGAAATACACCCATGAAGCTGACCGACGAGCACCGGGAACTGCAGCGCACCGTTCGCCATTTCGTAGAGCAGGAACTGAACCCCCACACGGATGCGTGGGAGGCCGCAGGCAGTTTTCCCATTCGCGACCTGTTCGAGCGCCTGGGCGAGCTGGGATTACTGGGGATCAGCAAACCGGAACACTGCGGCGGCCTGGGACTCGATTTCAGTTACGAGACGGTTTTCCTTGAAACCCTGGGTGCAGCCCATTGCGGCGGTGTCCCCCTGTCCATTTCCGTACAGACCGCCATGGCCACCCCCGCACTGGCGCGCTTCGCCCACAAAGAGCTGCAGGAAGAATTTCTGAGTGCCGCAGTGCGCGGCGAGGCCATTGCCTCCATCGCCGTGTCAGAACCGGGGGCCGGCTCGGACGTTTCCGCAATTACCACCACTGCGGTCGCCGATGGCGATGACTACATCATCAACGGCAGCAAAATGTGGATCACCAATGCGCCCCACGCCGACTTTTTCTGCACCCTGGTCAATACCGGTGGCGACAAGGCACACAGCAACAAATCCCTGATCATTGTTCCGGCCAAGCTGCCCGGCGTGCGGGTGGGCAACCGTTTGCACAAGATGGGCATGCGCTCGTCGGAAACCGCACCGGTATTTTTCGACAATGTGCGGGTTCCCAAGCGTTTCCGGATCGGTGAGGAAGGCAGTGGTTTCCTGCTGCAGATGCTGCAGTTCCAGGAAGAGCGCCTTGCCGGTGCCGCCCTGACACTGATGGGTTTGGAAAACTGTATTACCGCCACCATCGACTATGTGCGCGAACGGGAGGCCTTCGGCGCGCCGCTGCTGAACAACCAGACAGTACATTTTTCCCTCGCGGAAATGCAGACCGAAGTGGAATGCCTGCGCGCCCTCACCTACCGCGCGGTGACCGCCTATATACAAGGCGAAGATGTCACCACCCTGGCATCGATGGCGAAACTCAAGTCCGGGCGCCTGACCCGCAGCATCCCGGACCAGTGCCTGCAGTACTGGGGCGGCATGGGTTACATGGAAGAGACCCCGATCAACCGCGCCTACCGCGACCTGCGCCTGACCGCCATCGGAGGCGGCGCCGATGAGGTAATGCTCGGTATTATCTGCAAGTTGATGGGTATTCTGCCATCGCGCAAAAAGATCCAGCCATGAAAGCGACCACAACACACGCCGGGGGCGCAGCCATGCCCACCTTGTTGATCGCCAACCGCGGAGAAATCGCGCTGCGTATCATGCGCACGGCCAAACAGATGGGCTTTCGGACCCTGGCCGTATTCAGCGATGCGGACCGCGGCGCGCCCCACGTACTGGCGGCGGACCTAGCCATACCCATCGGCGGCAATACCCCGCAGGAATCCTACCTGGATATCGGAAAAGTGATCGGGGCTGCACTGCAGGGCAACGCGGACTGCGTGCACCCGGGCTATGGTTTCCTGTCGGAAAACACCGACTTTGCCCGCGCCTGTAGCGACGCCGGGCTCACATTTATCGGTCCGTCACCGGAAGTGATCGAGTTGATGGGCAACAAACGGCGTGCGAAAGAATTTGCCCTGCAGGCGGGCGTGCCCTGTATCCCGGGTTATCAGGGAACCGGCAGCGATAGCGAGCTCGCAGCCCGCGCAGCGGAAGTCGGCTACCCACTGATGCTGAAGGCCGCCGCCGGTGGCGGCGGTCGCGGAATGCGCGTCGTGCGCGGTCCCGAAACACTCGCGGAACAACTCCGATCAGCCCGCGCCGAATCCCTGGCGGCATTCGGCAGCGATGAAATCATTCTCGAGAAGGCGCTCGATAACAGCCGCCACATCGAAATCCAGGTATTTGCCGACCGCCACGGAAACTGTATTCACCTCGGCGAGCGGGACTGCTCCATTCAGCGTCGCCACCAGAAAGTCGTGGAGGAAGCCCCCTCCCCTGCGGTCAGCCCGACATTGCGGGAAAGGCTCGGACAGGCCGCGGTGACACTGGCACAAGCCTGCAACTATACCGGCGCAGGCACCGTGGAGTTCCTGTTGGATGCGGAGGAAAACTTTTACTTCCTGGAAATGAACACCCGCCTGCAGGTGGAACACGGAGTCACTGAGCTGGTCACCGGAACCGACCTGGTGGCCTGGCAACTACAGGTGGCCCACGGCGAGGCGCTGCCCCTGTCCCAGGCGGATATCCAAATTCACGGGCACGCAATCGAAGTGCGCCTGTACGCGGAAGACCCGGAGCAAAACTTCCTGCCCCAGAGCGGGAAAATCCTGCAGTGGCATTCACCCGCAAACTTCGCCCACCAGTCCGAAGCCACCCAGCGGATGCGCTTCGACCACGCCCTGGCGGAAGGACTGGAAATATCGCCCTATTACGACCCCATGCTGGGCAAACTGATGGCCTGGGGCGAAAGCCGGGATTGTGCGCGCGGCGTTTTGTCCCGAGCCCTGGGTGAGCTGCCATTGATAGGACCGCGCAACAACCGCTTCTTCCTGCAACAGATCATGCAAGATCCGGTGTTCTCCGCTGGCGCCGCCCACACCGGATTTCTCAACGGACAATTCACGCCAGCAGAAGCTTCACCGTCATCGAGAGATGTTGCCCGCGCGCTGGGCGTAGCGCTGCTGCACCACCTCTCAATTCCCGCGCTGGAAAGGCGTGCGGGACGCGCCAACTGGCACAGCAATGGGATGGCAATGCCAAAACATTACCGCATCGACGATGGCCACGACTGCCAGCAGGTTGAGCTCGGTACAGCGGGCGCCCAGGGTTACCTCGCGCGGCTGCCGAGCGGCCTGGAGATAGCTGTCGACCTGTCCAGCGCTGCGATTACTCCCTCGTGTGCGAGTCTCACCTGTGTGACACTGAATGGCATACAACAACGTGCACAGTGGCATTTGGCTGAGCGGGCGCTGGTGCTGATATTTCAGGGCCGGCAGTGGACGTTTCGGGATGTCACCTATGCACCCGCACGAGCCAAGCACGCACAGAGTGACGGCTGTATCCGCGCGCCCATGGAGGGCAACCTGACCCGAATCTGCGTGGAGGTGGGAGAAACCGTAACCTGCGGTGACCTGCTGGCGACCATGGAGGCAATGAAAATGGAACACGCGCTGAAGGCCGACTGCGACGGCGTCGTCAGCGCAATTGACAGCAGCGCCGGCAGCCAGGTCAAGAGTGGCCAGCCCCTGATTCAGATCCAGGTTGCCAAGGAGCCGGTCGAGGAAGCCGCTTCACCGGATTGAACCGCAATAGGGCCTACAGGTCTTTCACGGCTCCTGTGTATGCTCGCCAGGAATATGCGGGCCGCCGCGCCATACGTCCGCCTCAATACCCGGAATATCGTGCTTACTGGCGTCGAATACGGGCTCTGCAATTCCCCGTGCCAGCTGGGCCTCGTAATCGGCAAATACCTTAATGGCCACCCCGGACAGCAGCAAGATCGCCAGCAGGTTGGCCGACGCCATAAAGCCCATGGACATATCGGCCATATTCCACAGCAATTGGAAATTCGCCGAGCTACCGCTCCAGGCTACCCAGGACCCGAACAGAATAAAAACGATATACAGGAAGCGGTAGCAGAAAATCGAAAACCGCGTGTGCCAGAGATAGAAAATATTGGTTTCCGCGTAGTAATAATTGGCGATGATTGAGGTGAATGCGAAGAAGATCAGCGCAAACGCAACAAAGCTGTTGCCCCAGCTACCCACCTCACTCGCCAGCGCGGTCTGCGTCAGGGTCACGCCTTCCATAGCGCCACCGAGTTGAACGTTACTCAACAGAATAATAAATGCGGTGGAGCTGCAGATCATCATGGTATCCAGAAATACCGATGCCATCTGCACATACCCCTGCACCACCGGATGTTTGACATCCGCCGCTGCGCCCACGTTTGGGGAAGACCCCATACCCGCTTCATTGGAAAACAGCCCGCGCTTGATGCCATTGGCCACCACCGCACCAAAGGCGCCAGCGCCCGCCTCCCGCACGCCGAAGGCACTGCTGAAAATCAGAGAAAATACCTCGGGAATACGTGGAAGATTGGTGAAGATCACAAACAGTGCGATAGCGATATAACACAGCGCCATGATCGGCACCACAATCGCGGCAAATCGCCCGATGGACTGAATGCCACCAAAAACGATGACTCCCGCGAGAATGGCAACCAGCACCCCAACTACAAGCGGGTTGATACCCCAGGCCGCGTGAATCGCCTCCGCCATCGCGTTGGCCTGTACCGCGTTAAAGAAAAACCCGAAGCAGATGACAAGAAAAACGGAAAACAGTATCGATAGCCACTTCCAGCGCCTGCCCAGACCCTTGTCGATATAGTAAGCGGGGCCGCCACGAAAGGTGCCGTGTACCTCGCCCTGCTCTTTGAAAACCTGCGCGAGGGTATTTTCTATGAGACTGGTGGCCATCCCCAGCATGCCCACCACCCACATCCAGAAAACCGCGCCCGGACCGCCGACGGTAATGGCCACCGCGACACCGGCAATATTCCCTGTTCCAACGCGGGCCGCGGCGCTGGTCGCAAATGCCTGGAACGCGGACACCGAATCGGAGTGTTCCTTGTGAAAGCTGTGCGCCATCACACGCAACATATGGCCGAAGGCCCGGAACTGGGCAAAGCGGGTGCGGACGGTAAAGTAGATGCCTGCGGGCAACAGCGCCGCGATAAGGATACCCAGCCACCAGTAGCCGCCCAAACCGCCCCAGGTCAGACTGTTACCCCAACTGACCAGTGAACCCAGGACGTCCAGTAAACCCTGCATGCCGTTCTCCGCCGCGCGTTTCGCCGCCTACTCTGCCGTGCTCTTCAGCGACCTGTCAGCTATATGTCAGCAACCCGCCCAGGCCCGCCAGGCACTCGGACAGGTACAGGCCGCTGGCATCAAATGACGCAGTCTCTCTAAGACTAGCAGCCGCGGAGTATTGTGTTGTCGGGGAAGTACTGACTACAGAAAAATTTCCCGAGCCCTTGCCGGCGACACCACTTTGCGCCCCGCCTGTTCAGCGACGGCCACCAGCGCCTCGATCAGCTGCCCATTACCCGTGGTACGCCCGCCATCCGGCAGATAAAAAGTGTCTTCCATACCGGTACGCAAATGGCCACCAAGTTCGGCGGTTTTGCGGTGCACAGGCCAGATTTCCTGCCGCCCGATCAGGGTTGTCTGCCACAGTGCACCGGGCTTCATATAGCGGGGCAGTATTTCCAGTAATTCCGGGTCCGCCGGCATGCCGGAGGCGACCCCCATCACCAGGTTGTAATTCGGCCGGGCTACCAGCCCCACATCGGCAAACATGCCCACCGAGCGCACAATCCCCACATCGAAGCATTCGAATTCCGGGCGAATGTTCTCCTGCCCGCACACTGCCAGCAGCTCCTCCACTTTCTCTACCGTGTTTTCGAACAACATCGGCGGCCATGCCCACTCACCGTTGGCGCGGACTTTGAGGTAATTGAGGCTACCGGCATTGCACGCGGCAATCTCCGGCTTCCCGGCGCGCAGGCACTCCAGCGCACCCTGCTGGTCGCGGCCGATGGTGCCGGTGGTGAAGTTCAGAATGACCCCGGGACAGGCCGCGCGAATCGCCTCCGCGATGGCCAGCGCCACTTCCGGGTCCCAGCTGGGCAGGTGCCCCCGGTTCGGCTCCTGGGCACGAAAGTGGATGTGCATCACCGAAGCCCCCGCGTCAAATGCCTCGCTTGCCGACGCAGCCATTTGCTCCGGCGTCACCGGAACCGGGTGTTGCTGCGGGTTGGTCAGCACCCCGGTGAGCGCACAGGTGACAACCACTTCGTCGGCATGGGGAGCTGGGGAAATGTCTGACATGGGAATCTTCCGGCAAGTTACAGGTTTTGTGTCTATTTTCAGCAAGTGGGGGGCAGCGATCACCACCGTTTAGCCCCCGACCCAATCAACCAAGCACTTGCTTGGTTTCAAGACGTGATTCCGAGCCTAGCACAGTGGCAAAGTGTGCAACAGCACCTCTTGCCACGGCCTCTCGCGGCGACTCCGGCCTTCAGTCTTGCCGCTACTATCTTGCCACTACCGGAGGGTGCCGGCGTACAATGCCGCCGCTCAGGCAAGAATTTGTTTTTCGATGCGAACAGGAGAACCCGCATTGTCCCAGCCCGACAAAGCTCCCGTGCAAGCCCCCTATGGCAGCTGGCGCTCCCTCATCAGTGCCGACCTGCTGACCACCGGTAATGTCCGCCTCAGCGAAGCCCGCCAGCTTGATGGCCGCACCTATTGGCTGGAATCACGCCCCTCGGAAAAAGGCCGTTCCGCACTGGTGGAGCTCAGTGACGCCAATGGCCGCCGCGACCTGTTGCCCGCACCGCTGAGTGTGCGCTCAAAGGCGCACGAATACGGCGGCGCCAGCTATACCGTCGCGGATGGCTGGGTGTATTTTGTGCTCGCCGCGGACCAGCGCATCTACCGTATGCCCCTGGACGGCAGTGTGCCGGAGCCCCTGACACCGGAAGGCAACTTCCGCTACGCCGACCTGGTGGTGGATTCCGGGCGCAACCGCCTGATCTGCGTGCAGGAAGACGAAAGCCGGGAAGATCGCGAGGCGATCGCGAGAATCGTCTCTGTAGCCCTGAGCGGCGAAAAACTCCCCGAGGTGCTGGTAGAGGGGGCCGATTTTTATTCCAATCCGGCGCTGAACCCCGCGGGGGACCAACTCAGTTTCCTGCAATGGCACCATCCCGATATGCCGTGGGACGCAACCGAACTGATGCTGGCAACCATCGATAGCAGCGGCGCACTCCAGCCCCCCGAGAAAGTGGCCGGCGAAGGAGATGAATCCATCTTCCAGCCCCAGTGGTCCCCCGATGGCGAGCTGTATTTTGTCTCCGACCGCAACAACTGGTGGAACCTGTACCGCCTCGGGGATGCGCAGCCGGTTTGGCAAAAGCAGGCAGAATTCGCCACCCCGCAGTGGGTGTTCGGCATGTCCACCTACGGCTTCCTGAACCCGCGGGAAATATTCTGCACTTTTACCGAAAACGGCCGCTGGCAGCTGGCAACAATCGATCTGGAAGACGGTCAAGCGACCCCGCTGCCCCATGCCGGCTGCGATTTTGAAAGTATCAGCTGCGACGACGGCCGCGCCGTATTTATCAGCGCCGCCCCCGCAGAATTCCCCGCGGTTTCCCGCTACAACAGCGCTTTCGACACGTTTGAGATACTGGCGAGCAGCAGCACTACTGCCCTCGCACCGGAATTACTGTCACAAGCCCAGGCGGTGGAGTTCGCCGTGGGCGACCGCACCGTTCACGGCTTTTACTACCCGCCGTGCAATCCCGCGTTCCGGGCGCCGGAGGGAGACCTGCCACCGCTGATCGTATTCAGCCACGGCGGCCCCACCGGGGCCACATCCGCGGGTCTCAACCTCAAGGTGCAATTCTGGACCAGTCGCGGCTTCGCCATCCTCGACGTGAACTATTCCGGCAGCACCGGCTACGGGCGCGCCTATCGCGACCGCCTGCAGGACAACTGGGGCATTCTGGATGTGGAAGATGTGTGTGCCGGTGCGGAATACCTGGTGCGCGGCGGCCTCGCTGATCCCAGGCGCCTGCTGATCAAGGGCGGCAGTGCCGGCGGATACACCGTGCTCGCCGCCCTCGCGTTTCACGATACGTTTTCTGCGGGCGCCAGCCACTACGGCGTCGGCGATCTCACCAGCCTCGCCCGGGATACCCACAAGTTCGAATCCCGCTACCTGGACAAACTGGTGGGGCCCTGGCCGCAAGCAGAGGCCACTTACCGGGCGCGCTCACCCATCGAACATATCGAACGGTTGAACTGCCCGGTGATTTTTTTCCAGGGGCTGGAAGACAAGGTGGTGCCGCCAAACCAGGCCGAGGCCATGGTCGCGGCACTCAAACAGCGCGGGCTGCCGGTGGCCTATATTACCTTTGCCGAAGAGGGTCACGGTTTCCGCAGCGCCAGCAGCATCAAGATGGCCCTTGAGGGCGAGCTGGAATTCTACAGCCGCACATTCCATTTCCCGCTGCCGGAACCCGGCCCCGGTATAGACATCGCGAACCTGGACAACAACACCGGGGGCACTACCTGATGGGAAGATGGAGGCCACCCCGCCCCCGGGGCTCCCGCTATATTACGCCCGAGGGCGCCCAGCGCATGCGCGCGGAAGTGAAGTTCCTGTGGGAACAGGAACGCCCCCGGGTCACCCAGGCGGTGAGCGATGCGGCAAAGCTCGGCGACCGTTCGGAAAATGCCGATTACATTTACGGCAAGAAAAGACTGCGGGAAATCGACAGCCGGGTACGCTTCCTGACCAAGCGTCTGGAAGAGATTACCGTGGTGGATCGCATCCCCGACGAGCGGGAAAAAATTTTCTTCGGTGCCTGGGTAACCCTGGAAGATGACGACGGCAAGACGGTGAAATACCGCATCGTCGGGCCGGATGAATTCAATGTGAAGGAAGGTCTGATTTCCATGGACTCCCCCGTCGCCCGCGCCCTGCTGGGCAAGCGCCTGGACGACGAGGTGGAAATCCAGCAGATGGAACAGTGGGTGACCTATTACATCTGCGAGATCGAATACCCGGCCATATCAACGGACAGCTGATCCGCCGATATGGCCAAGAGCCATTAGCACGGCCAATACAATTAAATCAGCGCACGCCTTCCAGCAGGTGGCGCGCGATGATCAGGCGCTGGATCTCGCTGGTACCTTCATAGATGGTGGTAATGCGCACATCCCGCGACATCCGCTCCAGCGGGAACTCGCGGGTGTAGCCCACCCCACCGTGCATCTGCAGCGCCACATAGCAGGCCCCGTTGGCTTTTTCAGAAGCGTAGAGTTTCGCCATGGATGCGGCGGGACCGAAATTCTGCCCCGCATCCTTTTGCCACGCTGCCTGCATCAGCAGCAGGCGCGCCGCTTCCAGTTCGGTATATTTATCGGCCAGCTGCCACTGCAACCCCTGGAACTGCGCCAGCGGTTTACCGAACTGCTCGCGCTCCTGCAGGTAGGCGCGGGCGCAGTCCAGCGCTTCCAGGCCGATGCCCAGCGCCAGCGAGCCGATACCGATGCGACCGCCGGCCAGCTCGCCCGCGGCGATGCGGAAACCGCGGTTCTCGTCACCCAGCATGTTGCTGGCGGGAATGCGGCAGTCCTCGAAGGAAACTTCATTGGTGACAGAAGCCTTCTGCCCCATTTTTTCTTCCGCCTTGCCGATAACCAGACCCGGGGTGCCGGCTTCCACCAGGAAGCAGGAAATGCCCTTGCCCTTGGGCGCAGCGGAATCGGTTACCGCCCACACCACGAACACACCGGCAAATTCTGCGCTGCTGATAAACAGCTTGCTGCCGTTCAAGACATAGTCGTCACCGTCTTGTACCGCGCGGGTGCGCATGGCGGCGGCATCGGAGCCTGAGCCCGGTTCGGTGAGGCAGAAAGAACCGGCGGAGTATTCGCCGCTGCAGATTTTCGGCAGGAAGTAATTTTTCTGCGCGTCGGTGCCCTGGGCCTGGATCACTTCCGCCACCATGTTGGTCACCGACGTGGTGGTGGCGACAGAGGCGCAACCGCGGGCGAGTTCGGTAATCGCCAGGCTGAAGGCGATGGTGCCGGCACCGGTACCGCCAAAATCCGGATCGATATTGATCCCCATAAAACCCAGCTCCGCCAGCTGCTTGAGTTTTTCCAGAAACAGCGGGCGATTGCCGGTCTTGTCAAAATCCGCAGCAACGGGCTTGAGTTCGCTGTCGGCAAACTGCCGCGCAGCGTCCTGGATCATCTGTTGCTCGTCAGTCAGTTCAAAGTTCATCGTACATCTCGCTATTCAGGTCGTTATTTTAATGTCGTGTCAGCAGGCGGCGCAGCGCCCCCTGCTGGATGGCCACTCCCAGCAGGATGAGCCCCAGCCCGGCAATGGTTGCCGGATGAATGGTTTCCCCCACCAGCAGCGCGATCAGCAATAGCGACAGCGGTGGCGAGAGATAAATGAAATTGCTGATACGGGCGGTATCGTCGCAGGTCATCATCGCCGCCTGCCACAGCAGGAAGGCAACTCCCATTTCAAACAGGCCAACATAGACCGCGCCGAACCAGCCCTCCACCGGTGGCCACTGCCAGCCGCCCTGCCACCACACCAGCCCGAAAAGCCAGGGCAGCCCGCAGACAAAGGTCAGGAACAGGTTGACCGCGGCGTTGCCGCCGATGCGGGTATTCAGCAGCCAGTAGCAGGACCAGATCAGGGTGCTGAGCAGCGCCAGGGCAACGCCCAGCGGATGCTCGAACTCCAGCGCCAGCGGTTGCCCCTTGGTGGCGATCACCAGCACACCGGTATAACAGATCAGGCCCGCCAGCAGATCCTGACGGCGCAACTTCTGCTTCAGTACCGGGACGGATAACAGCGCCAGGACCACACCCCAGGTGTAGTTCAGCGGCTGGGCCTGCTGCGCCGGCAACAGTGCATAGGCGTTGAACAGCACCAGGTAATAGAGGAAGGGATTGCAGAAACCCAGCGCCAGGTACCAACCCCGCTTGCGGCGCCAGTTGTCCGCCAGGTCACCCCAGCGGTGTTGCCAGGAAATCACCCCCGCCATAAACAGGGTGGAGACCACCGAGGCGATCGTCACCAGTTGTAGTGGCGTGAGGTATTGCAGTGACAGCTTGAACGCACTGGCAACGGTAGACCAGCAGGCCACCGCAGCCAGCGCATAGATTGTCGCGCGACGATTTACTCCGCTTACGCTTCCCACTGATACACCTACCTACGCATATTAGTATTTCTGGAATCGGGGACTAAGCTGCGGAGGGTATTAACGCTTGCCGGTTTTCGGTTCCGGGTCCGGCACCGCCACCGAGGTATCGGTTTTCACCTCCTGGATGACCACGTAGGTGTGGGTTTCCCGCACCCCGGGCACCGAGGCCAGCTTTTCACCGAGGAATTGGCGGTAGCCGAGCATATCCTTGATGCGAATTTTTACCAGGTAATCGAAGCCACCCGCCACCATGTGGCACTCCTGCACCTCTTCCAGGCTGGAAACATGGCTGTTAAAGGCCTCCAGGGCTTCGGTCGCGGTATCGTTCAGCGACACCTGGATATAGACCACGAGGCCAGCGTGTACTTTCAGAGGATCCAGCAGCGCGACGTAGTCGCGGATAAAGCCTTCCCGCTCCAGGCGCTTTACCCGCTCCAGACACGGGGTCGGGCTGAGATTGACCCGCCGGGCCAGCTCTACATTGGGCAGGCGGCCGGCACGTTGCAAAATCCGCAGGATCTGGCGATCGATACGGTCCAGATCTTCCAACTTCCTAGACATGACAAAATACCCTACTGGTGATTAAGCACATAAGCCCTATATTTAACCACACTCTTCGCCAATATGGCGATTAATTCTGGGACCTTTCCCACATAATCCGGTTTTTTATCCTGCAACCATTTTCGCCAGGGAGTACCGAGGGAAAAAGTATGCCTACAAACTTCGCCGGAGATTTGCAAAACGCCCGCCAGCGGGCCAGAGAGTACCTGCACGCCGACGAAAACGAATGCGTCAGTGAGCTGCTGGCGGCCCCCCGTCCGGGAGAGGCCCTGCGGGAGAAGATCCTGGTAACCGCCAGCGAGCTGGTGGTCAAATCCCGGGAACACCGCAGCAAGCGCGGCACCCTGGATGCATTCCTGCAGCAGTTTGGCCTGTCCAACAAGGAAGGCGTGGCACTGATGTGTCTCGCCGAGTCCCTGCTGCGGGTACCGGACGCCGATACCGCGGACAAGCTGATTGCAGAGAAGGTGCACTCCGGCAACTGGTCCAGCCACCGCGGCCAGTCTGACTCCCTGTTCGTGAATGCCTCCACCTGGGGCCTGATGCTGACCGGCAACATCGTGGAACTGGACCCGGACATTACCGAGAAGCCTTCCAGCTGGATGAAGCGCATGGTCAGCCGCATGGGTGAGCCCATGGTGCGCGCGTCCATGATGCAGGCGATGAAGATCATGGGCGGCCAGTACGTACTCGGCCGCACCATCAAGGAAGCCCTGAAGCGCGGACCGGCAGAAAACCAGCCAGGTACCCGCTTCTCCTTCGATATGCTCGGCGAGGGTGCGCGCACCATGGCCGACGCCCAGCGCTACTTCGATGCCTATATGATGGCTATCGAGGCGATCGGCGCCGACAACAACAAGCGCGACGTGGTAGAGGCCAACGGCATTTCCATCAAACTCTCCGCCCTGCACCCGCGCTACAGCGAACTGCAGCGCGAGCGGGTAATGAACGAACTGTTGCCCCGAGTCAAAGAGCTGTGTCTGGCCGCGGCAAAGTACGACATGGGCCTCAATATCGATGCGGAGGAAGCCGAGCGCCTCGACATTTCCCTGGATATTTTCGAAGCCCTGGCCCGCGATCCGGAACTGAGAGACTGGCAGGGACTCGGCTTTGTCCTGCAGGCCTACCAGAAACGTGCACCGCACGTGGCGGACTGGCTGATTGCGCTCGGCCGCGATACCGGCCGCAAGCTCATGGTGCGCCTGGTAAAAGGCGCCTACTGGGATACCGAGATCAAGCACGCCCAGCAAATGGGCCTCAGCGACTACCCGGTATACACGCGCAAGTGCCACACCGACCTGTCCTACCAGGTGTGTGCGAAACAACTGCTGGATGCCCGCGATGCGATCTATCCGCAATTCGCCACCCACAACGCCTACACCGTGGGCCTGATCCTGGAACTGGCCGGAGAGTCCGGCGGCTTTGAATTCCAGCGCCTGCACGGCATGGGCCACCTGCTGTATGACCAGATCGAAGCGGTGCACGGCAAGCGCGTGCCGGTACGCGTGTATGCACCGGTGGGTGCACACAAAGACCTGCTGCCCTACCTGGTGCGCCGCCTGCTGGAAAACGGCGCCAACAGCTCCTTCGTAAACCGTTTTATGGACGAGAAAACACCGGTCACGGAACTGGTGCAGGACACCCTGAAACAGAGCGAAGCCTGCAACCCGTACCGCCACCCGCAGATCCCGGTACCGGCGGATATTTACCTGGGCTTTGAGTCCCTGCCGCGAAAGAACTCCTACGGTATCGAACTCACCGACCCCATTTCGCTGCAGCCGCTGGTGCGGGCGGTACAGGAGTCCGCTGACAAGCAGTTTTCCGGCGGCCCGATCGTGGACGGCATTGCCAGCAAAGGTGACCAGGCCGTGGTCAACCCCGCCAGTGGCTCCCTCGTCGGCCACACTGCGGATACCTCAGAAGCGCTGATCGACAAAGCCTATGCGTCTGCCGTGGAAAACCAGCGCGGTTGGAATCGACTCGGCGGCGAAGCGCGCGCAAAGATTCTCGACAAGGTCGCCGACCTTTACGAAGAACATATGGATGAGCTGGTAGCCATCATCTGTCGCGAGGCCGGCCGCACCCTGAACGACGGTATTTCCGAGGTGCGCGAAGCGGTGGACTTCTGCCGCTACTACGCCAACGGTGCGCGCAAGCACTTTACCGAACCGACAGCCCTCCCCGGCCCTACCGGCGAGAGCAACGAACTGAGCCTGAGTGGCCGCGGGGTGTTTGTGTGTATCAGCCCGTGGAACTTCCCGCTGGCGATCTTTACCGGCCAGGTAGTGGCGGCACTGGCGGCCGGCAACGGGGTACTGGCGAAACCCGCCGAGCAGACACCGTGTATCGCCCATCGTGCAATTCAGCTGATGCACGAAGCCGGTGTTCCGCAGAAGATCCTGCACCTGATCACCGGCACCGGTGCCGCCGTGGGCAAACCGCTGCTGGACAACCCCAACCTTGCCGGCGTTGCCTTCACCGGTTCCACCGAAACCGCCAAGCACATCAATATGCAGCTGGCGGCAAAAGACGGTCCCATCGTACCGTTGATCGCGGAAACCGGCGGCCAGAACGTGATGATCGTCGACTCCACGGCACTGCCCGAGCAGGTGGTGGACGATGTGATTCAGTCCGCGTTTCTGAGTGCCGGCCAGCGCTGCTCTGCGCTGCGCATCCTGTGCGTGCAGGACGTCATCGCCGACAACCTGCTGAACATGCTGAAAGGTGCCTGCGAAGAGCTGACCCTGGGCGATCCGGCAAAACTGGACACCGATATCGGCCCGGTGATCGACGAAAAAGCCCTCGGGATGCTGGAGAAGCATCGCGAGCGCATGCAACTGGAAGCAAAGCCGCTGTTCGCTTTTGACGAAGCCAAAAAGCCGGGGAGCGGCACCTTCTTCGGCCCGCAGGTAGTAGAGATTGAAGATTTCAATCTGCTCAAGCGCGAAGTCTTCGGCCCGTTCCTGCACGTGGTGCGCTTCAAGGCGGAAGAGCTCGAAGATGTGATCCACCGCATCAACGCCACCGGTTACGGTCTCACCTTCGGCCTGCACTCCCGTATCGAAGGTCGCGCCAACGCCATCTTCAAGCGCGTGGACGTCGGCAACTGCTACGTAAACCGCGACATGGTCGGTGCGGTTGTGGGCGTCAACCCGTTCGGCGGTATGGGCCTGTCCGGTACCGGACCCAAGGCAGGTGGCCCGCACTACCTGTTCCGGTTTGCCAACGAGAAAACCAAAACCGTCAATATCGTCGCCACCGGCGGCAATACACAGCTGTTTACCCTGGGCGAATAAGCCCCTGTGTAATGCGCGACACCAAAAACGGCCCCACTCGGGGCCGTTTTTTCAGGTCAAACGTGTTCTGATCTTGATTTCAGAAGTAAGCGTACGGTGCACCGGACAGCGATTGGCGATATCCAGTAACCGCTCCCGCTGCTCACCCGTCAACTCCCCCCCGAGGGTTATCTCCCGCACGATTTCATCAATCTTGCCATTTTTGGAGGCGCAATCTGCACAGTCCTGCACATGTACCTTCTGGTGAGAAAGTTTTACCCGCACATTTTCCAGCGGGATCCTCTTGCTGTCTGCATACATGCGAATGGTCATGCTGGTGCAAGCCCCCAGCCCCATCAGCAAATACTCATAAGGCCCTGGGCCCCGGTTATCGCCGCCGACATCTTCTGGCTCATCGGCGATCAACTGGTGCGGTCCGGTTTGCAGTTTCTGGGTGAAACGACCCTCCCCGGATTCTTCCACATTGACCACGGTTGGTACCGGTGCATTCATAGGGAATTCCTCAAAACAAAAAAAGCCGGGGAATGATACCCCGGCCAAGCAAAGTCCTGTGAGTTGCCGAATACGGACTTGCGTTAATTCAATACGCGGTAGCCGCGGCCGCGCAGACAGTTACGGACGATGTAATGCTGCTCGGCAGAGGCACTACCAGCGCCAGTCACCGCACCGATCAGCGCACCGGCGCCGGCGCCTGCGGCAGCTGCACTGCTGGTATCTCCGATGATTGCGCCCAGAGCGCCACCTAGCAACAGGCCGCCGGCAGCACGGGTGGCCGCCCGCCGGCCGGCATCATTGCGCGCGGCATAAGACAGGCCCCGACAGTCCGCCAGATCCAGTTGGTACTGGCTCATATTGACGCCCCGGGTATCGATGACGATATTGCCCGCTCCAGGTACCTGTTCAGGCTGATAGGCACACCCGAACAGGGTTGCTGCGCTGAGGCCCACAGCGGCCAGCATCTTGAACTTCATCTGGCGCTCCTCTGTACATTTGTCGCCCATATCCTCTTTAGGTTTAGCCGTGAGTTGATATTTACGCCAGCGAGTACAGAAAAAACTTCGACTGAACAGTCCAGCCAAGTGCCGATTGCCAATGTCACTGCATGCGAAGTTTCAGAGCGGAATAAGAGGGAGAATCACTCGGGATAATCGTATTCGATACGTACGCGCTGGCTGCTACCCTGCTCGTCCAGCAAGTTACTGATTCCCTCGAAAACTCGGAGCCTGCGACCAGGTCGGTCGTATATGAGGTTCAACGCACCGGCGAACAGTCGCAACAGCGGTTGAGCCAGATCTACCTTGATACAGAGGGCGTCCATCCACTGCGCCGCACAGGGCACCCGTTGCGCACGCAAGGTAACTGCCCTTCCATGAGGTGGTAAGGCAAAGCGAAAAGTTACCGTCTGACCGGAAATCAACCCCCGCCAGTGCCTTCGAATAAAAACATCAAAGCCCGCATCGACTACATCTACCGCGTCATCGGGCACGACTGCATTTTCATACGCCCCCTCGCCCGTTTCCCGATACGACATCTCCAGCACATTTGTGCCGCGGCTAACCTTCCTTTCCTCACCGTGACGAAAATCCCGTTGCATCACCTCCGGCGTTGATCGCTCGATGCCAACAATCTGCTTCTCCCCAATGCGAACTCCCTGAGGTGCGTAATAGAGCACAGTTCGACGGTCGCCATCCGCGGGCAGGTGGTATTCGCAGTAAACCAACTCGCCGGTTTCCGGCTTTGAGGCGAAACCCTGAGCGAACACTGCCCCTTCATAGCCACACCCCGAAACCGTTGCTGCAACGAGTAACAGTCCGCTAAGCATTTTCATGGCTCCGTCTGAAGTGGATTACACGCGCCAGAGCGACTAACAGAGGCAGGAAAATCGCCCAGGTGGCCGCCAGCACTAACAACCCCAGGAAAAGCGGCGACATCAGGACAACACCGCCATTGAGATAAGCACCCGTAAAATAACTAGCCGGACCGGCAAAAAATCCTGCCGCCGCGGAAAGCCAGAGACTTTTTTGCAGGAACGCAAAGCAGTAGCGCAGTGCCATTGCGAAATTGAGCCACAGAAGTAGCAGCCATATCGGCGGAAACGCCTGACCACCGCTGCTGGAAAGCACCCCACTTGCGAACATTGCCGTATCCAGCAGCATACCCGCACACCCCACGGACAATATCCACACAGGTTCATACGGCAAGTTTGCGACGTAGCGCAGATGTACGCACAGGTTGCACAGCGTAAACAGCGCGACAGCAATGGGATTGGCTACCACTACACAGAACAGCCAGGCGATCTGGAATTGCACTGCACTGGCAACCACCCGCCACATTTCAGAACTCGCGTTTCAGACAGTGAGGCTTGGCAAAGACAAACTGTGCGGTGCTGATCACACGCTCGAGAAAGCCGCCTTCGCAATAGCAAAGGTAGAAATCCCACATATTGATAAATGATTCGTCAAAATCCTGTCGCCGTACAGCCTCAATGTTATTGAAGAAGGCTTCCCGCCAGGCACGCAACGTCCGCGCATAGTGATGGGTGATGTCTTCTAGTGCCACGATTTGCATATCCGTGTCTGCGGCAACATGGTGGGCGATAATCTGGTTGGATGGCAGGCAACCACCGGGGAATATATATCGCTGGATAAAATCCACCTGCTTGCGATAGCTGTGAAAACGCTGATCCTGGATAGTGATGGCCTGCATGACCATCAGGCCATCATCCTTCAGCAGGCGGCTGCAGCGACTGAAAAAATTCCGGTAATACTGGTACCCCACCGCCTCCACCATCTCGATGGAAACAATTTTATCGAACTGCCCTTCCAGATCGCGGTAATCCTGCATCAGCAGGGTAACGCGCTTCTCCAACCCCTCTTTTTCGACCCAGGCTTTGGCGTACTCGTACTGTTCACGGGAAATGGTGGTGGTGGTAACTCGACAACCGTAATGCTTCGCTGCGTGCACTGCCATCCCCCCCCAACCGGTACCGATCTCCAGCAGGTGGTCCCGCTCCGTCAACTGCAGCTTCTCGCAGATTTTTTCCAGTTTATGTAGCGACGCCTGGTGCAGGCTGGCGGCCTCTGTAGGAAAGACCGCAGAGGAATACAGCATGGTCGGATCCAGGAACAACTTAAAGAAGTCGTTGCCGAGGTCGTAGTGCGCGGCAATGTTGCGCCGGGATCCGTTTTTGCTGTTGCTATTGAACTGGTGCAACACTCGGAGAAACGCCTTGTGAGCAAAGCTCCAGCGGGAATCCATGTCGTCCAGCAGTGACATGTTGGCAACCATCAGGCGTACGACTGCCACCAGATCCGGGGAGCTCCAGGCGCCCTGCATAAAAGATTCACCGGCACCAATAGACCCGTTGAGCAACACCTGGGCATACAGGCTTTGATCCCGCACCAGAATTTTTGCATGGATGCGCGCTTGTGCTTCTGGTTGTCCAAAGGTATATCGCCCGCCCTGTAGTTCCTCAACTACCAGGCAGCCGGTTTCAAGTTCCCGGAATTTCCGCAACACCAGTTTCCGCGCGAGCCGTGTCAGCCAGTGCTGGCTTGAGGGCGCACTGCCTGTCAATATCGCCTGATTCATAGATTTCATCCGCGGTTTTCTCCCGATTCGGCCCGCACATCACGCCGCGGGTGATTGACCACCGGTACGCGCTTGAGCCACAACTTCAATGCCTGCCAGTAAATCGCAGCTACTACTTTTACGGTCATCAATGGATACTGGATCAACACCCGGCGCATAGATTCGGCCGTCAGTTCCTGCCGCGAAAGACTGAGCGTCGCATCCAGTATTCTGTCGCCACCTTCGATATTTTTAAGATATATGGAAAGGTGCTCAGCGGGCGTGGTGCTGCGCCAGCTGTAGCTTTGTTCCATTGCCATAAACGGGGAAACGTGCATGGCCTTGGAAAACTCCGCACGCTGTACGCGGCAGCTATTCCGGCAATCCAGTACATATCCGTGACGCTCATTCCACGGCGTGTTGTGTACATCCAGCAATAACCACCGGACTTCCTCGCCCGATGTATCGAAACAGTAATAAACAGAGATAGGGTTCATGTTAAAGCCGAAATAGCGCCAGTTGGCGAGCATGCAGATTGGGCCTGCCGGCCGTACCCCGAATTCGCGCTCCACGCGCTGTCGCACCGCTTCGTCGAGGCCAATTTCCGGGTCGCCGAAAAAATCACTGCGACAAAACCGCGCAGGCGCACCGGGTGCGCTACTCCACAGCCTGGACAGCGCCAGCACCCGCTCGAGCTCTGCCAGGTCGAGGTAAAGCATGAAGACGCGGTAGCGAAAGCAGTTGCGACGCGGGGTAAAGCGCCGGTGCTGCACCCAACCGCTATAGATCGCGCTGCGCAGCGGCAAGTTCACATTCATGTTCGTGCGCCTCCGAGGTTGTAGCGGAAACGACCGGCGTCTCGCAGTCTTCCAGGCTCGCGCCCAGCGCCTTCGCCACACGCAGCGCGCTGGTCACGCCATCTTCATGAAAGCCGTTGGCCCAGTAGGCGCCGCAGAACCAGGTGCGGTTGACGCCATTGATTTCCTGCCATCGCTGCTGGGCGTGCATAGCGGCAACGGAAAATTGCGGGTGGGCGTATTCGAAGCGACCGATAACCTTTTCCGGATCGATTGCACCATCGGCATTCAAGGTCACGCAGTAGGTCTTTTTGCAATCGAGTCGTTGCAGGATATTCATGTTATAGGTGAGCACCGGCAACTCATCCTGCCCCGATTGCAGGCGGTAATTCCAGCTTGCCCAGCTGCGCCGCCTGCGCGGCAACAGCCGGGTATCCGTGTGCAGGACAACCGAGTTCTGCGCGTAGGGTATGGACTCGAGCACTTCCCGCTCGCACTCACTTGCATCATCCAGGCAGGCCAGTGCCTGGTCGGAGTGGCAGGCAAACACGACGGCATCAAATTCACACTTCTCACCCTGCGCGGTAACCAGCGCTACGGAGTCCCCTTTCCGAATAACCCTGCGCACCGGTGTTTGCAAGCGGATTCGGTCGGGAAACGGCGCAACCAGCGGTTCGATATAACTGCGTGATCCCCCCTGTATTACCCGCCACTGCGGCCGATTGAAAATATTCAGCAAACCGTGATTGATAAAGAAACGGATAAAAAACCCAATGGAGAATTCACGCATTTGGCCCAGACTCGCGGACCAGATAGCTGACCCCATGGGAATGAGATAGCGATCGGCGAACTCTGTGGAGTAATGGTTTTCGCGCAAGTACCCGCCCAGTGTCATGGTCTCGTCCAGCTTGCCGGCTTCCCAGTCTCTCACCGCTTCGCGATTGAACCGCAATATGTCCTTTAGCATGCGCCAGTGCCCGAGGCTGAACAGGTTGCTGCGGCGCGCGAACAGGCTATTCAGGTTGTTGCCGGCATATTCGAAATCCTGTGCCGGGTCGCACACGCTAAATCCCATATCGGTGGGTTGCGCACGGACACCAAGTTGGCGCAGCAGGCGAATGAAATTCGGATAGGTCCAGTCATTGAATACGATAAACCCTGTATCAATGGCCAGTGCGCGACCATTTTCATTCACATCAATGGTGGCGGTATGTCCACCGAGGCGACTGCCCGCCTCGAACAGGGTGATATCGTGTTTTCTATACAGCAGGTGTGCGGCAGTCAGGCCGGAAATTCCGCTGCCGATAATGGCAATACGCATCAGGGGTATCTCAACTGGTTAATACGCGTCATTCTCGGTGCGCAAAAGCGAAACCAAAGGCTGCGAAAACACCCCAGAAAACGCAGCGGCCAACTCAGGCGTCGCGGGAAGTCGATCAGCCCGGCACCGGACTCCAGCCCGGCAAGAATCCGCTCCGCGGCCCGTTCCGGGGTCATCAGGAACGGCATCGCAAAGTCGTTTTGTTCGGTGAGCGGGGTGGAAATAAATCCGGGACGAATATGTACGATCCGCAGCGGTACGCGAGCCGTATCCGCGCGTACCGAGTCAAGGAAATAACCCAGTGCTGCCTTGGACGCTCCGTAAGCCTCCGCACGAGGGAACCCGACGGTCGATGACAGGCTGCCCACTGCGGCAAACACCGGTGCAGTGGATGACGACTTGTGACCACACATCAGGGGCAGCGCCTGGCGCAATGTATTCACCACGCCAAAGAAATTGGCATCGAATACCCGACGGTAGCTGGCAGAGTCCAGCTGGAGACCATCGTCGTATTCACAGATGCCGGCGCAGGCGACGACCAGGTCGAGTTGATCTGTCATGCTGGCGAGCACTCGCCCCGCCCGATCCATATCGGCGTCGCTGCCGACATCGCACTCGAGCACGCGAATGCGCTGCGGCGACAACTTCTGCAGCTCGAGCAAGCGGTCGCGACTGCGGCTACTGACGATTACGAAGTTGTTGCTTTCCACCAACTGGCTCACCAGGGCGCGGCCTATTCCGGAACTGGCGCCGGTCACCCAGATGGACATGTCGCGAATCTGTATGGTCATTTAGCGCTCCTCGGCGACCGCGTCAGCGGAGTGGCTCAGCTCCCCCGCCCCCGGGTTTTGCAATCGTTTTTTGACCCCGCGAACCAGCGCGCCCAGCAGCGGTACGCGCTCATAAACCATGGCGCCGAGATCGTAAAAATCTTCGTGGTAGTAAATTAGCCCCTCGAACTTGAGCAGGCTGGAGCCTCGCAATGTCATCACGCGGCCGCCATTCAGGGCGCGATGGGCAAAATGCATCCGCCACGGCAGGCAGGCACTCCCCTGCCCGATACAGGCGTCATCAAACTCGAATTCGCAGCGGGCAAGCCCGTCTCGCATACCAACGAAGTAGCGGCGCACTGCCGGGATCCCCTGCAGCTCGTGCAGGGGATCCCTGAACAGCAGGTCGTCGCGGTAAAATCGCTCAAGTTGCTGCGGGTCGCCGGCGAGAAAGTCCCGGTAATACGCCCTAAGTTCCCCGATCAGGTCCGCCATGTTCTTGCCCGTATTGATCTGATGTCAGGAAATACGCCTCTTCGGGCCAAATGGATCAGCCGGAAGGACAATATTTTCCGCTAACAACACGTAGAAAAATTTTTTCCCGGGGAGATCCGACCGGGGTCGGCGCACGTAGAAACCATCGACAAATACAGGCAGACGGCTAAGATGGCACTGGAGCAACGGACAAACGGAATCAAGGTGCAGTCGGAACACAACCGCGACGATGACTGGAGCACACTGTTGCTCCTGGTCGGCAGCAAGCGCGACCGGGCGGCCTTTGAGCGCCTGTTTCACCACTTTGCGCCACTGATCAAGGGCTTCCATTACAGCCGTAGCCACCAGGCCATGAGCCCGGAAGCCGCGGATGAACTGGTACAGGAAGTGATGTTCCGGGTGTGGCGCAAAGCCCCGAGCTTTGATGCCCGCAAGGCGTCTGCCAGTACCTGGATCTATACGATCATGCGCAATTGCCGTATCGACTACTTGCGGCGCAACAGTCGACACCTGACCGAGAGCGACATCGAGGTCGACGACATCTGGGACGAGACCCCCGACAGCCAGCCGTTTGCGGTGTTGCAGCAACGACGCAACGAACGCGATATTGCCGAGGGGCTGCGCAACCTGCCAGCGGAACAGAGCCACGTGCTCGAAAAGGCCTACATGGAGGGAAAGTCCCACAGCGAAATTTCGCAGGAGCTGGGGCTGCCACTGGGCACCGTCAAGTCCCGGGTCCGCCTGGCGCTGAAGAAGCTGCAGGGCGCGCTGAAGCGCCCCGAGTGAACGAGGTCTGTATGATTCGCCACCACCCTGAAAAAGACATGATGCTCGAATATGCCGCCGGCACACTGCCGTGGGCACTGGGCCTCGCCGTGGCTGCGCATCTGCAATTGTGCCCGCGCTGTCGCCAGCAGCACGAGCAGTTGAACGTCATCGGTGGAAGCCTGCTGCAAGACAGCGACTGCGAACAACCCGATGAAGGGGCGTTCGAGCGCCTGATGAAGCGGATTGATCGCAGTGCGGCAGAATCCGCACCGGCAGAAATGAAACAGTCCGAGGCCAACAGCAGGCTGCCCGCCGATCCGGCACTGGTGAATCTGCCCAGGGTTATTCGCAAGCTGGTGGCAGACAACCTGCCGCTAAAATGGCAGCGGGTATCTCCGGCGCTGAAAATGACCCGCCTCAATACCGGGCAGGAACAATATGAAGTGGCCTTCCACCGTATCCGGCGCGGCGGCCGCACCGCGGAACACGACCACCGCGGGCAGGAAGTGATACTGGTACTGCACGGCAGGTTTTCCGACGCCGACGGCGTCTACGTTCCGGGAGATTTCCTGGTGCGCAGGCCGGGAGAAATCCACCGCCCTATTGCCACCGAAGATCAGGAGTGCCTGTGCTTCTCCGTGGTAGAAGCACCGGTAGCGGTAACCGGGGTTCTGGGCTGGCTGGTAAACCCGTTTCTGTCATTCCGCCCCGGATAACCCCAGCCCGGGATACAACCTGCACGAAAAAGCCCGCTGACAGAAGCTGCCAGCGGGCTTTTTGTTAGTCCAGCTTTGGTTCCGGCGCAGGGCCTATCAGGCGTCCAGGGCCAGAACACCTTCACCCTGCCGGCTATCGCCGCCGCCAAAACCGGCCAGCAGGCGCGACCACTCACCGCGCACCTGGGCGTACTTCTCTGCACGAACATGACCGTATCCACGGACCTGTTGTGGCAGAGACAGCAGCATGCTGGCCTGTTCACGATTGCTTTCGTCGAGGCCCGCGGCAACCAGAAGTACTGCATCCCTGACCTGGCGCGCCCAGCGGCGCTCTTCGCGGCGCTCGCTGGTGTAGCCGAAGATATCGAATACCGTTCCGCGCAGCGCCTTGCCCTTCGCCAGCACCGGCAATAGTTTTGCCAGCCACGGGCCCAGGGTAATTTTACGCACCTTGCCTCGGGTATCCGGCCGCGCAATAAGCGGTGGCGCCATCAGGAATTTGATCCGGTAATCGCCACTGAAGGTTTCCCGCAGCTGCTTCCTGAATTCCTCCCCACTGTAGAGGCGCGCCACTTCGTACTCGTCCTTGTACGCCATCGCCTTGAACAGGCTCTGCGCCGCAGCGCGTGTCAGGCTGCCATCACCGCCGGTGAGCTTTTGTTCCGCCCGCAGCAGCGCCTGCAGTGCGCGCACAAACTGCCTGGCATACCTTGCGCTCTGGTAGGCGGTGAGCTCCTTCGCCAGACGCGCGATGGTTTCCTCGGCGCCCTCCACCGAACCCGCATAAACGCCGGGTTCGACAATTTTTACCGGCTCTGCGGGAGACAGCAGCTGCTCTACCGCTCGCGGCTTGACCGCGAGCAGGCGGCCGGCGCGGAACGCGCGCAGATTGTTTTCCACCGCAACGCCATTCAGCTCCACCGCGCGCTCCAGTGCACTCTGGGACACCGGCAGCAAACCGCGCTGGCAGGCATACCCCAGTATCATCAGGTTGGCAGCAACAGAATCGCCAAACAGCGCCTCCGCATAGCGGTTGGCATCGAACGCGAAGTACTCCCCGGCCACGGATGCAATACTGCCGGCGGTGGCATCCGCCGGGAATGCCAGTTCGTTATTGCGCACGAACGCGGCCACCGGCACTTCCGCGGTATTTACCAGCGCGCGGATTTCACCGGTGGCAAACTTGTTGCGCTGCCCCGCCGCGGTAACCATGTCACAGCCCAGCAGCAGTTCGGCAGCGCCGTCGCGAATGCGGGCGGTGGTAATTTCTTCCGGCGCGTTGGCAACTTTCACATGGGCGACCACGGCACCGTTCTTCTGCGACAGACCGGTAAAGTACAGGGTGGTACTGCCCTTCTCTTCCAGGTGCGCGGCCATCCCCAGCAGCGCAGCGACGGTCAATACACCGCTGCCGCCGATACCGGCCACCAGAATATTCAGCGGTTGCGCCAGCTGCGGCAACGGCGCCGCCGGCAGGTCACTGCTGGCGCTGTCGATGGCGGCAGCCAGGGTGTTCAGTTCCGGCTTTTTCAGTTCGCCACCCTCGACGGTCACAAAGCTCGGACAGAAGCCGTCGGCACAGCGCATGTCCTTGTTACAGCTGGACTGGTTGACCTGGCGCTTGCGGCCAAATTCGGTCTCCAGCGGTTCTACCGCGATACAGCTGGACTGCACGCTGCAATCGCCACAGCCTTCGCAGACCCGGTGGTTGATCAGCAGGCGCTTGGCCGGATCTACCATCAGGCCCTTTTTACGGCGACGGCGCTTTTCCGCGGCACACACCTGCTCATAGATAATCGCAGTCACACCGGCAGTATCGCGCAGCTCGCGCTGGATTCCGTCAAGATCGTCACGGGAGTGGATCTCGAGACCCGCGGGTAATTCGCTGCGATTGTTGCGCCAGAAATCCGGGTTTTCGCTTACCAGACATACGCGGCCGACGCCTTCGGCCAGCAGCTGGCGCGACAGGGTCGGCACGGTAACCTCGCCGTCGGCAGGCTGGCCGCCGGTCATGGCGACCGCATCGTTCAGCAGAATCTTGTAGGTAATATTGATCTTGGCCGCCACTGCCTGGCGGATTGCCAGCAAACCGGAGTGGTTGTAGGTACCGTCGCCCATATTCTGGAAGATGTGCTTGTCGCTGGAGAAACGGTGCAAGCCAACCCAGTGGGCACCCTCGCCCCCCATATGGGAATAGGTATCGGTGCGCAGGCCCTTGCCCAGCGCCATGATATGACAGCCGATACCGGCGCTGCCGGTGCTGCCTTCCGGCAACTTGGTGGAGGTATTGTGGGGACAGCCGGCACAGAAAATCGGCTCCCGGGCCAGCAGGCCATCCACCTTGGCGGAAACATTGCTGCCGAGTTTCTCCGCCAGGGGTACCAGGCGTTCTGCGAGTTCGGTATCCGCCAGCCAGCGGGTAATCGCTTTCGCTACCTGGTCTGGACCGAAGCCCCAGATGGCCGGCAGCAGGTCGCGGCCGTCCAGATCTTTCTTGCCCACCACGCGCGGACGCTCGCCTTCCGGCCAGCTGTAGAAGAGGTTCTTCATCTGGTCTTCCACCAGCGGACGCTTTTCTTCCACCACCAGCACCCGTTCCATACCGCGGGCGAACTCGCTCATGCCACGGGGTTCCAGCGGCCAGCTCATCGCCACCTTGTGAATGGAGATGCCCGCCTGCTTCAGATCTTCTTCGCTCAGCTTCAACAGTTTCAGCGCTTCCAGCAGATCCCCGTGGGCCTTGCCCACGGTCACGATGCCGAAGCGCTTCTGCGGCGCGGCGACGATGGTCTTGTCCAGACCATTGGCATAGGCAAAGGCCTGCGCCGCTGGCAGCCGCTCTTCCAGCATGCGGCGTTCGTATTCCATCCGCTCCGCCGGCCAGTTCAGGTGCGGGTCGTAATTGAGGCCGTGGGCCGGAATCGGAAAATCCTGCGGGACAACAAACTGCGGCAGTTCCGGCACCACGATGGACGCGCCGGATTCCACGGTTTCGGTAATGGTCTTGAAGCCCACCCACAGGCCGGAATAACGCGACAGTGCAATGCCCGCCAGCCCCAGGGTCAGGTATTCATCGATGGAGTTCGGGAACAGTAGCGGCATCATCACCGACTCGAAAATCTGGTCGGTGTTGTGGGAGAACATGGAGGATTCCGCGGTGTGGTCGTCGCCACACAGGGCCAGCACTCCCCCCAGTCTGGAGGTACCCTGGATATTCGCCTGGCGGAATACATCGGCGCTGCGGTCTACGCCGTGGCCCTTGCCGTACCAGATGGAAAACACACCGTCGCGGGTGGCCTGCTTGCGGTAGTGATCCAGCAGCTGGGTGCCCCAGATATTGGTGGCGCCCAGGTCTTCGTTGATACCGGGCTCGAAGTGGATATCCCGCTCCGCGAGGAGCTTTTTGTGCCGCCACAGGGTCTGGTCGTAACCACCCAGGGGAGAGCCGCGGTAGCCGGAAATAAAGCCGGCGGTATTGAGACCGGCGCGCTCATCCAGCTGCTTCTGCATCAATGGCAGGCGCACCAGGGCGTCAATTCCGGTAAGAAACACACGACCATTGTCACGGGTAAACGCCGCCTTGAGGGAATACTCGCGGTCAAAACCCAGTTCCTGATCGTTCTCGACCATCGCCATCGCAGTCACCTTCTCTTCTGTTTGCGGCTCGCGGGCTGCGCGGGTCACTCCTGTTGCAACAGGGTCCTCGGCAGCAGCACCGGCGCTGACTATTGTTGTTTTGCGGTAAATTATCACTGGGGAGACGAGCAGGTCATACCAAATTGACCACTGGGAAGCCAATAGACAAACAATAATCGCCACAAAAAGAAGATTTTCTGCAATAATTGGTAAGATTCGGAGCTTAATTGAGAAGCGCTGTCATTTTCGCCAGCCAATCTGCGTTCACCGGGCCGGCGAAGGTGTGCAATCCGTACAGGTTTTGTGAATATTTCCCAATTCGGGTCAGTTTCAGTACTGGAACGGGTGTCCGGCGGGTATAGTTAGCTGCTGAATAAAAACGAGATTTCGGTCACATCCGTGCGAACGAAATCCGATAGTCCCTTAATAGCCACCTAGATGACGAGCGATTTGACGAGAGCTGGATAATTTATGGCCTATATTCTGGATGCCATTGATAAGCACATTCTGGAGATCCTCCAGCAAGATGCCACCATCCCCAATATCGAACTGGCGGAAAAAGTCTGCCTGTCACCCTCGCCCTGTTCCCGCCGGGTGAAGAACCTGCACGAACAGGGTTTTATCAAGCGTGCAGTTACCCTGCTGGAACCGGACAAGGTGGGCCTGCCGGTCAGCGTGTTTATTCAGGTGACTCTGAATCACCAGGTAAAGAAAGAACTGCAGCACTTTGAATCCACCATCGGCCAGTGGCCGGAGGTAATGGAGTGCTACCTGATGACCGGGGATTTTGATTACTTGCTGCGGGTAGTGGTACCCAACCTGCACGCATACCAGGAGTTCCTCGACAAGAAACTCACCGAACTGCCCGGCATCGACCATATCAAGAGCAGCTTTTCCCTCAAGCAGGTGCGCTATCGCACCGAGCTGCCGCTCGACCAGTTACTGGATACCTGAAAGGATCGGAACTATCGGAACTAACGTCGAAAGAAATTGATGATCAGGCTCAACACCACGCTGACAATAATCATTGATGTAATGGGAAAATAGACCCGACTGCGCCCGGATTCGATACGGATATCACCGGGCAAGCGCCCGAACCAGTTCACCAGCCAGGGCGCATAGTGCAGCGCCAGGCCGATACCGACCAGCAGGCACCCCGCTACGATCAACCAGCGTTCCATAGCCTCAACCCTCCCGCCTTCACAGTTCCTTGAAATATTTGAGCGACCTATCCAGTGTAAGACCCACTTCGGGAAAGTGGCAGTATCGGTAGCCGGGTCAATTGGCAGCCACTTTGTCCGCTGATACCATCAAACCGACTCCCCCAAAGACGCTCTTACAAGGCTAACAATTATGCGCCTCTTTCATACCCTCGCTGGTGTATGCGCCCTGCTCGCTTCATGCAACCTCCAGGCGACGACGCTGATACACAACGTTGCCGGATACCAGGCAACCGAACACAGCCTGCAACAGTTCAACACATTGGTATTCGACCAGGGCAAGGTACTGGCCACCGGCGACTACCCCGCGCTCAGCAAACGCTACCCGAAAGCGCAGACCATCGATGCCGGCGGCAAGGTGCTGTTGCCGGGGCTGATCGACGCCCACGGCCATGTTCTCGGCCTGGGCAGGCTGCAACAGCAGCTGGAACTGCGCGACCTCGATTTCCCGCAGACACTAAACGCCATCGAACAATTCTCACACAAGCAGAAAGCCGGCGAGTGGCTGCTCGGCCGCGGCTGGAACCAGGTTCTCTGGGCCGGCAAGGAATTCCCCACCCGGCAGCAGCTGGACGCGCTGGATATCGATCAGCCCATCTGGCTGCGCCGCATTGATGGACACGCGGGCTGGGCCAACAGCGCGGCCATGCAGCGCGCCGGAATTACCCGCGAGACCCGCGCTCCGGCGGGAGGGGAAATCATCCGCGACGAGCAAGGCGAACCGAGCGGCGTACTCGTGGACAACGCCATGGCGCTCGTTGAAAGCGTGATCCCGCAACCGACACTACAGGAAGAAAAGACGGCACTCCGCACCGCCTTTGACCTGGCGCTCTCGCTCGGCCTCACCGGCATCCACGACGCGGGTATCTCGGAACAGACCCTGAAGGCCTATCGTCAATTGGCGGCGGAGAATGCAATACCGCTGCGCGCGTACCCGATGATTTCCGCAGATGACGAAAAACTACCAAAACTGCTACGCGCAGGTTTTGTGGGCGCCGCCGATGAAAAACTCTATGTGCGCAGCGTCAAGGTATTCGCCGATGGCGCCCTCGGCAGCCGCGGTGCGGCACTGCTGGAGCCCTACCACGATCGCCCGGGTGAAACGGGACTGTTGATCCATCAGCGAGATGAGCTGCTGCAGCAAATAAAGCTGGCGACGGACAATGACTTCCAGGTGAACGTGCACGCCATTGGCGACCGCGCCAACCAAATCGTGCTGGAAATCCTGCAGTCATTGCACAAGGAACAGGACCAGAAACCGTACCGCCACCGCATCGAGCACGCCCAGGTATTGACCCTCGATGATATCGAGCGCTTCCCGTCACTGAATTTGATCGCCTCGATGCAGCCGGTGCACGCCACCAGCGACAAGAATATGGCCGGCGACCGACTCGGCGAACAGCGCCTCGAAGGCGCCTACGCGTGGCGGAAATTCCTCGACCAGGGCACCAGGCTCGCTTCCGGGTCCGACTTCCCGGTAGAGCCGGTCAATCCATTATTCGGCATTCACGCTGCGGTCACCCGCCGCGACCGCCAGGGGCAGCCGGAAAAAGGCTGGCGCGTGAAAGAAGCGATGACCATGGAAGAGGCACTGCGCTCCTTCACCCTGGACGCCGCCTATGCCAGTCACCAGGAGCAGGTGACCGGCAGCCTGGAACCGGGTAAGTTCGCCGACTTTATCCTGCTGGATCGGAATATTTTCACCAATGATCCGCAGCAAATCTGGCAGGCACAGGTACTGGAAACCTGGGTACAGGGAGAAAAGGTTTACGCACGTAATGAATGATCCTGGCGAATAACCTGCAGGCAGAAGCCGTTTCCCTGCCCCCGGCGAAGAGCGAAAAGGCGACACCGTCCGGGGGCAGCTAGTCTGGTAACAAGAGAATCGAAATTCACGCACACATTGTGCAATGGCAGCTTGGATCCAGTGCCGACCAGATGAAACGGAATTCTGCCAACAAACTGTTCGCAACCATTACAATGCTGACTGCCGCACAGGGGGCAATCGGCGCCAACTGCGATGCCACCGGCGTACTTACCTTTATCGGCGCCACCAACGACCAAACCCGTTCCGTGTGGCTGTCCACCACATCCGCCGGCAATTTTGGCCTTCAGGTGGTAAACACCAAAGATATTGTCGACGAGTGGAGCCTTGGCGCACCGGGTGCCCACATCTCTACATCACCCGAGCTTGTCTTCAGTAATGGTGGTACCCACGCCCTGCTGGATCTCAGCGGTAAAAACCCCTGCACAATTGACGTCGAAAACCAGAAAACAGACCCGATTATCCTGCCGCAATTACCAACGGTGAGGCCTGTCCCGCCGATCGGTATTTTGCCACCCCCGGATATTACCGGGGTGATGCCGGAACTACCTGTTCTGCGCCCACCGGGAGTCGGTATTACACCGGAGGTACCGACGTTGCGCCCGCCCGGCACCGGCATCACTCCCGAGGTTCCGGTACTGCGCCCGCCCGGCACCGGCATTACCCCCGAGGTTCCGGTGCTGCGACCACCCGGCACCGGAATTACCCCCGAAGTTCCGGTGCTGCGCCCGCCCGGCACCGGTATTACCCCCGAGGTCCCAGTGCTGAAGCCGCCCGGCACGGGAATCACACCGCAAGTGCCCGTCGACCCGGCGAACCCGATCGGCGTGCTGCCGCCCACCGGAATCACCCCGGAGGTGCCCGTCGACCCGGCAAACCCGATCGGCGTGCTGCCGCCCACCGGTATCACCCCGGAGGTGCCCGTCGACCCGGCAAACCCGATCGGCGTGCTGCCACCCACCGGTATCACCCCGGAGGTGCCCGTCGACCCGGCAAACCCGATCGGCGTGCTGCCACCCACTGGTATCACCCCGGAGGTACCCGTCGACCCGGCGAACCCGATCGGCGTGCTGCCACCCACCGGTATCACCCCGGAGATTCCCATTGACCCCGCCCATCCGATCGGCACCCAACCCCCTACGGGCATTACCCCCGAGGTACCCGTGACGGAGGGCAATCTCGAACCGGAGGGATCGCGCCCCGAGGATGAAAACCAGCGGGCCCGGCAAAATGTGGCTCCCGTGCGCTGGGTAGTGTGTATCCAGCCGGAGACGGGCTATCAGGTCTCGGCCTCCTACTCGGGGAGCGATGTCTGGTGCCCGGAAGGCTACAAGGGCCACTGGTATGAAGCGGGTGAAATCGATAAATCCGGTACTCCCCTTACCGCAAGATATATCGGCGCCCTCCTCCCCCGCTACCAGGTAAATTCCGGGCCCTGGAACCTTTGGAGCCAGGCCGACCAGATAGAATTGCGGGACCGCCGGGGCGAACGGGCTTTTGATTCGAGCGAATCTCGCATCACCCTCGGGATGCACAGGGCTGTGGGGCAAAAGGGCTACCTGGGCGTTTCGGTGGCAGCCTCCCGCTACGACAGCGAGGGCTTGCGTGGTTTCCTGGACTCCGAAGCGGACCGTATTTCTGTGGGGCCTTATTTCGGCTACGCGATCAACGGCTCGCTTACAGTCAACGGGTCAATAAACTATTCGTACACGGATACGGACATATCTCTGGCAGGATTCCGCGGCGGCAATACCGTCGACGAGTGGCTTCTCAACATCGGTATCGAAGGATTTTATCGCTACGGGGACTGGGGAGTACTGCCACGGGCTTACCTGAATTACTCCTACTACAATACCTCAGACTCGTTTTTCAGGGGCGAATTGCTAGGGCAAACGGTAGACCTGAACATGCGCAACAAAAACGGAGATATCAGCTACTCGGAGAACAGTGTCGTATTTCTCAGGAGCGTTGATCTCGAAAGCAGAGGCAGAATCATCCCCTATTTTGAGATAGGTGCCAGGATCGCGTTCGACCTGCAGAGTGAAGTGGACACGGTAAGAGGCATCACCAGCGGGGGCTACCAGGCCTATACCAACGCCGCGGGCTTCACCCGGCTGGGAACACGCTGGGTAGCATCCGAAACGGATTTCCTGGATTTTCAGCTATCTCAGGAAAACATTGATGACGAGGGCCTGGAGGTGTGGACGGCCAAGTTGCTTTTCCAGCACGCTTTCTAGTGCTGTCACAACTCTTCAAGAAACCAGCGCCCCAAAAAAAGCCGCGGCCCCAAAGGGCCGCGGCTTTTCGATTCACCCTGTGACTTCGGGTGATTCCGCTTACTCGCCAGCAGCAGCGCCTGCGCCCTGCTCTCCCGGAACCGGGAATCCGCGATCGCGCATCAGCGGCTCAATGCCCGCATCGCGGCCACGGAACTTGCGGTAGGCTTCGGCCGGATCCATCGCGTTGCGTGGTGCGAACAGGTATTTCACCAGCTTGCCAGCCACTTCCTTGTCGTAGAAGCCACCTTCCGCTTCAGCAAATGCTTCCGACGCATCGGAGGTCAGCACGTCCGCCCACATGTAACCGTAGTAACCCGCGGAGTAACCTTCACCGGAGAAGATATGTCCGAAGTGCGGGGTGCGATGGCGCATCACCAGTTCAGACGGCATACCCAAGGCATCGAGGGTTTCACGCTCAAACTTGTCCGGGTCGATTCCTTCCGGATCGGTGGTGTGCAGCTTCATGTCCACCAGCGCAGACGCCAGGTATTCGGTGGTCGCAAAACCCTGGTTGAAGTTGGCAGCCTTTTTGATCTTGGCCACCAGCTCTGCCGGAATCGGCTCACCGGTTTTGTAGTGCACCAGATAGTTGTCGATGATCGGGTCTGTACTCAACCAGCGCTCCAGCAACTGCGACTGGAACTCGGTGTAGTCGCGCACACCGCTGTTCAGGGTCGGGTAGGAAACGTTGGAAGCGAGGAAGTGCAGCGCGTGGCCGAATTCGTGGAAGAAAGTTTCCGCGTCGTCCCAGCTCACCAGGACCGGCTCGCCCGGAGCACCTTTAATAAAGTTGGAGTTGTTGGAAGCCAGCACGGTTTCCTTGCCATCAAAGGTAGTGTGGTCGCGGTACATGCTGGCCCAGGCACCGGAGCGCTTGCCCGCGCGGGCAAACGGATCCAGGTACCACAGGCCGATGTGCTCACCGGAGGTCTTGTCTTTGACTTCCCACACTTTCACATCTTCATGGAATACCGGAACCTTGCCTTCCGCTACCGGAGTGAAGCTGAAATTGAACAGTTCACCGGCCACGTAGAACATGCCCTCACGCAGCTTGTCCAGCTGCAGGTACTGTTTCACTTCATCGGAGTTAAGGTCGTATTTTGCCGCACGTACCTTTTCCGCGTAGTAACGGTAGTCCCACGGCTCGATCTTGATGCCGGCTTTCTCGGCATCTGCTACCGCCTGCATATCGGCAACTTCTTCGTGTACGCGGGCAACCGCTGCCGGCCACACTGCTTCCATCAGCTCGATCGCATTGGCCGGGTTCTTCGCCATGCGGTTCTGCAGGCGCCACTCGGCGTAGTTGTCAAAGCCCAGCAGGGCCACGCGCTCGTCGCGCAGCTGCAGGATCTCGGCAATGATCGCATTGTTGTCGTGTTCATCGCCGTTGTCACCGCGGCTGTAGTAGTTGTTCCAGACTTTTTCCCGCAGTTCGCGGTTGTCGGAATAGGTCAGGAACGGATCCATGGAAGAGCGGGTGTTGGTGATCGCGTAGTTACCCTTCTGGCCCTTTTCTTCCGCCAGTGCGGCAGCAGCTTTTACAAAAGACTCCGGCAGGCCGCCCAGCTGATCACTGCGCAGGAAAATATCGTAACCTTCTTCATCCGCCAGAACGTTGTTGGCAAACTTGGTGTGCAGCTCCGCCAGGCGGGTGTTGATCTCCGCGTAGCGCTGCTTGGCCTCGCCGGACAGGGTCGCGCCGTTGGTAGCAAACTGATCGTAAACCAGCTCTACCACGCGCTTCTGCTCTGCACTGAGGTCGGAGTCATTGCGCGCATCAAACACCGCTTTAACGCGTTGGAACAGTTTGTCGTTCTGGATGATCTTGGAATTGAATGCGGAGAGCTTAGGGGCCATCTCTGCCTGAACCGCGCGGAACTCCGGAGAGGACATGTTGCCGCTCCAGATACCCCAGTATGTGAAGACCCGGCTCAGCGCCTTGCCGGCACGTTCCATGGATTCGATGGTATTGGCGAAGGTCGGCGCCTGCGGATTGTTGGCAATCGCGTCAATTTCCGCCAGGTTCTGCGCCATGCCGTACTCCAGCGCCGGCTTCAGATCGGAAACCTTCATTTTGTCGAACGCGGGTACGCCGCCGTAAGGGCCGCTCCACTCGGCAAGCAGCGGGTTGTTTTTGACAACCGCGGCCTGCCCTTCTGCGCTCGCCGTGGCCTCAGCGGCAACGGGCGCAACAGCGTTTGCGGCCTGGGTTTCCTGGGAATCTTTACTGCAACCGGCCATGCTCGCCAGTGCGGCGGCAATGGACATAGCGATCAGCGTTTGACGCATCGGCACGATCCTCTCTTTTGATGATGTCAGTGTGTTGGTATCAATTGTTACTATTCTCGGGCGCTCGAGTGTACCGCGGGTGGAGGAACAGCGCCACGATGCGGTCTGCAGGGGCCCGAACACCGCGATAAAGCGAGGATCTGGCGCGATTAACCCCCTCCCCCCACTTTCCTAACCAACTTTTACGGGGGTTCTGCGGACCAGGGCCAAGCGACTAATAAGATAACGGCTTAATAAGTGGATAGTTTTAATCCATCACAAATATCGCCAGATACGCCCGGTCATCCGGCGGGCACATCCGGCGAAGGTGCAGGATCAGCTCGCTGCGCGCCGGCGATCCTCAACGATGGTGCCAACGCGGGTGAGATCTGCTTCGTGGTCGGACTCCCGCCAGGGCTCCGCCAGCGCCGAATCAATCCATGACTGCATACCCGGCAGCGCCAGCAGCCGCTCACAGTACGCCATGGATTCGTGACCGAGACTCAGTCCGTAACCAATAAGGCGCAGCGCTACCGGAGCAAAAAATGCGTCAACTGCGGTAAAACCCTCCCCTGCCAGGAAAGGACCACCAAATTGCACCAGCCCCTGCCGCCAGAGTTCGTCGACGCGGTCGAGGTCTTTTTGCAGCGCTCCGTCCACCTGATCCAGTTTCACGGAAACACCGCAGTTCATGCTGCATTGATTGCGCAGTGCTGAGAAGCCCGAGTGCATTTCCGTCGCCGCGCAGCGGGCCCAGGCACGGGCAACCCTGTCCTCCGGCCACACCTGCGGATTTGATTCGTAGAGATACTCCGCGATCGCGAAGGAATCCCAGACGGTAACCTCCCCGTCCACCAGGCAAGGCACCAGCCCGGTGGGGGAAAACCTGCGGAATTTCTGCCAGCTGCTGCCCTCGTCAAACGGGACCAGAACTTCTTCGAAGGGAATATTCAGTTCGGTCATCAGCAGCCAGGGGCGCAGCGACCAGGATGAATAATTTTTGTTGCCGATATACAGTTCAGCCACTCTTCCTTCCCTCCGTTTTAGATTCCTAGCAGCAATTGGTTCGTCAGCCGTTGCGGCCATCCCGCAACAGCTCGGAGATACTGAATGCCAGCTCCAGTACCTGGTCCGCATTCAGGCGCGGATCGCACTGTGTGCGGTAGCAACTCGCGAGATCCTCATCGGAAATTTTCCAGGCGCCACCGGTACACTCGGTCACATGCTGGCCTGTCATTTCCAGGTGAATACCACCGGGGTGGCTGCCTTCGGCGCGGTGTACCGCAAAGAAATCGCGAATTTCCCGCAGTACATTGTCGAAATTGCGCGTCTTGTAGCCGCTGCTGCTTTTCTCGGTGTTGCCGTGCATGGGGTCTGTACTCCACACCACGGAGCGCCCTTCCCGCTGTACCGCACGCACCAGGTTTGGCAGTTTATCGGCCAGTACGTCAGCCCCCATACGAGTGATCAGCGTCAGCCGGCCCGGTTCGTTGTTGGGGTTCAGGCGGTCGATCAGACGGATCAGCTCCTCGGTATCCATCCCCGGCCCCACTTTTACGCCGATGGGATTCCAGACACCGGCCAGGAACTCCACGTGGGCGGCATCCAGTTGCCGGGTGCGCTCGCCAATCCACAGCATATGCGCAGAGCA